>WNGF01000872.1_pt1 | contig 44705 bp, 29 predicted proteins | sample 5400641 | NCBI WGS metagenome assembly WNGF01 (sample SAMN13153371, study PRJNA577476) | soil metagenome | isolation source: 80 cm soil or saprolite under grassland replicate 2 | place: USA:California | collected 2016-06-15 | reverse complement strand
CGAGTACCTACAGGCACACAATGACGACCCGAAACCGTTCGTCTGGACCGCCACCGCCGAGTCCATCCTTGACAAGGTCCGGCGGGGACGAGTCACCCTCGAACAAGTGACAAACCAAAACTGAGACACTGCACTAGCCGCCGGAAGGCCGGAGCCGGACATTCACGCTCATCAGTTCAAGTCCCTGGTGGACCCCGCAGGCCCGGCCGGTGACCCGTTCGGGCAGAGCGCGCTCAGGTGACGGGATCGACGCCTGGGTGGCGACGAAGATGCCGGGGAGTACCTTATCGACGTCGTCCTCCCCCTGGACCAGTTCCGTTCGGCGGCGATAGCCGAGGTAGTTGCAGCCAGGTCAGTGAGCTGTAGAAGGCGACGAGGGCCAGCAGGCCCATGCCTTCTCCGCCGCTGCCTTTCCTTGAGTGGACGAATCGAATGTGCCCTGCGGGCTTGACCTTGACGCTGCGTCAACCCTCCATGCTGGCTGTCATGAGCATCCCGCCAACAACCGATCAGGTCCAGGGGCCTGCGATCCATGTGCAGGGCCTGGAGAAGTCGTACAAGGAGCTGCGTGTGCTGTGCGGCGTGGACTTCGAGGTGGCGCGGGGCAGCATCTTCGCCCTGCTCGGCTCGAACGGGGCGGGCAAGACCACGGTGGTGAAGATCCTGTCCACGCTGCTCAAGGCCGACGCTGGGACGGTCCGGGTCAACCGCTTTGATGTCGCGACGCAGGCCGCCGACGTACGCGGGTCCATCAGTCTCACCGGGCAGTTCGCCGCGGTCGACGAGATCCTCAGCGGGCGGGAGAACCTCGTCCTGGTCGCCAGGCTGAGGCGCCTCAAGGACCCGGGCGCGATCACGGATGACCTGCTGAGGCGCTTCGCGCTGACCGAGGCGGGCACCCGGAGGGTAGCGACGTACTCCGGTGGCATGCGCCGCCGCCTGGACATCGCGATGAGTCTGATCGGGAGTCCGCCGGTCATCTTCCTCGACGAGCCGACGGCCGGGCTGGACCCGCAGGCGCGCATCGAGGTGTGGCAGGCCGTCAAGGAGCTCGCCGAGGGCGGCACGACCGTGCTGCTCACCACTCAGTACCTGAACGAGGCCGAACAGCTCGCCGACCGGATCGCGATCCTCCACCAGGGTCGGATCATCGTCAACGGCACCCTGGCCGAGCTCAGACAGCTGCTGCCGCCCGCCAAGGTCGAATACGTCGAGAAGCAGCCCTCCCTCGAAGACGTCTTCTTCGCGGTCGTCGGCGACACCGGCGAAGACGACAAGGACGACGGCGCCGATGCGGGCAGCCACGACCGCAAGACCACCTCGAACAAGCAGTAAGGAACACCAATGGCCACGCATCTCTTCGGCGACACCGCCGTGCTCACCGGACGGACCCTGCGCCACGTCACCCGCAGCCCGGACACCACCATCACGACCGCGATCACGCCGATCGCCATGATGCTGCTGTTGGTCTACGTGTTCGGCGGCGCGATCGACACCGGGTCGGTCTCGTATGTGAACTACATGCTTCCCGGCATCCTGCTCATCACGATCGCGTCAGGCATCTCCTACACCGCATTCCGGCTCTTCGCGGACATACAGGGCGGGATCTTCGAGCGATTCCAGTCCATGCCGATCGCCCGGTCGGGTGTGCTGTGGGCGCACGTGCTGACCTCGCTGGTCGCCAATGTGAGCTCGCTCGTGGTCGTCGTCGGCGTCGCCCTGCTCATGGGCTTCCGCTCCGGCGCTGGAGTGGCGGCCTGGCTCGCGGTCGCCGGCATCCTCATCCTGCTCACCCTGGCATTGACCTGGATCGCCGTCATCCCCGGCCTCACCGCGAAGAGCGTGGACGGCGCGGCCGCGTTCGCCTACCCGCTCATCTTCCTGCCGTTCATCAGTTCGGCGTTCGTGCCCACAGACACCATGCCCGGCCCGGTGCGCGCCTTCGCCGAACACCAGCCGGTGACCTCCGTCGTCAACACGATCCGTGACCTGTTCACCCAGCAGCCGGTCGGCACCGGCATCTGGACCGCCCTGGCCTGGTGCGTCGGCATCCTCATCGTTGCCTACATCTTCGCCAACATCTCCTACCGTCGCAGGATCTCCTGAGTTGGCGTCGACCGGGTCTAGGCGAAGTTGAGAGCAGGATCAGAGCATGCTGACGATCAGTCAACTGGCGGCGTATGCCGGCGTCACAGTGCGGGCGGTGCGGCACTATCACCAGATCGGACTCCTGCCCGAGCCGCAGCGGGATGCCTCGGGTTACCGGTGCTATGGGCCAACGGCAGTCGTGTCCCTCATCAGGATCCGCACCCTCGCCAACGCCGGCGTGCCGCTGTCTCAGATCGGCCAGATGCTCGAAGCCGACACAGCGAGCTTTGCCGAGGCGATCCACAGGATCGACAGCCACCTGCGCGACGAGATCGAACGGTTGGAGACCAGCCGCAAGCAGATCGCGCAGCTCGCTGCCGGGGACAGTCTGGCGCTCCCACCGGAGGTGATCTCCTATCTCGATCGGCTTCGCGAGATCGGGGTATCGGAGCGGGTGGTGGAGGTTGAGCGGGACGGGTGGATCCTGGTTGCGGCTCGCTGGCCCGATCACATCCGCGAGATTATGCCCGCAAAACATGCGCAGCTCGATGACCCGCAACTCGTTCGGCTCTATCGTCTCGGGTCGGAGATCCTCGACAGCGACGCCGGCGACGACGACCCGCGCCTGGAGGAAGCCGCCGACATCATGGCCGGCCTGCTCGCGCAGGCATACACCTCCGGCGAGGCGGCGCACGACGAGACGGCGCACGACGATCTCCCGTTTGGCCTTCTGGACGCACTTGCCGTCGAGTCCGACCCGCGGGCGCAGCGGATGCTGGACCTGATGCGCGAGCGTGGCTGGGCCAGTTGGACCCGGACCCGACCGGAGCGGCTGGCGGAACCGCCCGACTAACCTCCGGGCGTCGTTTGCACCTGTCCGCTTTGCGCTGCGGTAGCGAACACGCACGGTCCGCGCTGGCCGTTCCGTCGCCGCTGGCGCCCCGCTGGGCGCGATGTCCCCCCTGCCGGGCAACGGAACGTCCGCTTTGCGAATGTTAACAGCGCCATACGAACCATACCTCAGCGATGACGGTTCGTAGTCGTATGCCCGACGCATCAAAGGTAAATCGGACGTGGCATAAGCTCGATCGTCACCGTACGTATTCGGATCTAATGGTGGTCGTCGATCAATTTCGCAAGATCATCGGGTGGGCCGGAGGTTACAGCATACGAACCGCTGCACAACGGCCGTGACCTGCGGTTTCAGGCTCCCACTGGCACGCGAACGGCGTGGACTGGCTTCTATTGGGCCCGATGCGGTAGGACCGTGACTCGTATCGATGGCTGGGCAGCCCCGCGCGCGCCGGCAGGCCCGACCCATGATCGCCCGGACCTCATTCTCCATCGCCGCGACGAGGTATTGCTGTCTGCAAATCCTCAGCGCGGGGCGGCGTGAGTGGTGTCAGGGTCATTGCGTAGTCGGGTTGTTGCTGATCACCGCGTTGATGAGGTCGTTGGGGCGGGCGGTCGGCGTGGCGGGAGGCGCGGGTGATGTTGGGTTGGCCGTTGCTGCGGTGGTATCCGATGGCGGTGTTGCGCAGCACGGCGGCGACGGCGGGGCCGTTGCGGGTGCGGGCTTGGTGAGCGTCCTCGCCGAGGGTGACGTCGCGGGCGCCGACCTGACCCCACTGCCACAAATCGTCACCGCCCTGCACCGCGCACGACCCGCACCCACCATCGAGGACGACATGGACAATCTCGCGCCGGAGGCGCCGGAGGCGCCGGAGGCCGCCACCGTCACCGCAGCGTCGTTCGGCGTCGAGGCGAACCGGCACCTACGGCTGCCCGACCTGCCAGCGTCCGGTGTCGGCCTGGTCGGCCCCGGCGCCGCGGCGTGCTCGCCGCCATCCTGTCCGCCGGTGGGCCGTGGGCACCCGGCCACGAAGCCACCATCACCACCACCGCGGCCGACCTCGCCACCCTCCTCGGACCCGACGCAGCCGACCGCTACCAACTCGACCGCCTCCACGTCGCCGACAGCCTCGACAACGCCCTGACCCACCTGGAACGCCAACTGCTGCGCCGCGCCCGCATCGCCGCCGACCACGACGGCAGCGACCTGACCACCCTGCACCACCACCACCACGACGACGACCAGCCGCTACCCCCAATCGTGTTTCTCACGCAGGCACCCGAGGGCACCATCGCCACCGCGCTCGCCGCGATCCTCGCCGTCGGTTCCCGCCTGGCCATCGCCGGTGTCCTGCTCGGCCCGTGGAGCGCCGGCGCGACCTGGCACGTCAACACCGACGGCACCACCCGGCCCGACCATGCGACCGACACGACCGGACCGCGGCTCAACGTCCTCGCCCCCGCCGCCACCGGCGACCTCCTCGACACACTGCGCCAAGCCCGACCCGCCAGCAACGACCTTCCACCCCCGCCGCCGCGCCAGGCACCGCCGATCCTGCGCACCGCTGTGGCGCCGATGCCCGCATCGCCGGCCACTTCCGCGGCGCCGCCGGCCGTCGAAGTCCACAGCGGCGCACCAACGCCGGCAACTGCTCCCGCGACTGCCATCACTCAACCGCAGGTCCCGCCGGACTCGGCCCGCGCCCCCGACGATCCGCAGCTGCGGCTCAGCGTGCTCGGCAAACCGGCCCTGCACCTCGTGGTCGGCGATACCCACATCAACGTACGGATACGGCGCAGCGACGGCGTGCAGATCCTGGTCCACCTCGCCGTCGAACCCGACGGCGCCACCAGCGACCAGCTCATGGCAGTCCTGTGGCCCGAAACCCGCTCCTACTTCTCCCGCGGCCGGTTCCACACCACCATGTCCGAGCTACGACAGACCCTCGCCGAAGCCGTCGGTGCCGAGGCCATTCCCCGCACCGACGAACGCTACCGGCTCGACTCGGCCCACATCGACGTCGACCTGTGGCGGCTGACCGCCGCAGCCGACCACGCCGCCACCACCGTCGACCCCACCCGCCACGCGCTGGCGCTCCAGGAGATCGTCAAGCTCTACACCGGATCCGTCGCCGACGGGCACCACTGGCTGTGGCTGGCCCCCTACCGCGAACGAGTCCGCCGGCACGTCCTCGACGCCTACGTTGGGCTCGCCGACACCGAAGTCGACGTAACTGGCGTGGACGTAGACCCGGTACGTTACCTGTTCGTCCGGCTGGAGGAGTTGATGGTCGACGCGACGATAGCCGAGGTGCCGGCCGCGTCGAGGCCGAGATCGTCCCGTTCCAGCGCATCGTCGAACAGTTGTACACCATCCCCGGTGTCGACCAGCGCGCCGCGCAGGTCATCCTGGCCGAGATCAGCCATCCCACAGGAGCATGACCCGGCAGGCAACGGTGTCTTCAATCGGCCGCGGGTATCGCAGGCATGGGTCCGGAGGATGGTGCGTAGCGACGTGCGATCTGCACGGCTGCGCCGACATCGGGGATTTGGTCGATTGAGCGTATGGTCCAGCCAAGTTCGCGTTCTGCCTTTGTCCACCGGCGTTCGAGATCGGGATACGGGTCCTCGATTCCCAGCTGGTCCAGATCCCCGGGCACCGTCACGGCCAGGCGCACCGGCCCGTTCCAGTAGACGTCGACGAGTAAGACCTTGTAGCCGCCGGATCGTTTGAACACCACGAAACCCTTGTTGAAGACGGGCTGCCAGCCCAGTTCAAGGGAGCCGACCTGGTTGCTGATGGCATCCACGAGCTGTTCGGCGATCTGCAGCCGCTCTTGACTGATGTTGAGGTGGCTGGCGTAGGTATCCCAGGACCAGGCAACCTGGCTGGTCGCCGCAATACGGGTTTGCTTTGTCAGCTCGTTGGGCCGGGCGACAACTCGGAAGTTGGGCGCCAGCGGCGAGTCCCCGATCCGCAGCAGTTCCAACTCGACGCCGAAGACAGCGATCTCAGCCGGTGTGTGTTGGTTGAGCCACTCGAGCACGGCCAGGTGTTCGGCTCCGATCGCCTCAGCAATCCACACCACCACGGTCGCTTGGGTGCCGGCCACATACGTCAGGAGCTTGCCCAGGTGGTCGTGATCGGTGCTGCCGAACTGATTCTCGATGGCGACAACGCGGCCCCGGACGTCCACGGCCAAGATGTCCAAGGAGTATCGACCGACTGGATGCTCGACCGCCCGCAGCTCAAGACCGAGCCCGAGCGCCTTGCCCAACTGATCAAGGTTGGTCGAGAGCCAGGGTGTGAAGTCCTTTGCCTCGTGTGGCCAGCCCATCCGCAGCGGCACGCTCTCCAGCTGGCCGAACGTCATATCGCAGCTCCGTACATCGACGTCTAGAAAGACGCTGGCAGGCCCAGGTAACCCAGGATGGTACGACCCTCCCGGACGCAATGCCATCGTGAAGTCCCCGCCTACCTGCTCAACGTCATCCGCGGGTCTCGACGCTAGCGGTGCAACTGGCGATAGCAAGCGGACACTGAAGAGCTACCAGCGCGACGAGCTTGCTACGCCTGCCCTGAAACGACAAGTCTCGGCAACCTCTCACCCGCTTGGTGATGACGAGCGCCTCCCAACGCATTGCGGCCTCACGTCGCGAAACCATGGCGGCCAACGGCTCGGCCAGGTTGAGCGTGCCAGCAGTCGTCGCGGACGTCGACCTGAGACCCGCCACGAAACACCCGTACGCCACAGTGCTCTCACCGATCCGCAACTACCAGGAGCAACAGTGGCCGACGGCATCGCCTGCGAGCGGCTCGCGATAATCCAGGGCACCACTGGTAGAAACCGAGCAGCGTCAGCCCGGCAACGGCGTTGCCGTCGACGCTGTCGTTGCTGAGGCGTTTCGCCGCCACAGCGTAGGCGTCATAACAGCCGCCCCAGCAACGCCAGCGAGCACGCGAGACCCGCAACCCCGTGTGTGGAAGCCGGTCCGGGCGCAGCCACTAGCAGCAGGCAGCTGATGATGCAGCAAGGTGCTGCCAGCCCGCCACGGCGTCGTGACCGACGAGGGCTTCCCCATTGACGATCAGGCGGAGCTAACCGAGATCATCGACACGTCGGGTGCCTACATCCCCGGCCACGGCACTCCGACCGTGATCATCGTCGGCCGGAACCGCATGGTCAGCCCTCGGTATAGCGAACCGATAAGGACGGTTCTCGGCATCCGTGGGGAACCGTCGCAACCTCTCGATCCATCAACAGGCAAGGTGTGGCGGGCAATCGTCGATCAGATCGACAAGCCCGACTCCGAGTCGGAATGGATCAGTTCAATCGATACCGATCGGGAGCGGCTCGCAAACCATCCGTGGAGCCTCAGCGGTGGCGGCGCCGCTGATCTGATGGCGACCCTTGACGGCACGCCACGCCGACTCTCGGATCTATTGGAGGCCATCGGACGGACCACCCATACGGGTCTAGATGATGCTTTCTATCTGCCGTTCTACTCGGTCCGTACTCGAAGTCTTCAGTGCTCGGTTGTACCCGTAGTGCTAGGCGAAGATGTACGTGACTACAGCTTGACGACTTCAATCGACGCAATGTTCCCATATGACGAACTAGGCGCGTCCCGAATGCTCTCAGAACCCGAGGCACATTTCTTTTGGGAACGTAGGGCAATCCTTGAACGGCGAGTTGACTTTGGCCAAACTCCGGGCGAGCGAGGTCTCCGTTGGTTCGATCACAGCATGTTCTTTCCAGAACGGTACCGAGTTCCGCTATCAATTGCGTTTGCGGACATTGCCACACACAATCACTTTGTTTTGGATCGCGGTGGAAAGGTGTTCAATCGCACGGCACCCGTGGTCAAGCTGCCGGAGGGCGCCACCGGAGACGATCATCTGTGGCTGCTGGGCGTGCTGAACAGCTCGACCGCGTGCTTTTGGCTTAAGCAAGTGTGCTTTCCCAAGGGTGGAAGTGGGATGGGGCGTGGAATTCAGTCCGAAGATTGGATGGAACGTTATGCTTTTAACGCCTCAAACGTTGGAAGTCTTCCACTGCCAACTGCAATTCGGCTCGAGCTAGGCCACCAGCTCGATGACTTGGGCCTGCGGCTGACCGAGCTGTCGCCGCCGTCAATCGTCGCAACCAACGTGCCCACCAGGGAGCACCTTTCGGCAGTTCGGGAAGGGTGGCAATCGACCCGGGCTCGGATGATTGCGCTGCAGGAAGAGCTGGACTGGCAGGTGTATCGGCTCTACGGGTTGCTTGGCGAGGACCTGACCGCACCTGATCCGCCGGAGCTGGCGCTGGGAGAGCGTGCGTTCGAGATCGTACTCGCTCGTCAGATGGCTGCCGGCGAGGCGGAGACCCAGTGGTTCGCGCGTCACGGGTCGACGCCGATCACGGAGCCACCCAAGCATTGGCCGGAGGAGTATCGGTCCCTTGTGGAGCGTCGGATCGCGGTGATCGAGTCCGACCGCAACATCGCGCTGATCGAGCGCCCGGAGTACAAGCGGCGCTGGGCGACCGAGGGCTGGGATGCGATGCAGACGGCCGCCCTCCGCGATTGGCTCCTCGACCGCCTCGAAGCGCCCGAACTGTGGGGCGGCGACCCAACGCCGCTGTCAGTGGCCCAGCTTTCCGATCGCATCCGCCACGATGACGACTTCCGGTCTGTGCTGGACCTCTGGGCGGGTACCGACCAGCACGACGTGGTGAGGACGCTGGCGAAGCTGGTTGCCGACGAGCACGTCCCGTACCTGCCCAAGGATCGCTACAAGGCCTCCGGCCTGCGCAAGCGGGCCGAGTGGGAGCGCACCTGGGCGTTGCAGCGGCGCGAGGACGCTGGCGAGAGGGTCGATATCGCGGTGCCGTCGAAGTATGCCTCGGCGGACTTTGTGCGGCCGTCGTACTGGCGCAACCGGGGCAAGCTCGACGTGCCGAAGGAGCGGCTCATCTCGTACCCTGGCGCCGGCCGCGACGGTGACCCGACCGAGTTGCTGGGCTGGGCGGGTTGGGACCACCTCGCCCAGGCCCGTGCCTTGGCCGGTGTCTATCTCGACCGCAAGACCCAGGGTGGCTGGACCAGCGATCGGCTGCTGCCGTTGCTCGCCGGGCCGCTGGAGCTGGAGCCGTGGCTGCACCAGTGGTATACCGATCCGCAGCCTGGGTTCGTGGGCTCGCCGGCCGAGTTCTTCAGCGGCCTGATCGACACCGAGCTGTCGCAGCTCGGCACCGATCGCGTTGCGCTGGCTAGGGTACGTGGCGTGGAGGTGATGGCATGACGTTGCTGCGTGACCTCATCCGGATCCCCGAATCCGTCGAGGAGGGCGACTTCGTCGTCCGGGCGGCCGAGGCCGCGGACCTCGGCAGCTACGTCGTCACCGACCAGTTGAAGGACAGCTTCGCCGACGCGTTGAAGATGGTGGAGCACGCCCTTGCCACGGGCCGGTCGCAGGCGAAGTTCCTGCACGGCTCGTTCGGCTCGGGCAAGTCGCATTTCATGGCCGTGCTGCGGGAGATCCTGCACCACAACCGCCAGGTCCGGGCCGTGCCTGGCCTGGACGAGGTCGCGGCGGACACCGATCGGTGGTTGCCCGGCAAGAAGCTACTCACGTTGACGTACCACATGCTCGACGCGCAGTCGGTTGAGCAGGCGGTGCTGGAGGGCTACCTCAACCAGGTCACGGCAGCGCATCCCGAGGCGCCGACGCCGGCTGTCCACCGCTCCGATGCGCTGCTCGCTGGTGCCGCGAGGATCCGTGCGCGCATGGGCGATGCGGACTTCTTCGCCGCGTTGGGAGAGGCCGGGACCGAACCCGGTTCGGGCGGCGGTGGTCTGGCCGCACACATGGCCCGGGCGGCTGGGTGGACTGCGGAGACGTATGCGAAGGCGGCGGCCTCGCATCCCGGTACCCCGGAGCGGGATGGCCTGGTGACCGCTCTGACCGCGACGTTTTTCATGGATGCGGTACGCGGCGGGGAGTACCTGGACCTGGACACGGGCCTGGCGGTGATCACCAGGCACGCCAAGGCGCTCGGGTACGACGCGATGGTGCTTTTCCTCGACGAGCTGATCCTGTGGCTCTCCACGAAGATCACCGATCACACCTTCGTCAACACTGAGGGCGCGAAGCTCAACAAGCTGGTGGAGTCGGCGGATGCGGCACGGCCGTTGCCGATCGTGTCGTTCGTGGCGCGTCAGCGCAACCTGGAGGAGTTCCTCGGTCCGCAGGTGGGCGGCACCGAACGGGAGGCGCTGGCGCATTTGATGCGCAGCGTGCAGGGGCGCCTCGGCGAGATCGTGCTCGCGGACACGAACCTGCCCGAGATCGCCGAGCGTCGGCTGCTCAAGCCAGTGAGCGAGGAGGCTCGACGTACCATCGACGCGGCCTTCGTGGCGGTGCGGGAGAAGCGCGAGGTCTGGGACGTGCTGCTGCTGGGCACGCAGTACGGCGATGCCGGCATCGGATCCGATGCGACCGCGTTCCGCCGCCTGTACCCGTTCTCGCCGGCACTCGTCGCCGCGCTCGTGGCGCTGTCGCAGGCGCTCCAGCGGGAGCGCACCGCGTTGCGGATCATGACGGAGCTGCTCGTCAACCGGCGCCACACCCTCGCGGTGAACGACCTCATCGGCGTGTCGGCACTGGTCGATCTCATGGTTCTGAGTGGAGATCTTCCGGACCGGCCGAAGCTGAAGCAGCAGTTCCAGGCGGCTCGGGACACCTACCGCAACAAGCTGCGCCCGCTCTTGTTGGCGCGCAACGGCATCACCGAGGAGCAGGCGGCCGGGCACGAGCAGTTCAACTTGGACGATCGTCTGGTCAAGACCCTCCTCATCGGAGCGTTGGTGCCTGAGGTGCCGGCGCTGCACAACCTCACCGCCGCTCGCCTGCACGCGCTGAACTTCGGCAGCATCAGCGCGCCGGTTAAGGGGTACGAGAACCAGGTCGTCGTCGATCGGCTGAAGAAGTACGCCGCCGACGCCGGCGAGCTGCACATGACCGAAGGACCCGACCCGGTCTTCTCGCTGAAGCTGTCTTCGATCGACTATGACAAGCTGCTGGACCTGGTGCCGCACAACGAGACCGCCGCCGGGGTGCTGCAGCAGCTCGTGCGCGACCTGGTCTGCGCCGACCTCGGCGTCGGCGGGGCGGACGGTACCTTCGGCGAGCTGCCATACCTGCGGGAATGGCGTGGCCGCAAACACGCCATGACGGTGCGGTTCGGCAACATCCGCGACCGTGACTCGATGCCCGACGCGTCCGTCTACGCCACCGGCGATTCGTGGCGCATTGTCGTGGACTATCCGTTCGACGCGCCAGGACACAGCCGGCGCAGCGACATGGCCCGTATCGAGCTCCTTGACCGGGGATCCCACACGGCGTTCTGGCTGCCGCTGTTCCTTACCGACGACCTCATGGGGCGTGTCGCCCAGCTCGCCAAGGTGAACTATCTGCTGAGTGGCGACCGGCTTACCACGCTGGCCGCCGACCTGTCGCTCGCGCAGCGCCAGGAGGGCAAGGCGTACCTGCAGCAGCGCCAGCATCAGCTCAGGTCGGCGCTGCTCGATACGCTCAAGCAGGCGTACGGGGCGGCGAAGGCTCAACCTTCCGATGTGGAGATTGACGAGATTCCGGTGCTGCACACCCTGGCCGACGGGCTGCGGCTGGGCGATCCGCGCGGTGGCACGCTCCGGGCCGCCTTCGACAACCTCACCGCCGACCTGCTGGCGTGGTCCTACCCTGGCACCCCAACGCTGCCGGTGGAGGAGAAGGCGGTGACAAGGGCCGAGCTGGGCAAGGTGCTCCACTACGCCCGGCTCGCTGCGGCCGACCCGACTCATGGCACCACGGTGGAGACGGCCGACCGTCGCAGCGTGGCGCGTATCTGCAACCAGCTTCAGCTGGGCGAGCTGGCCGAGCATCGATACGTGCTCACGATCACCACCTCCTGGTGGAGCCGGCACCTGGTGCAGGAGGGTGCCAAGCACGGCTACACCCAGCACTTCCCGGTGCACCTGCTGCGCACCTGGCTAGACGTGCCGCAGCCGCACGGCTTCGACCGGGAGCTCCAGAATCTGATCATCGCGGTCTTCGCGCTGGAGCAGCAGCTCGCCTGGTACGACCAGGGCGGCAAGTTTGAGCTCACCTCCGTCCAGGCCGTCGCCGATCACATGGAGCTGCGCCATCCGCCACAGCCCTCCGACGAGGACTGGCAGAAGGCGGTGAAGCGGGCCAGGCCGATGTTCGGCCGGCCCGTGCCCGAGTACCTTATGCCGGCGGCGGTGAGCGAGTTCGCCGCAACGGTGCGGGGCGAGGCAGCCAGTACGCCGCGCCCGCCGCCGAGCTGGTCGATGTGCTCATCCGCCACGCCTCGGTGCTCGGCATCGACCCCGACGCCCGGACCGGCCGCCTGGCCACCGCCCGCCGGGTCGCGAAGCTGCTGCGCGAGATCTCGGCGGAGACCGACGACGTGGTTCTGGTCGCCCTCGTCGCCGAAGCTGAGGTCGGCGACATCGGGGACCTGTCCGCCGGCACCGCTTTCAAGCAGGCAGGCAATGTCACGCAAGCGCTGGCGAACACCCAATGGCCGCTGCTGGAGGCCATCGCCACCAGGGCGGGCGCCGATGAGCGGGCGCGGGTCGTCATCGACGAGCTTCGCCTGGTCGCCGTCGCGGACCAGGCTGTGCACGACCTCGGCGCCGCGCTGCGTAAGGCGGTGACCGAGGCGGCGAGGATTCTGGCCGGAGACGGCGGCATGGGCGCCCCCGCTGCCCCCGGTGGCGGCCCGGTGCGCGGTCGGCGCTCGCGTACGGTGTCAAAGCCTGACGAGCTGCCCGAGCTGATGGCCGGAATCGAGCAGGACCTGACCGGCGGTCATACGGTTCAGGTGAGCTGGGAGGTCCTTCCGTGAGCCCGGGCGCCGCGACCCGCGAGCCCGTGCAGGCCGCGGCGGTGCGGCGCAAGCTCGAGTCCTGGCTACGCGAGGACGGCCCGCACACGGCCATCGCGCTACGGGCGCGTCCAGAGTGGACGGGCGAGCCCGTGCTCACTGTCGAGGGGCGCACCGTTCGCGTCGTGGCGTGCTCGACCCCGCTCGCCGCACGGGCGGCCCTGCATGACCGGGCCGCGGACGAGCTGCTGGTACTGCTGACCGACCTGACCGACACCGAGCTGGGCGACGGTGTGCTGGCCCATGTGAGCCGCTGCACCGTACGGGGCGTCAACACATGGGACCTCGTCCGGCAGCTGTTCTGCGTCGACGTCCTCGACCCGACGTTGGCGGACAGTCACTTCGGGGGCGGCGGCTGGCTCGCCGCCGCATTGACCGACCTTGCCCCACCGGATGGATGGCCGCCTCCGCCCGGCTCGGTGCTGACCCGCGACCACGCGATGCGCTGCCTGGCCGGGCAGGCCCTCGGCATGGACCGGGACCAGCTCGACAGCGCGGGGTTGCTGGAGTGGAGCACCGACGCTCCGGCGGTGCTGGAGTTCACCCGGCAGCCGGCCGCCGTCGTCACCGGCATCTCTGCCTACCTCGCCGACCTCGTTGGGCATGCGGCCACGCCGATCCTCAGCTGCGTGCGGGCGGGGCACGGCGTCGACGCGATCCCGCTTGGCCTGCTGGTGGGTGCGCTGTGGTCCGATCCCGGTGCCCCGGTCAGCGCGGAGCTCGCAGTTGCGCGGACCCGCCTGGAGCCCTGGTTCGGTGGCGCACGCCTCACGGACGCGCAAGCTGGCGCGTTCCGGGCGGCGGCCGAGGCGTGGGTGGACCGGGCCGCGGACTCGCACCACCGCGGCGACGTGCAGCGGATGCTCGTCCGCGCCGACGAGTTGGCGGCCGGCATCGGCGCCCTCGATCTGGTCGGCTCCTCCGACCTGATCCCCACCGGCCTGACCCAGCGCCTGAGCCGGCTGGCCGAAACACTCCGCCCCGCACCCGTCGTCTCCGCCGGTGCGGTGATGGCCGCGCAGCAGGCGCTGGCGGCGGTGGAACGGCACCGCTTCGCGACTATCGAACAACGAGAGACGGGGCGGATGGCCGTACGGCTGCTGCGCTGGCTGTCCACACCGGACAGTCCCGACCCGGTGACCCTGCTGGAGGCGCTGCACCGTCAGGTCCGCGAGGACGCCTGGATCGACCGGGCGCGGCTGGACCTCTTCGCAGGCGTCACCGATGGGCAGCTCGCCAAGGCATACGGGGCGCTGTACCGAGCCGTCGACGAACGCCGCAGGCGCCACGACGAGCGGTTCGCCACGCACCTCGCCGCAGCCACCGCGACCGACGCCGAGCCGGGAACGCTACTGCGGATCGAGGACGTCCTTGAGAAGGTTGTCCGCCCGATCCTCAACCACGGCAGGCGCGTGCTGCTGCTGGTCCTCGACGGCATGAGCACGGCAGCGGCGACAGAATTGGCTGAGTCGCTGGTCCGTTCGGGGATCTGGTTGGAGCTCACCCCTGCCGGTGGGCCACGCACGGGGGTGCTGGCCGCGCTGCCCACGGTCACCGAAGTCAGCCGGTGCAGCCTGCTGTCCGGCCGCGTCGCGGTCGGCCGGCAAAAGGAGGAGGCGGCTGCCCTGTACCAGCGGTTCCCCGGCAGCCTGTTGCTGCACAAGGCCGACCTGCGCGCCGGTGCCGGTGCCGCCTTCGACCCGGAGGTGGTGGCCACCGTCCAGGATGCCTTCGTCCCCCTGGTGGCCGCCATCGTGAACACCATCGACGATGCACTTGACCGCAGCGATCCCGGCACGATCGTGTGGGGTCCCGAGAACATCAGCGCCGTGCGGGATCTGCTGGCGTTGACTCAGGACCGCGTGGTCGTGCTGATCTCAGACCACGGCCATGTCATCGACCGGGGCCCCGAGTCGATCACCCGACCGTCGCCGTCGAGCGAGAACCGCTGGCGACCGTCCAAACCCCCGGCCGGCGACGGCGAGGTGCTCATGTCCGGGCCGAGAGTTGCCCTGGGCGGCGGCGCGGTGGTGCTGCCCTGGCGCGAGGAACTGCGGTACGGGCCACGCAAATCCGGCTATCACGGCGGCGCGAGCCCGGCCGAGGCGGTCATCCCGCTGATCGTGCTCAGCGCCGGCGACGAAGGCGCGGTGCCCGGCTGGTCCGGTGCTCCCATCGCCAGCCCGTCCTGGTGGCGTGAGCCGATCACGGACGCGGCAGCGCCGGCACCCCAACCGGTCCCAGCGCCGCGCCGCAACAACAGGCCTCCAACACAGGAGACCGCGCTTTTCGATCTGGAGCCCACGGCCGCGGCCGCTCCCGCCGCCCATCAGCCGCAAGTCGAGCCACGCCAGGGGCTGATCGATGCGCTGCTAACCAGCGAAACGTACGCCCTACGGCGCGGCGTACGGGCTCCGCTGTCCGATGACCGCGTGGCCGCGCTGCTTTCGGTGCTGCTGGCCGGGGGCGGGCGGGCCCCCTTGGAGACGCTCGCCGCCGACGCCAATGTGCCGGCGCACCGCATCGGCGGCACGATCACCGCCCTGCGCAAGCTCCTCCAGATCGAAGGCTATCCGGTGCTCGAGGTTGACCCGGACGGTGTGACGGTGAAGCTCGATGTGGCCCTCCTGGCCGAGCAGTTCCACCTGGAGCTGCCATGACGCCGCAGGTATCGGCCCGCCGCCGCCGCGAGATCATCGACGCCCTACGCCGAGGGGCCGTGCCGAGCAATGGCTTGGACGTGCTCGCCGTGGGCCTTGACCGGTTCACCGCCGCGCTCGATGAGGATCTCACCCGCGTGGAGGCGGGTGGCAGCGTCTTTAAGGCGATCCGCGGCGAGTACGGGGCCGGCAAGACGTTCTTCACCCGTTGGCTGGCAGAACGCGCCAAACGGCGCGGCTTCGCGGCATCGGAGGTGCAGATATCGGAGACCGAGACCCCGCTGCACCGGATGGAGACCGTCTACCGGCGGCTCGTGGAGCATCTGTCCACCGAGCAGTTCCAGCCGAGCGCGTGGCGCCCGATTCTCGACGGATGGATATTCGCCCTGGAAGAAGATGTGCTGAGCCACGGCACGGTTGCCGAGGATGACGCCAACGGTCTCGACGTCGCAGTCGGGGCTTTGATGGAGAAGCGGCTGGCCGACATCTCACGAAGCACCCCAGGGTTCGCTAGTGCGTTGCACGGCTACCGGGCTGCGAACGCGGCAGGTGACCACCCGAACGCCGACGGCCTCGCCGCGTGGCTCGGTGGGCAACCCCACGTCGCGTCCGCTGCGCGCCGCCAGGCCGGCGTGAAGGGCGACCTCGACCACTTCGGGGCATTGAGCTTCTTGCAGGGCCTGCTCACCGTGCTGCGAGACAGCGGGCATCCCGGGCTGCTGCTGGTGCTGGACGAGGTGGAGACGCTGCAGCGTGTGCGCTCGGACGCCCGCGACAAGGCGCTGAACGCGCTGCGCCAGCTCATCGACGAGGTCTACTCTGGACGGTTCCCGGGGCTGTTCCTGGTCATCACCGGCACGCCCGCCTTCTACGACGGCCAGCAGGGCATCGCACGGCTGACGCCGTTGGCACAGCGGCTCGCCACCGACTTCGGCACCGATCCACGCTGGGACAATCCACGAGCCGTCCAGATCCGCCTGCCGGGCTTTACCGCGGAGGCTCTGCTGGAACTGGGTGGCAAGGTAACCGACCTGTACGCCGACGCGTACGACTGCAACCGAGTCAAGTCCCTTGTAGACAAGGGCTACATCGCGGACCTCGCCAGCGCAGTGACCGGCAAGCTGGGCGGCAAGGTGGGTGTAGCTCCGCGGGTGTTCCTCAAAAAGCTGGTCGCCGACGTGCTGGACCGGGTCGAGCAGTTCGACGACTTCGACCCGCGCCGAGACTACGCGCTAACCGTCCGCGCGGACGAACTCACCGACGTAGAACGCAACGCCGCCGCGTCGGCAGGCGACATCGACCTGCCCGTGTGACTGCTGTGGCCCTCGACGACCTGGATCCCGTGCTGGTTCACAACATCGTGAACTCACTAGGGTGGCGGGATCTGCGGCCGTTACAACACGAGGCGATCGGCCCGTTGGTCGCCGGGCACGACGCGCTCCTGCTCGCTCCGACGGCCGGCGGCAAGACAGAAGCCGCGGTCTTTCCATTGCTGTCGCGGATGACGTTGATGAAGTGGCACGGCACCTCCGTGCTGTACATATGCCCACTCAAGGCCTTGCTGAACAACCTGATCCCCCGGCTCGAAACGTACGCGAGCTGGCTCGGCCGCCGGGCCGCGCTGTGGCACGGCGACGTCGGACCGGCCGCACGCCGCTCGATCCTGCGCGACCGGCCCGACATCCTCCTGACCACACCGGAGTCGCTGGAGGCGATGCTGGTCAGCGTCAACGTCGACCATCGGCAGCTCTTCGACGACCTGCAGGCGGTCGTCGTCGATGAGGTCCACGCCTTCGCCGGTGACGACCGAGGCTGGCATCTGCTCGCCGTGCTGGAACGCCTCACTCACCTCATCGGCCGCCCGGTCCAACGCGTCGGGCTGTCAGCGACCGTGGGCAATCCATCGGCGCTGCTGACCTGGTTGCAAGGGTCCGGCGCGGGCACGCGTGCCTCGGCGTTGATCGCGCCCTCGCTGGCAACGTCGCCGCCCACCGGCCCGCCGCCCGGCGACATCGAGCTCGACTACGTCGGCACACTGGTCAACGCGGCCATGGTCATCTCGTCCCTGCACGCGAGGGAAAAGCGGCTGGTGTTCTGCGAGTCCCGGCAGACCGTCGAAGAGCTGGGTGGCCTGCTGCGTGAGCGCGGGGTGACCACGTTCCTGTCGCACGCCTCACTCTCCACCGACGAACGCCGACGCGCCGAGGAGGCGTTCGCCAACGCCCGCGACTGCGTCATCGTCTCCACCAGCACCCTCGAGCTGGGCATCGATGTGGGAGACCTGGACCGCGTCATCCAGATCAACGCGCCCGGGACCGTCGCCTCGTTCCTCCAACGCCTCGGCCGTACCGGTAGACGCGCGACCACCACGCGGAACTGCCTCTTCCTCGCCGTAGACGGCTGGTCTCTGGTCCACGCAGCCGCGCTGCTGGCGTTGTGGGGGCGGGGCTGGGTCGAGCCCGTCGTGGCCCCGCCCGCACCGCGGCACATTGTCGCCCAGCAGATCCTGGCGCTGTGCCTGCAGGAGCGTCAGGTCGGCGACCAGACGTGGACACAGTGGTGGAACGGCCTCCACCCATTCGGGCCGGGCGCCGAGCCCACCCTGCGGTACCTCGTCGAGAACAACTACCTCGACACCGACAGCGGCATGCTCTTCATCGGCCCGGCCGCCGAGCTCCGGTTCGGACGGCGCAACTTCCTGGACATGACCGCCGTCTTCACCGGACCACCCGAGTTCACCGTGTTCACCGGCCGGACCGAGCTGGGCCGGATCGACCCGAGCCTGCTCACAGAAGAGGTCAAGGGTGAGCGCCGCCTCCTGCTGGGCGGGCACAGCTGGCACGTCACGTACGTGGACTGGCGGCGCCGTCGCTGCTTCGTGGAACCTGCCGACGGCGGCGGCCGAGCCCGGTGGATGACGCTGGGCTGGGCCGGTCTCGGCCTCGAACTCACCCGCGCGATGCGGGACGTACTGCTCGGCGAGGACCCGCCCGTGCGGCTCACGCAACGAGCGACCGACCGGCTCGCCGTCGTGCGCGACGAGCGGCGCGCGCTGATCCATCCCGGCGGCAACGTCGTCATTCGTTCGTCAGATAGAGACGTGCGGTGGTGGACGTGGGCCGGGTTTCGCGCCAACGCCACTCTCGCCGCGACGCTGAGCGGCATCGCCGATCCGCTGCAGCGCTTCGACGACCAGCACCTACGGCTGCGCAACGACTTGACACCTGACATGTGGCGCGACGGCATTGCCGACGCGGCCGAGCGGCTATGCCTACCAGAGATCAGCGACAAGGCGCTGGTCGGACTCAAGTTCAGCGACGCCCTGCCGAAACGGCTCGCGATCGCCACGCTCGCCGCCCGCCTCGCCGACCTCGATGGCGCAGCCGCAATGCTCAGCGAGCGCACTCGCTTCGTGAACGTCTGACATGAGATCACATCGGCGTTCTGCCTGCCCACTTCACTGGCTGACGCCAAGACAGTCAACAGATGAGGACGAAGGCGGATCCGTGAGGGGTGAAGCGTCATCGCTCGGAGTGGCCAGGAGTGGAATCTTTCGTCAGGCCAGTCAGTCGGTGAGCACCACCCAGCAGGTTCCGGCGTGGGCTTGCGGCATGCCGGTGGATCGGTTCGCCGCCGCGGTGGCGGGGGGCACCGATGAACCCGGGTTGGGAGTCTGCTGTGAGGTGGCGCGGGGGCCAGATGGAGAACGAGGTTGCCGCCATGCACGACTCTGCCGAGTACAATCATGCCCTCGACAAGCGCCGTTGGCCGGCAACCTTCATGGTGGCAGGCCGAGTGATCTCCACGTGGACATTGCCGTCGCCGCGTATTTCATACTTACGGCGGAAAACATCTGTCGACGGAACGACCAATACACCTGCTGACGCTCCGTCAACATAGGTGGTTAGCGAGCGAGGAGCACGTCGGGGTTCAGGCCTGCGGGATCTTCTATTCGAAGACTACGCCCAAGCTGCCAAGCTCTGGTGTATAGAGCCTTAGGCCAACAACGGCCGGCCGCGGCGCTCCGCTGGGTACGGATATCACGAATGGGGCTTGATCCGTAAAGCAATCTCCTTTGCCCTTGAACCCACCGCTCAAGAGGCCTTCATGATACTCAACAGCAACACGCGTGCCGTCTGCGAGAATGAGCGACCAGTTAGATACTGTCACATTCAGCGCGCCCCCAGTCACCTGGCACAGTTCTACCGCTGCGCTCGCCGCATAATCGTCGCGGGTGCTGGTTCTGACTGGCCGTGAGCTGATTCTAAAGTCGAAGACGCGGACCGAGATGATTCCCCTCATAATGGCAGTCTCTCCGAGACGATAGAATATGACATCTGGCTCAGTCGGGCTCGACTCAGGGGAAGGGGTGACAACCGTCCGCTGGGGCGCTGTGGCGGTTGGGCCTGATTGTGGATTACGTGTATTGACAGTCCACACGATTACTGTAGCAGCCATGGCTAGCAGAGCCACTCCGCCGAGCGTGAGCCGCTTTCGGCGTTTACGGAGGTCAGGATTGCGGGCTGCCTTGGCTTCGCGTCCGCGGGCTTGCGGCCCATGAACTGCTTGAAATTCGCGCTGACCCCAGGCGTCGAGCAAGATACGCAGAGCGCGTCCGGCTCTCGGTGCATGCACCGGGTGACCGGACTTTATAGCGCGTTGGTAGGCATTGCGGGCGCCTGCCGGATCGCCCTCGATACCAAGCAAAGTGCCCAGGGCAAACTCGGCCGCTGGTGCTACGTCTGGATGGCCTGATCTGGCGGCCCGCTCGTACATGTGACGCGCTCCTGCCGCGTCCTTGTAATCCTCCTGTAGCAGGAATCCGAGTTGATATAGCGCCTTCGCGCCCCCATCGGTACGGTCTCCGAACGCGACAGCGCCTTCGTAAGCCCAGCGTGCTCCTGCCGTATCACCCTGCTGTTCAAGTAGACAACCGAGGTGGTAGCCGGCCATTTGGGCAAAAGGTAAGACCTGGGAGCCGATCGCCTGCTCATATGCGGTCCGTGCCGCTGGCAGATCTCCTTGCTTGGCTAACATGGCGGCGCGTTCAAAATCCTGTAGAGCCTGCATCCTAACGTCGGCGCTGTCGACAGCCCGTTGGAACATCTCTCCGGCGAATTCATCTGGGCCAGGCATTGCATTCTACCTCACTGGCGTCCCCACTGTCGGAGCCTTAGTCGTCGGGCGTCTGCCCGGTCGTGGTGTCTCTCGGGTTCGGCTGTAAGCACGTGCGGGGAGCGGGATAAGTTTCGATCGTGTTCTCGTTTGCATTCTCCCAAGAGCCATCTATCCACCCGGCTCGAATTCCTCTAGCACATAACCGAGGCGCCTCCATAGCCGCTTGGTCGCCTCTGAGTCGTAAGTGTAGGAGAATGGCCACTGCTGTCCGGTGTAGCCGGTGGGAACCCAGCCTAACTGCCGGCATAGGCCCTTACCGATCGGATAGACACCGAAGGCGAAACCGGCCAAAGTAAGTGGCCCGATGGGGTCGGTCACTAGTCCGGCGAGGGCACATATCAGGCCGGCCGCTCCGGAGAACGATTCGTCTCTATGGCGAATTAGCCCACGAAGCGGCGAGATGAACCGTGCTCCACGGAGATCACGGCGGAGGGCGGCGATTACCTTGCCGTCAAGCTTGCTGGGTGGAAGATCCTTTAGCAGCTGGCATAGGTTGCTGAACCATGTCACGAGCTCTCGGTGACCATCTCCCTGGAGGAACCTATCGAGACTGCCAGACTTGGCGCGGTCAGGTGCGTGGACGTCCAGATGTTGCAATACATCTAGCATCTGCTTGGTGAGGCTCTCCACGGTGGGCGTCGGCCTACGAGCATCGGAGGGTGAGACCCCCGTCGAGGCAGGTCCATGAGATGGCGCGGTGGCCAGCACCTTAAGGAATTGGCGGTCCGCCGGGGTGAGTAAGAAGGCGGTCTCGGCACCCGATTCGGCAAAGGCTTCACCGTGATTGTATGCGTCGCGAAGAATTGCCTTGGCGACGGTCCGCGGCTTAGCAGCATTCGGCTGACGAAGGGCGCTTTGCAGCGTGCCCGCAGGAATCTTGGTTCGCCCGGCCTTGCTTCTGGCCAATTTACACCACCGATCGATTTCGGTTGGATTGGCGTCAAGATAGTCATCCGCGCGCTCCCAACCCATTTCGTCGGGCGCAACGATGACGCGGCGCTGCTCCACGGCCTTCGTCTTGTCCTCTTCGCAGAACGATAGTAGCTTTCCATCCACCTCGCCATCCCACCGAGCACCTTCCCAAGAATGGGCGCTCCTCCAGCTGGAAGATGTCAGCCAATGCTGCCGTCCCGAGACTCGAATGAGCCCGCTTTCCACGTACCCGATAAAATCGTTGACGGGCACCTTGCACGCCGGCGAGCGTAACAACACACTTGACGGCGCCCAGAGATTGAGCGGGTAACTCATCGCGAGCATTCGATGCAAGTTTTGGTAGCCGTTTTCGCCGTACTCACTGATATGACAAAACGTCGGGAAGAGCCAGCTCGTGCTCATGGCTCCGCCACCTTCCGGGGAAAGACATCCGGCGCACTTGCGTCGTAGATGTGGTCGGTCAGTCCGACCATCCGAAGCAGCTCGTTGCCATCGTTGCGGATCGCGTGAGAGACACGCGGTGGAATCTTAACAATGACCGCACCTGCTCCGTCGAAATCGCAGCTAACAATGGCGGTGTCTTTGCCGCTATCCCAGTGAAGCGACCATCGATCACTGAACAGGATGACGAAGATCTCTTCCCTAACCTCGTGATAGTGGTTTCCCCTCGTGTGACCGGGTCGAATTGTGGTGATGTGCACATCACGAAGCGAGAAGGCGTCGGCCAACCAATTGACCGGCACTGAGAAGCTGCTCCCGCGTGCGTCACCGGCGTCTTTCAGTTCAGTAAACGAGAGTTCCATGTACCGCTCCTAAGCGTCTATCACCATGATCGTATGCTCAATCGGGTTAATTCTGTAAAGCTGTGGCTTATGGTAGCGCCATAGCGATGGGGATCGAACAACCGCAAGGCAGGCGAACTGCGGTTGGGGGCCGGGGGGCACGTCCGGTTGATCGAGGACGATAAGATCAGTGAATGGGATGCGCCTTCTCGGCTGCGCGACATGTCTAACGTAGCGGTGCGGTGCCACATATAATCGTCCGACGCGAGGGTTGCCAGTCGACAGCAGGCAGCTACGCATAAGCTGATCATCCAGCGTGCGTGATTCTCATCCACCACTAGACTGCCGTGACCTCTAACGACGGGACTCCGCTTTCGCAACCACTTCGATGATTTTGAAGACCGCGAAGAAGCAGAACGCACTAATAATCCCGACATAGCCTACTACGTATACGAAGACTTTGTTGTACCACCTCAGTGTTCCTACTTGGTACCAAAAGTTACTGATCCAACCGGCCGCCACGACTGCCACGACGAACACCAGCCCTACGAATAGCCTAATAGTGCCTTCTCTGGCTTCGCCCCCAAGTAGGTGGGGGTTGGTGCGCGGAGGCGCGCGGAGCCGGACCCCGCAGATCAGGGGTTCGGACCGGTCGCGTCGAGACGCGCAGAGGAAGACCGTGTTCGGGTCTGGTGAGGTCGGCGAAGCCGACAGGCGACCGGAAGCCGGTCGTGGGGCGGCGCAGGCCGCCGGGGTGATGCTGGTTGGCCCGTGCGGGCCGGGCGACCGTGTGGTCGCTGGCGAGCAGCCTGGTGGCCGCGGTGTTCGTCGGCGGTGAGCCGACGTGCGGGTGGTGCGGCTCGCCCCAGAGGGTCGAGATGGTGCCAGTGGTGCTGGTGGGCGGGTGCGCCGGGAGGGATGTCGCGGCCGACCGGCCTGGTGGCGGGTGGGCGGGTGCGGTGTCCCTGCCGTGGCGGGCTTCGCCCGGGGGTGGTGCGGTGGTGCTTGGGGGGTTCTTTGAAGAAGAAGCTCTCACCGTAGCCCGGCAACCCAACCGGCTCCCGATCATGGCGGAGCGGGCGTGGATGGGTATTGAGCTGCGCAGTTGGGTTTGTTGCGGGAGTCTGGTTGGGTGCCGGGCGGGGCGCGCCAGTTGGGTCAGTTGGGTCAGTTGGGTGCCGACGCGGGCGTCCGCGTGGTCGCGCGGGGCGCCGGTAGCCTGCCCTGCTAGGCGTCGGGCGTGGGTGGTGTCGCTGTCGCAATCGCCGCGTCGGTGGCGGCGGTCGGCGCGTTGCGCGTCGGCTTCGGCTTGCCATTGGCTGAACCGTCGGCCGTGCAGCCGGCGCAGAAATTGCGGGATGCGGTTGGCGGGGATGCCGACCAGCCGTGGGCCGAGGACCGCGAGCAGGTCGGAGGCTTCCTGGGAGGACCAGCCGGCCGCGGTGATCGCGTCCTCGTCGGGGAACACGTCGGCGACCCGGTCGGTGGCCGCGTGGAGATGGTGGTCCTGGGTGCCGCCGTAGGAGTACACCCACAGGAAGTTCGCGGGCGAGTCGGGTTCGACGAGGCGGCGGAACCGGTCGATTTCCTTGGTGTAGGCGTAGAAGTTCACGCCGGGTCGGGCGTGGCAGATCCGCAGCCACGCCCGCAGGTAGTCGTCGGTGAAGAAGTCACCGGAGTCGTGGATGCGGATCCAGGCGCCGTGGAACCTATGTGCGCCCAGCTCGGCGGTCATGGCGGTTTCCCAGCCGGGCAGGTCGTCGAGCACGAACATCAGGTTGGCCTGGTGTTTGGCGCGGACGACCGGCCACAGGTAGCTGCCGTTGCGGGCGTAGCAGACCTGGGCGCAGATGCCGGCCGAGGGGCAGGTGTTGTAGGTGCGGCCGTCGGGCAGGCGGCCGGCCCAGGCCGGCAGCGTCCAGTTCCACACCCCGATCGCTTTCATTTCACGGTTTTGGGTCAGCAGCCGTTTCGGGCGGGACGGTGGCGCACCGCCCTGCGGCGCCGCAGGTGCAGACATAGAGATTCCCCTTTTGGGTTGGGTGGTGAAGATGGGTGGTGCACGGATGCGGCGATCCACGCCGCGCAATGTCTGCCAGGCCCGCCGTGCGTGACGGCTCGCCGCGGCGAGCCCGGGAACGCTGGCCGGAAACGCGACTGGCCCCCACTCCGGCGCGACCAGATGGCGCGCGGAGTGGGGCCAGTTGGGTCAGTTGGGTTGGGGCTGACCGGTCAGTTGGGTACCGAGTCGGCGTGCGCCGCCGGTACGGCGCGGTTCACGCCGGCGCGGGGTCGGTGTCGTCGCGCAGCAGGTACAGCGGGTCTTCCTGCGGCTGCGGCGGCCCCGGGTGGTAGGCCAGGCCGGTCGGGCCGACCGGGCCGGGCAGCTCAGCTAGGCGCAGCCGCCGCCGGCCGTTGCCGACCATTCGCCATACCGGGCCGGCGGGGCCGCCGTGCTGCGCGGCGTGGTCACGGGCGGCGGTGGCGACGACGATGCCGCGGGTGCCGTCGGCGTGGTCGGCGAGGTGGCGGTGCAGGTGGGTTTCGATGGTCGTGGTGGGCAGCCAGAACAGCACCGGCCACGCCATGCCTTTGTCCCGCAGCGTGCGGTACCCGACGAGCTTGGCGGCCCGGGCCGGGTGGCTCTCGGTGCCGGTGTCGTGTTCGAGGAAGAACGCGACCTGCCGGTCGCCGTCGCGCCAGACGCCGTGCCCGTCGGGACGGGTGTTGTGGTTGACCTTGGCGAAGATGCGGGCGGCCGACCACCAGCGGGCCAGCCGCGCCTGCGGGTGGGTGCGGGCGTGGGCGAGCAGGTCGATGAAGAACTGGTTGGTGCCGTCGGCGTGCATCAGGTGCCCGAGCCGGGTGGCCGTCGACGGGTGGGTGTCACGCTCGTCGCGGACGGCCCGGCTGCTGGGGGCTGGCCGGCCGTGGTAGAGGGCGACGTAGCGGGCGGACAGCCGGCCGGGAACCCAGTGCACGGGCAGCCGACCGTGGGCGGGGTGGACCGGCATGAACCAGTCGATGAAGGCGAGTTGGCGTAGCACGTTGAGCCGGTTGCGGCAGGTCCGCGGTGAGGTGAACAGGATGGCGGCGATCTGGTCGGTGGTGAGGAAGCGGTGCTCGGCGAGCAGGTGCGCGATGACGTAGTCGCGAGGTTCCAGATGCCAGGAGATCGCGAGGAGGTCGTCGGGGGGTCGGGACCTGCGGGGGATATCCCGGGAGCCCGAGGAGGTGCGCAGGGTGCGGGGGGCGATCACCCCCGGTCGGGGGATATCCCCCGGAGGGATATTTCGGGGTTGGCGTTGATCGTTGATCATGGTGTCCTACCAGGGTGGTTGGGTGCCCGCGGGCACGGTTGAGCACCGGCCGGCGGTCACGGCGGATCACCCGGGGGTTGGCCCGGGGGTTGCTCCGCCACACCGCCCAGCCGGCGGGTGGGGTTGGTGGTAGGTGGTCAGGCCGCGGTGTTCCGGTCGTCGGCGTGCTGACCGTTCGGGTGTGGTGGGTCGGCCGCCGGCGGTGACAGGTGGGCGAGCTGCTCGACGCCGGACGGCTGGTTCGGTTCGGTGCGGGCGACGGCTTGGCGCAGCGCGGTGGTCTCACCGATCACGGGCAGCGGTGGCCGGGTGCGCAGGGTGAATGCCGCGGTCTCCCGCGAGTCGACGACGAGGCGGGCGGCGGCGGTGTAGGCGTCCAGGTGGGACAGGTCGTGCTCGTCGAGCTCCGGCAGCGTGTGGCGGGCGAGTTGGTGGGCGTCCTCCGGCGAACACGAGAAGTAGATCTTGTTGCGGGCGTTGGCGGACAGCGCGAGTTGGGTTTCCCGGGGCAGTTGGGTCAGGTTCTGATGGGCGAGGACCAGCGACAGGTGGTAGCCGCGGGCCTCGGCGAGCATGTCCCCGACCGACCCGGCGAGGTTGAGGACGTTGTGTGCCTCGTCGACGTAGCAGGTGGCGTCGCGGCGCTGGTCTTCGGGGATCCGGGCCCGGGCGGTGGCGGCCTGCCACACGCTGGCGAAGACGAACGAGCCCATCAGCCGGGCGGTTTCCTCACCGAGCTGTCCTTTGGGCAGCCGGGCGATGAGGATCCCGCCGCGGTCGAGTACGCGGCCCATGTCGAAGCTCGACGTGGCCACGCCGAGGGTTCGGCGGACGAAGTCGCGCAACAAAAAAGCCCGCAAGCGGGCGAGGACCGGGCCGATGACTTGGGCGCGTAACGGTGGCGGCGTGGACTCGTACCACTCCCAGAAGCCTTTGAGACCCTCCGGGTCGTCGAGGCCGACGGTGAACGCCGCCCGGAACTGCTTGTCGTTGAGCAGCGGCGGCACGAGGGTCAATGTCGCGTTGGCATGGCGCATCAGGGTCAGGCAGGCGACCCGCAGCACGTCGTCGATGCGGGGACCCCAGTGCCGCTGGAAGATCTTCGAGAAGATGCTGACGATGTTGTCCACGACGAGGTCGTCATCGATGCCGGACAGCGGGTTGAGGGTGGCCCCGCCGGGCTGGTCGGGGTCGATGAGCACCAGGCGGTCCGCCGCGGAGGCGGGCAGCCGGTCCAGGATGTCCAACGCGAGATCGCCTTTCGGGTCGATGACCACCACCCCGCGGCGGGCCTTCACGTCGTCGATGACCATGTGACACATCTGCGTCGACTTGCCCGAGCCGGTCGAGCCGAGCAGGTGGATGTGCTGCCGGGCATCGACCACGTTCAGCGCCACCGAGTGGCCACCGACCTCGGCCCGGCCCAGCACCTTGGTGCCGCGCCCGCCGGTCGGAACCGCCACCGGTGCCGGGACGGCCTTGGCACGGGCCCGGTCCAGGCCGGCCACCGCGACGTCGGTGGGCAGCCCGGCCACAGCGGTCAGCTCGCCCGCCGACAGCAGGAACCCGCGAGACAGCCGCCGTCCGGCCAGGACCAGCGCCGGCGCACGCAACCTCCTGCGCCGCAGGCGATTGCGGCCGGTGTAGACGCCGTACGCCGCGGCGAGGCCGTGGGCGAGTGTGACCAGGCGTCGGGTGATGGCGTCCGGGTCGGCGTCATCCCGGGTGGGAATCGCGGCGACCGCGTAGCGGATCGCGACCTCCCACTGCGGCGCGATCGTCTTGTCGATCGCCGGGCGGGCGTCGCGGTCCCGGACCGGGTCCGGCGGCAGCTGCGCACGGCCGTAGCTGGTGGTGCGGTGGACGTGGGTGCGGGTCGGGGTGGCCAGCTCGGTGACGACGTTCAGGGCCCCGCGCAGCCAGGTGGTCGGATCCAGCAGACCGCCGCCGGGTGGCCGGCCGGTGCGCAGCGCGGCGGCGCCCTTGCGGAGCCGGGCCACCCGGCGGGGCGCGGCCGGTCGGGCGAGGATCTGCACGCACGCCCGTTCGCCTGCGTGCAGTCCGCTGCCGGCCGCGACCAGGGCCCGGGTCGGGTCGGCGTCGTGGTCGACCTCCAGGGGGTACCAGGCCGGCAGCGCCGGCGCGAGCGCCCCGCCTTCGGCCCGCGCCGCCTCCGGCATCGGCGCGTCGGCGTCGGCGACGGTGGTGGAGGCGCCGGGCCACGCGGCGCGGGCCGCGGCGGCGACCGGCCCGGTGGCCACCTGGCCAGGCACCCACACGACGATGGTCAGCTGCCGGCCGGCCCACCGGTACTCGACCGCCACGTGCGGCGCTCCGTGCAGGAGCCTGCGCCATGGTGCCGGAGCGAGGAGTTCGTATGCGTTGGCCCACCACGCCCCGGCGCCGGCGGGGTCGACCTCCGGCGGCGGGGTGATCAACACCTGGTGGGCGTGGCGGGCCAGCCGGCGGTGCCGCGCGCCCCGCACCGCGGCATCGACCGCGATACCAGCGACGACGGCCGCGGCGGCGACGCCGGCCAGCCAGGGCCGGTGCGCCACCCACCCAGCGGCGTGCTGGATCAGGTCGACGAGGTGCGAATGCGGCGCGGTGGGCACCATGTTCGGGTCCACCGACCCGGATGGCCGTGGGGACGGTGCGGGCGTGGGTGACATGGGTGCTCCAGTTCAGGAATCGGGTTCAGAAGTCGGGATCGTCGATGAGGTCGGCCAGTCCGGCAGCAAGTTGGTGCTCCCGCGCGGAGGCCACGGTCTGAAACGCCACCCGGTGCGACCCAGCCAGAAGCAGGGCCTCCCCACGGCCGGCCGCCAACAACATGCGGGCCTCACCACCGGTGAGCGCGAACGTGTCGGCGATCAGGTCAATGGCCTGCGGGGCTTGGCGCATCAGGATCTGCGTCGCCGCATTGCTGATGACGGCCTGGCCCAGATCACTACCCAGGAGGTCGGCGGCGTCCTGGGTGACCACCGCCACCCCGGCCCGGCGTTTGCGCGCGGCCTTGCTCAGCCGGTACAGGAACTTGGCGCCCTCGCCGTCTTTGAGCAGGGTCCAGGCTTCGTCGACGACCACTAGGCGACGCGCGCCGATGCCGTCGGCGCGGCTGCTGGTGGGGACGTCGACGTCGCGCCAGATCGCGTCGAGGGCGAGCAGCATGCCGGGGCCGCGCAGTTCGTCGGCGAGCTGCCGGGTGGACCACACCACCAAATGGCCGCGGGGGCGAAACGTGGTCGGCCCGTCGAACAGGTGGCGGAAGCTGCCCTCGGTCCACGGGGACAGCCGGGCCGCCAGGTTCTGCGCGGCCGGGTTGGCGTCGGTGGCCAGGGATGCGGCCAGGTCGGCCAGCAGCGGCGCGGGGCGGGTCCAGGTGTTCGGGTCGTTGCTGATGCCCGCGGTGGTGTAGGTGGCCATGATGGCCTTGTCCAGCGCCGCGCGTTCGGCCGGGGGCGGCTGCTGGCCGAGCAGCACCGCGATCAGCGTGTGCAGGAACAGGGCCCGGCGGGTCAGCGCGTCCGGGCGGCGGTCGCCGGCCGGGATATCGAGCGGGTTGACCCGGATGCCGGGGGCGCCGAGCTGGATGGCGGTGCCGCCGACCGCGTCGGCGAGGCGCAGGTATTCGTCTTCCGGGTCGATGATGGCGACCTGCACCCCGTCGTAGAGCGAGCGCAGGACCTCCAGCTTGACCAGGTAGGACTTGCCGGCCCCGGAGCGGGCGAGGATGACGGAGTTGTGGTTGTCCTGGCTCCACCGGTCCCACCACACGACGCCGTTGGAGGCGGTGTTCAGCCCGTACAGCACCCCGCCGGCGGGCACACCCTCCCCCGGCAGCGGGGCGGGCAGGTCGGCCGAGGCGAGGGGGAACGCGGCGGCGAGGGCGTCGGTGTCGAACACCCGCCGCATCCGCAGGCTGTCGGTGGCCAGCGGCAGGGTCGAGGTCCAGCCGGCCAGTTGGCGCCAGGTGGCCGGCTGGGTATCCAGCAGTACGGAGGCGGCGGCGGCGCGGACCTCGGCGACCGCCTCGACCAGCTCGTCGGGGGTGGGGGCGTGCACGGTGAGGTAGTGGCCGACCCGGAACAGGCGGGCGGCGCCGCGGGCGATCCGGTCGGCGAGGTCGGCGGCGTCTTCGGCGGCGGCGTCGGTGACCGGGTCACCCAACCGCCCTTTGTCGGCGTCCAACCTGCGGTTGGATTCCAGGCGGGCGCGTTGCCGGCGCAGCCGGGTGGCGGCGGTGGCGGCCGGGATGGGTTCGATGTGCTCGACCATGTCGAGGCGGCCGGGCCAGGCCAGGAGGGTGTCCAGCCAGGCCAGCCCGACCTCGGGCGGGTACCCGGTGATGGCCAGGGTGGCGGCGTAGCCGTCGCCGACCCGGAGGTGCCGCGGCGCGGTCTCGACCGCGGCCGGGCCGACGGTGGCGGCGAGCATTGCGGCGTCGTCGCCGCCGGCAGACGATGACCGGCGCCCCCGGGTGGAGGCGCCGGTCGTAGTGTTCTGCTTCTTGGTCTTGCGTTTCATGGGTGGGGCTCCTGGTCGTAGTGGGGTGCGGTGACCGGGTTGTGGGGTGTGGCGCGTGGCCAGCTGGCGTCGCTGTACTGGTAGGGGTCGACGGCGGCGGTGAGCACGGCGGTCGCGGTTGCCCCGTCCAGGACCCGGGTTTGGGCGCCGAGGGCCGCGAGGGCGGTGGCGGTGTGGTCGGCGCGGCGCATCGCCTCGGCCGGGGCGCCGCGTTCGCCGGCGGCGGTGCAGGCGATGGTCACGGCGCGCCACAGCGGATCCCGACTTTGCGCGACGTCGAGCAGGAAGTCGGAGTAGTCCAGTGCGGCGTCGGCCAGGGCCGGGTGCGGCAGGCTCTGCGCCGTGTCGGCCACCCGCAGGGCGTGGCTGGTCAGGTCGACCCGCTGGGCGGAGACCACGACCTGCACCGGCCCGGTCAGGCTGTTGAGCCACCGGCCGTAGGAGCCGACCAGGGCGGCCTGTTCCGCGCCGGTGCGTAGCCCGACGTTGACGGTGGTGGCGGCGACCAGGACGGCCGCCGTGCCGTCGTCCAAGGCGATCACCCCGTCGTCACCGATCGCGTCGGCGGGCAGCCGCAGCACCGCCGGCGGCGGCTCGGCGACCACGGCCGGAGCCCACGGCGGTGCCGCGGTGGCGCCCTCGGGGGCGGGTGCGGCGCGCCGCGGCCCGCGCCGGTACATGATCGCCGCGAGGAGCCAGGCGTCCAGCGGCAGGCCGTCGCGGCGACCCAGCGCGAGCGCCACCGACACCCCCGCGACGGGGATGAGCATGATTGCCACCACCGGCAGCGGCACCAGGGTGCCGACCGCCTTGAAGACCAGGTAGCCGGTCGCGGCGGCGGCGGCCAGGATGGCGACCTGACGCGCGGTCAGGCCCCACACGATGCGATCCGGCGCCTCAACGTCAGCGGGCACCCGTGCCCGGACGTCAACGTCTGCGTCCATGGTGGACTCCAGTTCTCGAAGAGATGCAGGTGGGGATTGGGGGTTCGCGGTGTTCGTCGGGGCCGATCGGCCGCGTCGCGCTGCTCGTCCCGCCCGCTACGGCTGCGGCGGGCGGGACGACCAGCTGCGGCCCGGCCCGCCGGCCGGGTCAGCGCCGCCAGTTCGGGCGTCGGCTGGGCATCGCATTGCCCGGGTTGACGCCCGGCGGGATCCGCCGGGGCGCCGCCGCGGGCGGTGGGCTGGCCGGTTGTGCTTGCCAGGCAGGCCGGGTGCGCGGCATCGCGGTGCCTGGCGTCGTACCGGGCGCAACCTGCGGCGCCGCCGGCGCCGGTCGAGCCGCGCGGCCGGTCTGCCATCCGGGCCTGGTCTGCGGCATCGCGGTGGCCGGGTTGACCCCGGCCGCAACGGCTGGGCGCCCCGGCGACGGCTGACCGCCGCCGCTCCCGCCGCTACCCCGGCCCGGTGTGGGTGTCGGCGTTGGACGGGTGCCCGGGGTGGGCCGCGGCATCCGTGGACGCCAGTATCCAATGACCGTGTTGGCCGCCGATGGCTGTCCGCCCGCGGCGGTGCGGCCGGCGGCACGGCCGGCGCCGCGGGCTCCGCCCGCGGCCACCGCGGCGCGCCCTGCGCCGCGTCCGCGCAATGGCAGGCGCAGTAGGCCGGTCAGCTGCTGAACGACGGCCATGCGCACGATCAGCCCGGCGATGTTGTGCTGGCCGCCGCCGCGGGTGGCGTAGCGGCGCATCATCGAGGGGATCTTGATCGTGACCCACAGCAGGCAGGCCACGATGAACAGGTTGAACGTGCCGGTCGGGTCGTGCGGGATGCCCAACGCGGGAACGTTGGCGTTGGGGTCGAGGAAGATCTTCAGCGCGGTGTGCAGGGCCGGGGCCTGCAGGATCACCGTGCCCAGCACGGCCAGCAGGGATCGCCACCACAGCCGGGCGGCGCCGTCGGTGTATGGGGTGGCGTGGCAGGCCAGGGCGACCGGGGCGATGCCGACCAGCACGATCAGCACCCCGAGGCGGACCAGCCAGGCGACCAGCAGCATGCCGGTGAGTACCGCGATGATCAGTCCGATGACCAGGGCCAGGAACGTGCTGGCCGGGTTGGTCATGGCGTCGACCACCACCCGCAGCAGCTGCCCGAACGCGCCCGGGGAGGCAACGCCTTCCCCGGTCAGCGCCTGCGTGAGCGCGTTGGCCAGCTCGGTGAGGTGGCTGCAGATCGGCATCGAGAAGTTCGCCGCGATCCAGCCGACCACCAGCCGGGGGGCGAGCTCGCCGACGCCGTAGCGGATCTGCACCGTCTCGTGGGTCATCACGGTGATCCCGGCGGTGATGATCGCCAGGATGAAGCCGACGTTGACCACGATCAGCGACTTGCTGGTGATCGCCTGCACCTGCGGCAGGGTCGTCACGTCGGGGGTGCTGAACGCGGTGTTGGCGAGCAGCCCCCACAGCGCCTTGATCGCTTCCAGGGTGAGGCCGAGCAGCCACAGCAGCAGTTGGGCGCCGAACCAGCCGGCCATCTCAGGCGCCCAGGATGTTCTTGAGGATGGTCAAGATGATCGGGGCGAGCAGGGCCAGGCCGTAGCCGATGCCGGCGGACTTCAGCGAGCCCTTGGCCCGTTCCACCTCGGCGGGGTCGCCGCCGGCCATCAGGTACCGGGCGCCGCCGATGGTCAGGAACAGGGTGGCGACCGCGGCGATGATCCCGGTGATCCAGGTCGTCATGTTGCCGATGACCGTGGGGAGGTCGGCGACGGCCAACGGGGTCGGGTCGGCGGCGTGCGCCGCGGCTGCGGTCGTTGCCACCGTGGTGCTGGCCGTGATGGTGATCACGGCCAGGCGGATGAGGTTGCGGTACATGGGTGCTCACACCTCCCGCCCCAGCGGCTGGGGCATGTGGCGAACGGATTTGGGGAGGCGTCACCGCAGGGCGGGGGCGGGCCGTGGGAGCCTTGCTCCTTCACAGGTCCGAGAAGGGTGGGGTGAACACGGCCGTCTCGGCCGGCCCGCCCCCGAACCCTTTTGGCGGCGCGGGGAACCGCACCGGACCGGCCATCACGGAACGGCGGGTCGCTGGCGATTCCTTGCCCACCAAGGGCTCCAGTTGGGTGCCCAACGCAGCACCCGCGTCGCTGGGGGCACCCAACTGGCACCCAACTGACCCAACTGGCCATCTGCCGACCGCCGCCGGCGTCGGCCGTCCGGCGAGACCGTCGCCGCCGCCCGCGCCGGTGATTTGCGCCGCGCCCCGTCACCGCGGTCGCCCGACCGCTGCTCGTGGACAGCCCCGTTCGCCGCCGGCAACCGCCCTGAAACGCAAAAAGCGGGCGACGGCCCGGGTGGGTCGTCGCCCCGCTTTTGGTTGGGTTGGCGTTTGGTCGGTATCGGATGTGGCCGGTAGACCGGTATCCGCCCATAGAGTGACGCGCGGTTGACGCCGGTGCGCCGGTGGCTTTGGGGCGTTCATCAGCGCGTCGTTGTCGCGGTTGGGCAGACACGCGAGGGCGTCACGTGGTCAGCGCCGCGAATACCGTGTCGAGCATGTCGTTCCACTGCATGCTGAGCCGGTCGTCCGCCGGGTAGATCGACAGGGCTGTGCCGTGGTACGCCCCGAGGAACGCCCACGCCCGCGGGTGGGGCCGGGCCGGGCACAGCAGCAGGCTCCAGGCGGCGGAGTGCAGCACCACGACGACGGCGCGTCCCCGGTTGTCGCGGCCGATCCGCACGGAGCCCGGGGGTGGGGCCGCGGCGAGCACCGGTCCGTCGTGGATGATCCTTCGCAGCAGGTCGCGGGTGCCGGTCAGGTAGTCCCGGGGGTCGTCGAGGCTGATGGCCACGCCCCAGTCGACGCCTGGTCGCGGTGGCGTGCCGTCCCGGCGTGCTTCGGTGAGCGCGGCGGCCATCCGGTTGGCTGCCCGCTGCCGCCGGCGGTGGCCTCGGGTGTACGGCGCCAGTTTCACAATGGCTGGGCGTACGACGATGACCGGGAACGGCTCCGGCTCGTCGCAGCTGGCCTGCTGCCTTGCGCGGTTGTTCCCCCGGTTCGCTGATGCGCGGGCCTGGTCAGCGTGTGCCATCGCGGGCCCCCCGTCCGTGGCTGGTCGCCGCGCCAGCGAGCACCGCAGCGGTGTCGTTATCGGAGTTGAACGGGTCGTGGACCGCGTCCGGGTCCGGGCTGCCCTTGGTGAGCGGGATGAGGGGGACCCAATCGACTTCCCCGGCCCGGATCGCCCCGGCAAGACGCCTTTCGGCCTTGCGCCGCCAGACCCTCGCCAGGGGGACGCTGATGCCGAGCTTGTCGGCCACGACCGGGAGCCCGACCTCGTCCAGCCGGGTGGCGGAGATCAGCAGGTACTCGTCCGGGCTGATAATCGCCGCGGCCACCGCCCGGGTGAGCACCCAGTCCGGGTGGTCCCACGGCTGCTGCGGGGGCAGGGACCAGGTGACGTGCACCCGGATCGCGTCGATCTCTTCCTGCCGCTGCCGGGCGTTCTTCACGGCTCGGGCGCCCGCGTCGATGAGCTTGCCGACGATGCGCCGCTCGCGCAGGTCGACAGTCCGCAGCCGGTCGACGAACCCGGTCAGCAGTTCGCTGTCGCGGTCGCTGGAGTCGCCGTGCCAGCCTCTGCCGAGCATGCCGGCCATCCGTCGCAACCCGGGCATGGCGATCCCGACCGCGGCGATCACCCAGGCGGGCCCGTCGCGGCGGGCGCGTATCACCAGTTCCCGCCACACTGCATCGCGGACCGGGCGGGGGGTCGCATCGTCGATGAGGATCTTCTTCAGCTCGTCCAGCGGCAGCATCCGGTTGGGCAGGCCAGCAAAGGCCCGCCCGTCAAAGGCGAGCGGTGCCGGTGGGCACACCAGCAGGTCGAACGCGCGTTGCGCGGCGTCCAACGGCGTGGCCGGCCACGCTCGGCTCGACCGCCGAGGTGCCGCCGCGCCCGTAGAGGTGGTCGCTGGCGTACTCGCGCGTGTGGTCGCTGGCCTGGTCATGGGCTTGGTCATGGGCTTGGTGCTCCCGTGTCGGCGGGTACGCCGCCCGAGGTCGTGGCCGGGTCGGCGCGGGACGCCGTCTATGGGCGCACGCCAACCCAACGGGTTGGCCAACCAGCGATCACCCAACCGGATCATGAAAAGGGCGGATGGCGTGGGCCTCCAGTTGGGTTGTTGGGCCAGGTCAGCCGCGCCCTGCGGCGGCCGGCGCGGCTCGACACCACGGTTGAGGTGACCGTCCCGACCGCATCCACCGACGGGTCCTGTTTGGGCAGCTCAGACCCCACTGGTTGGGTCAGTTGGAGCGCCGCTACCCAACTGGGCGCCGACCGCCGTCATCGGATCCCCCGCCGCGGCCAACCGCCGCGCACAGCTCGGCTCAGTCGCACACGTTCGGCCCAGTCCACCGTTCTCTCGCCGGTAGGAGCTGTTGACGGCAGGGACGTGGTAGGCGAGGTGTCTCGCTCGCGCCCCGTACTGACAGCGCGGGATTAGCACGGCCGCGCGCGGATCGCCGAGATTCGGGTGGTTCTCTTACGTTCGGGTTGGTTTATCCTCGGCGGCGTTCCGCTTGCTGGAAACGCTCGCCGCTATTGCGTCCTCTACGGGCCTAGAACGCCTCTGTACTGGGCCAATTGCGGTCACAAGCGGGTCACGCCTCTGGCAAGTCGCGGGCCTTGGCGGTCACGCAGGGCCGGTGGCGCCGACTCCTCCCAGGTTCGTGGGCTCGGCCCCTGAGGCCGCTTCGTCTGCTTCTGCGCCGAGCCAGGCGAATGCGTTTCCTACGGCCGTCTCGTCGGTCCCAAGGATCTGCAGGCTGATCCGGATCAGCGTGTAGAGCTGATCCACCCATGAGGTTGCGAGTTCGACATTCCCGCCCGAGTTGAGGGAGAGACTCGGGACGAGGTGCCCTCCGTGAAGCACGTTCAGGCAGCGCTCCATCGCATGAGTCTCAATCGACCACCATTCGGAGTGAGCGATCCCGCTCGCCATGTAGTACGCCTGCCGGTAGAGATCAAGAAGGCCGCATTCTTCAGCCATGGCCCGTATGGATTTGCCCTCGGCAAAGGAATCGCGAGTGTCGACGACTCGGTGATCGAGGATCTCGTCATTGTGGCTTAGCCTGTCCAGGTCCTTGATGGCCTCCTTGAAGTCAGGCCGTTGCGCCTCCTCGGGGAGTTCCTCCATGATTCGTGCGTACAGCTTCGCCTTACCAGCTCCGTACTCCTGAAAGGCGCGGTAGATCGCCGAGTCCTGCCGCGCCATCCACTGGATGTAGATGCGGACCTCGACCAGCACTCGGATTATGTGGGCGCCGTGCTCCATACACCACAAATCTGGAGCGCCGAGCGCTGTGATCACATCCCGTCCGGCACGGGCGACGAGTCCCGAGTGAACCTCCTGCCGTTCCCGGTCGTAGAGGCGCGCAGGCGACGTCTCCAGCGCTTCCACATAGCTGGAGAGCAGGTCCATCGCTAGCTGACGAAGATGAGCGCCGCCCTCCGGCACTGCGACCCGTCCAGGTGCCTCGCCATTCGATGCTGCATCCGTCGGTAGACCCAAATCGCCCTCCTCGATGTTGAGCTCCTCCGCATCGAACTCGCGACGCCGCATACAGCGTGAGGTCATGGAGTTCGCGCCCCAGAAGACCTTGGCCCACTTGGTGGCGTTCACGAAGTGGCTCTCGTCTTCGTGGAGCAGCATCGCCTTGTGGGCGCCCCACATCGACCGCACGGCTGAATCGGCCTTGCCGCGTGTCTTGGGATCATTCGGATAGGGCTTAAGCAATTCGATCGTCTCGGCGCTTGTCCTGAAAGTGCCAGCTTGGACGGCGCTCCAGATGAAGATGCACTTGATTACGGCTTCGCGGTGCCCATCCCTGAGTACGTCGAACACAGCCCGCGCGAGCAGATTAATCTCTTCCTGGCGTGGAAGTGTCATCTCACGATCCACAAGCCACTCGGCGGGGCGAAGCGGATAGGAAGCCAAGACGCTCGCGACAGATTCTGGAAGCAATCCACTTTCCTCAGCCCGGGTCTTGACCACGGCCTTCGCCTCCGGAACTTGAGCAGCGAGCCGGTCGAGGCTGGTCAGCCGCCCGTCGAGACACTCGGCGATAAACCGTTGCTCGGCCTTCTCCGAGAGATCTTTCTGCACGGCCTCCTGCCAACGCACGAATCTGACGGCTTCCGCGGTGCCGAGCTCGGACAACGTGAGTACGGGCCACAACAGGTCCGGCAGGTCGTCCCGCACCCAATCTCCAATCTGCAGGACACCTGTCGCAGCGAGCGGCGACCGATAGGTGCGGCCCTTCCTGACGTGACCAGCGAGTGGACCGGACTTCTGATTGGGGCGCGGAAGCGACACGCGATCACTCTACGGCTTGACACCGACACTTCCCCCCGCTTTTCACACGTCCAGAGCCAGCCGCACCCCTATGGCCAGCCGACTCCGCGCGTGACTGAGGTCCATTCGGGTCCCGCTTCACCACCCGCGCATCGGCAAAGCAGTGCGTCGAACGACCGCAACAACAGTTGATCGGCTAGAGACGGACCGCCTACTTGGCCGTGTCGCAGGGCAGGGTGTGCTCGCTCGGCCGCCCCGCAGGATCACCGCGGCAACCGCTCCTGGCGGGTTGGCTGCGCGACAGGCAGGACACGGACGGTCGCCGGCGTGCCCGGGATCGTAGATCGCCGCACGCCCTCGTGCCGCCGGGGCGCGCGATCGGCGATCGCGGCGGCGAGTTCCCGCTCCGGGTCCTTGATCGAACGGTAGGCCGGACCAGGTGCCGCCGAGGCTGCCAGCCGGCGCTCGCAGACCTGCCGCGGGCCGGTGGTCGGCCCGGCGGTTCACGTCATCAGCGGGCCGCTGTGCCGGGCCGTCTACCGGTACCGAACCCCTGCCCGATGGTGACCGCAGCGGGCGGCCCGGTACCGGTCACCGGTACCGGTGACCGCGGTACCGGAGACTGCGGTACCGGAGACCCGTACCGCGGTCCCCCGACCGGGCGTACCGGTACCGGTGACCGGGCGCGCACCGGTGACCGGGCGCGTACCGGTGAACCGGGCCAGCCCACCGTCGCCCGGCGGCCGATGATCACCCTCGCAGCCGACCAGGCACGCCGGGACGGACGTCGATGTCGACACGAACAGTAGCCGCGGCGAAAGACCAGAGGTCGCCGTTCATGCTCCCGGTCAGGGGCCGAACCCGGGCTGGCCGACCACCATCCCGACGCCGCCGCATTCCCTCGTCGATCATCCCGACACGGCCGCAACATGACCCGCAACAAGACGCTTGGCCAGCGAGTTCTCCACCGTTGGCCCACGGACGTGCCCCTCGACGGCTGATAAGCATGACCGGCATCGCCGTGCGGCGCGCCGCCGTTGGGCAGCTCGTGAAGGGCAGAGAGCCTGTTGTCCGCGGGCCGCGCGATCATCGCGTGCGGCCGTAGCGCTGCGTTACCTCCACAGGCGACGGTCTCGTCGCGGCAGCAGCCCACCAACACGCTGGCGATTCGGATCCTGCCCGCTGGGTGGAGGCCGGGTACCGGCCCGGTCACCGGTACCGGTGACCCCGGCCGTACCGGTCACCCGCCCGCGTACCGGTCACCGCTTGCGTACCGGTCACCGTCACCGGGCACCCGCCTCCTGTACCGCGGTGAGCGGGCGGTACCGGTCACCGCCTACGTACCGGTACCGGGCGCCCGGCTTCGCCCGGTACCAGTGGGCGGGCGGTGTCGGTGCGGGGCAGTACCGGTCACCGCCGCGTACCGGTGACCGGGCGCCCTCTTGCCCGGCCGGTACCGGTCGCCCGCGGCGATATCGGCGCTCGTCGGCGGAGCGGACCCGGCGGTACCGTGCCCGTCCGCGCAGAGGCGCGCCCAGCGCGCCCGCCGCGGTCATCGCCCAGCACTGGGTCCTGGCCCTTGTCGTGCCCGCCCGGAACCGCGCACCCGGTGTGACACGGACGATACGGATGCTGCTGGCCTGAACCCAACTGCGCCGCTTGGCATGGTTGGCGGTGACACCGGGCTGGTTGGGTACCCAACCAGCGTCCGGTTGGGTACCCAACTCGCGAGTTGGGTACCCAACCGGCCAGTTGGGTGCGGTCCCGCGCGCCACCCGCGGCCGGTTGGGTAAACCCGCCGGGCCAGTTGGGTGCCCCGCCGAGCCCGGTTGGGTGCCGGTTGGGTGAGCGTTGGCGGCCGACCGCTGCGCCGAGGGGTCCCGTTGGGCCATGGGTGGGCGTGAACACGGCCAGACCGGCGCGGGAGCCGTACCCGCCCATGACCTCAGCAGAGCACCACCCCGACCGGGACCCCTCGGGTCTCGACCGGCAGACCCAGCCGGACCCGCTCGCCCTGTCCGAACTGATCGCCGCCGGCGACATCGACGTGGTACCCGGCGACCCACCCGTGCCGATCGCGGTGTGGCGGGTCGCCGGCGTCGACGCCGCCTACGGCCACAGCGACGCCGACGCGCTGACCCCGCGGATGGCGGCGCTGCTGGTCGGGTCCTACACCCGGCCCGGCGACACGGTCGTGTCGGTCGGCAACGACCCGGCCCTGGCGGGCGCGGCCGGCGCCGGCGGCCGAACCTACCTGTCCGTGCCCGACCCGGACGACCTGTCCGACCTTGGCCACGTGGCCGGCACCGTCGCGCTGATCGTGCTGCCCTGGCCGCCCCGGCAGCGGCCCGCCGGGATGGCCCGCGAACGGCTCATCGCGATGTTCCGGGCCTGCCGGCAGCTGATGAGCCGGGACGGCTGCACCATCGTCGCCCTCGCCGCGCTGCCCGCGGGTGAGACCTACGTGCAGCACAGCGGGCCACTGATCCCGGCGGCGCGAGACGCCGGGCTGGGCTGGCTGCAACACATCGTCGCGATCACCGCCCCGATCGCGGGGCAGCGCATCACCTGGCGGGCCACCCCGGCCGACCCGGCGACGCTGCGCTCGGCCACCCACCTCACCGTCCACGTCGACCTGCTTGTCTTCGCCACCAGGCGGGGCCGCCATGGCTGACCCACAGCGTGCGCATGTCGCACCGACCAGCGCGTCTGGCGGAGGCGTGTCGCGTCCCGGCTGCGCCGAGCCGCGTCCGCCGCTGCTGTCGGTGATCCTGGTGGGGCAGCGCAGCCTCACCCAGCAGCGGCACGGCCGGTTCGTCGCCGGCTCCGGGGCGCACCCGGCCCGGATGGCGCCGGACCTGGCCGCCGCCCTCATCTGCGACCACACCCAGCCGGGCGAGCTCGTCCTCGACCCGCTTGCCGGCGTCGGCACCACGCTGGTCGAGGCCATCCACGCCGACCGCAACGCGATTGGCCTGGAGTACGAACCCGGCTGGGTGGCCTTGGCCCGGGCCAACATCGACCTGGCCCGCCGGCACGGCGGCACGGACCACGCCCGAATCTTGCGCGGCGACGCCACCCGGCTGCCCCGCGGGATGCCGGGCGAGCTGCGCGGCCAGATCAGCCTGGTGCTTACCTCGCCCCCGTACGGCCGCACGATGCACGGCCGGGTCGAGCACCGTCGCGGCCTGCTGACCCGATTCCACAACGCATATAGCCACACCGAGCCGGCCAGCGCGGATCCGGGCAACGTCAACCTGGCCCACCGCGGACGGGCCGGGCTGATCGACGGCATCACCGCCGTGCTCGCCGGCTGCGTGCCGCTGCTCAAACCGGGCGGGCTCATCGTCGTGGTGGCCCGGCCATGGCGACGCGACCACTTCCTGGTCGACCTGCCCGGCCAGACCATCCAGGCCGGCCTGGCCGCCGGCCTGAACCTGGTCGCCTGCCGCCGCGCGGTCCACGCAGCCGTGCGCGACGGGCGGCTGGTGCCACACCACACCTTCTGGCAACTGAGTGTGGCGCGGGCCAGCCGGCGCAAGAGCATGCCGGTCAGCCTGATCCAGCACGACGACATCGCCGTGTTCGCGCCCAACCTGAACGCCGGGTGTCGGGGATGGTCGCCGTGAGCGGTCGGTACGGCTCGCCGCGGGGCGAGAATGTCGTTCCGCGGGCGCCGCTGTCGCCCATCGCGCCGGAGCCGGCAGATGCCATCACCGGCGTGCTTCGATCCCAGCCGGCCTCCCCGCGGCACCTGGGTACCGGCGTGGAGCTACGGACCCCGCCGGGGCTGCCGATTCCGGTGCTACCAGATGCTGCGCACGGGGCTGGGACCCGCTGCGTGGTCACGCCGGTCGACCGCGATGGGCGGCTGGCCGACCGGTCAGCGTTGACGTTCCTGGGATGGTCCGCTGGGCAGGCGGTCGAGTTGGCGATCGAGCCTGGCCCGGTCGTGGTCGCCCGCACCGGTGGTAGCGTCCGCATCAACCCGCGGGGCCACTTGCGGCTTCCCTTGACCGTGCGCCGCCGGTGCCGGATCGCCACCGGAGATCGAGTGCTGGTCGTCGCCAACCAGCGGCGGGGCGAGCTGCTGGTGATCCCGATGGCCGCGCTCGACGACATGGTCGCCGCATACCGCCAGTCACACGACAGCGGGGCCGGGCGATGACCGGGTCGATGGATCAGCGCACCGTGCAGCTGGAGACGCTGCGCAACCTGCTCAAGCAGCTTGGCGTCACCCCCGAGCAGTTGCTCACCGACACGACGGCAGCGTCGGTGGCGGTTCCGACGTTTGACGAGTACGTGTGGCAGGTTGCCGAGGCCGTCTCGCCCGGTACCCGCCGGGTCTACAGCTCGTACTGGCAACGTATCTGCCAGCACTGGGGCAGCCGCCGGATCACCGAGCCGACGCCCCTGGAGATCAAGCGCCTGGCCGAGGAGATCCGCGGCGACGTGGTCGTGCGTCGCAACGCGCGCGGTGGCCGCACCGCAGCCGAACACCTGATCGCCGCCATGCGCTGCATCTACCGGCACGCGGTCATGGATGGGCTGATCCGGGAGGCCGACAACCCCGCGGCCAGGGTCGCCAAGCCCCGCCGGCTGGCCAGCACCCGCCGCGCCATCCCGGAGGCACAGTTGGCCGCGATCACCCACATCGCCGCAACCACCGGCAACGACCCACACTTGGACAGCCTCCTGATCCGGCTGCACACCGAGACCGCCTGCCGCCGCGGCGGCGCGCTGGCGCTGCGCCCGCGAGACCTGGACACCGACCAAAGCCTGATCTTCCTACGGGAAAAGGGCGGCACATCACGGTGGCAGCCGATCTCACCGACCCTGATGCGGCACCTGCTGGCGCATCATGCCGAGCGTGGCGACGGCGACCGTAACGGTAGCCTGCTGCGCTACCGCGATGGTCGGCCACTGACCTACCGCCGCTACGACCACCTGTGGTGGCGCATCGGCACCCGCCTTCCCTGGGTCGCGGCGCAGCAGGTCAGCACCCACTGGCTGCGGCATACCACACTGACCTGGGTGGAGCGCACCTTCAGCTACGCGGTGGCCCGCGCCTACGCCGGACACAGCGGCAAGAACGACGTCGGCACCACCATGACCTACGTGCGCGCCGAGGTCCAGGAAGTCGCCGCTGCCCTGGCCGCGCTTACCGGTGAGCCGCACCCGCTGGCCACTCCCGGCCACAGCACACGCGATCGTCCGCCAAGGGCCGACTCCGTCGCCGAGTGAGCCGACCACCCCCGGGGCGGATTGTGCGTTCGGACGGTGCCGCGTACCTCAACAAGGAAAAGGAACGTGTGGCCTCCCTCGCCACGATCGAGGGAGGCCACCTAATGATCATCTCTAAGCGTCCGCGGCGAGCGGATGGTCCTCGCCAGTCAGGCCGGCCACAGCCACCGCGACCTCGTGCAGACTTGCCCGCACATAGGTGGCCGTTGAGCCGCTGCCGCCGCTGTCGGTGTGGCCGGCGTAGGCGCGGGCCACGGCATGACCGTAGGTGCGCTCCACCCAGGTCAGGGTGGTATGCCTCAGCCAGTGCGTACTGATCTGCTGGGTGTGCACCCACCGCAGATGCTGCCCGATCCGCGCCCAGAGGTAGTCGTAGCGGCGGTAGGTCAGTGGCCGACCATCGCGGTAGCGCAGCAGGCTACCGTTACGGTCGCCGTCGCCACGCTCGGCGTGGTGGGCCAGCAGGTGCCGGATCAGGGTCGGTGAGACCGGCTGCCAGCGGGATGTGCCGCCCTTCTCGCGCAGGAAGATCAGGCACTGGTCGGTGTCCAGATCCCGCGGGCGCAGCGCCAGCGCGCCGCCGCGGCGGCAGGCGGTCTCGGTGTGCAGCCGGATCAGGAGGCTGTCCAGGCCCGGGTCGTCGCCCGTGCTGGCCGCCACGTCGTTGATCTCCGCCAGGCGTACGTCGCCGATCGCCCGCCGGGTGCTGGGCAGCCGGCGCGGCTTGTCCACCTTCAACGCCGGGTTGTCGGCCGCATCCAGGTACCCGTCGGCCACCGCCCGCCGGTACAGGCAGCGCAACGCGGCCACCAGGTGCTCGGCAGCCGACCGCCCGCCCCGGGCGTTGCGTCGCGCCACCACGTTGGCCTGCACCTGGACGCGTAACTGCTCGATCTCAGACGGGCGGGGTTCGTCGATACGCCGGTCACCCCATGCATGCACCACCCGGTTCCAGTACGAGCCGTACGCCCGCCGCGTCCCGGCCGACACCGCAGCGGCTACCACCGGCACATACTCGGCGAACGTCGGGGCCGGCGGACGGGCCGGCCGTACCTCCAGCAGATCGGCCGGGGAGATGCCCATCCGCTCCAGCACCAGCCGGGCCGCCTCCAACTCCGGCCGGCCCACGACGGTCTGACTCACGCCGTCTCACCCCCCGCCGCGGCGGCGTACGCGCCGGCCAGCAGCCGGTCGAGCACCGCAAGGGGATGCGCCACCAGCACACCGGTGACACGGTCGGCGGCAAGCAGAACGCGGTCACCGGCGGTGATGCGGCACCACCGACGTACCGCCAACGGCAGATGCAGATGACCGCGATCGCCGATGTAGTGGACACCATCTGAGGCCGCGCAGGCCACGATGATGCCGGCCTGCTCGCGGATGTCCAGCCGGGTGCCCGGCATCCAGCCAAGCGCCTGAACAATGCTGCGATCGGCGACCCGGCCGCTCTTGTCCACCGCGCTCAACGCATAGACGGTGTCCGCCGCTCGTGAGGACCCCGAATCCAGGGCTGGTACGGGAAGCGGCCGTCGGCCCCGACCCACCGGACCGGCGCCGACACCGCCGCCAGGGACCACCTTGGGGATCAGCGGCGGCACGAACGAGGCAGTCACGACGACCACCCCGGCCCCCGCTCGGCGGTCACCCGCGGTGACGACAGAGGGTAGATGAGGTGTTCAAAGGCGCTTGAACACGAACACGTGAAACAGCGCACCAATGCGGAAAATTGGTGTCCGAGGGGGGACTTGAACCCCCACGCCCTATGCGGGCACTAGCACCTCAAGCTAGCGCGTCTGCCATTCCGCCACTCGGACATGCGTTCGGCCGGACGCGAGTCCGCCACCCGCCGCGTCGCACGGACGTCAACT
>WNGF01002097.1_pt1 | contig 44712 bp, 52 predicted proteins | sample 5400641 | NCBI WGS metagenome assembly WNGF01 (sample SAMN13153371, study PRJNA577476) | soil metagenome | isolation source: 80 cm soil or saprolite under grassland replicate 2 | place: USA:California | collected 2016-06-15 | reverse complement strand
AGGCGAACCGCGAGCCACGGCGGTTCGACTCCGGCCAACCCTCCAGCTAATCACCAATCCCTATCCGTCGGATTGCGCATCCCTATCCCAACCGCCGGAACCCTCGCAAACAAGGGCTTCTTCAAAGCCCTGCTAGAGGTGGACAGCCATGCGGTGGTCGAGCGGCTCTGGGACCGCTGGCGGTGGGGCCGGGATGCCAGGGTGCACGACGAGCACCGGCGTAAAGCCATCGTGCAGCACTGCCCCCGTCACACTGCCAAAGACGGCCCGCGGGATGCCCGTACGACCATGGCTGGCCATCACGACCAGGTCGGCCGCGCGGTCGGCTGCCGCCATGATCACCCCTGCGGCTGGCTCGCCCATGCGGACGTCGACGCTCACACGCAGGCCTGGATTCCTGTCCGCGAGTTGCGCGGCAATGGCGTGCAGGTAGTCACGTGCATCGCGGGTCAGCGCTTCCTCCTGCTGGTCCAGGTAGACGCGGATGCGGCCAACTTCATCGCGAACCACCTCATCTGGCGGCTCGACGACTGTGACCAAGACTAGCTCACCGGTGGAGCCAACCAGCTCCACAGCTGTCGGAAGGGCCGCTTTCGCGAAGGGCGATCCATCCAGCGGAACGATGACTCGCGCCCGTGCGGGATCGAATGGAGCGTGTGGCATCTCGCCGGGTCGAGCGTAAGTGACGAATACCGGTATTTCGCTCTCGGCAATAACTGCTTCCGCGACGCTGCCCACCAGCAGATGCCGCAAGCCCGTACGCCCATGCGTTGCCATCACGACCGCGTCAGCGGCATTGTCTGTGATGCTATGGAGGATGCAGGCCGCGGCCCGTCCGTAGGGCACGCTCGTTTCCACCGGCACACGGGTGCGAACCCCGGTGGCGACCTTCGCGAGGTACTGCTCCGCTTCCGCAATCGCCTGGGACTGCTCCTGCACCCAGGTCGCCCCGTCCAGGGTGGCAGGCACTGGCGCTAATGCAACTCGAACGAGCACTACCTTCGCGCCTGCTGCCGAGGCAAGCGCAGTCGCATACGGGAGAGCGCGCTCGGCGAGCTCCGAGCCATCGAGTGGCACTAGAAGGGTACGAAACATGAGAGGTCTCCTTTGTTAGCGACGCGCACCCAATGGGCGCGGAGGGTCGACGTTTTCGACCCGAACGCGAGCGTCGACGACAACCGCTCCATCCTGGGTCACAATGGCCGGGTTGCAGTCGAGCTCGGCGACCTCGGGGTGGTCCTCGGCTAACGTGCTGATGCGAAGCAGCACGTCCTCGAGCGCGCTGACCGCCAGGCGCGGCGCACCCCGAAAACCGTCGAGCAATGGGAAGCTACGCAGCTCGTGCACCATGCTGCGTGCGTCAGCTCGGGTGAGTGGCGCCAACCGCACGCTGACGTCCTTGAGCAGCTCAACGACCGTGCCGCCGGCGCCACAGGCGATCGTCGGCCCAAACTGGCGGTCGTAGACCACACCAATCAGCATCTCGACACCTGGCGGAGCCATGCGTTGAATCACAAACCCAGTTGGCGTGTGGCCAGTCGCGTGCTCAACGCGTAGCGCCATAGCTTCCGCGGCATCCTTGACCTCGTCCGCGCCGCCCAGTCCAATCCGCACACCGCCCACATCTGACTTGTGCACCAGGCCCGGCGCAATCGCTTTCAGCGCCACCTTGCCACCACGGAGGGCCAACGCGGCATAACCTGCTTCGGCTGGTGTGGATGCCACGCGCTGCTCGATGAGCGGGACGCCATAGCAGCTCAGTAGTCGCTGGACCTCCGACGCGCTGAGCCAGCCACCACCTCGGCGGATCACGTCCGCGAGGAGCTGGCCAGCTTCGGCGCGTCGTGGCTCAGCAAATCGCGGCAGGTTCTCGCCGAGCGACGCACTCCGCCATTCCTCATACTGCGCAGCGTGCGCCAGCGCCTTGGCCGCGGGTTCGGGCAGGGCGTACACAGGCACCTGGCCAGCCTCAAAGACCGGCAAGCCGTGCGCGGACATGAACACGGCGAGCACCGGCTTTTCAGCGACTGCTTGGGAGATGCAGCGAGCGACGGCCTCGGCGCGAGTGGCCAAGGGCGGCAGAAAAATACTGATCACCGCATCCACGTCTGGATCGGCGGCGACGATTTGCACGGCGGCGCCGAATTGCTCGGCTGTGGCGGCGGCGAGCATGTCAACCGGATTCAGCACGCTCGCCTCCGCCGGCAGCAGCGCCCGCAGCGCGGCCTGTGTTGCGGCAGAGAGGGCTGGGACCTCCAGGCCCTGTGCCTCGCAAGCATCCGCGCACATCACCGCTGGCCCGCCGACGTTCGTAACAATGGCCACGCGTCGGCCTTTAGGCAACGGTTGATGCGCAAGCAGCTGCGCCACGTCGAGCATCTCGTCAAGGCTGTCGGTGCGAATGACGCCCGACTGTCGGAACAAGGCGTCCACTGTCACATCGGATGCCGCCAGCAGTGCGCCAGTGTGCGACGAGGTAGCCCGAGCGCCTACGGCAGAGCGTCCTGACTTGAGCGCGATAATCGGCTTGTCGCGTCCGACGGAACGCGCGAAGCGAGCGAACTTACGAGGATTGCCGAACGACTCCAGATACAGCAGAATCACCTCGGTCCGCGGGTCGGAGTGCCAGTAGCCGAGCAGATCGTTGCCCGAAATATCGGGCTTGTTGCCCATCGACACGACGGTCGAAAAGCCAAGTCCGCGCGTGTCGGCGAAATCTATTGCCGCCAAACCGAGCGCGCCACTTTGCGTTGCCAGTCCGATAGGACCAGCGGATGGCATGAGGGGTCCGAACGTAGCGTTCAACGGTGCAGTCGGGTCGGTATTGATGACGCCGATGCAGTTCGGGCCAATCAGGCGCATGCCATGTGTACGGCAGACCTGCAGCAGCTCACGCTGGCGCTCCTGTCCTTTGCCGGCCACTTCCGCAAAACCAGCCGACAGCACCACAAGGCTGCGCACAGCTTTGCGACCGCACTGCTCCGCCACATCGACAACCGCGGAGGCAGGTACGGCGATGATGGCCAGGTCCACGTCGCCCGGGATGCTCTCCACCGTTGGGTAGGACTGCACGCCTCGGATCCAATCGGCTGTCGGGTTGATCGGGTAGATCGGGCCGCGGAAGCCGGACTCAAGCAGGTTGCGCACAACCGCATCACCGACTGTGCCCGCGCGCTTGGACGCGCCAATGACAGCAACCGACCTCGGGTACAGCATGCGGCGCAGTGCGTTGGCAGCGGACTGCTCCTCGCGTTGTTCGAAGCGCGTCAGACCCTCGGGTGTGAGCTCGGTGGGAAAGCTGACCTCGATGATGTCCCACGCGAACTGTGTCTGGACCGGGAAACCCGATTCGCGAAAGACTTGGAGCATCCGCCGGTTCTCGGGCTTGGCAATCGCTTCGAAGGTATGAATGCCGTTGCTCGCAGCGGCCTGCGCCAGCTGGCCAAGCAGCATGCTTGCCAGGCCTTGGCCCTGGTACTCGCGACTGATCGTAAACGCGACCTCGGCTCGCCCCTCTGCAGTCGGTGCATACTGGGCATGGCCTACGATGCGCTGATCGGGCCCGACTGTGACCACCAGGCCGTACGAGCGCACGTAGTCGACGCGGGCTTCCTCGCGCGCGGTGCGCTCGAGGTTAGTGCCCAGCGAAAAGAACCGCAGCAGTCGATCGTCCGGTGAGAGTCCCTGCAAGAGTTTGAGCAGCGATGCTTCATCATCCTCGCGAATGGGACGAACGTGCGCAATGGAGCCATCGCGCAGCGCAACGTCGGCTTCTCGCGTGGCGGGATAGCTTGCCGTTGCCTCTACGATCGTCGCCACCGCCTACACAGCCTCCGCATGCCGGAGGACATAGCGCAGTAGGTGGACGTGCTTCTCCGCGTCACGTGCGAACGTATCCAGGAGCAGCGCGAAGAACCCGTCGTACAGCTCAGAATCCTGGCGCGCCAGATGGCGAAGACAGCGGGCGCCCTCCTGCTCGTTGCGGATCAGCGCGCGCAGGCTTGCCAATGCCTCCTCGGCGCCGGCGAACGCATTTGCCCCCGGCACGGGTAGAGCTTTTGGCGTTTCGGTGAACTCGAGCTCTTGCCGCAGTCTCCCGACCATACGTTCCAGAATTTCCTCGTGCCGGTGGGCGTCCTCCATAACAAGCTCGAGCAGCATATTGACCGCGCGATCGCCGCTTGTATCTGCGAGTCGGCTCGCGCGCGCGGCGTCGTCGGACGCTGCCGCGATATGCGCCTCCAGCGCCCGGATCAAACGGTCCGAAACTGGTGGTGGAGTGCCCGCGGTGAGCGGGTGCTCCCAGGGATTCTGAATCCCAAGCAGTGGAATGATACTGGTCATCAGGTTCTACCTTCGTGCTCGCATGTATGCCTACTTGGCCGTGAGGGCTTCATAAACAAGTGGAAAGGTTCCCAACAGCCCAAGCGCAATCAAGATCAGGGTCGCCGCGTAGACGCGGCCGAACGCAACGGTCCTGCCACGCCACGCATAGGCCAGCCCCGCCCAGGCCACCAGGAAGATGACAACTTGCGCGACGGTTTTGCCTGATAGCGGCCCCACGGGACCGTACAGGTTCAGCGCGTTCTTGAACGCAGGGATTGCCTCGCTCACGACAACCAACAGCCCCAATGCGAAGCAGCCGATGCCGGCCCCAAGAATGGCGGCGGCCGCGGGGCCATTCGGCTTCGATCGTGCGACAATGGACCGGTTCGAACGCTCCACGCGCGCCTCGACGGACGTCCGCTCAAGAGTCGTGCTCATACCTGGTGTTCCTCTCAGATGGTCGGAGCGACCTTATTGATGAAGGCGCCAAACAGTCCGGCCACGGCAGCTGCCATGAACGCGATGACGAAGAGTGTCATCAGAGCCTGGCGTATTCTGGGTTCCTGGGCCAGCCGCGGACCGTAGTAAATGACGACGAATGCCACTGCCGTGGCCAGTACTGGCGCCATCCAGGCGACGTGCTCTTTCCACTCCATCCCGAACGTGTGCCACAGCGCTTTCGCAGGGTCGGCCAGGAGCATCGATTGAGGACTTGTAGGCACCGCCGATCGATACCACGGGTAAACGATCCACGTCCCGGTGATGACCGTCAGCCACGCGACGACGGCCATCACCGAGGTGCCGATCTCCAGTCGTGGCAGGCGTTCCCGCAGCCCCGTTGGCGTCACCAGCTCCCACCGCAGGCTGTACAAACCTGCGAGGCCACCAGCGAAGGCCAGCAGGAAGAGTGCACCGAGCACCATGCCGTGGATCACCGTCCACAATTGACGATCCGTGAGCGACATACGGAGCTCCTTTCGTCCAACTGATTGACGTCAGTCCTGCGGGACGGGCAATGGCCCAAGCGGGTCCAGAATCGTGACCGGGCACACGTCTGAGTCGTTGCGGAAGACGAACCGCCAACCGAGTGACCCTGGGTAATGCCAGGTCGCGCCGGCGCATGGTCGATCCTCGACGTTCAGCGCGCAGGCCCCGACGGCGTCGGGCCCGGCGCACTCGCCAGAGATCCCTGGCACAAGAATGGCGCCCGTTGGCAATTCGGCGTAACAGCGCGCGACCGGTGGCCTCGATAGGTTTGTCACGGCCTGGATCCTCCTGTGAGACTGGTAGCCAGCACGCCAACAGGCGATGCGCCTTGATGGCGGCGCACGAGTAGCACCGGCCGCCGGGCGGTGCGAACGACCGCATCGGCCGTGCTGCCGAGAACGGCGCGCGCGGCGCCCACCCGGGCGTGCGTCGCGATGACGATCAGGTCAGCCTCGATTTCGTCAGCTGCAGCGTCAATGGTGGGGACAACGTCACCGAGTCGCGCACACCCTTTAGCGTTGATACCAAGGTCACGCAGCCGCTTCGCCAGAGCATCGACGTAGCCCTGCGCAGCACGTGCAGCCTCGTCGTCCCAACTGGGATCCACGGGCATGGCCAGCGCCGCGCCGAACTCCGCCGAGTACATCCACAGCGGGATCGGCACCGCGACTTGCAGCAACACGATGCCGGCACCAGTCGCGCGTGCGAGTGCAATCGCGTGCCCGAGCGCGAGGGCTGCGCCAGGGGTGCCGTCTAGGGCGACCAGCAGCTTGCGCAGGCTGGTGCTGCGGTGGCCGCCGGGCCGTACAAGCAGCACCGGCACGCTGCTCTCGGCCACGATCGATTCGGCGACGCTGCCCATAAGCGCACGCTGCATGCCGCTGCGCCCGTGGGTGGCCATGACAATCAGGTCGACGTGGCGGTCTCGGGCTGCCCACAGGATTTGAGGCGCAACATCGATACCGCTACACACCTCAGTTGTGACGGTTAACTCGGCGGTCTGGAGCTCGCTGGCTATTCTCGCCAGGTAGGTCGCAACCTCCTCGCCGGCAGCAGGCGAAGTGGCAACGCGCATGAGAGTGAGCTGACTGTGGCAGGCCTGCGCTAGCATGCGCGCAAGCGGCAAAGCAGCAGCGGACTGCGCCGAACCGTCGAGCGGCACGAGGATCCGATCGAACATGGGCTCACTATCCGCTGTCCCGGCGCGCTTGTCCCGATGTTGACGGGTAGTCTTGGCGCTTTCGGACCTACCCCACGGGGTAGTCATTAACTACCCGCTGAGGGCTGGTGTCAGGCGATGCCACGGTGGATGCTCAACACCTAACCAAGACACCTTCGTAAAGGGGACGTGCCATGATGGGCGGCGGCGATGTTCCTGCGGAACTGGTTATCACCTCTATGCGTCTGCGCGAGCAGACCGAAGCTGCAGCTAAAAGTCCACTCGAGCGCCTGCTCCGTGCCGTGGACACCCATGCGGCCGCTGAGGCGGACGCGCTCAGTCAGTACGAGTATCTGGCCGATGCCAGCGGAGACCCGGTCATCGCCCTGGTCATGCGATTGATCCTCGATGACGAGGTTCGACACCATGGGTTGCTGCACCGTATGGCGACGACGCTACGCGATGCGCTCGAGTGGACTACTTCGCCAGCGGCGCTGCCGAAGGGCGCTCCGCCCGCGCGGGTATCCGGTCCTTACGTGGAGCTCGCCCGCATGCTGATCGAAGAGGAGCGCACCGGTGCACGGGCGCTGCGGCGACTGGCAGAGGAGGAGAAAGACATCAACGGCGGATTGGACAGCCTGCTCCTGGAGATGATGGCCATGGATAGCGATAAGCACGCGCGCCTGCTCCAGTTTGTCCAACATCGCCTCGAGGGTCGGACTCGGACCTAAAGGCTCGGCTACCATCCACAGTTGTAGGCTCGTGCCAGCGGACCAGCGCGTTGAGGACGTAATCGAACTGGCGCCATCGGCGCTGCTCGATGCCGCGCCCGACGCGGTGGTGATCGTCGACGCCGCGGGTGTCGTGCGTACCGTAAACCGCCAGACCGAGCAACTCTTTGGCTACTCGCGCGAGGAGCTGCTGGGCCAGCCGGTCGAGGCCCTGATGCCTGAGCGCTTGCGAGGCCGACATACGGGTCACCGCGCGGGGTACAGCGCGGAACCGCATACACGTCCGATGGGCATCGGCCTCGAGCTATTCGGGCTGCGCCAGGACGGCAGCGAGTTCCCTGTCGAGATCAGTCTCAGCCCCGTTCAGTCAGGCGATAGCCAGCTCGTCATCAGCATTATCCGTGACATCAGCTATCGCAGGCAGGTCGAAGAGCAGCTCAGAGCAACAGCGGCTGACCTGGCACGGTCAAACGCGGAACTCGAGCAGTTCGCCTACGTGGCGTCGCACGATCTGCAAGAGCCGCTGCGGATGGTCGCCTCGTATACGCAGCTGCTGGCGCGACGCTACGCAGGCAAGCTCGATCACGACGCAGACGAGTTCATTGGCTTCGCCGTCGACGGCGCGAAGCGGATGCAGGATCTCATCAACGATCTGCTCGCCTATTCGCGAGTGGGGACGCGTCCGCTGCAGCTCCAGTCTGTGGACAGTCAACAGCTGGTCAACGGCGTAGTAGCTGATCTTGGGGCGGCCATCGCGGAGGCGGGCGCTACCATAGAGGCCGAAGGCCTCCCGCTCATACGCGGCGATCCAAGCCAGCTGCGGCAGCTGTTTCAAAACCTGATTACGAATGCGGTCAAATTCCGCGGTGAGCGACCACCCCAGGTGCGCGTTACGGCGGACCAGCAGCACCAGTGGTGGCAGTTCGGTATCCGCGACAACGGAATTGGCATCGAACCACAGTATCTGGACCGAATCTTCGTACTGTTCCAGCGACTGCACACGCGTGCTGAGTACCCTGGCACCGGCATCGGGCTGGCAATCTGTAAGAAGATCGTCGAGCGCCATGGTGGCCGTATCTGGGTCGAGTCTGAGCCCGGGCAAGGCACTACTTTCTGGTTTACGCTGCATGCCAGTTGAGGGTCGATCAATCGAAATCCTGCTCGTTGAGGACAACCCCGGCGACGTACGTCTGACCATCGAGGCCTTGCGTGACAGCAAGGTCCGCAACAACTTGCAGGTGGCAGTCGACGGTGTCGACGCCCTCCGGCGCTTACGCGCCCGAGACGCGCCGCGCCCCGACCTGATCCTGCTCGATCTGAACCTGCCGAAGAAGGACGGGCGCGAGGTCCTGGCGGAGATCAAGGCTGACCCCGCGCTGAAGACAATCCCGGTGGTGATCCTGACGACGTCGCGCGCCGAGCAGGACGTGCTGCGGAGCTATGAGCTGCAAGCGAACTGCTATATCTCCAAGCCAGTTGACCTGGAGCAGTTCATGACCGTCGTCAAGTCTATCGAGGATTTCTGGCTCACCATCGTTACCCTGCCGCGCTCGTCGTAGATGCTCCAATGGCAATACGCGCGCTGCTGATCGAGGACAATCCGGGCGATGCGCGGCTGCAGTCTGGCCGGGTGGAACTCTACCTGAGTGAAGTCGATCTGCGGGACGTGGTCACGCGTGCGCTCCGGCCGCTCGAACCACTCATCCAGGCGCGCGACCAGGCACTGGAGTTATGCCTGCCATCGGAGCCTGTACTCGTGGCGGTTGACGCGCAGCGGTTCGGCAGAGCCTGCGTAATCTGTGGGAAACGCTCACAAAGGCGGCCGCGCGGGCGGACACATCAAAGTCGCGTTGGAGCAAACAGGCGTCGAGGTCGATCTGTCGGTTTCGGACGATGGTCCCGGCATTCCGTTCCCCGACCAGGACCAGGTCTTCGATCGCTTCTACCGTGGATCTGCATCCAGCGCGGATGGCCCGGCCGGCTGTGGACTGGGGTTGCCGATTGCGCGGGGACTGGTCGAGCTTCACCGTGGCATGCTGACCCTGCACAGCGAGCCAGGCCGCGGCAGCACCTTCCGCATCCGCCTGCTGCTGATGTGACTTACCACCCGCTGGGGTGGGCAGAGACTGCCCGCACGGGCGTGGTGGGACGTTCGTGGCAAGCAGATACTCGACTCGATAGCAGGAAACCACAGACACATTGGGAGGTCTGGGCACATGTTCAACGTCGAGAAGGTCACGGACACCAGGGGTCAGGTCTATATTCAAGATCCGCCCATTGCGCGCTTCCTATTCTAGGGCACCATCGCCAGCTGGGTGTGGCTGGTGGTGCGCATCTACGTCGGCTGGGACTTCCTGGAGGCCGGCTGGCACAAGTTCACCGGTCCGGCCTGGATGAACGGCACCGGTCAGGGCATCCTCGGCTTCTGGACACGGGCAGTGGCGATCCCCGAGGCGCCGGCCAAGCCACTCATCACCTTCGACTGGTACCGCAACTTCCTGCAGTTCCTGATCGACACCAACAGCGCCGGCTGGTTCAGCTACGTCATCGTGTTTGGTGAGCTGGCGGTCGGTCTGGGCTTGATCCTGGGCGCCTTCGTCGGCCTGGCTGCCGCCGGTGGCCTGCTGATGAACCTGGCGTTCATGCTGGCCGGCACCACCAGCACCAACCCGATGCTGGCCATCCTGGGTGTGCTGCTGGTCCTGGCCTGGAAAAACGCCGGCTACATCGGCCTCGACCGCTACCTGCTGCCCATCCTGGGCACCCCCTGGAGGCAGCCGAAGCAAGCACCCGCAGCGGCGAGGCGACAGGCAGTCCCTGTCACAAGCTGACAACGCATTGATCTGGCGAAGCCCCCGGGGGGACCACACCTGGGGGCTTTTGCGCGCATAGGAGCATGCAGAATCAACCATGATGAGCACCAGAGCACCACGCACCGTGACACTGGATGGCAACGAGGCAGCAGCGTCAGTTGCGCATCGTGTCAACGAAGTAATCGCCATCTACCCGATCACGCCCTCGTCGCCGATGGGCGAGTGGGCCGATCAGTGGTCGGCGGACGGAAAACCCAACATCTGGGGCAGTGTGCCGCTGGTGGTCGAAATGCAAAGTGAGGGCGGCGCGGCCGGCGCGGTGCACGGAGCTCTACAGACCGGCTCGTTGACGACGACGTTCACCGCGTCGCAGGGCCTGCTGCTGATGATCCCTAACATGTACAAGATCGCCGGCGAGCTCACGTCGACAGTCTTTCACGTGGCCGCCCGAGCGCTGGCCGCTCAGGGACTGTCGATCTTTGGCGATCACTCGGACGTCATGGCAGCTCGCCAGACTGGCTGGGCCATGCTCGCTTCGAGCTCGGTTCAGGAGGTCCATGATTTCGCGGCGATAGCGGCGATGGCCACGCTGAAAGCCCGTGTGCCGTTCATCCACTTCTTCGACGGCTTCCGCACCTCGCACGAAGTCGCCAAGATCGCACTGTTATCCGATGACGACCTGAAGGCATTGATCGATGACGACCTCGTGCGGGCCCACCGGCTGCGCGGACTGTCGCCTGAGCGACCGTTCATGCGCGGCACGGCGCAAAACCCCGACATCTACTTCCAGGGACGCGAAGCGGGCAACGCTTTCTACTCGGCCTGCCCCGGGACAGTCCAGGATGCCATGGATCGCTTGGCCCTCCTTACTGGCCGCCAGTATCGGCCGTTCGAGTACATCGGCGCGCCCGACGCGGAGCACGTCATTCTGATCATGGGCTCGGGCGCGCAGACGGTCGCCGAGACAGTGCGTCACCTGGGGGGCCGCATCGGCGTGGTCAACGTCCACCTCTATCGCCCGTTCGATGCGCAGCGCTTTATCGATGCACTGCCGTCAACTGTGCGGCGCATTGCCGTTCTGGACCGGACCAAGGAGCCGGGCAGCGTGGGCGAACCGCTGTACCAGGATATCGTTACGGCCGTTTGTGAGAGCTCTCGAGACATTCACGTGATCGGCGGGCGCTACGGACTCGGCTCTAAAGAGTTCACGCCGGCCATGGTGAAAGCAGTGTTCGACCATCTCGCACAGCCAACCCCGCGCAGGCACTTCACTCTCGGAATCAACGATGACGTCACCCGCACCAGCCTGGAGTACGACGCGACGTTCGGCATCGAGGATCGCAGGATTGTGCGCGCAGTCTTCTACGGCCTTGGCGCGGATGGCACCGTGGGCGCCAACAAGAACTCGATCAAGATCATCGGCGAAGATACCGACCTGTTCGCGCAGGGTTACTTCGTCTACGACTCCAAGAAGTCCGGGTCCATCACGGTGTCACACCTGCGCTTCGGGCCGACGCCGATCAATGCGCCGTACCTGATCGGGCCGGACCAGGCCACCTTCGTGGCTTGCCATCAGTTCAGCTTTCTGGAGCGGCTTGATGTGCTCGAGCTGACCGCGCCGGGCGCCACTTTCCTCCTTAATAGCCCGTTTGGCGCGGAGGAGGTCTGGCAGCATCTACCTCGAGCTGTGCAACTGGAGCTCATCCGCAAACGACTGCGCTTCTTCGTTATCGATGGTGATCGTGTCGCCCGCGAGGCGGGCATGGGTGGCCGCGTCAACACGGTCATGCAGACCGCCTTCTTCGCGCTGAGCCGCGTGCTACCGCGCGATACGGCGATAGATGCCATCAAGCACGCGGCTCGTAAGACCTATGGCAAGCGAGGCGAAGCCGTCGTGCAGCGGAACTTCCGGGCCATTGATGCTGCGCTCGCTTACCTCTACGAAGTCCAGGTGCCCGCGGCAGTGACCAGTACGGCCCAGGAGCGCCGTGGCGTTGACGAGCGCGCGCCCGCCTTCGTGCGGACGGTCACCACGGAGATGCTGCGCGGCCGCGGCGATGCGTTGCCCGTTAGCGTGGTGCCGGTGGACGGCACCTATCCTACGGGCACCAGCAAGTGGGAGAAGCGCAACATTGCCGCGGAGATCCCGGTCTGGGATACGGAAACGTGCATCCAGTGCGACAAATGCGTGCTGGTCTGCCCGCACGCGGCCATTCGCGCCAAGGTGTACCCGGCGCCGGCAACGCTGGGCGCTCCCGAATCGTTCAAGAATGCACCAGCACGCTGGAAAGAGCTTAATCAACCCGAGCACCGCTACACGCTGCAAGTCTCGCCCGAAGACTGCACCGGCTGCGGGCTGTGCGTTGAGGCCTGCCCGGTCAAGGACAAGAACGCCCCCAGCTTTCGAGCGATCAATATGACGGCCCAGCCGCCACTGCGCGGGCAGGAGGCCGCCAACTGGGAGTTCTTCCTGAACATGCCCGATCTCGACCGGCGCGTTCTCAATCTCAATTCGATCAAGGACAATCAGCTCCTGCCGCCGCTGTTCGAGTTCTCGGGAGCATGCGCTGGCTGTGGCGAGACGCCATATCTCAAGCTGATCTCGCAACTGTTCGGCGAGCGTGCTTTGATCGCCAACGCCACCGGTTGCTCATCGATCTTCGGCGGCAATCTCCCCACAACACCATGGACACACAGCGCGGAGGGGCGCGGGCCAGCCTGGTCGAACTCGCTCTTCGAGGACAATGCTGAGTTTGGCCTGGGATTCCGACTCACGCTCGATCAGCAGCTGAAGTATGCCCGCGACCTCCTGCTGGCTCTCGAACCACGGCTTGGCAGCGAGCGGGTAGCTCAGCTCCTGAGTGCCGACCAGTCGGACGAGAGCGGCATCTACGACCAGCGCCAGCGTGTTGCCGAGCTGAAGCAGGCACTTGCTGAGATCGATGATCCGACCGCCCGCAACCTCTCGAGCATCGCGGATGTACTCGTGAAGCGCAGCGTGTGGATCGTCGGCGGCGACGGCTGGGCCTATGACATTGGCTACGGTGGCCTCGACCATGTCCTCGCCTCTGGCCGCAACGTGAACGTGCTGGTCCTGGACACCGAGGTCTACTCCAACACTGGCGGTCAGATGTCGAAGGCCACTCCGCGTGGTGCGGTCGCCAAATTCGCCGCGGGTGGGAAATCAACGGCCAAGAAGGACCTGGGCCTGCTCGTCATGGACTACGGCAGTGTCAACGTCGCGCGCGTGGCTATGGGCGCCAATGATAGCCAGACCCTGAAGGCCATTCTGGAAGCAGAGGCCTACGACGGACCGTCCCTGATCATCGCCTACGCCCACTGCATTGCCCAGGGTTACGACCTGCGTAACGGGCTGCAGCAGCAGAAGAAGGCGGTCCTGTCTGGCTACTGGCCGCTCTATCGCTACAATCCTCGGCTGCCCGAACCGCTGCAGCTCGACTCGAAGCCGCCCAGTATCCCGCTCGAGGACTACGCGTATGCCGAGGGCCGCTACCGAGACTTGCAGCAAAGCCACCCAGAGCGAGCGGAGCGGCTAATGGAGGCCGCGCAAGAAGATGTCCGCGCACGCTGGGCACGTTACGAGCGGCTGGCTGCAGCTCAATCAGCAGGGAGTCGCTCGTGACCTGGCCTGGGCGAGGGCCCGATTGCGCGTCGTCCAGGCCGGCACACACGTGCATCAGACGGCTGTACGTTCAACCTCGATCGTGCAGTCTGTGACGAGCGCAGTAATAGCGCCGATCGCGGCCAGCGCCGGGGCCATCGCAACGCCAACAACGCCGAAGGTCAGCGGGAACTCGGCGATGGTGCGATCATCCTGCTTGACGGTCTTGCGCACGTTGCCTTCGTGTACTCATGCGGCGGCACGTTCGAAGAATCGAACCGAGCCTGTAGGTCCGGAGGGAGATGTCGCAGGCACGTGTTCTGGAGTGGTTGAGGCATACGGTGCATACGAGGCACAAAGCTCACCCGGTCACGGGTCCGTAGGGTGGGCACGACGCTCAAGCCCACGGTCACCACGAGTGCAACGGCGGGGGTAATCATGCTCGCCAACCGCTTTGTACGCGAGCCGATCAAGCCAAGCGAATTCATTCCGGTCCAATTGCCAGTGTGCGCAATGAGGAGCGACACGCGCGGTGCCGCGCATGCGGCACCAGTAGAGCTCATGTGACCGTTGCTGAGCTATGGGTCACCTCCAGATACGTCTGATCGCTGCCGCGGCTGCAGCGCTCAAACACCCAGAACAGCCAACCATACTTACGCCGAAGCGCTGCAAGCGCACGCGCATGCTGCCGTTCGGGGAGCACATGGGCTACCGCATCAATGGCTGGACCTTGCACAGCACCGAGCGCACCGCACGGCACCAGCTGGACGCAAGCCGTGTGGCGCAAGCGCTTGATCTTTCCGCTGGCTTTGGCCGTCGTGATATACAGTCGACCACCGGCCTCAGCAAACCAGACGCGGGTGGCCACAGGCTTACCGGTTTTTCGATAGGTGGTCAGCTCCATGAAGCTGTGACCGCGCAAGCCGGCGAACGCCGGCTCAGCGGCCAACGGCCTATGTAATGTCATTGTGCTGTTCATGGCGTGTTCCTCACTTGGGGAGCTGACCGGTGATGCCGAGGATCCAGCGCATGCATGTGTGCCCGAAGTCCGCGCCCGGGCCGTACATCATTGGGCAGGCACCAGCAATGACACTGATCCCGTGCTCACGGCAGTACTCCACTGCCGAGGGTGACACGCTCGTTGCTCCAGCGCCGAACGACTGGTGCATCCAGACGCGCGAGACGCCCACCTTGCCGCAGTCGCGCACGATCTGCTCGGTTGCATCAGGCCTGGTGATGACAACGACGCCGTCAACCCCATCCGGAATCGACTGCACGTCCGGGTAACAGCGCTCGCCCTCGAACGTCTGCATGTGCGGATTGATCGGGAAGACGTCGTGGCCAGTGGTCTTCAGTCGGTGGAAGATCAGATTGCCGACCGGATGTCGGCTGTTGTCGCGCGATACGCCCGCAACGGCGATCCGCTTCTGAGCCAGGAAGTCCTGCACTTTCGCGTCGAGTGTTTGCATACGGAACTCCTCGCCCAAAGAGTCCATCGCAAAGGTTGCCGCTGACGTATCTGTCCGTAACGGCGCGGTAGGGGCCCGCCTGGGAAACAGGCCCGTGGGGCGTTCTTGGCCGCGAATACAACGTGGTCGAGGAGGTCAGCGTGATGCGCGGCTCGATGGACATGTTCTCGGTTATGTACCCGCAGCTGCAGGACATTGACTTCCGGCGCGATGTGACGACGCTCGGCGTGGCGTACGTGATGCTCGATGGAGCTGCCGGGCTGAGCGCTCGCCGCGACCTCGCACTGGAGCGGTACGCGCAGCTCGAAGCCCCCCGAAAACGCCTGTTCGCCTTCGAGAACGCCGCCCACTCGGTTGCGCAGGAGCAGTACGTGGCCTTCCGCCAGATCTTGCTCGACACCGTCGTGCCCGAGACCAGCAACCCTACCCGCTAGGGCTGGCACAGACCACCCCAGCTGGCGGTGGTGGCAGCGGCCCGGTAAGGCGGACACTTGCTGGCAAAGGAGGGAGCGATGCGCACCATCCTCGTCGCCCATCGCGATGTCACCTTCGCCGCGCAACTGGCAGCTGAGCTCCGCCAGGCTGGCTACCGCGTAATCGAATGTCCAGGCCCGTGGCCGCCCAAACAGCGCTGCATCCGCTGCGACAAGGGCTAGTGTCCGCTCACGGAAGGCGCGGACCTGATGATCTACGATCCGCAGCTCACAGCGCTGAATGCGCGAGGCCACCGATACAACCTGGCAGTCGAGTCGGCACAAGCGCACCCTGAGGTACCGATGCTGCTCGCGTGGGCGCCGAACGAAGTCCCCGACGTGGGCACACTGCGAGCCATCCGAACTCGAGGCGCCGCACGTGCATGTCGCCGCCACTACGCCGGCTTGACGTTTGAAGCAAATCGATCACCTGATCACCGCATCACAACCAGTCGAGGTCATGCGATGAAGCTCCTTCTAGTGGATGACGATCCGCACTTGCTCGATGCGCTGCACGTTGGCGCGCAACTCCAGTGGGAGGACGCGCAAATCCTCACTGCCGCGGATGGCGAAACCGGTCTCGAAGTCTTCTTTAGCGAAGAGCCCGACGTCGTGCTGCTCGATGTGACGATGCCGCAGATGAACGGCTTCGAGGTGCTCAAGGCCATCCGGCAGGTTTCTGACGTGCCGGTCATCATGCTGACGGCGCGCGGTGACGACGTCGACCAGGTACGCGGCCTCGAGCTCGGCGCGGACCATTACGTACCAAAGCCGTTCAGCCACCTGGCCCTGATGGCGCGCATCAAGGCAGCTTTGCGGCGCGCCGAGTTGCCACGGCCGGTGCAGGCGCTTCCGGACTTTCAGGCCGGTGATCTCGGCGATCCATTTCCAGAATCAGGAAGTGACCGTCGCTGGCGAGCGGGTGAAGTTGACGCCGATCGAGTACACACTGCTCTAGCACCTCGTCCGTAATAGTGCTGCTGTCCTTCGCGCAAGTGGCGCCGCAATGCAGCTGTGCTACCGCGCTCGAACCCCTCAGGTCGTGAAGGCGCGGCGTGCCCGCTCGACATGCGCGCGCTCGCCATTTCGCTCGCGGCGGTGAGCACGCCAACAGCGGCGAGCACGACGGCTACGAGCGTGGCCACAGCTACGCCAGCCGCCGATGCGACCGCGGGGATACGTCGCGAGGACCGCTCTCCGGTCAGAAGCACGATCAGACCGATGACTTGCAGCCCGGCGGCGGTGAGTGGCGCATCGCTGACATCGAGAAGCCGCAGACGGGGAACCCTCGATGGGAGGCCCACCGTGCGCCAGAGGACCGTCCCGATGACCGAAGCCGTCACGGCGACAACGATGAGCGCGTTCAGCCGGCGAGAGACGCGGGCGAAGACCGCCGCGGCAACTGCGAGCTGGATCAGCGCGGCGACCGCATAGAAGGTCGTGCGCGGGCCAACGCCTGGACGCCAGCCGCGGCGATCGAGCCAGACACGAGCGCCGCGGTAGCTGGGTTAGTGCTGCGCGATAGCGCGACGTGGCAAGCGCGGACTGCAGGTTTCGCACGAGTCGCTGCTCCCGTTAGACGCCCATTTCTCAGAGTCCCCGCTCCGCGATAGCAACGAATCCTGCACTGCCATCGACCGTGACGAGTTGGCCAGTGCGCAACCGCCGCGTCCCGCACAGCCGGGCTCTCGGCAAGCGCCTCTCGGCAAACAGCCTCGGCTCGCTCGCGCTCCGCCTGAAGCTGCCCTCGCCGCTCAGCCATCGCGACTTGCGTGCCATCGTGCCCCGTCCGCTGCTCGCCAGCAGTGGGCCAGTACCAGTCCACACTCTGGACAGCATGCGCCGCGACTGTCAGTTTCGCGCCAGGTAGACCCCGCAGCAGGACCTGTACGCCGCCCTCGAGCTCGCGCGGCATCTCTCGACGCAGGAAGCTGGCGAGGCAGCCTTCCATCTTCCACGCCGAGCCACCGACGATCGCGAGCGACCACATATACTCACCGGCCAGACGGCCGACGGCGTCCACAAAGGTCCTCTAGCGCCGCCGGCCCCGCCGAAGCAACCCTTGCTCGCCATCGGCGACGGCTTGTTCGTACCGAGGCAGGAGCTGGTCGCGCCAGTAGCCCGCCAATCGGCGCAGCAGTGCGCGGTCGGCGATCTCGGGCTGCGTGCTCGGTCGCACCAGCGCGTTCAGCACCACCTGGAGCACGCGCCCGCGGCTCTCGACCAGCGCGCGCAGCAGCGCGAGCGGGATAGAGCTGGTCGCCGGCGCAGCGGTGTAGTACCAGCCGTTGATAGCGGCGTGGCGGAACGGCAGCCCCGTGCCCGCGCGAGACGCATCCCGACCAGGTAGCCCTCCTCGATGCGCTCCAGAAGCCAGTCTTGGAAGAGTGGCGTCATCGGCTCCGATAGCCACTCGCCCAGGCGGAACGTGCGCATCCAGTAGCCCGGCCCGGGCGGAGTCCAGTCGGCCGGCTCGGGCAGCGCAGTCATTGGCCGAGCCTGGAGCAGGTAGAGCTGTCCGTCCTCGATCGCCCACTCGATGTTCTGGGGCGTGCCCAAGTGCTGCTCGGCGCGACGCGCGAGCCCGGCCACCGCCGCGGCCTGCTGAGCATCGATGGCCTGCTCGATCGAGCGGCGGCATTCTGCTCGACTGTCGCGCACGATCCATTCGTCTCCCACCGCCTCACCCGAGACGACCCGCTCGCCAAGCCCGCGTGCGGCGGTGACGACGACCTCCTCGCGTCGGCCAGTGACCGGATTGGCGGTGAAGGCAACTCCCGCCGCCTCAGGCCTGAGCATCCGCTGGACGAGGACCGCTATCTCAGACGATCCGCCATCCGCGCGCGCCGCGCGATAGTGCTGCACGCGCCCCGCCGCGGCCGAGGCGCGCACCCGGCGAATCGCGTCGAGCAGCGCATCAGGACCCTGCACGCCGAGGACCGTCTCATACTGGCCCGCGAAGGACGCGTCGGCGAGGTCCTCAGCAACGGCGGACGATCGTACAGCTACCGGCACGTCGCCTAGGCGCTCGGCCGCCGAACGCACCGCGGCCTCGTCGGGCTCGCCGATGATCGCGAAGCCATCGGGCACCGGGAATCCCACGCGCACGAGCTCGCCGAGATTCGCGGCCTTGCCACCGGCCAGTGCCACGTCGTCACGTGTCAGCTCGGCCAGCGGAACCGTCTTGTGCGTAGTTGGAATTGGCATAGTGTCCGTGTTTCCTCCGAGCGGCGCCGGCTATCTGGCGGCGACGCCGTGAACGATCGTGTCCACCACCCGGCGCAGAAACCCCTCGTCGGATGTTCCCGTGAAGTGGGCCATCAAGATCGCGAACAGCAGTAGCTGGGCTGTCGTCTGCGCATCGTGAGATCGGAGTTCGCCCGCCGTGACGCGCGACTCGAGAAATTCCGCGAGCAAGGCGACTGCCTCGTGTTTGCCGCGCTCGATCCGTTCGGAAACCAGCGGGTTGGCCAGCAGCGCCTCCTGCAAGACCACCCGCACGAACTGCTGGTTGTTGCGCAGGACCGCAGCAAACTCGGCCGCGACCTCGCCCAGCACGTGCGCGGCCGGTTCGTCGCGCTCGGGCGAAGCAAGGCGCCGCAGCTCGGGCACGAAGTAGCGTCGCTCCAGGGCGGCGTATAGCAGGTCCTCTTTGGACCGGAAGTAGTGGTAGAGCAGGCCCGGGGCGACGCCAGCGGCCACGGACAGATCCTTGACGGTCGCGGCGTGGACACCCTTCTCGGCAAAGTCGGCGAACGCCGTGTCGATCAACTGGTCGCGTCGTCGCTCGGCCTTGCGGCGACGGCTCGTCTGAAGGACATTCACTGAATGCTCAGTCAAACTGTAACGGCCGGAGGGAAGCGCGTCAAGCCGCGGCTCACCCCATAGGTCGGCGACCGCGAGCACTGGAATGCGCCGTGAACCTCTCGCCTCGGCACCTCGGCTTCCGCGCGCCGCGCGCCCGGGCAGAAGCTGGGCTGCGGGCTAAGTGCGCCCCTCGCTCACGGCGAGATTCGACAGATGCCGGCACTGGCGGCTCGTCCTGGAAGTCGAGGACGAAGTACGTGTGCGCGACACCCTCGAAGCCGCAGAACGGCGCCATCGTGAACAGCTCCTCGATGAACCAGACCCGCTCGAGGCTCTATACGTCAGGCAATCGATCGACATAGCCGGACGACGGTGAATCGTTGGCCGCCCAGTGGAAGTCACGACTGCACCTGCACAAGGTGGCCGCCGATGCTGAAGTGCGGCAGCGTCTCCATGCCGTTTCCCAGTCACGCTCGTTGCTGGCTGCAGCACCACAAATCGGTCGGTTGCGGCTCGGGTTGCAGCAGCAGCGCCGCCCCACCTTAGCAAGAGCCCCGGAACACTCAGTGCCGGGGCTCTGTTCGATCCGCGACTTGGGCTCCACACGACTCGATCCGCTATACCGTAACCGGCGTCATGATCGGGCCGGTGCATCAAGTCAAGAGGGAGGCTTATCGTCACGCGATCTGGTTCGGCACTCTAGCCTTCGGACTTCAGTGCCCGAAGGCCTCACCTGCCAGCGCGGCTTTCTCCAAATTGACCGGTCATTGGCGGAACCTCGCAAGCAAAGTATGGGGTGTCGCTGGCGCTGGTGCCCCACCCCCCGGGGTGGTTTTTGTCGGTTGCCGTCGTGCTGCTGCGGCAGCAAACTACGAGGCTGCATCGACCACCGGAGGCGTGCCAGTCAGCAACGTGACCGGGCAGGCGCGCAGAGGTGCGCGGAACCGGAACGGCCAGCTGCGCCCGTCGTCCGCGTGCAGCACCCACAGGGCCGCATGACATGCTGGCACTTGCCCCGCTTGCAGCGACGGGCACGCTCCACGCGCGTCTGGTCCCGTGCAACTGGCGGCGCCGATCTGGCGGTACGTTGCCCCAGGAATGAACCGTGTGCCGTCTGGCAGCCACGCTGAAACGCTGCTAGGAATCCGGCTCCTTGGCATTTGCGGCTCCTCCGTCGAGCACCACCGTACGACGGCTCGCGCGTTGGTGGCCCCACCCGTTGGAGTGGTCTTTAACGTCCGCAAAAGCCCACGAGGCGCACCGACGAGGTTCAGCTGTGCTCGTGGACCCTACCGTGCGATTCCGCGGCGGCCTATTGAGCGAGCTTGTGCGCCCACACCTGCAGACCGAGCAGCGCCTCAACGTATTCCCGCGCCTAATCCACCGGACCCGGTGACCGGTCGCGACGGCTCGCTCGGCTGCCGGGATGACTGGCCCCGCGTCGAGGCCGGCTGTTTGGTCGCAGTGGGCAACGCGGTGCCCGTTGGATGCAGCGGCGTTGAATCGATGGCAACTGGCCGTTGAACGCGCCTTCTCCTGCCTGGCCGCGCTCTTGAGTCCCAGTGCAACAGGGCATCGCTGACCCGTGGGGTTGTGATGAGCTCGAGCGGCAGTTCTGGTTGAGGGGACGTTCTTGAGCAAGTCTTGATCTGCGTGGGCATGGCCTCTTGATCCTGGCGACGGAGACTGAGGTCGAAGGAAAAGGAGGACATCTCCATGACAGACAAGAGAATCTGGCGCCTCGGTAGCGCAGCGGTGCTCGGGTTAGCGGTCGGAGTGCTCATTGCGACGACGGTTAGTGCGCAGACGGCGCCAACTCCCGCGAATTCCGGAGCGAGCGCCTGCCCCGGCCCGACGATGATGGGCGGAGGCTTCGGCCGCGGCCCGGCCATGGGCGGGTTCGGCGCGGGTGTGATGCATCAGGCCACCGCCGATGCCCTGGGCATCACCAGCCAGGAACTGTGGGATGCGCAGGCGGCCGGCAAGAGCATCGCCAGCCTCGCCCAGGAGCGCAACGTGGATCTCGCGACCGTGGTTGACGCCGCACTCGCGGCGCATTCAGCGCAGCTCCAGGCTGCCGTGAACGCAGGCACCTTGACGCAGGCGCAAGTCGATGCGATGACCGGGTTCATGAAGGACCGCATCCAGAGCGCCTTCGGGGCTACCTCATCGACTCCTGGCCCGCGCGGCTTCGGCATGATGGGCGGCCGCGGCATGATGGGCCCGGGTTTCGGTGCACCGCCCTGGCGAACAGCCCCGTAGTCCAAGTGAGAGAGGGACCCCGAAACCGGAGTCCCTCTCGTGTTAGGTGAGCGAGCTCAGGGCGTTGCGAAGCCGACTGCGCGCCTCGCGCGCAACCTCCGCGATCGCCGGGTTATCGCCAACCAGGCCCAGCGCAGCCTCAGGATCCATGACTTCGACCGTGTTGGAGCCGTCGCCGTTCTCGTAGACAATGACATTGCATGGCAGCAGGAGCCCGATGCCGAGGTCGGCGCTCAGGGCGGCGTGGGCGAGCGGCGGATTGCAGGCACCCAGGATCACATATGGGCGGAACTCAACGTCCAGCTTGGTTTTCAGCGTCTGCTTGACGTCGATCTCAGTCAGCACACCAAAACCCTGTTCTTTGAGCGCCGCGCGCGTGCGCTCGATGGCTTGCGCGTACGGCAGATTGACCGTCACGCCGAAGCCGTACGTGCGAACGGGAGCGGTAGAAGTCATGTGGGTTGTCCTCTAAGTGCGGCGCGAATGGCCGCTATCAGGCGAGCTTCGGGTTGTGCACCGACCAGCTCCTGAACGCCGTTGATCACCGTCTTCGGCACGCCCATGACGTTGAAGCGCTGGGAGAGCTCGGGGAATTCATTGGCCTCGATCACGTCGGCGGTAATGCGCGGGTTGAGCAGCGCCATCTGGTGGGCCAACCTGGCCGCACGGGGGCAGTACGGTCAAGTCGGAGTGACGAAGACCTGCAGGTGGAGGTCCTGATCGAGCTCGCGCAGCTCCAGTTGCGTCGCGTCAGAGAGCGAGAGCTGACCCGTGGAGACGTCCACGATATCGGCTACCAGCGTGGAGAATTCGTACCCCGCAGGTAAGCCCAGGAAGCGGAGTGCGCCGTGCGTCGCGGCTTCTTCGCCATCGTCGGCCAGCGGCTCCAGGAGAATAGTCGGCAGCAGCCCACGCACGCCGTACTGCTCCGCGAGCGCCGGCTCGGCCAGCACGTCGTGCACCACCACCTCTAGCTTGTCTGACAACGTGGCCAGCTCGCGCACGAAGGGCTCGGCTTCACCACAGCTAGCGCACATCGGCTGGCCCGGGATGTACAGCTTGCTCGGAGGCCGCGTCAGCACCCGCAGGCGTACGCGTCCCTCGAGCTGATTGCCAAAGATCTGCTGCAGTTGCTCCTGGTCGGCTTCACTCAAGAACGGCATCGTTCGTACCTCTAGGCGCGCGCGAGTAACCCGAGCGCGCGCGAGACAGCTTGCTGCGCTTCCGCGGGCGGGAGCGTCGTGACGCACTCGCCGATGCGCTCGGTCAGCACCTGGCGGATCGCCTGGTCCAGCGCGCTGCGCGCGGCGAGCAGCTGCGTTACGACCTCCTCACATGGGCGCTGCTCGTCGAGCATGCGCTGCACAGCTCGCACCTGACCCTCAGCCCGACGCAGACGGTGCTGGAGGCGCTTCGATTCACTGGCCATGCCACATCAGTATACCCCCACCAGGTATGCGTTCAGCCGGCGACGAGGGCGGCCGCGTCGGTGAGCTGTGCGCGCAGGACATCGCGCACGATGTCACAGGCCTGCGTCGCGCATCACGTTGAGGTGCTGCGAGACGTTTGGATAGGTCGCGCCCAGCGTCTCGGCCAGCTCGCCGACGCTCCGCTCGGCATCCCGCTACCGTTGTCGCAGCAGCCTCTGTTCTTCGTGCTGGGAGCTCGATGTGGTCGCACTCTAGGCTGCGGTCCAGCCCGCGTCGGCAGGAATGATCGCGCCGTTGATGAAGCGCGACTCATCGGATGCCAGGAACAGCGCGAGCGCGGCGATATCCTCCGGCTCCAGTGTCGCCGGAATCAGCGCTGCGTACGCACCTGCGCGCATCGCACCCGCTGGGTCGAGGCGGTCCTGGGGCATCGTTTCGGCAATATTGGTTCGCGTGCCGCCGGGGCAGATCGCATTACAGCGGATGCCCTGTTTGGCATACATCCACGCAGTGTTCCGCGTGAGCCCGACCAGTCCATGCTTGGACGCGGTGTAAGCCGCACCCGCTGCGCCGCCTTCGATACCAGCTGTTGATGCGACGTTGATGACAGAGCCGCCGCCCTGCGCCACCATCTTGGGAACGGCCTTGCGCATCGTGAACAACGGACCTTCCAGATTGATGCTCAGCACGCGGTGCCAAACGTCGTCGGTGAGCTCGCCCACACCCTGCATGTAGTCCATCACGCCGGCGTTGTTCACCAGGACATCGATGCGGCCATAGGTCGACACCGCCAGCTCGATCAGTCCTTCCGCGATCAACGGGTCGGCAATGTTCCCGGTCGCGCTCACAACTGTCCCATCCGCCTCGCGAATGGCCGCGACGGCCTGATCGAGTCGCGCCACGTTCCAGTCAGCGGCGACGATCTTGGCGCCCTCGGCCGCGAACCGCTTGGCGATGGCCAGCCCCATTCCGGAGCCCGCTCCGGTGATCACGGCTACTTTCCCATCGAGCCTGCGCGTCGTTGGTTGAATCACTTCCGTGCGCTCGAACACCTGCTCCACTGCCATAAATGTGGTCCTTTCATGAGGCTGAAGCCTCACAAGCAGCTTGAGCTTTCTGGGTAAACAAGCAAGTTGCTGTGCGTAAACGCTGGGTTAGACACCACACGAACCGAGTGGCGCCTCCACGTGTGCTGGTACGTGCCCGAAGGCCCGATTTCGCGCGAGTCGGACGCCCTCCAACCAGAGCAGGGCCAACAGGCTCGCAGCCCAGATCGTGGCAAGGTCGTCTGGATGCACGACACCGAAGCGGAACAGGTCACGTAGTCCGGGTACAACGACAACTGCGCTCAGGAGCATCACAGCCCCGCCCACCACGAGCCATAACGCCACGTTCGGGGCGCGCACCGCCGTGAACAACGACCCGGCAACGACGCGGTTGCCGAGAATCAGCCCGAGGTCGCCGATGACCAGGGTGGTGAAGGTGAGCACCCGTGCGTCGTCCTCCGGCAGGCCGCCCACCAGCGCGCGAGCCAGCACGCCCGCGGTCACCAACAGCACACCGAGGCCTTCCAGCAGGCTGAAAAGGACGGTGCGCCGATCGAAGAGCGGCTCGCCAACCGGCCGCGGCCGGCGGCGCATGATGTCGCGTTCTTCGCGCTCCGACTCGAACACGATCGAGCAGGCGGGGTCGACGATCAGCTCGAGGAACACGATGTGGACCGGCAGCAGGATCAACGGCCAGCCCAACAGGACGGGCAGCACGGCCAGCCCGGCAATCGGCACGTGCACCGCCAGCAGGAACGCGATCGCCTTCCGCAGGTTGTCGAAGATGCGCCGCCCGAGCCGCACCGCGCGCACGATGGATGTGAAATCGTCATCCAGCAGGACCAGGGCGGCCGCTTCGCGGGCTACATCGGTGCCGCGCTGACCCATGGCAATGCCGATGTCCGCGGCCTTGAGCGCCGGGGCGTCATTGACCCCGTCGCCCGTCATGGCCACGATCTCGCCGTTGGCCTTCAATGCTCGCACTAGCCGCAGCTTCTGCTCGGGCTGCACACGTGCGAAGATGCTCGCGCCGCGCGCATGCTCCCGAAGTGTGGCATCGTCCAGGCCGTCGATCTCAGGGCCGGTGATGACCGGGTTGAGCGGACGCAGTCCGACCTGGCGCGCAATATTCTGCGCGGTGATAGGGTAGTCGCCCGTCAGCATAACCACGCGGATACCAGCCCGGTAGCTCTCCGCGACCGCCGCCGGTACCGCCGGTCGGATGGGATCGGCCAAACCGATCACGCCGACCAGGCTGAAATTGAAGCCACGCTGGTCCGCGGGCAGCCGACTCTCGTCCGGCAGGTGGGCCTCGGCTACGCCAAGCACGCGCAGCCCAGCTTCGGCCATCTTCCGCACCTGAGCCGCGAGCCGAGCGCGCTGCAGGTTATCCAGGCGGCATAGCTCGGCGACCGCCTCTGGGGAGCCTTTCGCGGCAATCGTATAGCCATCCTCTTGCGGCAGCTGCCACACGTGGCTCATGACCAGCAGGTTGTCCGACAGTGGGTATGCCGTCACGAGCGTTCCCTGGACTGGACCGTCCGCCCGGGCGGGCTGCCGCAGCTCGACCAGCTGCTTGATGGCCCGCTCCATTGGGTCGAACGGGTCGACCTGGCTGGCCAGTCGGGCCAGCTCGACCACTCGATGGAATGCCGCCGGCAATGGGCCGCCGTCTACCTCGTGTTCGGCATCTGACAGTGCCAGCCGTGCCACGGACATGCGGTTCTGCGTGAGCGTGCCAGTCTTGTCCACACACAGGACGGTTGCGGCTCCGAGCGCCTCGATGGCGGGGATGCGGCGGGTCAGCACGTGGCTGCTGGCGATGCGCCATGCGCCCAGCGCCAGGAAGACCGTCAGCACGACGGGGAACTCCTCCGGGATCAGCGACATCGCCAGAGCAATGCCCGCCAGCAGACCGTCGACGAGGCTGCCACGAGCCAGCCCGTAGCCGACGATCACCACCGCGCACAACGCCAGCGCCAGGACAGCCAACAGGCGCACCACGTGGTCGGTTTCGTGCTGCAGTCGCGTGCGCTCGGTCCCGAGCGTCTGCAGCGCCGAGCCGATGCGGCCCATCTCGGTCGCGACGCCGGTGGCTACAACGCGCGCAACGCCCTGGCCACTCGTGATGAGCGTTCCGGAGTACACGTAGGGCAGGTCGTCGCCGCCAGGCCGCGCTGCCTCGTCAGGCGGCGGCCGCGCGGCCTTGCGCACCGGCGCCGATTCCCCCGTCAGCAGCGATTCATCCGCGGCCAGGTTGGTGCCCCACAGCAGTACGGCGTCGGCGGGCACGCGGTCGCCTTCGCCGAGCACGAGGAGGTCGTCGCGGACCACCTCGCGTCCCGCGATGCGGCGCTGCTGCCCATCGCGAATGACCAGCGCGCGCGGGCTGGACAGATCGCGCAGTGCTTCCAGGGCATGCTCGGTCCGGCGCTCCTGGTACAGCTCGATGCCAACGATCAGCCCGATCGACCCTAGCAGGAGGATGGCTTCCTCCCGGTCGCCGAGCACGAGATACACGACGCCGGCTGCCACGAGCAGCAGGATCATGGGCTCGCGCAGCACTTCAAGCGCTGTGTGCAGCAGATCCTGCCCCTTGCGGTGTGCCAGTTCGTTCGGCCCTTCCTCTCCCAGGCGGCGGTTTGCCTCAGCCTGCGAGAGGCCGGTGAGCGCGTGTTCGGCGATCGCTGACATCGTCAAAGAGCAGGCAGCTTCGCCATCTGGAGGAAGCGGCGTGCCAGAAGGATCTGGAACGGCACGAGCGGCACCAGCGACACGAGTGACAGCACGACGCCGACGATGCCAACGGTCGGCGGGACGACGGCCAGTGCGTACATGCCGATGCCAAGGTACGCCGTTGGTTTACTGAACACCTGGCTGCGCAGCATCACGGTTGTAACGAGCACTCCAGACAGGCCTAAAAACTGTCTGAAAACCGGGACACGGGTCGGTTTTGCCGGTAGGATGGCCGGTGTCTGACCCTGCGGCGACCCTACTTGACTGACCTGTCGGACGCTGAGTTTGCGCGGCTCACCACCGAAGGATTCGATCTCACTGCGTACTGGCTCCCGCAGGCAAGTCGAAGACATGGAGGTCGCGCGCGTCGCGCTCGGCTACGAGCGCATCGATCTGCTGAGCCAGAGCGCCGGTACACGTACGGCGATGATCTACGCCTGGCGCTACCCGGAGCGCATCCACCGGTCGGTGATGATCGGGGTCAACCCGCCGGGCCAGTTCCTCTTCGACACCCAGACGACGGACGAGCAGATCGGTCGGTATGCCGAGCTTTGCGCCCAGAACGCCAGCTGCCGCCTGCGGACGGACGACCTCGCCGCTTCTATGAAACGAACGAGCGCCGCCATGCCCGACCGCTGGCTCTTCCTCCCGATCAAGGCGAGCAACGTGCGGCTCAGCACGCTCTTCGGCCTCTGGGAGACGAACTGGATGGCGGGGGTGACACTCGACGCCTGGCTTTCCGCCCCCGACGGCGATCCGAGCGGGTTGTGGCTCGAGTCCGTCTCCGCCGACCTGGTCCCCGCCCTCTTCACCTATGGCCAGTATGCTGCCGCCGCCAACCTCGACGCCCAGGCGGCGCGCGATTACTTCTCCAGGTCTGACCAGGACCGCACCAGCCTCGCGTGGGTCGGCTCGGCCTACGCCTGGCGCGGAGGCAGAATGGCCGACGCCTGGCCGGCCGCACCGGAGCGGACGCGTATAGCCGTGTGCGGAGCTCCGAGGTGGAGACGCTCTTGATCAGCGGTGCGCTCGACAGCGCGACGCCGCCGCAGGTCACGACGAAGGAGCTCCTTCCGTACCTGCCGAACGGGCACCAGGTCGTGCTGCCCGCGTTCGGTCACGTTGGCAGCTTCTATCAGGAGCAGTCGGAAGCTGGTACGCGGCTGATCAACACCTTCTTCGCGAGCGGCCAGGTGGACGAGTCGCTGTACATGCAGCAGACAGTCGACTTCACGCCCGCAACGACGTTGACGGCCGTGGCCAAATTGGTCGCGGGCACGATGATCGGGCTCGCTCTGGTGACGGTGCTGTCGCTGCTGTGGATGGCGCGTCGGGTCCATCAGCGCGGGCCCTGCATGCGCAAACTGCTCATCATTCTCAATGCGATTGCTCACCGCGGCCTGCCGTGGCACGGTCCCGCCAATGTGCCCGTCGCTGGGGCGATCGTCTAACGCCGGCGGCACTTGACACCCAGGACAGTTGCTACGCCACCTCACTTTTCCAGCAACGCCGGTACGCGACCTGCAGCGAGCCCAGCCCAGCGATTACCGTCCCACGCGCAGGGCTCCGATAGCCCTGGTCCTGTCAGTCGGTGACCATGAACGCGAAGTGAAGGGCCGGGATCTTGTTGCCCGGGTGGTCTTCGGCGTATGTCAACTGCGGCAGACGATACAGCAGTTGGCCATCGCGAGGCCCGTCATACAAGCCGGGGTACAGATCAATCAGATGGAGGCCCGGCTGTCCCGATGCGGTGAAATTGATCACCACGTCGCCCTGGCTGTTGAACCCGCAGGCGTAGCCCATGTACGCGTTGTCGTATGTCGCGGTGTATATGTTGTCGTACTCAGTCCAACCGACACCCTTCAGATGAATGCTGACGGTCGTACCGACCGGCCCAGACGCAGGCGACATATTCACAATGCTCGTTTCGACCACGTAGAACGTCTGGGCGACTTCCTGATCCCCAGTTCTCAACACCACAGCGTGCAGGCCCCCGAGGTCGTCGGGCACCGTAATGGTCGTGTTCAACCGACCGTCTGGCCCCGCCTGCACCGATCCGATCATCCGCTCGCGCGGCTCGAAGCCGGTACCGGAAACACGGCTGCCGACCATCGTCTGCCAGACGACTGATAGAGATTGGTCGGAGCCAAATCCAGATCCGATGAGAGCCACCTGTGAGCCCACGGGGCCTTGTGTTGGCGTGATCTGGAGATCAGCCACTCCACTGCTCGTCCGTGCAGGGACAGGTTGGGGTACGTAAGCATCGGCGTAGGCCGTTGGCACCTCTCCGCCCGGCGTCGTCCGGAACACGAACTCAGGTCGCGGCAAATATGCCGTAGGTGCCTGTTCGTGGTTCAGGTATGCCTGGCCCATGTAACCCGTGTACAGCTTGAGTACGTGGTCCCCGACAGGACCGGTCGCGCGGAAACGCGCAACGGCCGAGCCGCGCGAGCTGATGCCGGACACCCAGCCCACTTCCCGATTGTCCCAGTTCAGGACCCAGATGCTTTCCATCGTCTGCCAACCCAGGCCCGTAGCTCGGATTTCGATCGGCGAGCCGACCGGACCCGCCTGTGGCACCATGTCGAAGCTCTGGGTGAGATCCAGCGCACCCTGACCCAGTTGGACCCCGTCCTGCACGGCGACAATGTTGTGCATGCCACCGTAGTCCTCAGGGACCGTGAACTCAGCGAAGAATTGCCCATCGTTCGCGACCCGGTATCGCCCGAGGGTCTGGGTCGTTTCGGAGAACTGCTTTCCCCCAAAGTGGTAGTAGTCACGGGTGACCCAGCCACCATTCACGGTCTCCCACCCCAGGTCAACCGTTGCACCAGCTGGCAATCCGGCGGCCTGGACCTGGACGCGGGCACCCACGGGCCCTTTGCCGGGAGTTACAGTCAGCGCAACCGGATTCGCGGCGGACACCGTCGGCACGGCACCACTGCCAACGCGCAACTGCACTGGTGCAACGCCAGCCAGGAGGATAGCTGCCAGCGCGGCGGAGACAATCCTCCCGCATTTACCAACGCGGCTGAATCGAGTCTTGTTGTACACGGGTGTTCCCCCTTTTGTCATCAGCAGCAGGTGCCTGCGTTACTGCACGATAGTCAGAATGGAAGACGCGATGTCGAAGGGCGCGAAAACGCCGGTGTGGCCCTGGTCGTCTTTAGCCTCGATCGTGTAACGCATCACGCCGATCGGGGCGGAGTCAGGCACCACCCACTTCACAGTCCAGAATCCTGGTCGGGGACTTGCGCCGGTCCCTCGATAATTCATCGGCAGGGCTTCCCCGGTCGCTAGCTTCACAGTCAACTGGGCGCCCTCGGCAAACTTGCCGTTGGCGGGATCGACGGCGGTGGCTCGGAATCCAACCGGTTCACCGCGCTTGAAACGGCTCTTGGCGGTGCAGTTTTCGGGATCCTGCTGACCCGCGAACAGCACGATGTCGCCGTACAGAATCAGGGTGCTGGCTGGATCGTACGTTCCAGCAGCGTTGGCCGGGGCTCTTACCACCTGGGGCGTCGCCGAGGTTGCCGCGGTTTGAGCCGCCGCGGCTGGCGCCACTGTTTGGGCCGCGCCGGCAGGTGTCGTAGCCGGCTTGGGTGCAGGGGCGACCGTGGGTCGCGGCGCCGTTGTCGGAGTCGACGTAGCGGGTGGTGCTGTGCAAGCCACTACCAGCAAGGAGCCGACAATAAGGCCGATCGTTGCAAATCGCATGAGATGTTCCTCCCGACTAGATGGAAGTGGTGTTCACGACACCTCTGCCAGCACGCTCTCGAGATAACTGGCTATTTGCGTTAACTCATCATCCGACAGCATCTGCGTCGGGAAGGCGGGCATGTCGAATCCGCCAGCGCGGACCAAGAGCTTGATACTGTCCGGCGTTGGGTACTGGCGCCGGACCTGTGCAGTGCGCAGGTCAGAACCGACGCCACTCCCAGCCCCGGGGTGGCATGAATCGCAATAGCGACCAAAGAGCACCTGGCCATGTGTCGCAGGCGTGTCCACAAGCGTCAGCCGCGCCGTCCGGCCAGCGCTTGCCGCCTGGGTTGATGGACCACTCGTTGGACCGCCCACAACCGTGATCAGCGCCACGACGACGACGCTGAGCACGAGAGCTCCAAGACGGAGTGCTCGACCCCTCCTCCGGGCGCGTGTGAGCGCCGCGGTCGTCCCTACGGCATGGTCACTCATCGCGGCGCGCTCCCTCCGTCCAGACTCAGGAGGTATTGCGTGATCGCCTCCACCTCCTCGTGCGGAATCCGGGGAAGCAGTGGCTGCATACTTGCGGCTGGATTGAACGCCTTGGGTCGCTCCATGAACGAGTGGATATCAGCGGGCGTCATGCGTACGCGGATGCTATCCAGCGTCGGGCCATTTCTTCCTCCCTCACCGTTGATGACGTGACAGCTGGCGCATCCTTCCTGGCCGATTATCTGCTTGCCACGCAACTGCAACGACGTCAGCACCGCGCCCCGCTCCACGACCGTGGCAGGTGGGGTTGTCGCGGCTGCCCAGGCGGTCAGTCCCGCCGCCCCTAATCCGAGTACGGCGAGAGTAATCGTCCCCAGCGGACGTTTCAGCGGCCGCCGCTCAGCGCCACGAGACAGGAACGGGGCCAGGAAGAGCAGCAGCACGATTGCCGCTGGTACCAGCGCGACACCTACCCACTCCAATGAACCGGGAAATAGCTTTAGAAGTTGAAACAGCGCCAGGAAGTACCATTCTGGTCTTGGGATATATGCGGCGTCTGTCGGGTCCGCTCGATCCTCTAGCGGTACTCCGGCAAAGAGCGTAAGCCCAAGCAGAATCAGAAACACCACCAGCGACAGCACGAGATCCTCTGCGATCACCTCTGGCCAGAACCGTGGACCACGTACCTTGGCCTCCGCATACCGCGTCTGGTAATCACCGCGCATACGCGACCACGCTCCCGGCGGCACGCTCACGCCGTGGTAAACGACGAGGGCCAGATGGGCCACCACAAACGTGATGACCAGCGCGGGCAGCACCAGCACGTGCAATGCGTAGAAGCGCGCGAGAGTCGCGGCGCCCAGTTCCGTGCCGCCCCGCGCCAGGCTCACCAGCGCCGAACCAACCACCGGCACCGTACCAGCCATGTTTGTTCCCACGGTGGTAGCCCAGTACGCCTTCTGGTCCCATGGCAGCAGATAGCCGGTGAAGCCGAACGCGAGCGACACCAGGAGCAGAACGACGCCAGCCAGCCAGGTGGCCTCGCGCGGGTAGCGATGCGCACCCAGTACAAAAGCCGAGGCCATATGCAGGACGACCAGGACGATCATGGCCGAGGCACCCCAATGGTGAAGGCCGTTGATGAACCAGCCGAACGGAACCTCAGTGCCGATGTACCGAACGCTGTCATACGCATCTTGTGGAGTAGGCGCGTAATTAAAGGCGAGCAGGATGCCGGTTACGAATTGGAGGATCAGGACGAATAGTGTGGCGGCCCCGAGGCTGTACCACCACGTCAAACCTGACGGGACGTGCCGCCGGAGCAGCTTGTCGACCAGGGGCGTAAGGCCTAGCCGCTCATCCCACCAACGCTCCATCCGACGATGCGGAGCGGCCATCAGGCCGGCTCCTTGGTTGGACTTCCCAGCCGGAAGTCCTGGTAGAGCACGATCAACTGATCGCCATCGACGCGTGACTCGAGCTCATCCAGCCCCCTCGGCGGCGGGCCTCCAAGCACCGCACCATCCGCGCTGTACGTCCCGTCGTGACAGGGGCACACAAACCGTCCGTTGCCCGCTTGCGACTGCCAGCCATACGCGCAGCCCAGGTGTGTGCAGCGTCCATTGAAAACGATAACTTCGCCGGCGTCCGTGACCTTCACCCAACATGTCCGCGCCTCCGACACGGTCCGCCAGCCGTCCTGGCGGGAGATCGTTACCGCAACGAGCTTGGGATCACCCAGTGCGAAGGTGTTGAGGGCACCGGCTGCCACCCAATGGGCCATGTCTTTGCGAGCCAGCGGCCCACCGAGATACGCAAGCGATGGCAACCCGACAACGACACCCACAAAGGTTGCGATGGCCTTAGCGACGGATGCGAGGAAGACCCGACGTGACTCTTCCCCCTCGTGCTCCATGGCCAAGACGCTACTTAGCGCCGGTGGACGGTAGAGTCGACGAGCGTGAACGGTCGGTAAACGTTAGGCAGCCGGCAAGCAGCCGGCTAGTTTGGTTGTTCGTTCAGATCACGGCTGATTCAAAGCTGAGGAGCGCGTCGAAGTAATACCGGGCGGCTGGCTTGGCTTGGGGCTACGCCATCAGCCGCCGTCCTGACCCTGGTCGTCCGGAGGAGCTTCTTACCCCGTTGGCCAGTCTCAGCTGCGCCACGGCGCAAAGTGACGGACCAAACTCGGGACGAGGCCGAGCGCGCTCGGCGTACCGGGAGTGCTGGAAAAGCTGGCGGCGTAGCTCCGCGATTACAGGCATCTTAGGCGATCTGAGAAAGGAGCTGGCCAGGGTGCTCGCGCTCGGCGGCCAGCTTGGCGAGGTGTTGGCGGTCGAGGTCGGTCAGGCCGAGACCGTGGGCGGCGTCAATCACCAGGTTCGAGCACCGCCCAGCACAAACTCAGGCAGCTCGTCTCTCCCGGAAAGCGGCCGATCACCTTCGTGCGGCGACGCACTTCTTCGAGCGACCGCTCCAGCAGGTTCGACGACCGGAACCGCTTCCGCAGCCGCGGCAAGTAGCGCAGGTGGACGCACACGGCTGGCAGATCATCGGCCAGGCAGGCGGCCGCACTCGGATAGCGGCGCTCCAGCTCGCCAATCAGCACGCGCAGCCCGACACTCGGCATCGGACGGGTCGGTCGCCTCCTCAAGCGCCGCCCAATAGGTGCGCTTGACGTGCTCGCGCAGCTCGGTGTGTCGCTTCGGCAGCTTGGCCAGCACGTTGCGCAACTTGTGCGTGTTATGCCGACGTCGGCATAAAGCCCATTACGCCGACCTCTGGATTATGCCGACCTGGTCCCCATTTCGAACTCGGTTGGCGGTCAAAAGGTCGGCATAATCACAGCCCCTCCAGGAAGGCGAGCAGGGAGTCGGAGGGCCGGAAGCGGCCAGGCTTTGTTGTTGGTGGGCGCGTGCGCGCAAGGGCTCGTTCTTTGAGACGCAAGTCGGCGTGGAGGTAGATCTGCGTCGTCTCGACGTTCTCGTGGCCGAGCCAGAGCGCGATTACGGAGGTATCGACGTCGGCCTGCAGTAACTGCATGGCGGCAGTGTGCCGGAGGACGTGGGCCGAGATCCGTTTGGTTTGCAATGACGGGCATGCGCGCGTAGCGGTGGCGACGTAGTTTGCGAGCCGGTGTTCCAAAGCGTCGCGGCTGAGCGCCCGACCTCGACGGGTTGGAAAGAGCGGATCGGTTGGAGTGCCGCCGCGTTCGGCAAGCCAGGTTCTCAGCGTCGCCACGGTGCTTGCGATCAACGGCGTGATGCGATTCTTTCGACCTTTGCCGCGGCAGCTCACGTGCGGCCCGGTACCGAGATGGAGATCACCGCGGGTCAGCCGGAGGAGCTCGGAGGCGCGCAGCCCGGTCTGGATAGCCAACTGCAAGAGCGCATGGTCGCGCCGCCCGGTCCAATTGGAGCGATCTGGGGTGGCAACTAACGTGGCAACCTCCTGGCGAGTGAGGAAGCTGATCAGCGCACGATCGCATCGCTTTGGGGGAATTGCCAGCACACGCTGGATAAGCTCAGCATGTTCGGGGTGGCGCAGGGCGGCATAGCGGTACAGGGAGTGGATAGCGGCCAATCGAGCATTGCGCGTGCGCACGCTGTTCCGCCGCTCGTGCTCCAGGTGATCTAGAAAGCTCGCGATCAGGGTGGCGTCGACGTCGGCGATATCGAGCTGTGAGGGTGCCTTGCGCGCCACTTGCGAGGCAAAGCCGACAAGGAGCCGTAAGCCGTCGCGGTAGGCGGCCACCGTTTCCGGGCTGGCGTGACGCTGACGGACCAGTCGGTCGGTGAAGAAGGCCTGCAAGGTCGGTGCGAGGGCACTCATAGAGGCGCCTCCAGGCTGCGTTCCAGACGCTCGCCGGCCAGTGCCAGCAGCTCTGGCGCGGCCGACAAATACCAGTACGTGTTGGCCGGATGGAGATGGCCGAGGTAGGTGGACAACAGCGGCAGGCGTGCCGCAACGTTGGCATCGGCACGATAGGCGTCCAGCACCGTGCGGACGGCAAAGCTGTGACGCAGATCGTGCGGGCGAGGGCGACAACGCGCCGAGCGCGGCTGCAGACCGGCCTGGCGCACCAGGCGGAGGAAGGTCCAGTGCACGCCGCAATACAACAGCCGCGTGCCTGCCATGGAGATGAACAGGCTCGGTGCGGTCGGCCGCGGATAGAGCTGATCTCGCTGCTGGATGTATGCCTGTAGAGCCTCGAGCGTGGACACGTGCAGTGGCAACTCACGCGACTTGCCGAACTTGCTCATCCGGACCGTGAGCACACCTGCGTCCAGGTCAAGATCGGAGCGATCGAGGCGGATGGCTTCGCCGATGCGCATCCCAGTCACGGCGAGTAGGCCAATCAGCGTCCGGAACGTCAGGATGCGCAGCGGCGATCTCAGGATCTCCGCGGCTAGCATCAGGGCGAGCACCTCATCGTCCGAGTAGAGGTACGGGATGGCCCGGTGGGACTGGGCCGGCAGCAATTCGGTCGGCGGCACTTCGGTCGCGGGGTCAAGCGTGTGGACATAGCCGGCGAACCCCCTGACGACGGTGAGGCGACCGGACCACCAGTCCATAGCGCCCTGGGCTGGCAACGTCGCCCATGTAAGCGCCAGGTCGACGGTTATGCGCTCGCTGCCGCTGGCTTCGACAAACGTAACGAACTGCGCGAGCAATTTCTCCGCCCGCCAGAGCTTGTAGCCGAGCGCCCGACGCATGGTCAGGTAGTCGCTGAGTGCGGCTCGCAGCGCGATCATGCTTTGGCTCCAGTCGGCCAGGGACGGGCCACCTGCCTGAGCGCTTGGTGGTCGACCTTCGCGTAGATGGCGGTTGATAACACGCTGCGATGCCGCAGGACCTGCCCAATCTCTGTGAGCGAAGCGCCTGCGCGCAGCATTTGGGTGGCCGCCGTGTGGCGGAGACGGTGGGCACCTACGGGCTGCAGGCCGGCTTTGTGAGCCGCCCAAATGACGATTTGGCACAGGCCGCTCGGGCTGAGCGCGCGATGCGGTGCGCGCATACGTAGGAAGACCTGCCTGCAGTCGCTGCAGGGACGCCCAGCTTGCAGGTAGTCCACCAAAGCCGTCCCCACATCGACGGGCAGTGGAAGGCGTTCGTGACGATCGCCTTTGCCGCGCACGACGATCTCGCCAGCACGCCAGTCAAGATCCCCCAACTCCAGCGCGACGACTTCTCCGGCTCGCAGGCCCAGGCGCACCAGCAGCGTCAACACCGCGAAGTCGCGCCGACCGACGGCCGTTCTGCGGTCACAGCTGCTCAGTAGCTGCTGCACTTGGCCGGCTGCCAACCCCTTCGGGAGACCGGCCAGCCGAGAACCCGCCACCGTCGGCACCACCGCGGCAAACGAGTTGGCCAGCAAGCCCTGTACGTGCAGGAAGTCGAGCAGCGAACGCAGCGCGGTCACCATGAGCTTGGCCGAGCCGATGCTCCGTCCAGGAGCATTGGTCACCACGAACGCGGTGACGTCGGCCGCGGCTAGATCCTCGAGGTTGAGTGCGCCCTGGTCGTCCGCGCGCGTGCACATGAACGGCCGGACCATGTAGACGTACTCATTGACCGTCGACCGTGCCAGACCACGTTCGGAGGCCAGATAGGCGCCAAAACGCACCAGCATCGCCTCTGTTGGACTCGGTGCGATGACTGGCTCCGGTGGTGCTGCACCCACCTCGCGTAAGTACTTCAGCAGCGGGTGCAGCGCCTTTCGCGACAGCCAAAGCGTGTAGCCGGCGGCTCGCCGCGCATTCAGAAACGCATCGCACACCGCCGGTGTGAGTTCGGCCACGTCGACGCCCTCTGCGGCAAGCCAGCGGCTCAGGTGCGCAAACACCCGCAACTGATGAGCCGTGGAGTGCTGCGTATAACCGATGCGAGTCAACGCCGACGCAAAGCCACCCGCGTACGGCTCGAGTGGCCCGGTCAGCCGGACCCGTGACGGGTTACCCATATCCGCCTCCTTCTCCAAGTCCGGAGGAGGAAAGCGTGGGTCAGATCGCTCGGATTATGCCGACCTTTTCAGCGCCGTCTGAGTTGGGAACGGGACCCATGTCGGCATAATCCGGAGGTCGGCGTAATGCACGGCGCAGCGACCGCGATCAGCGCGTGGCCACACCTCCTGGATGGCCGAGATCAAGCCGGGTGCCCCGTCCGTGACGACCAACCACGGGCAGCGCAAGCCTCGTCGTGTGAGATCGCGGCCCAGGTCGAGCCAGTCCTCGCGCGACTCCCGCTGGCCGAGGCGGACCGCCAGCAGGACCCGCTCGCCGCCGAGGTCATAGCCCCAGGCCACCAGTACCCTCCTTGTCGCCGCTCGGTGGGGTCGGCAAGCACACGGCGTCCAGATACAGCGCCAGCAGATCAACGTCAGCCAGGCTCTTGGCGCAGAACGCGGCGTAGCGGGCGCGCAGCTCGCGACACAGCTGGCTGGCGGTGTTCTTGGACAGGTGGCCGAGCCCCACTTCGTCATCAGGTTCTCGATATCGCGATCGGACAGGCCGCGCACGTAGGCACCGATGACCAGCGCTTCCAGCGGTCGGGCCTGCATGCGCAAACTGCTCATCATTCTCAATGCGATTGCTCACCGCGGCCTGCCGTGGCACGGTCCCGCCAATGTGCCCGTCGCTGGGGCGATCGTCTAACGCCGGCGGCACTTGACACCCAGGACAGTTGCTACGCCGACATGCTAGGTCTGATGCAGCAGCTCGGCGCGGTTCCAGCTCCGCAGGTGCAGGGAGGATCGCGATGATCGAAGAGCAGGTTGAGATAGTCGTCAGCGTGCAGCCGGCTGAGGCCTTTCGGTTCGTCTCCGATCCGCGCAACGAGCTGGCCTGGAATCGCTACGCGGTGAGGATCGAAAAGACGTCTGTGGGCCCCAATCGGAAGGGCAGCCGTCACCGCGGCAATTATCGCGGCGCGGGGACATTCGACTTGGAGGTGACAGAGTACGTGCCGAACGTCCGGTCCGGATGCTCGGGTCGTTCCCGCTGGCTCGGCTGGGACCAGACGGACGAACTCCACTCCTTGGATGAGTCCGTACAAGTGAGGCGATCGATGGTCGGGTACTTCAAGGGACCGATGCGACTGCTGGAACCCGTCCTCGCCGGGCCGTTCAAGCGCCGCTTTCGCGGCAGCGCCGGGCTGATCAAGGAGGCACTGGAGAGCGGCAGAGCCGCCCAACTCCTCGACGAGCTCAGCCGGCAGGATGCTGAAAATGCCTGAGGCGGCTGGGGACGAGGGTCGCGATTGATAAGACGGGAGCGCACCAAGATTGAGCTCGAAACGACTATGTGCGCAGCACCATGCGTCGCTACTGCTCGCGAAGGGAGGCCGACCCGTCGAGCTCGCAGGTGCGCTCCGTCGCGGGTTGACTAGCTCACGAGAGGAGGCTCGCGATGGAGGGTGCGCACCTCATGCGCTTACCCACCCGATGATACCCCCGCCTCGTGGGTGACCGAACCCGTAGACTGCATCATTGCTTGCCGTCGCTCAGCACTGCGGCGCAACGCTCCCGAGCCACGACATCGAGTTCGCTCGTCTCGCACCCGCGATTGGTTTCGAGCAAGACCAAGCTTCGCTCACAGCATCTTGAAGCTAGTTGTTCGTCACGCAGCGTTACCGCTCGCAACAAAGCAGCGTTCATCCGCCGGCCGGTATCGTGCACCGGACCCACTCCTGGCGTTCCTGGATAGCGTGTGATTATGCCGACCATCACAGCACCGACGGCCCCGTACCGAATCTAGCCAACGCCCCTCAACCCCGCCCCAGTCGGCATAATCCCGAAATCGGCATAAATCCACGAAGGTGCGGTCGACCCCCAGGTCTTCGAAGGTCATGGTCTGCGTCAGGCGCTTGCGGTCCTCCAGGCGTCTTTGGCAGCCCAGCAGCCGAGCGGAGAGCCGCTGGATGGCCTTGTGAATGGATTTTTCAGAGGACCGCGCTGAACGATCGCCGCCGGCGCGCGCTTCGTCGGCCATCTCGCTCAGCGCTTCACGGTAGCCGGCGAGCTCGCGTTGGATACAGAGCATGGCCGGGGGTGAAACCGGTGATGCGAACGTACCGGCCCACTCTCGGATTCACGAGTGATGCGTGGATCGAGCCCGAGCTTGCAGTTGAGCCACTGCGAAGTCGGCGTCCCGGCTTATCCGCTCGGCGCAGGGCCGGCTGTACCAACGCATAGCCGGGGGCGCATTGTCGATGTCGACATAGGCGACGTCACAGTCAGTCTGGCACGACGGGATGCGCAGTAGACGGTCGGCTCCGGCTTGCCATTGGGAGTGTCTTCCACATGCTAGACGTGCTCTTGAGGATCAAGCGGCAACTGACCTGCAGCCTCACCAGCGCCCGATGGGCTTGTTGGATCACGAATCAGATCATCATCCGTGTGGCGTCGCCACCACTGCTCGCGGATGGCGGGCGTATCAATCTGGCCGCGGCCCGCACAAGGACAATCGGCGAGCTTCTCCAGGGCTTTGGCGGCGATGAAGTAGCGGCGCCGGCTTACCATAGCCTTACGGCTGGCCGTGTCAGGCCGCGCCTTCGTAGGGAGTGCTCGGCGTGGCCCGCTCATCCGTACGGAGTCTCTTTTGGCGCAGGCTGTCGTCGGCGTAGAGCGTGCCCAGCCCGACGCCCTCGGCCGTGATGAGCGTTATGTCGTTGAGCACAACTGCCCTCACCTCTATCGCGCTGCTTTCGATGTCATCCGTGCACCACTCCGGCGGACAATGGCATTGATTGTCGTCGCAGTCGGATTGGACGAGTTCGCGCGCGGCCTTCGCATCGGCTGCCTCGACGCGAATCGTATGGCTGCCACAACGCACCGTCGCAACCATTACATCGAACTCAGGCAACGTCGTCCCTTACGGCCGCGCAGCTGAGGATGACACCCGCTTCGCCATCGCCGATGCCCGGACCGGGGAACATCGGTAGTTCAACTACCTGTCCGTCAACGCGATAGGTGCAGATGGATGATTGTTCGTCCTCAGTCAGCAGGTATGCCCAGCAGTCCTCTCCGTTGCGCAGCTTCCGAGCAACGCGGTGCGTGCCATCTATGAGGATGCGGAATGCTCGTGGACTGGCTCCCAGTGGGCAGGCCATGATCTCGACCAGGATCGCTGGCTCGTCGATCTTGTCCGCTGGAATGTGGTCGAGGTGCTCGGCTGCGACGCTGGTACGCTCCGTCAGCCAGTTCCTTACCCAGAACGGTTCGAGTCGATGGGCGGTCCGCGGCCGCGCGGCGATCAGCGCGCGGGCCGCGTCCACATCCCAGTCGAGTTGGCTCGGAGGCTCGGTCAAACCGAAGGAATACACCTCTCGCGGAGATAGGCGCAGGGACGGAAGATGGCCCCGAGACAGGCACTCGGGACAGACGGGCCCAACACCGGGCAGGATCACGCGGCTGATGATGGAGACCACGCACATACTCCTGGTGGCAGTCAGACTTGTTCGACGGCCATCGTGGCAGCGCAGCGAGGACGACTTGATCGGTGGTGACGACGCAGACGAAGGTGGGATGGTGGAGGCTGGTCTGCACCGCACGACATGGCCAGCGCGAGCCGCGTCCGGGGACCGAAACGCTGGCCGCCGGGCGGACCACAGGTCCTGCTCGTCGGCACCCTGGTGATACGCCTGTTCAAAGTAGTCGGGCTCACTCACCGACGGCGGAATCGGCAGGTGCTCACGCTCGAACCGCTCGAGCAGCTGGTGAGCGCACGATTCACAGATCGGCTCCCGTTTGGCATTCGGATCGGCAACGTATCTGGCGCCGTCCCACCGAGCCGGTATGCTCATCACCAGGCTCGGGTTCGCCTGCGCAAGTACGGCACACGCAGCGCACGCGAACAGCAACATGGCGTAGCCCATCAGGTGCTCTGATCTCCTCGCAGGCGAGCGGTTGCTCGCTGTGCGACCAGCCACGTCGGCGGCCGACCCCGGCGCGGTTGATCCTGCTGCCAATCGATGGGGCGCTCACGGCGAAGTAGCCGTGTTGTGACTTCGGTCGGCGCAGTATTTCCACCGCAATCCGGACACCGGAGCTGCTGGAGCGCGATGCGTCGAAGGACGGCGGATCCTTCCACCTGGATCAGCACGCTGTTGACCGGAGGCCAGTGAGTCTCGACAGCGGTCCCTACCAAACGACTGCACATGACGCATGTGACCTCGGCCACAAAAACTGCCGTCGTCTTTCTTGTCGTCGTTGTGGGCGAAGGAAGTTCTGTCGAACTGTTGGCCGACTCAGGGATGAACATTCAGTCCTCCTTGTTGGCAGTTGGCTGGGTAATGTGATGTAGTCGGCGCACGCTGCTGATGGCGCGGCGCCAGACCGCCGTACCCGGGCATGCAAATCTCGCGGACCAGAAGGGGTTGCGATCACGAGGGTGGGCCGGTCTTGCGCAGACAGGAGAGCGGAAGGCTGTACGTGACTCGGGGTCCGAGACTCCGCCCGCGCGGGCTCGGGAATTCGACCCGCGCCATCCACTGCGGCTCAGGACTGGACCGCGCCGACCGCTTGAAATTGCGGCTGACGGACCAGAAGACAAGGTGCACGCGGCAATGGCGGCCCAGGCAATAGGGGCGGCGGGGGACAGGCGCGGTTACTTCGACCCAATCACCGGCGGCGACCTCGATGGGCTTAGGCCCCGGATGAATCAGTCGCGGGCCCCACCGACGGTCCGTGCGGATAAGTGGTTGCGACCTGAAGGGCCTTCCGACGCGCCAGTTCTGACCTGCCAACAGCTTGACGAGGCGCTCCCGCCAGGCCTGAAGCACGGCTTCCTCCAGTTTCTGCGGGCGGGTGCTGCCAGTCGATCTCCTGGACGACCAGCAGGTCGCCGGGATCGACGTACACGCATTTCGACCCACGCAGGTACGGCAGATCACCCCGTTCGATGTACGTCTGAAGTCGATTGCGAGGGATCTGTGCGACGCGTTCGACGTGGTGGAGAGTCAAGCCCCAACGCTGGTACGAATGGAGGCCCAGGTCGTACAGGCGTCGGTGAATCGCGTCCGGGGTTCGATGCAGGTCGCGCGCGAGTTCGGTGCGCGGAATCAGCCCCATGCCTTCGCGGAGGTACCAGTCTTCCAGCTCGCTCCAGGACTCCTGACGCCGGCCGACATCGATGCCGGCTGCCGCCCAAGCCTGGCGGAAGGTGTCGAAGTAGCGCAGAACCGCGTACAGCGACGGATACGGTCGCCGGGTACCCGGACCACCGCCACGACAACCATGCCTACCTGTGAGCTGGTGCCAGTCCTCGGTCGATGTCGGAGCGACGGAGCGATCCTGGTAGAAACGGCGCAGGCCAGCCATGACCCGTACGCGGGTCCACCACGCGCGAGCAAAGGTCCTCCGCGTCGGAGGAGGATGCATGCCCTGCGGTGACGCCGGATGCCCGAAACTCGGAGTCTCTTCAGCGAGCGCAGTCACTAGAACTGAAGCGAGCGAGCACTCGGTTGACGAGGTCGAGCATCGGACAGGCGGTGCAGTAGGTCGGAAGATCCTCCGCGCCGCAGGCGCAACACGTGGCTCGGAATAGCTCCGCCAGATCACCGACCGAAACCGAGGCGGCAGCATGCGTCGCGAGGTTGTCCAGCGCCGCGACTCGGCTGGGGCTGAGCCCTTGCTTCGCCGGCTCGTCGGGTGGCAAGCTGGTCCTCGGGGGTACGGCCTGGAGAGCACCAGCGCCGCGCTCGACGATTCGCTCGATCTCGGGCACGGTGAGCTGACGGCGGACGGCCATGGTCGCAACCTGCCGCTGGCGAATGGGATCGGCCACTTTCACGAGGACTGATGCGAGGGAGAGCGGCAGGTCGCCGCGATGGAACATCCACTGCACTTGCTCATCCAGCTTGAGGAGGACCAGGCGGGCGTTGATTCGTGCAGCAGGTACGCCCACGCGGCGTGCGAGTTGCGCCGTCGTGTGGCCGTCGTCCAGCAGTCGCCGGTAGGCGCGTGCCTCCTCGACCGCAGAGAGATCCTGCCGCTGAAGGTTCTCGACCAGCATGATCTCTTGCTGCTGGACAGCGTCCAGATCGCGCACCACGACCGGTACCTCGCTGAGTCCAGCCAGGAGAGCAGCCGCCAGTCGACGATGGCCAGCGACCACCACACCGCCCGGTGTTACGAGAAGAGGCTGCAACACACCCTGAGTGCGGATCGAGTCAGCTAATTCGTCGAGACCTGCCACGTGCAACTCGCCACGCGGGTTGAGTGGGTTCGGGCGCAGGTCGTTGACTGGCCTGGTTTCTGTCGAGGATGCCGACGAAGCAGTCATGCGCCGACTGAGGCCATCGCGCGGCCAAAGGTGCATGCCCAGGCAAATATGCGAGGCGGCTCTGCTGTCATGTGCTGGCAGGCAACGGATGCAAGTGGCGTCGGAAGGTTTGGCGGGACTGGATGGTGCGCTGGCCCGGTAGGGTCAACCCCGGAACGAGCTCGCATGCTTGCAATCCATAACCGTGCTGAAGCCGACCAGTTCGTCAACTCCTCCCCAGGACGCTCGCTTGAGGATCGCCACGTGCTCGCTGCAGAGCGCCAGCAGGCGGCGAACGCTGGGTGAGGCTGTCTCGTGAACAACCACAACCGTGGTCATGCCGTCCATTTCGTGCTCGAGGGGACAGACGTGGAGAGCTCCGTGAGCTCGACGAGTCGATTTCTGAGCCGGATGTCGTCGATGCACTGCTCGACCAGCCGTCGAAGGTGCGCCACGTCCTCGCCGCGCACCAGTACGACGAGTCGATCGAGGTCCAGTTCGGCTGCGTTTGCAGCCCCGACCGCCGCCAGCAGATCGATGTACACCGATGGTTGGGTGTCATGGGCTGCGACAACCGCGCCAAGGTGAACGTGGCCAGTCCGATCCGTTACGACACCCAGCCGCCAGTTCGTGGGCTCGGAGTGCGTTTTGGGTCCAGAGGTGAGATTGTCTCCGTGTACGCTGAGAGACAGCTCTTGTGCATCGAGGGCGACGGTTGCTTGGTGAGGCGCGCGGTGGCGAATGGAACGTCCAGTTGCGTGTCGGACGTGCAGGGGCAATTCGGCGCTGGCTTGCAGTTCAGGTGCGTTGGTGTCATGGAAGACAAAATCTGGGAGCATCAGCGGCTCTCCTTTACTCAAAGCTGTCGATGCCGCGGGAGTGGATGCATACGCCCACGCCTAGTCTCAGAAGCAGGCGTGCCGCGACCGTGCCCAGCAGCGTGCCGCGACCGTGCCGCAAGGGTGCCAGTGGCGAATATGGCAAGTGGCGTCTAAGGAGTGGTCCAGCTCGCGCACCTACGGGTGGCGTGACCAGACCTATCGGCGATCAACGTCGGTTGGAGGTCACTCCGGTTTCACGGAAGCCAAAAGGCGGCTGGCTGCCTCCGGTGTGACCGGTATCAGCCGCTCTGCCCGCCAGACGTACCAGCATGCTTCGGGATGGTGTCGCGCCAGGAGCTCCTGCCAGGCGCTGCTGGCGTCGCCGAGAATCAGGAGCTCTGTGCCCAGCCGACGGAGTGCCCAGACAAACTCGGATGGAGCGTCCGCGCGCGTCAGGAGTTGCCAGTCACGAAACAGGTCGCAAGTGAAGTGTTCGGGCCACTTAACGCGCGTAGCTTCAGCCAGCAGCGCTTCCCAGGCGGACGAGGTCCGGTCGAGCGGCACGGGACGGTACGC
>WNGF01000871.1_pt1 | contig 44713 bp, 45 predicted proteins | sample 5400641 | NCBI WGS metagenome assembly WNGF01 (sample SAMN13153371, study PRJNA577476) | soil metagenome | isolation source: 80 cm soil or saprolite under grassland replicate 2 | place: USA:California | collected 2016-06-15 | reverse complement strand
CGCAGCCCATCGCCGAGCGCATCGCGGACAAGACCGCGCGCAACGAGTGCGCCGCGTTCGCGCTCCGCGTGACGGTCGAGCGCGACGCCTCTCCCCACTCCACGCGGCCCGGCGACATCCGCCGCGGCTTCGACAACCTGTTCAAGCAACCTTAAACCCGCAGGCTGCTTAAAAAGGTCCAGATGCGAGGCGGCGCCCGAGAGCCGCACGCGAGGCGTACTGCCTGTACGTTGAGCGTGCGGTCGAGGGCGCCAACGAAGCAGATGGGCCTTTTTCAGCAGCCTGCTACAAATCGTTGCCGGAGTAGGAGAGGTTGAACGACTTGTTGCAGAGCGGGAAGTCGGGAACGATGTTCTCGAGCACCGCGTACTCGAGCGCCGGCCAGTTGCGGAAGGACGGATCGACCGGCTTGACGCGCGCGACCGACGCCTCGCCGTCGGCGAGCACCCAGTACCAAAGAGGTCCCCGCCACGCCTCGACGACGGAGGTCGCGTGCGCCCCGCCGCGGAGGGGCCCGAGCGTGGTCGTCGTCCGCCCGCGCCCGGCGCGCGTCGCCGCCATCGCGACGAGGCGCGCCGCTTCCCTGGCCTCGTCGATCCGCACCATGGTGCGCGCCCACACGTCGCCGCTCTCGCGCAGGGCGACGTGGACGTCGAGCTCGCGGTAGCCGGCGACCGGCGCGTCCCGCCGCGCGTCGGCGTCGATCGCGCTCGCGCGCCCCACCAGGCCGACGACCTGCATCTCGCGCGCGGTCCGCGTCGTCAGCCGCCCCGTGCCCTGCAGCCGTTCGAGCACCATCGAGTTCTGCAAGCAGAGGCCGGCGAGGTCGACGAACTCGCCGACGAGCGCGGTGACGTCCCGGGCGGCCTCCACGACCGACGCCTCGAGCAGGGGACCGGTGACCCCGCCGGGGACGACGGCGCCGCGCAGGAGCCGATGCCCGGTGAGGCGCTCGTTCACCCGGAGCAGCGCCTCGCGGAGGCGGAAGCAGTGGGTGTGGCCGAACGCAAACCCCGTATCGTTCACGATCATGCCGACGTCGCCGACGTGGTTGTAGAGGCGCTCGAGCTCCAGGAGCACGACCCGCAGCCACGCCGCGCGCGGTGGCACCACGCAGCCGGCCAGCGTCTCCAGCGCCTGGCAGTAGGCCAGGGCGTGCGCGACGCTCGTGTCGCCCGAGATGCGCTCGGCCAGCGTGACCGTGCGCGCGAAGGGCAGCGTCTCGAACAGCTTCTCCACGCCCTTGTGGACGAAGCCGAGGCGCGTCTCGAGGTTCACGATCGTCTCGCCCTCGACGCTGAAGCGGAAGTGGCCGGGCTCGATGATGCCGGCGTGCACGGGGCCGACGGTGATCTCGAAGATCCCCTCGCCCTCCACGTGCCGGAACGGGAAGGGCTGCCCTTCGTCGACGAAGTCCGTTCGCGCGGCGACGTCGCGACGCAGCGGATGATAGCCCTCGGGCCAGAACTGGTGGAGGGCCAGCCGTCGCCGATCGGGATGCCCGACGGGCTCGAGGCCGAACAGGTCCTGGATCTCGCGCTCGAAGCGGCTGGCCGCGAAGGAGCGGGTGGCCAGCGATGGAAACCGGGGCGCCTCGGCGGAGACGGACGCCAGCACGGTCGCCACGGGAGCCCCGCCCGGCGGGGCGAACACGTAGGTCAGCGTGAACCCGCCGGACGCCGCGCGGGTATCGGTGGCGGTCAGGATCTGCGGCTCGACGCCGAGCGCGGTCAGGCGCCCGGCGACGGTCGGGATCATCGCGAGCGGAACGCGGGCCTGGACATGGCTCGCCCCGACGCCCTCGATCTCCCCCACGTCGGCGAGCGCGCGCGCCAGGTCCTGCGTGGCCAGACCCACGTCAGGACCCCACCAGGGCGACGATGCGGTCGAGGGCCTGCACCAGGCCGGGCGGCCACGCGAGCCCGGTCAGCACGAGCAGGGCGAGCGCGAGTGCGGCGGGCGCGATGGTGGCCCACGTCGACGTCTCGCGGACCGCCGCCGGCGCCTCGCCATCCAGCATCCGGTGCAGGGAGCGGAGCAGGCCGCCGAAGGCGAGGACGAGCAGGGCGACCGCGACCACCGAGACGACGAGGTGACCGGCCTCGATGCCGGCTCGGAGGATCATGACCTCGCTCACGAAGAGCCCGAACGGCGGCAACCCCATCAGCGCCAGCATCGCCGCCACGAAGCCGCGAGAGGTCAGCGGCATGGCCCCGCGTAACCCACGCACGCTGGCGATCTCCGCCGAGCCGTACGCCGCGCGGATCCGGCCCGCGAGCAGGAACAGCGTGGACTTCGCCAGCGCGTGATTCGCCACGTGCAGCATCGCGCCCGCCACCCCCCACGCCCCGCCGAAGCCGAGGCCGAGGCCGATGAGGCCGACGTGCTCGATACTCGAGTACGCGAGCATGCGCTTGAAGTTCGCGGACCCCCACAGAAACAGCGCGGCGACACCCACGGAGGCGAGCCCCACGGCCTGGAGCAGGCGCGACGAGAAGTCGGGCCCGGCCGCGACGTCGACGATGGCCTTGAAGCGCAGCACGGCATAGAGCCCGACGGACAGGAGCACGCCCGACATGAGCGCGCTCACCGGGGCCGGCGCCTCGCTGTGGGCGTCGGGAAGCCAGGTGTGCATGGGCGCCAGCCCGGCCTTCGTGCCGTAACCCACGAGCAGGAAGACGAAGGCCACCTGCACGAGGGGGCCGGGCAAGGTGGGCGCCAGCTCGACCAGCGTCGTCCAGCGCAGCGCGTGGTCGACGTGGCCGATCGCGCGCACGTCGCCGAAGTACACGAGCACGGTCCCGACGAAGGCGAGCGCGATGCCGACGGAGCAGATCAACAGGTACTTGTAGGCGGCCTCCAGCGACTCGCGGCTGCGCTCGGCGTTGACGAGGAACACCGACGCGAGGGTGGTGCCTTCGATGGCCACCCACATGATCCCGACGTCGTCGGTCGTCACCGCGGCGAGCATGGTGAAGACGAACAGATGGAAGAGCGGCAGGAACCAGCGCTCTCCGATCCGGCCGTGGGCCCGCGCGTCACGCGCGGCCTCGAGGGCGGCGAGCCCCCCCACGACGGCCACGAGCGCCACGATCCACGCGGACAGGGCATCGGCCCGCAGGATGCCTCCCAGGGCCGTCACGGCTCCGGCGCTCCCGACGGCGACGACCACGCCGGCCGCCGCCACGAGCGTGAGCCCGGACGTGATCAGGTGCAGGGCGTGGCGGGCCCGCGCGCCGGACGCGGTCAGCAGCAACGCGCCGATCAGCGGCACCGCGAGGAGGACGAGCAGGCTCATCCGCGCAGCTCCCGCAGCCGATCGACGTCGATCGAGGCGTGCTCGCGGCGGATCTGGACGACCATGCCTTCCATGATCAGCACGATCACCAGCACGTCGAGGAACACGCCCGCTTCCACGATCACCGGTAACCCGTAGGCGCCGAGGAGGGCCAGCGCGAAGATGCCGTTCTCGAGCAGCAGGAAGCCGAGGATGTGGGTGAACGCGTCGCGCCCGGTGACGCAGACGAAGAGGCCGATCAGGGCCGCCGCGAAGGCGAGCGGCAGCGCGGTCGCCGTCGGCAGCGCCGTCACCGTCGTGACCGGCAGCATGATCACGTACGAGACGACGACGAGCGCGCCGGCCACGAGGAGGGCGATCCCCCGCGACCGACCCGGCGCCACCGGGCGCACGGAGCTGCCGACCGCGATCCGCGCCAGCGCGCGGGGGATCAGGCCGACCTTGATCACCGCGAAGGCCACGGCCACGCCCAGCAGCCGCGCGTGTCCCGAGTACAACGCGATCGTCACCGCGAGCGCCGCGAGCACCGCCGATTGCGCCGCGAACAGGCGCAGACGCCCGGGGCGGCTCTGCCGCCACACGGCGAGCAGGGCCGCGACGAGTCCCAGGAACGCCAGCAGGTTGGCCAGGGCGATCATCGGACCAGGAACACCGCCATGACCGACAGGAGCGCGAGCGCGAAGGACCCGGCGAGCAGCTCGGGGACGCGGAACAGGCGGAGCTTCGCCACTGCCGTCTCCATCACCGCGAGCACGATCGCGAGCAGGACGAGCTTCAGGACGAGCGCGCCGGCGCCGACGGCGAGCGAGAGCGAGGTGACGTGCGTCGGCACCGCCCACGGCACGAAGAGGTTCGCGAGCAGCGCCATGAACAGGAAGAGCTTCATCGCGCTCGCCCACTCGACCAGGGCCAGATAGCGGCCCGAGTACTCGAGCACCATTGCCTCGTGGATCATCGTCAGCTCGAGATGGGTCGCCGGGTTGTCCACGGGCAGCCGGCCGGTCTCCGCGAGCATCACGATGAACAGCGCGGCGAAGGCGAGCAGGTGCCCCGGATTGAGCGCCAGCGACGGCTCGCGGCCCAGGCGCTCCACGATCGCTCCCAGGTCGATCGTGTCTGCGCGCATGGCGAGGGCGAAGATGGCCACGATGACCGTCGGCTCGGCGAGGGCCGCCACCGCGACCTCGCGGCTCGACCCCATGCCCCCGAACGCGCTGCCCGCATCGAGGCCCGCGAGGGCCAGGAAGAACGTCCCCAGCAGGAAGAGCGCCATGAGCAGGATCGCGTTGCCGGCGAAGCCGAGCGCGGGGCGAGACGTCAGCACGGGCACCACGAGCGCGGCGACGAGCGTCGTCGCCGCCAGCAGATAGGGGGTCAGCCGGAAGATCCACGAGGTCGTCGCCGAGACGACCGGCTCCTTGCCGAGGAGCTTGCCGAGGTCGCGGTACGGCTGCCAGGGGACGGCCCCGCGCCGGCCGGCCAGGCGCGCCTTGAGCGTCCGCGTGAGGCCGACGAGCAACGGCGCGCCCGCCCCCACGACGAGGATCTGCAGCGCGCCGCCGAGCATCGTCTCGATCATCCGAGCACCAGCATGGCGACGAGGGCGGCGAGGATGTACGCGAGGTAGAGGTTGGCGCTGCCGGACTGTAGGGCTCGGGCGGTGCCGGTCGTCCGGCGGAGCGCGGCCATCAGCGGGGCGTACAGCCAGTCGTCGAAGATGGAGCGCGTCGAGCTCTCGTAGGCGATGCTCCGCACGAAGAAGCGCGACTCGGGATGCAGGTCGAGGTCGAGCCGCTTCCGTGGTCGGTAGAAGAAATTGAAGATCCGCTTGAACGGGCTGGAGAACGCCGTCGCCGTGTACTCCATGCGCGCGGTCTGGAGAATCCGTCCGCAGCCCCACGTCTCCGACACGCGGCGCCGGCCCGGCGCCCCGGCCAGCCGCAAGCCGACGACGAGCAGGAGCAGGGCGGCGCCCAGCGCGGCGGCCACGGTGAATGTCGAGACGCTGGCGAAATCACCGGACACCCGCACGGTGACCCCGCCGAAGACGGCGATGGGAACGGGGACGCCGCCCATCAGCTGGCCGGCCACCGCCGCGAGCACGGGGACCACCAGCGTGGCGCCGAGGCCGAGCCCGGCGCAGGCGAGGGCGAGGGCCACCATCGCCGCGCGCATCGCCGGCGGCGCCTCGTGGGCGTCGCGGGCCGCGTCGCTCCGCGGCAGCGCCAGGAAGCTGATCCCGAAGGCCTTGACGAAGCACGCCGCGGCCAGCCCGGCGGTCAGCGCGAGCCCGGCCAGCGCCAGCGCGAACACGAGGTTCAGCGCCGGGCGCGCCACGGCCAGGTTCTGCAGGAGCGCCTGGAACGTGAGCCACTCGCTGACGAACCCGTTCAGCGGCGGCAGCCCGGCGATGGCGATCGAGCCGACGAGGAAGCACGCCGCCGTCCACGGCATGCGTTTGGCGAGCCCGCCCATCTCCTCCATGTTCCGCGTGCCCGTGGCATGCAGCACGCTGCCCGCGCCGAGGAAGAGCAGCGCCTTGAACGCGGCGTGGTTGACCGTGTGGTAGAGCGCCGCCACGAGGGCCAGGGCGGCCAGCTCGCGAGCGCCCACAGGCTGGAAGACGAGCGCAGCGCCGAGGCCGATCAGGATGATGCCCACGTTCTCGATCGTGTGGAAGGCGAGCAGGCGCTTGAGATCGTGATCGACGAGCGCATAGAGCACGCCGATGACGGCCGAGAGCGTTCCCACCACGAGGATGACCACGCCCCACCACGGCGGCCCTCCGCCGAGCCAGTCGAGGCCGATCCGGAGGAGGCCGTAGACGCCGAGCTTCACCATCACCCCGGACATGAGCGCGGAGACGTGGCTGGGCGCGGCCGGATGCGCCCGGGGAAGCCACACGTGCAGGGGGATCACGCCGGCCTTTCCCGCGAAGCCGAGGCCGAGGAGCACGAAGATGGCGTCACGCGCGAGGGGATCGAGGGCGGGGGCGGCGGCCCGCCAGTCGGCGAACGACAGGCTGCCGGTTTCGGCCCCGAGCAGCAGCATGCCGACGAGCAGGCACGCGAAGCCCGCGTGCGTCATCACGGCATACACCCAGGCCGCGCCGGCGGCGTCGCGCTCGCGGGCGACGAGCAGCCACGAGGCCAGCGACATCAGCTCCCACACGACGAGGAACGTCATCGCGTTCGCCGCCAGCGGGACGACGATCATCGTGCCGAGGAAGGCCAGATAGGCGCCCCGGCCGCCGCGCGCGTGGCGATCGTACTCGATCGCGTAGAGCGACACGGGCAGCGCGGTCAACGCGACGACGGCGACGAACAGCCCGGCCAGCCGATCCATGGCGAGCTCGACGCCGCCCAGAGGCAGGAGCCACGGCACCGCCACGGTCCAGGTCCCCCCGAGGAGGCCGTGCACCCCGAGAGCCGCGGCGGCGAGGCTCGCGAGGGCGGCGAAGCCGTAGAGCGCGCCGGCCATCACCGACGGCGGCCCAGCGCGTCGAGGATCCCGGCGAGCAGCGCGCGCGGCGAGGGTGGGCACCCGGGGATGACGGCGTCGACGGGGATCACGTCGGCCACGCCCCCGACGACGGCGTACGAGCCGGCGAAGATTCCGCCGTCGCGCCCACAGTCGCCGACGGCGATGACGATCTTGGGATCGGGCGTCGCCTCCCACGTGCGTCGCAGCGCCTCGGCCATGTTGCGGGTGACGGGCCCGGTCACGAGCAAGCAGTCGGCGTGGCGGGGCGAGGCGACCACGTGCAGGCCGAACCGCTCGAGATCGTAGTGGGGCCCCGTCAGCCCGCCGATCTCGAGCTCACAGCCGTTACAGGAGCCGGCGTCGACCTGACGGATGGCCAGGGAGCGTCCGAAGCGGCGGCGGATCTCCGCCGACAGCCGGACGCCCAGCGCTTCGATCTCCGTCGTCGGGGGCGCGGGCTCGGTCACGATGCCGACGCGCAGCGCGGTGCGAAGCTGCCGGAACATCAGTGTCGAGCCTGGCGCCGAGTCTCCCGCGTCAGCTCGCGGAGCAAGGTCTGGCTGCCGGTCAGCTGCGTGTTGAAGATGCGCCGGGCGACGTCGAGGAGCTCGCCGACGAGGGGATCGACCGCGGTGTAGCGGACGGTCGTGCCCTCCTTGCGCGCGCGCACGATGTGCTTGGCGCGGAGCACGGCGAGCTGCTGGGAGACCGTGGACTGGTCGAGCCCGAGCACCTGCTGCAGCTCCTGCACGTTCTTCTCGCTCCTGCGCAGCACTTCCAGGATGTGGATGCGGACGGGGTGGGCGAGGGCCTTGAAGAACTCCGCCTTGAAGGACTGCAGTCCGCCGGCCTCGGGCCTGGCCATGAATCAAACTGTATATAGAAATATCTGTATATAGTCAAGTGGTCGGTCGGGGCCGCGCTCGGGATAAGATGGAGGGCCCAAGGAGGAAGCGCTCATGCGGACCATCGACATCCACGCGCACCTCGTGCCGCGGTCCCTGTGGCAGGCCGCCGAGGCCGGGCGGGACTGGCACGGCTTCCGTCACGAGCCCGGCCAGGGCCTGGGCGCCATGCTGGGCAACGGCAAGCGCACCGGCTTCAGCTCGCCCAAGGTCCGCTTCACGCCGGAAGAGCGCCTGTCCGACATGGACGCCCAGGGCGTGGACGTGCAGGTCGTCTCCATCCACACCCCCTTCTTCGGGTACCACCTCGATCCGGCGCAGGGGCGACAGCTCGCGCGCGACGTCAACGACGAGATCGCGGGGATGGTCCGCCAGTGGCCCCGGCGGTTCGCGGGCCTCGCCACGCTGCCCGTGCAGGACGTGAAGGTGGCGATCGACGAGCTGGAGCGCGCGGTGACCGTGCTTGGCCTCAGGGGCGCCGAGCTCGATACGATCGTGAACGGCGAGAACTGGGACGAGCCGAAGTTCCTGCCGCTGTTCAAGGCGGCGGAGGCCATGGGGGCGGTGCTCTTCTTCCACCCTCAGCCCCAGCACAACTTCATGATGGACCGCACCACGCGCTATGGCCTCTTCAACAGCCTCGGCGTCATCGTCGAGGACGCCATCGTCGTCGCGATGCTCATCTTCGGGGGCGTCCTCGACGCGTGCCCGGATCTCAAGGTCTGCATCGCCCACGGCGGTGGCCCGGCCTGCTACGCGATGGGCCGCCTCGATCGGGGCTGGCAGGGGCGCGGCGAAGGCCGCCAGCAATCCATCCCGCAGCCGCCGAGCACGTACCAGCGGCGTCTCTACTACGACACCGTGGTCGGCAGCGAGAAGGCGCTCCGCTTCCTGCTCGACGAGGTGGGCGCCGACCGCGTGGTGCTCGGCAGCGACTGGCCGTTCGTGCCATGGCACCCCTCGCCCGTCACCTGGGTGCAGGGCCTCGCGAGCCTGACCAAGGATGAGAAGGAACAGATCCTCTGGAGAAACTTGGAGATGCTGCTGAAGCTAGGTTGATCCGCCGAAGCTCGGCGTTCCCAGCCAGCCCGTCTCGGACACGTCGAGCATGATCGCGTCCGGGCCGGCGTATTTCACCTCGACGTTACCGTGAGCCTGACGGCCGCCTCCCCCCAGCGCTTGGTTGACGTCGTCACGGCGCTCCCGCTCCAGCCTCGGCCGCGCTCGGCGCCCGCCGCTGCGTCGTTCTTGAAGTCGAGGATGGCGAGGTTGATGTCTCCGTCGGTCAGGAAGCATCCGCGCGTCGTCTCCTTTTTGTGATCGGGGGGAGCGCTCGCGCCGCTCCTCCCCGATACCCCCACCGCGTTTTTAGAAATCCCCGGCAAGTGTAGCCTTGACTCCGGGGCGGTGCTGGGCGACGTTTGCGGCCGGGACCCATCTCGCGAGGAGGCCATCATGAGCTACGAGTTCAAGGTCGAGGACGTCGAGTATCTCCGTCACGGCGACACGCCGTATCTGGCGCGTCTCTTCCGGCCGCAGGGGACGGGGCCGTTCCCCATCATGGTCGAGCTGCACGGCGGTGCCTGGTGTCGCTCGGAACGCCTCGCCGACAAGGTCATCCACGAGTCGCTGGCCAGGAGCGGCGTGATCGTGGCCACGCTCGACTGGCGGCAGCCGCCGGCCGGCGCGCCGTATCCCGCCTCCTTCCAGGACATCCACTACGGCATTCGGTGGATCAAGGCCAAGGCCGCCGAGCTCGGAGGCCGGGCCGACATGGTGGGCTCGATGGGCAACTCGAGCGGCGGGCACCAGGCGATGCTGCTCGCGATGCGGCCCTTCGACAAGCGCTACGGCGCGCTGCCGGGTCCGGCCGGCCAGGACGCGACCGTGCGTGGCGTGATCCTGACCTCGCCCGTCATCGACCCGCTCGGGCGCTATCGCTACGCCAAGGACCTCAAGGCCAAGGGCGCGCCGTATCCGCCGCTGGTGGACGAGGTGCTGCCCTGCCACGACGCGTACTGGCAGACGGAGGCGGCGATGGACGAAGGCGCGCCCGCCACCGCACTCGAGCGCGGTGAGAAGGTCGAGATGCCGCCCGTACTCTACCTGCAAGGCACGGAGGACATCGCGCATCCGCGACCGCACCTCGATCGCTTTGTCGCGGCCTATCGCAAGGCGGGCGGCGTGGTCGACCTCGAGCTGTTCGAGGGCGAGGGGCAGGGCTTCATCATGCGCAAGGCGGGCTCGCCGGCGTCGAATCGCGCGCTCGAGTTGATCAACGAGTTCGTGCACAAGCAGATCCGGTAAGGGACCGCGCGCCTCACATGGACTTCGGCCTGTTCATGATGCCGCTGCACCCGCCCGATCGGGCGTTCGCGGACGCCTACGATCGGGACATCGCTCAGATCGTTCTGGCCGACCGGCTCGGGTTTCGTGAGGCCTGGGTCGGGGAGCATCTGACGGAGCGGTGGGAGAACGCGCCGGCCCCTGATCTGCTGATCGCCCAGGCGCTCGCGCTCACCAAGAACGTGAAGCTGGGCACGGGGGTGACGCTCCTGGCCCTGCACGACCCGATGTACCTCGCGCACCGGATCGCCATGCTCGATCACATGGGGCGTGGCCGCTTTCAGTGGGGGATCGGTGGGGGCGGCATCCCCACCGATCTCTCGCTCCTGGGGCTCGATCACACGAAGCCCGCCGATGTGCGGGCCCGGTCCGCCGAGGTGCTCGACGTCGTGCTCAAGCTCTGGGCCTCGGACGGGCCGTTCACGTATCACGGCAGCTTCTTCGACATCGAGACGCCCGTCTTCGACCCGGTGAAGGCGCGCGGGTACTACATGAAGCCCTATCAGCGGCCGCACCCGCCGATCGCGGTCGCGGCCAGCACGCCGAAGTCCGGCTCTCTGCGCATGGCGGGCGAGCGCGGCTTCATTCCGATGTCGAGCTCACTGCTGTCCCGGCCGTATCTCGGCGATCACTGGCGGACGGTCGAGGACGGCGCGCAGAAGGCCGGACGGCCCGCCAAGCGGAGCCAGTGGCGCGTCGCGCGCGACATCCTCGTCGGCCCGACGCCGGCCCTCGCCCGCGAGCGCGCGCGCGCCGTGCTCGGACGGAACTACGAGGAGCATCAGCGTCCCAACCGTCTCGGCACGGTCCAGATGACGTCGACCAAGCTCGATCCCGCCATGCCCGACGACGCCGTCACCGTCGACTACCTGATGGAAAATCTGTGGCTCGTCGGCGACGCCGCCGAGTGCGTGGACAAGATCCATCAGCTCTACGAGGAAAGCGGCGGCTTCGGTACGTTCCTGTCGATCACCACCGACTCGGACGACGCCGGCTGGGACCACGAGAGCCTGCGGCTCTTGATGGAGCAGGTCGCTCCCCGCGTCGCCCACCTCGGCTGAGAAGGATCGCCCCTGGAGGGATGACATGAACACTCACGCGCTGTACCTGGTCCGGATGGACGTCGGCCACGACCACGAGACGACCTTCAACGAGGTCTACGACAAGGAGCACGTGCCGAACCTCGAGGCCGTACCCGGGGTGCGCCGCGCCAGCCGTTACCGGCAGCCCTCGGCGACCGAGCCGCGCTACATGGCGGCCTACGAGCTGGACGGCCCCGCGGTCCTCCAGAGCGCGGCATGGAAGACGGCGGGGGAAGCGGGACGCTGGCCCGGCGTGGTGCGCCCGCACACGATGAACCGGCACCTCGCGACGTACGAGTGGGTCGGCGGCAGCGCGGCCCTCACCGGCAAGACCCCGTACGTGTTCTGGGTCATGATGGACATCGAGCCGCACCGCGAGGCGCTCTTCAACGAGCTGTACGACACCGAGCACCTGCCGCTGCTGTCCAAGCTGCCGGGATACGTGAATGCCGTGCGCTATCGGACATCGACCCCGGGCGAGCCGCGCTATCTCTGCGTGTACGAGGTCGAGCGCGCCGATCTTCCCCAGTCGAAGCAGTGGAACGACACCTCGGACATCGGACGCTGGAAACCCGAGGTGCGTCCCTACACCTACAACAAGAAGTGGATCGTCAGCGAGAAGATCTAGGTTACGCGGTCGCGCCCTTCAGGTCGTCGAGCTGCCGCCGGACGCCGGCGACCATCGACGCGAGGTCCGACGTCAGCATGACGAGGTCGAAGCCGCGCTTCACGGCGTCGGCCGAGTAGGTGGCGCTCGCGGTGTGCATGCACGCCTTGATGCCGTGCTTGTGCGCCGCGTCGCGGATCTTGTCGCACGTGGCCTTGTGCAGCGGGTCCGGGTTGTCGCCGCGCGGGGCCATGCCGAGCGCGAAGGCCAGGTCGGAGGGGCCGATGTACACGGCGTCGAGCCCCGGCGTGGCGCAGATCGCGTCCAGATTGGCGAGGCCTTCCTTCGTCTCGATCATGCCCATCACCACGATCTCGTCGTTCGCCTTGGCCACGTAGTCGGCGCCGCCATAGTGGATGGCGCGCACCGGTCCCGACGAGCGCATGCCCACCGGCGGATAGCGGCACGCGGCCACGGCCTTGGCGGCGTCCTCCGCGGTGTTGATGAGCGGCACGAGCACGCCGTAGGCGCCGAAGTCCAGGACCTTCATGATGGTCGCCGGGTCGTTCCACGGCACGCGCACCACCGGCACCGTGTCCGTCTGCGAGATCGCCTGCAGCATCGGCCACACGTCGTTCATGTCGGTCAGCCCGTGCTGCATGTCGACGACGAGCGCGTCGAACCCCTGGCGCGCCATCACCTCCGCGGTGAACCCGTGGGAGATCGAGAGCCAGCCCATGGTGACGAACCGCCCGTCGGCCCAGATCTGCTTCATCTTGTTCGGTCGCACTGTGGCACCTCGCGTCGTGAGAATGGCCGGCTGCCCGGCGCGCTCGCGAAGCGTAGCACACACGCCGCGGGGTCAGGCCTTGACTTCTATACATCTCGGCTGACGGGCGCCATGTTCGCAGGGGTTCTGCGAGATGTATAGAAGTCAAGGCCTGACCCCATTCAGGTGCGCGTCGCGGATGGCCTGCCACACGCGCTCGGGGGTCGCCGGCATGTCGAGATGAACGACCCCGAGGGGCGCCAGGGCGTCGAGGATGGCGTGGATGACGGCGCCCGGCGCGCCGACGGTGCCGCCCTCGCCGGCGCCCTTGACGCCGAGCGGGTTGGTCGGGCTCGGCACGTCACGGCTGACGACGGAGATCTCGGGCAGATCGTCGGCGCGGGGAATGGCGTAGTCCACGAACGAGCCCGACAGGAGCTGGCCGCTCGCCGGATCGTACACGCAGCGCTCCATCAGCGCCTGGCCGATCCCTTGCGCAACGGCGCCGTGCTGCTGGCCGTGCACGATCATCGGGTTCACCGAACGGCCCGAGTCGTCGACGATGGTCAGCGCCACGATCGCGACGGCGCCGGTCTCGGGATCGACCTCGAGCTCGCACACCTCGCAGCCGTTGGCGAACGCGAACGCCGGGTTCGCGTGCATCGTGGCGGCGCCGAGCGTGGTGCCGAGGCCGGGCGGCAGCTTGCCGTCGGCGGCGGCCCGCGCGACCTCGAAGATGCCGATCGCGCGGTCGGTCCCGACGACTCGGAACGCGCCGTCGCCGAAGGCGACGTCGGCCGGAGCCGCCTCGAGCAGATACGCCACCATCGTCTTGCCCAGCGTGACCACCGCCTCCGACGCTTCGACCGCGGCGCTGCCGCCCCTGACCATCGAGCGCGAGGCGAACGTCCCCACGCCCTTGGCGACCCGATCGGTGTCGCCCATGACGACACGCACGGTCTCGAACGGCACGCCGAGCCGCTCGGCGACGACCTGGGCAAAGACCGTCTCGTGACCCTGGCCCTGCGACTGGCTCCCCATCGGGACCTCGACGATCCCCGTCGGCAGCACGCGGACCTCGGCGAACTCCTGCGGGACCCCGCCCGTGCCCTCGACGTAGGGCCCGACGCCGAGACCGCGCAGCCTGCCGCGCCCCGCCGCCTCGGCCCGCCGAAGCGGAAACCCGGCGACGTCGGCGCGCTCGAGCGCCTCGTCGAGCCGGGCGACGTAGTCCCCCGAGTCGTAGACCGCGCCCGTCGCCGTCCGGTATGGAAAGACCCGGATCAGGTTGGCGCGCCGGAGCGCCACGCGATCGCGTCCGGTCTCGCGCGCGGCGCGTTCGATCAGCCGCTCCACCGTGTAGACGCACTCCAGGCGCCCGACGCCGCGGTACACGTTGATCGGCACGGTATTGGTGAGCGCGCCCTCGACGCTCAGATGGATCGCCGGGATCGCGTAAAGCCCCGAGATCATCCGCTCCATGTTGGACAACGTCGAGATCGGGGTGCTCGGCGCGACGTAGGCGCCGAGGTTCGACGTCGAGTGCACGCGCAGCGCGGTCACGCGACCCGTCGCGTCGAGCGCGAGCTCGCCCTCGAGCACGTGATCGCGCGACTGGGCGTCGCTGACGAAGCCCTCGGAGCGGCTGGCGACCCACTTGACGGGACGGCCGAGGCGGCGCGCCGCCCACGCCAGCGCGACGTACTCGGGGTAGGGCTGGATCTTCGAGCCGAAGCCGCCGCCGACGTCGCCGGTCACGCAGCGCACGCGGTCGATCGCCACGCCGAGGATGCGCGCGAGGTTGGCCGCCAGCTGGTGCACGCTCTGCAGCGAGGCGTGGAGCGTGTAGCGGCCCGAGCCGGCGTCCCACTCGGCGAGCGCCGCCCGCGGCTCCAGGAAGCAGGTGATGAGGCGGTTGTCGACGAGGGTGAGCCGCGTGACATGGGCCGCCTGGGCGATGGCGCGCGCGGTGGCCTCGGCGTCGCCGCATTCCCAGTCGTAGACGCGGTTGCCCGAGACGTCCGTGTGCAGCTGCGGAGCCCCCTCGCGAAGTGCCGCCGTGCCGTCGACGACCGCCGGCCACGGGCCGTACCTCATCTCGATCGCCCCCGCGCCGTCTCGCGCCGCCGCCGGCGTGGCCGCGACGACGATCGCCAGGGGCTCGCCGACGTGACGTACGCGGTCGATCGCGAGCGGCCGCCAGGTCGGCTCCGCGAAGGCTGATCCGTCGCGACTCCGGATGCCGCCGCCGCGCTCGGCGATCAGCGTGGGGATCGCGCCAACGCCGTCGGCCACGAGATCGCCCCCGGTGAAGACGCCGAGAACTCCGGGGACCCCAAGCGCCGGCGCGGCATCGATGGCGACGATCTCGGCGTGAGCGTGCGGCGAGCGGACGAACGCGGCGTGCACTTGGCCCGGGGCGTTGCAGTCTTCGGCAAAGCGGCCCCGCCCCGTCACGAGCCGCTCGTCCTCGGTCCGCTTGACCGACGCGCCGACGTAGCTCGGGGTCAGGCCTTGACTTCTAAACATCTCGGGCTGACGGGTGTCATGTTCGCGGCGGATTCCTGCGAGATGTTTAGAAGTCAAGGCCTGACCCCATTCAGTGCGGGAGGCTCAGAACGATCTGGGCGTTGTGGTTCAGGATCTTGTCGACGTCCTCGTCCGGCAGGCCTGTCTCCCGGATGTAGTGAAACGTCTGCCGGTACGTCTCGAACGCCATCAGGACCGGATAGTCGCTCCCCGCCACGAGATGGTCCGCGCCGAAGGCCTTCCACGCGCAGAGCAGGGCGGCCTGGGAGCCGTGCCCGACGGTGTCGTAGTAGAAGCGGCGGGCCGTCACGCTCGGACGCTCCGGCAGATCCGGATACTGCCGCGGGACCTGGTTGTCCAGCCGCTGGAGCTGCATGGGGATGATGCCGCCCAGGTGCGGGACGACGTACTTGATGCGCGGATAGCGCTCCGGAACGCGCCGCGCGATCAGGTGCAGGACGATGGCGCTGTCCTCGAGCGAGGCGCCGACCGAGACCGTGAACTTGTAGTCGTTGATCATCGGTGAGCAGATGCCGTTCTGGATCGGGTGGTAGTTCAGCACGGTGCCGCGCCGGTTCATCTCCGCGTACAGCGGCTCGAACTCAGCTTCCGCGGTGGAGCGGTCGAAGCAGGAGCACGTCAGCGACACGCCGACCATCCCGAGCCGGTCCAGCCCGCGCTCCATCTCGCGCAGCGCGGCGTCGATGTGGGGCAGCGGCAGCGACACGACGGCCGCGAACCGTCCCGGGTACGTCCGGGCAAGCTCGGCATAGCTGTCGTTGATGAGCCGCGCCGCCGCGACGGCGTCGGCCTCTTTCTCGGCATAGGGCGGGCTGGCGGCCGGGGACAGGATCTGCATCCGCACGCCGGCGTCGTCCATCCGCGCCAGACGCTCGGGGATCCCGGAGAGGTCGTCGTTCCGCAGCGGTCGCGCCGTGATCGGTCGCGCGGCCTCGGGCAGGCTGCGCCCGCCGATCCGCACGAGGAGATCGTTGTACGCCTTGGGAAAGTAGTGGGCGTGGATGTCGACGATCATCGAGACCTCCCGGGAGCGATGTCGGCTACCATGATGGGCCGATGAAGGTCGGCGTCAACCTCCTCAACTTCGGTCCGGCGGCGAGCCCTGAGTCGCTGCTGCGCTGGACGCGCGTGGTGGAAGCGCTGGGCTACCACCTCGTCATGATCTCGGACCACGTCGCCCCGACCCCCGATGTGATGGCGCGCTACCCGACGCCGCTCTACGATCCGTTCGTGTCGCTGGGCTGGCTCGCGGCGAAGGCGCGTCGGCTCGAGCTGGGCACGACCGTCGTCATCCTGCCCTATCGTCACCCGCTGCAGCTCGCGCGGCTGACCGCCAACCTCGACAACCTCTGCGGCGGCCGGTTCATCTTCGGCGTCGGCGTCGGCTGGGCCCGGCAGGAGTTCGAGGCGCTCGGCGTGCCCTTCCACCGCCGGGGGGCGATCGCCGACGAGACGCTCGAGATCATCCGGCGGTGCTGGACGGAAGACGTCGTCACCCACGAGGGGCGGGCCTTCACCTTCCGCGACGTGCACACCGCCCCGCGCCCGGTGCGCCGGCCGCCGATCTGGGTCGGCGGCGGGAGCGACGCCGCGCTCCGCCGTGCCGCCCGATACGGCGACGCCTGGCATCCCATTCGCGTCAAGCTCGGCTGGCTGCGGGAGGCGTTGCCGCGCCTGGCGAGAATCGCGGGCGAGGAGGGTCAGCCGGTCCCGGCGCTCTGCCCGCGCATCCGTCTCTGCCTCACGCCGTCACCGATGCCCGACGGCGAGCGCATGGCGGGCCACGGCACGCTCGACCAGGTCCGCCGCGATCTCGAGGCGCTGGCCGGGCTCGGGGCGCAGTACGTGCTGCTCGACACCTACATGGACGATGCGGAAGCCACGCGCGACCACGAGGCCGCGTGGGCGATGTTCGCGGCGCTGGCCGCGCACGCGCTCGACCTCCCCCGAGAGACCGTGCGCTGAGCGCATGGCGCCGTCAGGCCGGGCGCCGCCCGGCCCGGCGCTCGATGTCAGCGGCGATCTCGCGTCCCCTCGCGGCCCCGCGCTCGGCGAACTGGCGACAGAGGCCGGTGTAGCGGGCGGGATCGAGGAGCGCCTCGACCTGGGCCGCCGTGAGACCGGCGCTCACGTGCGGATCTTCGGCGAGGGTCTCGCGAAACGGGCGCCCCTGGGTCGCGGTGGCCTGCGCCGCGTCGTACACCGCGTCGTGGGCCCGCTGCCGGCCGATCTGCTTGCCGAGCTCGAGCATCAGCGCCTCGGCCATGATCAGGCCGCCCGAGAGATCGAGATTCTCGCGCATGCGCTCAGGAAACACCTGGAGCCCGTCGAACAGGACGACCATCCGCTGGAGCATGTCGCCGGTGAGCTCGCACGCCTGCACGAGCGCCCGGCTCATCATGATGCTCGTCGTGCGGTCGGCCTCGTGCTCCGTCTGCATCGCCTCCAGCGCCAGCGGCACCAGCGCGCGGATCTGCGCGCCGGCGGCGATGATGTCCTGCGAGAGCTTGGGGTTGCGCTTCTGGGGCATCGTGCTGCTGCCGACGGTGCCCGCCGGCACCGGCTCCTCGACCTCGCCGAACTCCTGCTTCATGAGCGTGTAGATCTCGCGCCCGATCTTGCTGCCCGTCGCGGCGAGCATGCCGAGGAGGAGGACGTACTCGGCCTGGTGGTCGCCGATGGTGCGCGCGGGCACCGGCATCGCGCGCATCCCGAGGCGCGCCGCCATCTTCTCCTGGGTGGCGAGCCCGGGCTCGCCCAGCGAGGCGAGCGTTCCCGCGCCGCCGCCGAGCATGGCCACGAACACGCGTCCCTCACAGCCGTGCAGCCGCTCCACGTGGCGATCGAGCTCGTCGATCCACACCGCCACCTTGAAGCCGAACGTCGCGGGCACCGCGTGCTGGCCATGCGTCCGGCCCGGAAGCAGCGCGTCCTTGGTTCGCTCCGCCAGGTCGGCGAGCGTGGTCAGGATCGTGGCGAGCTGGCGCAGGAAGATCTCGTGGGCCCGGCGTACCTGCAAGAGCTGGCCCGTCTGCGTGATGTTCTGGGTCGTCGCGCCCCAGTGCACGTAGCCGCCGGCGTCGCCCTCGCACGCGCGATCCAGCGCCCAGACGACCGGTACGAGCGGATGGCCCGTGCGGGCCAGTCCCTCCCGGACGGCCGCCAGATCCAGATACGAGAGATGCGCCTTGCGGACGATCTCACGGGCCGCGCCCTCGGGGATGATGCCGAGCTCCGCCTGGGCGAGCGCGAGCGCGGCTTCCACGTCGAGCCAGGACTGGAAGCGTGCGGGCTCGGTGAACAGCGCACGCACGCCGGGGTCGTCGATGCGAAGCGAGGTCGGTTCGTCTTGCATGGGCGTTGTCTCGCATGGCGCTCACCGGTTGTCAACGACGACGCGTTGAGTCACGACAAGCTGCGGGGAGCCATCATCTCCGCTATAACCGATGGTATGAAAAAGCCTCTGCGCCACCGAGATGCGATGCGCCGGAAGATCAGCGGCGTCGGCGTGTGGGGAGCACTGGCCACCCGGTCGGCGGCTGACGAGCGTCGTGCGGCGGTCGAGATCGCGCGCCTGGGATACAAAGCCCTCTGGTTCGGCGAAGGTCCCGCCACGAAGGAGGCCTTCGCTCACGCCGCCATCCTCCTCGCGGCCACGCGCCGGATCGTCGTGGCCACGGGAATCGCCAACATCTACGCCCGGGATCCCACCGCGATGAACAACGGGGCCCTGGCCCTCGCCGACGCCTACCCCAAGCGCTTCCTGCTCGGGATGGGGGTCAGCCACGCCGCGCCCGTGCAGGCACGCGGGCATGAGTACCGATCGCCGGTCACGGCGATGCGCGAATACGTGCAAGCGATGGAAGGCGTCCAGTACGCGCCGCCCGCGCTGGCCGAGCCGCCGGTCCGGGTCATCGCGGCTCTGCGCCCGCGGATGCTGGAGCTGGCGCGCGATCGCGCCGACGGCGCCCATCCGTATCTCGTCACTCCCGAGCACACGGAGCGCGCGCGCTCCATCCTCGGCCGGGGACCGATCCTGGCCCCGGAGCAGGCGGTGATCGTCGAGACCGATCCCGCCCGCGCGCGCGCCGCGGGCCGCCAGCATCTCTCCCGCTATCTCCAGCTGCCGAACTACGTGAGTAACTTCCGGGAGATGGGGTTCGGCGATGCCGACGTCGCGGGCGAGGGGAGCGACCGCCTGATCGACGCGCTCGTCGCGTGGGGTGATGTCGAAGCCATCGTCGCTCGCGTCCGCCAGCACCGCGACGCCGGGGCGGACCACGTCGCGATCCAGGCCATTGCGTCCGACCCCGAGCGCGCGCTCGAGGACTTGCGGACGCTGGCCCCCGCGCTGCTCGCGAAGCCTCCGGCCAAGACGACCGCCTGACGCGGCGACCGCCAACGACGTCTCCGGACGCTGGACGGCGTATGATCGGGCGCATGTCCACGCCCTCCCCCCGCGACCTCGTGGGCTACGGCGGCGATCCGCCGCATCCCCACTGGCCCGGTGAGGCGCGGATCGCCGTCAACTTCGTGATGAATTATGAAGAAGGCTCCGAATACAACGCGGACGAGGACGGTATCTCCGAGGCCACACTGACGGAATCCGGCGGCATCACCGATGTCCGCGGCCGTGACCTCGCCGCCGAGGGCATGTTCGAGTACGGCAGCCGCGTGGGCTTCTGGCGCGTCCTGCGCCTCTTCCAGGAGCGCCGGCTGCCGCTGACCGTGTTCGGCTGCGCGCTGGCACTCGAGCGCAACCCCGCCGCGGCCGCGGCGATTCGCGATGCCGGGTTCGACGTCTGCTCGCACGGCTGGCGCTGGATCAAGCACTACGAGCTCAGCGAAGCGGAAGAGCGCCGGCACATCGAGATGGCCGTCGCGTCACTGACCAAGACCTTCGGCGAACGGCCGCTCGGCTGGTACTGCCGCTCCGCGCCCAGCGTGAACACGCGTCGCCTGCTCGTCGAGGAAGGCGGCTTCCTCTACGACTCCGACGCCTACAACGACGAGCTGCCGTACTGGGTGCGTGTGAACGACCGCCCGCACCTGGTGGTGCCGTACAGCCTGGCCACCAACGATTCAAAGTTCGGCCGGGGCGGCCTTTTCACCGGCGCCGACTACTTCACGTTCGTCAAGGACGGCTTCGACGTGCTCTACGCCGAGGGCAAGACGCGGCCCAAGATGATGTCGCTCGGATTGCACCTGCGGCTCAGCGGGCATCCCTCGCGCGCCGCCGGACTCGAGCGCGTGCTGGATTACATGACGGGACACCCGGACGTGTGGTTTGCCCGTCGTCTCGATATCGCCCGGCACTGGATCGCCACGCACCCCGCGGCCGGGAGGTCTTGACATGGCCGGCGTGCGGGATCGTGTCGCGGTGGTGACGGGCGCCGCCAACGGCCTCGGCCGGGAAATCGCCCAGCTCTTCGCTCGCGAGGGAGCGCGCGTGGTCATCGGCGACATCGAGCCCGCCGGGCTCGAGGGCACGGTCGCGACGATCGCGGCGGCCGGAGGGACGGCCATCGCCGTCGCCGGCGATCTGACCGAAGAAGCGCCCGCGCAGCGGCTGATCGACACCTGCGTCGAGCGGTTCGGCCGCGTCGACATCCTCATCAACGTCGTCGGGGGCAGCCGCAACGCGAAGATCTGGGAGATGCGGGCGGACGACTGGGACTTCGTGCTCCGCCTGAACCTGCGCGCGACCTTTCTCTGCACGCGAGCCGCGGTGCCCCACATGATGCGCCAGCGTCATGGCCGCATCGTCTGCATGTCCTCGGGCGCCCGCGAAGGGACGCCGTGGACCGCCTACTACGCCGGCGGCGCCGCGTACTCGGCGGCCAAGGCGGGCGTGCACGGCTTCGTGCGCGACGTGGCGCTGGAGCTCGCCGAGCACGGCGTCAACGTCAACGCGGTGGCGCCGGGGCCGATCGACACGGAGCGCACCGGCCCCGGCTTGCGGAAGATGAACGAGACCGTGGAGTACAGCCCCAACCACATGACCCCGCTGCGCCGCCTGGGCGAGCCGATCGAGGTCGCCCACGCCGTGCTCTTCCTGGCCTCCGACGAGGCCAGCTACATCACCGGCCACACCCTCGCCGTCACGGGCGGCCGCTGACCCGGCCTCATCGGGCGCGGCGCGCCGCGCCCGGCGCGTAGACCTCGGGATTCACGACGTTGAGCGGCCGCTTGCCGCTGAGGACGCGCGCCACCTCCTCGCCACACCGCCGCGGCACCTGGGCCACCGCGGCCGAGGAGAAGTAGGCGGCGTGGGGCGTGGCGATCACGTTGTCCATCCGGAGCAGCGGGTGGTCGGACGCCGGGGGCTCCTGCTCCCACACGTCGAGGGCGGCTCCGGCCAGGCGTTTGTCCTCCAGCGCGCGGACCAGCGCGCGCTCGTCGACCACGGGGCCGCGCGAGGTGTTGATCAGCAGGGCCGTCGGCTTCATGCGTCGGAAGAACGCCTCGCCGATCAGGTGGCGGGTCTCCGCATTGAGCAGCGTGTGGACGGAGACATAGTCCGACCGCTCGGCCAGCGCCTCGAGCGACACGCGCTCGACGCCGAGCGCGGCGAAGCGCGCGGGATCCACGTAGGGATCGTGGGCGATGACCTTCATCTCGAGGGCGGCCACCCGCCGCGCGAACGCGCTGCCGATGTTGCCGAGGCCGACGATGCCGACGGTCTCGCCGTGCAGTGAGCCCGCGCCGCCGGGGACGGTCGTGTTCCACGCTCCCGCGCGGAGGCCGCCGTCGAGTGCCAGCAGCTTTCGGTTCCAGGCCAGCAACAGCGCGAGCGCGTGGTTGGCGACCTCGCGGATCCACAGGTCGGGGACGTTGACGATGATGACGCCCAGCTCCGTCGCGGCGGGGACGTCGATGACGTCGTAGCCGACGCCGGTGCGGACGACCACCTTCAGCCCTTCGAGCGCGGCCATCACGCCGCGGGTCATGGGTGAATACACGACGATCAAGGCGTCGGCGTCGCGGGTGCGCGCGATGACCTCCCCCTCATCTGGGATGAACGGGAGCACGGTCATCCGCGCTCCGACGGGGGCGAGCGCGGCCTGGCAATCGGCATAGTCGGCGGGGTTCCGTCCCTGAATGACATAGACGTGTTGGGATCGATCGGTCATGATGTCTCCGTTCCGTCGAGAATGAAGCGCAGTGTACCGGAGGCGCGATGAAGAGTGTCGAGATCGATCGTGGCAAGCGATTGAAGGATGAGCCGACGACAGGCCACAACCGGTTTCATCCCGACATTCCCCCGATCGTGACCGTGGCCGAGGGCGAGGAAGTCGTCCTCGCCACGCGCGACGCCTCCGACGGCCAGAGCGGCCCCACGACCACCGAGGCCGACATGGCCGCGGTGGAGTCGACGGCCGTCCATCCGCTGACGGGCCCCGTCTTCGTCGAGGGCGCCCGCCCGGGCGACGTCCTGGAGGTGGAGTTCCTCGACATTGTCCCGCAGCCCCACGGGTTCACCGCGATCATCCCCGGGCTCGGCTTCCTGCGCGACGTGTTCACCACGCCGTACCTGGTCCACTGGCAAATCCGCGACGGCTGGGCGACATCGCCCAAGCTTCCGGGAGTCCGCATCCCCGGCGCTCCGTTCATGGGCGTCTCCGGCGTCGCGCCGTCCGTCGCGCAGCTGCGGGCGTGGACCGCGCGCGAGAACGCCCTCCTGTCACGGGGCGGCCTCGTCTTCCCGCCCGACCCCGCCGGCGCCGTTCCCGGTCACGGACCGGCGGCGACCGAGGGCCTCCGCACGCTGCCGCCGCGCGAGAACGGAGGCAACTTCGACGTGAAGCAGCTCACGCGCGGCTCGAAGCTGCTGCTCCCCGTCGCGGTCGACGGCGCGCTGTTCTCGACCGGCGACGGTCACTTCGCCCAGGGCGACGGCGAGGTGTGCGTCACCGCGGTCGAGATGGGCGCCACGGTCGCCGTGCGCTTTCGTGTTCTCGATGGCGCCGGGGTCGGGCGGACGCTCCGCGGACCTCGCTTCTCGCACCCCGGGTACTTCGCGCCGCCGGAATGGGCGGCGCCGCAGCGGTTCGTGGCCGCCATGGGCATGCCGATCCGGGACGACGGTGTGAACAACGGCGAGAACCTGACGCTGGCGTGCCGCAACGCGCTGCTCAACATGATCGACCTGCTGCAGGAGCGCGGATGGAGTCGGGAGCAGGCGTACGTCCTCTGCAGCGTCGCGGCCGACCTGCGCGTCAGCAACGTGGTCGACGTCCCGAACTACGTCGTCTCCGCGCTCATTCCGGAAGGGATCTTCGCGGCGTAGACGTCCTACACTAGTGGTCGATGGAGGTGCGACATGGCACGTGATGGGTACCTGATCCTCGACAGCGACCTGCACATGATGGAGCCGGACGATCTGTGGGCCCGCTACCTCGAGGGGCCCCATCGGGCGAATCCACCGCGGTTCTTCGGCGGCCAGCAGCAGAAGCTGGCGGAGAGCGCCGAGGACAAGGGCCACACCGATACGATCATGGGCATGGAGGTGGCCGGGCTGGCGATTCCCGCGCATGGCAAGGCGGCAGCGGCCACCGCGTCGAGCCGCGAGCTGCGGCGCCGGAGCCGGGCGCGGCACCCGCACTTCCAGGTCGCGCGCGGGCGCGGCTTCGACCCGGCGTCGACCCTGACCGCGATGGACATCGAGGGCGTCGACGTCGCCGTCATGTACGGCACGCGCGGGCGGCAGATCCTGATGCACGACGATCTCGCGCCGGACTACGCGGCGGCCCTCGCCCGCGCCTACAACAACTGGGCGTCCGACTATTGCCGGAGCCATCCGACGCGGCTGAAGTTCGCCGCCCAGGTGGCGATGCACGGCATCCCGGCGGCGATCGAGGAAGCGCGCCGGTGCGTCACCGAGCTCGGGGCTGTCGCCGTCATCGGCACTCCGAACCCGGTCAACGGCCAGCATCTGCACGACGAGGCGTGCGAGCCGCTGTGGAGCGCGCTGGAGGATCTCGACGTGCCGATCGGCTTCCATCCGACTGGCAACACCTCGTTGAAGGACGATGCCGGGCGCCGTTTCGTCGGCCACGCCAACTTCCACCCGATCGCCCACGCCATCCGCAATCCGGTCGAGCTGATGGGTGCGATCGCCAGCATGACGACCGGCGGCATCCTCGAGCGTCACCCCCGCCTGCGCTGCGCCTTTCTCGAAGGCACCGCGGGATGGCTGCACTGGTGGCTGTGGCGCCTCGATGACCAGTGGGAGAAGTTCGGCCCCGGCTGCGAGCATCAGCTCTCGATGCTGCCGAGCGAGTACTTCAAGCGCCAGTGCTACATCGCGCTCGACGTGGACGAGGAGCCGGCGGTCGACGTCGTCAACAAGATGGGCGCCGACTACTTCGTGGTCTCGACCGACTATCCGCATTCCGACGGCGCATTCCCGGAGGCGATGGAGCAGTTCTTCGGGCTGCCCTTCGGCGACGACGTCCGCCGCAAGATCCTCTGGGACAACTGCGCGCGTCTCTACGACATCGACACGCCGGCGGGCGCCCTGACGAGGGACGCCAAGGGCGTCTCGGCGTCCCTCGACTAGCCGACATGAGCGGGGCGTGGCGGCTGCTGGCGCTGACCCTCGTCCTCGTCGTCGCGGCACCGGCGCTGGCGGCGGCGCAGGTGAACGTGCAGCTCTCCGGTACGGTCGAGTCGGTCGAGGGCCAGACGCTGACCCTGCTCACCAACGCGCCGCCGCGCGGCGCGATGCTGGGCCCGAGCCCCACGCCCGCGCCACGCCCCACGCTCGTGGTCGACCTCGAGGCGGTGCCGGCCAGCCAGTACGTGTTCCTGCGGCCCGGCGAGCGCATCGCCGTCGTCGGCCTTCCCGCGGCTGACGGTCGCCACTTCACCGCCATTCGCATCATCGGCGGCGCCGGCCCCCCGCGGTCGCCGGAGGCGCCGTAGGACGAGGAGGACGTCATGCTGATCGTCGATTCGCAGATCCACATCTGGCAGAACGGCAAGATGAGCGCGCACCATCGCCAGATCCCGACCTACTCGAAGGACGACGCGCTGGCCGAGATGGCCGCGGCCGGGGTCGACTGCGCGGTGATCCATCCGCCCAGCTCGCTCGGCGAGGCGGTCAACACGCTCGCCGTCGAGGCGGCGCGCGCGCACCCGGACAAGTTCTGCATCCTGGGCCATTTCGACTTGCAGAGCCCGGACCGCGAGAAGATCGTCGCCCACTGGCGTGAGCGGCCGGGCATGCTCGGCTTCCGGTTCACCTTCAACCAGCCGCAGCAGAAGGCCTGGTGGACCGACGGCTCGCTCGACTGGTTCTGGGCGGCGTGCGAGAGGCAGGGGCTGCCCGTCGGGCTCCTGGCCGGAGGCCACATGGCGGCGCTCGCGAAGATCGCCGAGCGGCATCCACGCCTCAAGCTGCACATCGATCACCTCGGGCGCAGCGGCGGCGGCAGCGGCGTCACCGACGACGCGGCCTTCGCGGATCTCAAAGACACGCTGGCGCTCGCCCGATTCCCCAACGTCGCGATCAAGATGTCGGGCGCGCCGAGCTATTCGAGCCAGCCCTATCCCTACAAGAACATCCACGGGTATCTCCGTCAGATCTTCGAGGCGTTCGGGCCCGAGCGCTCGTTCTGGGGCACCGACATCACGCGCATGCCGTGCTCGTACCGGCAGTGCGTGACGATGTTCACCGAGGAGCTGCCATGGCTGAAGGGCCGCGACCTCGAGCGCGTGATGGGCGGGGCGATCGTCGACTGGCTGGGCTGGAAGCGCCCCGCCGCCTGATCAGTTCAGGATCTTGAGCAGCTCCGGGTAGTTGTAGGTGAAGTGCAGGGCGTCACCTCTCCGAAACCTTTGTGGAAGGGGACGCCCCGACGCAGCGTGAAGGTCCACACGGTGCCGTCGGGCGAGATCTTCCAGCTCTCGGCGAGGGCGGGCTCGACCTCGGCCGTGGTGACCTTGCCGTCCTTGATGGCGAACCGGGTCAGCCCCCCGTACAGGAACCGCGAGATCGCCTGCGACTCGCCGATGGTGCTCGAGTGCGGATCGAGGGTGTCGGGCTCCTTGGCGGCGACGGCGACGCCGCCGACGAGCATCGCCAACGACCGTGACCGGATGTCGCGTCGCACGGGGACCAAGTATACTCGTGCGACCTGGTGAGGAGGTCAGCATGGACGAGCATCGCAGCGAGCGCCGCGACTTTCTCAAGCAGCTGACCGCGCTGGGCGCGACCGGCCTGCCCATCGTCGCCGGCCTGCGGCCGGGCTTCGCGCGGGCGGGCGACACGCCAGGAGGATCCGCAATGAAAGCAGCGTACGATCCCGCGGGGAGATTCGAGCTCAAGGTCAGCGAGGTGGAGTTTCACCGCACGCCGGCCGGGCGGCAGCTGATGGCGCGAATCTATCAACCACAGGGCCCGGGGCCGTTCCCGACGGTGCTCGATCTGCACGGCGGCGCCTGGCGCCGCAAGGACCGTCTGGCCGAGGAGCCGATGGATCGTGCCATCGCAGCCAGCGGCGTCCTGGTCGTGGCCATCGATCTGAGGCTCTCCGAGGAAGCGCCGTACCCGGCCTCCGTGCAGGATGCGAACTATGGCGTGCGCTGGCTCAAGTCCAAGGCCGCTGAATGGAACGGCGATCCGTCGAAGGTCGGCGTGTACGGCAGCTCCAGCGGCGGCCACGTGGCTCAGCTGCTGGGCCTGCGCCCACGCGATCCGCGGTACAACGCGATTCCGCTTCCTTCAGCCCCCACCCTCGATGCGACGGTGGCCTACGTCGCCACCCGCTCGCCGATCAGCGACACGTACGCGCGCTTTCAGCAGGCGGAGCGGATGAAGCGCGAGGGAATGATCGAGAACAACCGGATCTACTGGAACCCATGGGAGACGATCCACGAGGGCAATCCCCAGGCGATCCTCGAGCGCCGCGAGCCGGTCACCCTGGTGCCGATGCTGATCATGCAGGGCGCGCTGGATGACAATGTCCTGCCCGCGGTGCAGGAGAAGTTCGCCGCGACCTACCGGGCGGCCGGCGGCGTGTGCGAGCTGACCATCTTCGAGGGCAGCGAGCACGAGTGGGTCGCCAAGCCCGGCCCGCAGACCGACCGTGCCCGCGAGATGGTCAAGGCCTTCATCGCGCGTCAGCTGAAAGCGTAGCGCCGCTGATCGCGCGCCTCGTCCTGCTCGCGACGCTCGCCTGGCTCGTGCTGGCGGCGACTCCGGGGCTCGGGCAGGAAGCACCGCGCTCGCCGACGCCGAAGCCCGCGCGGTTGCCCGCGCGTCAGGTCGACGTCGCCCGCGGCCTCGAGCACCCCTGGGGCCTCGCGTTCCTTCCCGACGGCCGCATGCTGGTGACCGAGCGGCCGGGGCGGCTCCGCATCGTGACCCGCGACGGCACGCTGTCCGAGCCCCTCGCTGGCGTCCCGCAGGTCCGCCACGGCGGACAGGGGGGCTTGCTCGATGTCGCGCTGAGCCCCACGTTCGCCCAGGACCGGCTCGTCTATCTGTCGTTCTCCGAGCCGGGCGAAGGCGGCGCCGGCACCGCGGTGGCGCGTGGGCGGCTCGGGGAGCGCGGGCTCGAGGACATGCAGACGATCTGGCGCCAGCAGCCGAAGGTGGGCCCGAGCCAGCACTGGGGCTCACGGCTCGTGTTCCGCGCCGACGGGACGATGTTCGTCACGCTCGGGGATCGGGGCTCCAGCGAGCACGTCCAGAATCTCGCCACCACGATCGGCAAGATCGTCCGGATCAATCCCGACGGCACGATCCCGCGCGACAACCCGTTCGTCGGGCGCGGCGGCATCCCGCCGGAGATCTGGTCGTCCGGCCATCGCAACGTCCAGGGGGCCGCGCTCGACGCGCGCGGCCAGCTGTGGACGGTGGAGCACGGCGCGCGCGGCGGCGACGAGCTGAACCATCCGGAGGCGGGCCGCAATTACGGCTGGCCCGTCATCACCTACGGCGTCGACTATTCCGGCGCCAAGATCGGCGTGGGCACCGCGCGGCCGGGGATGGAGCAGCCGGTCTACTACTGGGATCCCGTCATCGCGCCCTCGGGCGCGACGTTCTACACCGGCAACGCGTTCCCCGACTGGCGTGGCGACCTGCTCGTCGGCTCGCTGAGCCCCGGCGGTCTCGTCCGCCTGCGACTGACCGACGGCCGCGTCGCCGAGGAGATCCGCTACGTGATCGACCCCGGCGAGCGCGTCCGCGACGTCCGACAGGGGCCCGACGGGCTGATCTATCTCCTCATCGACAGCTCGCGCGGCCGCATCGTCCGCCTGGAACCGCGGTAGCCGAACGATCGCTCAAGGGAGGACCATCATGGATCGTCGAGAGATTCTCGCCGAACGTCCCGTCGAGAAGGGTCGCGGCTTCATGCCCGGGGTGACCGTCAACCCGTCGCGCGTGCTCTTCACCGCCGGGCTGACCGGTCGAGACGCCGCCGGCACTCTCGTCGCCGGCGGCATGGCGCCGCAGGCGCACCGCACGTTCGAGCGCTTGCAGGCGATTCTCGGTCGCGCGGCAACGGGATTCGATGCCGTCGTCAAGCAGCTCGTCTACGTGACCGACATCGACGCCTACAACGCGACGGGCCGCGCCGAGCGCGCAAAGTTCTTCGGCACGAGCCGTCCGGCGTCCACGGGCCTGGTCGTGCGGCGCCTGGCCGATCCCGCCATGCTGATCGAGGTCGAGCTGGTCGTCGATCTTCCCGGCCCGGCCCAGGGCAAGCCGCTCTTGGAGAAGTTCAACGCGGAAAATCACCCCGGCGACTTCCATCAGGGGGTGATCGTCAACGGCGGCCATCTGCTCTATCTCGCCGGGCAGGTCGCCAACAACCCCGACGGGTCCGTGGCCGGCGTCGGCGACTGGCGGCGGCAGGCGGAGAAGGTCTACGAGAACATCGGTCACGTGCTGCGAGCGGCCGGCACGACCCCGGCCGGCGTGGTGAAGGAGACCACGTGGGTGCTGGAGATCGACGCGTGGCGGCAGCACGGCGCGCCCGTTCGCCGGGCCTTCTACAAGGGCGATCACCCGGCCTCGACGCTGGTGGAGATCCCCGGGCTCGCCCGCCCGGAGTTCCTGGTGGAGATCGAAGTCATCGCGGCCGTGGCGTAGAGGAGGACGACGATGCCCTTCAGCACGATCGCGACCCCCGAAGCCAAGCCGGTGGCGAATTACAAGATGGCGACGCGCATGGACGGAGGCCGGCTCCTGTACATCGCCGGTCAGGTGGCGTGGGACGCGAGCGGCAACATCGTCGGCAAGGGCGACGTCCGCGCTCAGGCGCGCCAGGTGTTCGAGAACCTGCGCGGCGTGCTGCAGGCCGCCGGCGGCGATCTCTCGAGCCTGATGAAGATCACCACGTACATCACCCGGATCGAGAACTTTCCCGCCGTGGCCGAGGCCCGCAGCGCGGTGTTCCAGGGCGAGCTGCCCGCCAGCACCCTGATCGTGGTGAAGAGCCTCTTCCACCCCGACTTCCTGATCGAGGTCGAGGGCGTGGCCAGCGTGTAGGCGATGGGGGCCACGTCGAGACGCTCGCCTTGCCAGCCCGGGCACGCGGTTCGCGCGTGCAACCGCAGGCCCGCCGCTTCGTTCTTCGTTCGCAGCGCGCAGGAGGGATCGTGGGGCACCGCTGGCGGCGGTGGGACGTCGGGTAGCAATCGTCCGTCCGGTCTCCTGAAGCTCAACGCACCATCGGAGTGTCGTTCCACCCGGTAGCCCTCTTCGTGAACAGCGCGGTGATGGCGTCGGCACAACATCGCGAGGTTGGAGAGCGTGGTGGGGCCGCCGTGGGCCCAGTGGCGGATGTGATGGCCTTGACCGAACGATAGCCCGCAGCCCGGAAAGCGACAGCCGCGGTCGCGGTGGTGGAGCGCGCGCCGGATCGCGGGCGGAATGGTGCGGGTACGGGCGCCGACCTCGACGATCCGCCCGTCCGCGTCGTGCCGCATGATCACGCGGGTCGCGTCGCAGGCCAGGCGCTGGGACGTTCCCGCGGGAACGTGCGTGCCCCCGTCGAGGACGGACTGACCCGGCGCTTCGGGATCGGCCAGCACCGCCGCGTCGACGTGGACGACCACCTGGTAGCGCTCACCCGAGGCGCCGGGGTCGAGCCCGTGGTGCAGGGCAGCCTCGGCGAGCAGGGCGAGCGCGTCCGCCCGCTGCTGCTCCATCGAGGGCGTCTCCGCGGGAACGGCTCTGGGCCAGGTCGGCGGATCCGCGGCGCGCATCCGCTGGTACAGAGTGTGGCCGGCCGCCGCCAGCGCCCGCATGACCACGGCACCCTGCTCGGGCGTCAGGCGTCCGCGGATGACGACCATCCCGTCTTCGTCTTGATACACGTGCAGCGCGCGCGCTTTGTGGTGGCCAGCGGCCTCGTGCGCCTCGGCCAGCCGATCGACGCGGCGCCACCCACGGACGACGCGCTCGACGTGACACGCGGTGCCGGCCCTGCCGACGGCCAGCAGCCGCTCCTCGGTTTCCGGCGTGGCGACGCGGGTGAGTGCCCGCACCTTGGAGTACGACAGCTCGCCCCGCCCGAGCGCTTCCGCCAGCCGTGGCAGCGACCCGAGCGCCCGCGCCACCCGGACATGCTCGCGGCCGGCACCCAGCTGCATGCCGGCGCGATAGCTCAGCCAGTGGGCGCAGGAACGGAAACCGTGATTCCAGCCGCCGCGCGCGTCGAACTCACGGATGAGCTCGAGCAAGCGCGCGGTGGCGGCGTCGAGGTGGGCGGCCAGCTCGGCGATCTGGTCGCCGAGACGATCGAGCTCAGCGACAGGGTCGGCGGTCGCGACGAGTCCACCTTGCCGATGGGGCGACTGTACACCCGGGTTTTGGAGCGACCTGAGAGCGGCAAGGGCGGGAGATTTCGCGGCGATCAATGGTTTTTCAATATCAGCGCCCGCTGACCGATATCGTCGGCCTCGCGCGTCTCGCACACGCGGAGTTTGCGGAGACTGCGGGCACGCGAGAAATGCAGTTGCGGAATCGTGTCAAGCAAAAAACTCGCGTGGTCGTCTCGTTCAGCTAATCAATCGCCTCTCACGCATCCAATTGGATACGGTCGGCCCCCAAACACCAACGCCTACGAGCGAGGGGCTCGTAGGCGTTCGCAAAGCGTCGATGATGCGGTTGGACGTTACCCGCTCGGTTTCCTTTCACACTGGGCGCCATTGGGACAGATGCAATCCCGGCACCGGACCCACGTCGTACGATCGGTCGACGTCATGGGGGCGAGTATACGCTCACGCCTGGAGCATGGCGTGTGCGCGCGCTTCCACCTCCGGGAGCTTGCTGGCCACGAGCCCTTCGTCGAGGGCGGCCGCGATGGTCGGGTAGCCGGCGCGCGTCAGCATCGCCGGAAGCCTGCCGGACTTGAACTGGTCGAGCGCCCACTTGAAGGGGTCGGGCACCAGCGTCTTGTCGTGATAGATCCGCTCGTTCTTGTACCGGGGCCCGTAGTGGTAGTGCGGGTAGATGCGGAAGCAGTCGAAGGCGAGCATCTCGATCTCCTGACCGGCGACGTCCCCGAGCACGTGGATGGCCATGCCGCCATCGCCCCCACCGGCCGTACGCACTTCCAGGCCGAACCGGATGTTGCCGGCCTCGATGATGTCCGTCCCCCGGTTGTGCTTGACGGTCCGGCGCTTGTGGATCGCCATCTCGCACGCCTTGGCCTCGACCTCGTCGAGCGCGGGCAGCAGCTGCGACGGGTCGAGCTGCAGCGCGATCTGCTCGTACCCGGCGTGCCCCAGCATCGCGGGCAGCTTCCGGCGCAGCTGGGTCATCGCCCACCGGAGGGGATTGCCGGTGACCGTGGGGTCGAGCATGACGCGGACGTTCTTGTTCGCAGGGTCGTAGTGATAGTGGGGGTGATTGTCGAAGCACTCGAACCGGAGCAGCTCCCGCTCGGCGCCGTCCACGACCCCGATGATCTGAAGGCACACGCCCTGGTCGGCGTGGTTGCCGCCTCCGCCCTGGCCGTGAGGGGCGCCCCCGTCGATGTCGCGGTACTGCAGGGCGAAGCAGATCGGGCCACAGGCGATCTTTTCGTTGCCGATGTCCATTGTTCTTCTCCTCTGATGTGCCGTCACGGAGCAGGCGTCATTGACGGAGGCTGAAGCGCCTCAACGGGGAAGTCAAGAGCCATCCACGCGGCCAGCCCCCCGGCCAGCGGATGGATCCGCGAGATGCCTTTACGCTTGAGCTGAAGCGCCACCCGGGCGCTCGTGGCTTCGTTGGGTCAGGAGCAATAGACGACCAGCTCCCGGGCGCGGAGGATCTCCGACTCGTGCTCGTCGATGGCCTCGGTCGGCAGCCAGCGACTGCGCGGGATGGCATACGGCGTGGCGGCGATGTCGAGCACTGTCCGGAGATCGATGATCGTCACGTCTTCTCCGGCGTCGAGCCGTCGCTTCAGGGCCTGCGGCGAGATGCGGGCCATCCGCAGCATCCTCATGAAGAGCCTGCGGCGCAGGTACTTCAGCAGGATGTAGGCGACGAGCGCCGCCACGACGACGAGGCCGAGCGCGCGCCCCAGCCTGGTGGCGCGCGCGGCGACGAGCACGATCGCGTCGCTGAAGACGTATCCGAGCCCCATCCACGTGCTCGCCCAGAGCACGACGCCCCCGAGATCATAGAGGGCGAATCGCACGTGCCCGACCTCGAAGATGCCGCCGAGGGGCGGCATGACGGTGGTCAGCCCGGGGATGAATTTCGCGACGAGCATGGCCCGGACGCCATGGCGGGCGAAGATACCGTGGGCACTGCGCACGCACGAGTCCGGCTCGAGCGACAGCCGGCACAGCTTCGCCAGCACGCTCGCGCCCCGGCGTCGGCCCAGCTCGTACCAGCCGAGGTCCACGGTCAGGGCCACGATCGCCATCGCGCCCAGCACCAGAGGCATGCTGGCCCGCCCGTTCGCGGCAAGGGCACCCACCGCAAGGAGAGCCGGCACGGCGGGCAGGGGGATGCCGATCTGCTCGGTGACGGTCAGGACGGGCAGGAGGACGACGCCGTAGCGCTCGATGAACTCGAGGCTGTCGGCAGGACTCATCCCCGCGGGACCCGGTGCTCGCCCTCAGGCCAGGTGCTTCTTGAAGAAGGCGATCGTGCGCTCCCAGGCGAGCTTGGCCGATGCCTCGTGGTACCGCGGCGTCGAGTTGTTGTGAAAGCCGTGCTGGGTCCCCGGATACATGTACATCTCGTACTGGACGCCGCTCGCCTTCAGCGCCGCCTCGTAGGCCGGCCATAGCGCGTTGACGCGCTCGTCGCTCTCGGCGTACTGGATCAGCAGCGGCGCCTTGATCTCCGGCACGCGCGCCGTCTCCGCCGCGGCGCCGTAGAACGGGACGGCCGCTTTCAGGTCCGCGCCGAGCGTGACGGCCAGGAAGTTGGTCGTGCTGCCGCCCCAGCAGAAGCCCGTCACGCCGAGCTTGCCGGCAGACAGTGCATGGGCCTTCAAGAAGCGCGCGCCGTTGACCATGTCCATCCGCAGCTTGCCCTGGTCGAGGCCGGCCTGGAGCGTGCGGCCATCGTCGTCGTTGCCCGGATAGCCACCGACGGGCCACAGCCCGTCGGGAGCGAGGGCGAGGAACCCCTCGGTCGCGACCCGGCGCGCCACGTCCTCGATGTAAGGATTGAGCCCACGGTTCTCGTGGATCACCAGGACCGCGGCGAACGGCCCCGGCCCGTTCGGTTGCACCAGGTAGCCGCGCATGGTGCCGGAGGTGCCGCCGGGCGACGGGTAGGTCACGTATCGGGCCTTGATCCGCTGATCGGTGAAGGAGATCGTCTGGGCCAGCGCGTAGCGGGGCAACAGCGCCTGGGCCATGGCCAGCGCCGACACGCCCCCGACCGTCAGCACGCTCGCGCGCGCCAGGAACTCACGACGGTCGATCTGCCCGTGGCAGTACTCGTCGTAGAGATCGAGCACGCGCTGGTCGATCTCGGTCTGCGTCAGGGCCGGCGGCGTCATGGCTGGCTCCGCAGCTCGGGGACCACCCAGAACGGCGCGCGGCCGGCCTCCACGCGCTGGATGTTGTCGAAGCCGTTGCGGTACGCCTTCGTCCAGTTGTCCCACGTCGGGCCGGCGCTGTGCGGCGTCAAGGTGACGTTCGGGAGCGAGAAGAGCGGGTGGTGCTGCTTGGGCGGCTCCTCCACCATCACGTCCAGGCCGGCGCCGGCGATCGTGCCGGAGGTGAGCGCCTGATGGAGCGCATCCTCGTCGACGACGGGGCCGCGGCAGGTGTTGACGAGGATCGCGCCGCGCTTCATCATCCCGAGCTCGCGTGTGGAGATCATCTTGCGCGTGACGTCGTTCAGGGGCACGTGCAGGGTCACGACGTCGGAGGTGCGGAGGAGCTCGTTGAAGAGGGCGAACCGGACGCCCAGCGCGTCCTCCTGGTCCTCGGTGAGCCGGAGGACGTCGTAGTAGCGGACGTCCATGTCGAAGCCCTGGACGCGGCGCGCGACCTTCTTGCCGATGTTGCCGAGGCCGATGATGCCCAGCCGCTTGCCCTCCACCTCGTAGGTGCGGACGGCGGCGAAGTCCTTGGCGCGCCACGTGCCGCCGACGACGTTGAGGTGGTGGTACACGAGCTTCTTGAGCACGGCGAGCATGAGCATGACGGCGTGCTCGGCGACGGCGACGGAGTTGGCGCCGCCGTTGTTGGCCACGGGTACCTTGGCCTTGCGCGCGGCCTCGAGGTCGACGCGGTCGTAGCCGGCGCTCGTCAGCTGCACGAGCTTCAGCTTGGGCGCGGCGCGGAAGAACTCGTTGCCGATCCCGAAGCGCGGCGAGCCGAGGTAGTACTCGGCGTCGGCGGCGGCGTCGTAGAACTCGGGCTTGGTGGGATCGACGACGAGGAGCTCCATGCCGGGGGGCAGCAGCTCGTGGGCGATCTCCATGACGTGCGCGGGCTGGGCGGGCGTGAGGATCTTGGTCACGATCTCGTCCTTTCAGGTCTTCTTGAAGAAGCGAGCCGCGTTGTCCCACAGGAGCTTGCGCTTCGTGTCGGGCTTCAGGCTCGACCACTTCAGGATGTTGTCGATGGAGTCGGGGAACTGACACTCCGAGTGGGGATAGTCGGAGCCCCACATCAGGACGTCGTCCCCGAGCACGCTCCTGACGTAATTGAACATGTCCTCGCCCTCGTGGCGCTCGATGCTGCAGAAGAACCGCCCGCTGGTCATGTACTCGCTGGGCGCGTGCGCGAGCGGTGCGACGCCACCGACGTAGACGGCCTGCTCGTCCATGCGCTTGGCCCAGAAGGGGAGCCAGCCGGAGCCGCACTCCAGGATGCCCATGCGCAAGCGGGGATACCGGTCCAGGATCCCGGCGCCGATGAAGGCGGCCATGAACCGCATGCCGCCCCACGGGTGAGAGGCGAGGCGCCCAAGAAAGATGTTGTCCCAGAGATCCTGGTAGCCCGGGAAATACGGTGGGTTCCAGGTCAGGCTGTGGTGCACCACCGCCAGGTCGTGCTCTTGCGCGGCCTTCCAGATCGGTTCCAGGTCCGGGTGGTCCACCGGAACGTCCTTGGCGAGCAGGGGGATGACCGCGACCGCCCACCGGGACGTGCCCCATTGCTTGATCTCGCGGACGGCCTCGTCGATGGCGCGCGTCGAGACGACGATCATGGTCTTGAGACGCTCCGGGAACTGCCCGCAGAAATCGTCCGCGTGGCGGTGCCAGGCGCGAATCAGCCCGACCTCGAGCGCGACGTCCGGGAGACCCACGACGCTGCCCCAGCCCGTCGGGACCAGCAGGTGCGCATCGGTCCCCTCGTCGTCCATGTCCATCACTCGGTTCGCGGCCTGATCGTCCTGCACGCCGACCCTCGGCTGCTTCGTCCCCATCCACTTGGTGCCGCGGCCGGTGAACGTCTCGTGCGGCCCGGCCTCACCGAGGATCCGCGGATAGAGCTTCGTGCCCACACGGTACTGATGGGTACCGGGGGTTCCCCCGATCTGTGTGCTGGCGACACGGTAGGGCGTCAGGTCGGCCAGGCGCGGACGAAAGCCCGGATCGACATACCGCTCGAGAACTTCCGCGGCGGGGTTGACGTGTGTATCGGCGTCCCACGCACGAAACCCGTCTCTCATGGCGTCATCCTTTCCTCGAGGTAAGCGCCGGCCGTGAGGGCCGCGGCGTCGGAGAACGCCGGCATCAGCTCCCGCGCGAAGCGGCGCAGAGTCGGGCGGCCGCCCGCGCTGTTGAGCAGCACGTATTCGGCACCGGTGACCCGCAGGGCCTGCATCATGACGGCGACCTCGTCCGGCGTGCCGTACAGAGCCGAGGCGCGGATCTCCGCGTCGGACAGCTGCGCCCGGTTCGGGGCCGTGCCGTCCGGACGTTGCGTCAGCCTATCGATACGCCGGCGGGCCGCGACGCGGTTCACCATCGCGCGCTCGAGGTCCTCGGCGGTCGTGACGAGATTGATCGAGCGGGTGACTCCGACGCTCATCGGGTCGAAGACACGTCCCTGAGCCTTTACCTCCGCCTTGAAGAGGGCGATGCGCTCGCGGATCTGCTCGATGGAGGCGTACTGGTCCAATAACAAATTGAAGCCGAGGGCCGCGACCTTGCGAATGGAGGCGTCGCTGCCCGCGCCCATCCAGAGCGGCGGGTGAGGCTTCTGCGCGGTCGGCGGCTCCACGACGACGTCGTCGAACCGCCAGTACTTGCCGCGATGGGACCAGGGCGTGTCCGATGTCCACGCCTTTCGCATGACCTCCAGGGACTCGTCGAAGCGGCCGTCGGCTTCCTCCATGGGCGTGGCGAAACCGGCGAACTCGTTGTACCGGTAGCCCTTGCCGATCCCGAAGTCGAGGCGGCCCCCCGAGAGCAAGTCGATCGTCGCCGCCTGCTCTGCCAGCAGCACGGGATTGTGCCAGGCCAGCACGATCACGGCGGTGCCCAGGCGCAACGTGGTGGTGCGCGCGCCGACCCAGGTCAGCAAGTTGAGGGTCGCCGAGATCTGGCCGAAGCCCGTGAAGTGGTGCTCGACGATGAACGTGCTGTGATAGCCGAGCGCCTCGGCCTCGACGTTGTTCTCCACGAACTCCCGGAAGCCCGCCCCGCTGTCGGCGTCGGGCCCTCCCCGCCTGGCCTGGGCGCTACCGAACAGTCCGAAGCGCATCTGCTGGTCCTTTCAGCCCGTGAGGGCGGCCGCCGCCATCGGCGACGCGAGGAGACGGTAGGCCCGGGATGGCCGCCTGGTCAAGGGCTCCCGGGCTTCCGCGTGCCGACGACGCCGGCCACGACCGGGGCCGTGTCACTCGCGCGCGCCGTCAACCCGGCATGTCGGCGAAGAGAATCGACGCCGCGTCGTAGCGGTCGGCGATGAGCTGGTGAGGCCGGTCCTTGAGGCGGGAGGCGACGGTGGGCGGCAGGATGTTCGACAGCAGCGCGTCGGAGCGAGCCTGCTCGCGCTCAGCGGCTTCGCCCTCAGGCGGGGTGCTTGGGCTCCGTGTCGAACAGGCGCCCGAGGCCCGCGATCGGTTCGGTGACCTCGAGCCGGCGAAGGGCGGCCCACAGCACGGCCTGGTTGCTGTTCACCACGGGCCTGTCGAGGCGACGCTCGATGTCCTCGACGGCGTCGATCATGCTCGTGGCCGTGCAGCTCAGGAAGTAGCCGTCGGCCTCGGGCCGGCGGTTCTCGACCGTGAGATCCGTCCACTGCCGCGGGGTGATCCGGAGATATTCGTCGCCACCGCCCGTGAGTCCGAGGCCGAGGTCGTGGACGACCTCGTAGCCGGCCTCACCCAGGAACTCGATCTCGTGCTCGTTGGTGGCCTTCACGTACGGGCTGATGAGCACGAGCTTCCGGAGCCGGAGCTGCGTGAGAGCTTCCTTGACGGCGAGGCCGGTCGTCAGGGCGGCACAGCCGCTGGCCTTCTCGACGAGCTCCAGGATGCGCGCTTCGCCGTCCCGGCCCTCGGCCATCGAGTTGGCCGTGCAGTGGAAGACGATCACGCCCGGGCTCGTGTCGGAGAGCGCCTCCGCGGCTTTCGTGATGTCGTCGGCGAGCTCGCGCAGGGGCCGGGACCATGGCCCGGTCATGCGCAGACGTGTCGTGTGCACGCCGACGCCCGCGGGAGCATGGCGCTGGAACTGTACCTCCGCGGCGGTGTTGCTCGCGGGGACGATGAGGCCGATGCGCTTGGTCATCGCAGCGCTCCTTGCGCGACGGGCTCCTCGCGCATCCAGCCCGACCGGGCGGTCCTGAGAGCGTTCGGCTCGGGAAGGTCGCCGAGCCCGAAGAACTCCACGGCGTTACGGCCGAGGATCCGTTCCTTCTGGGCGAGGCTGAGATCGCGCGCCTCGCAGATGTCCCTGACCGAGTCGGGGAAGTTGCAGTCCCAGTGACAGTAGTCCGAGGCGTAGAGGACGGTGCTTCCGCCCGCGTCTTCGAGCACGCGATCGAGCCCGGTCTCCTCGGATTCGCAGGTGAGCACGAGCTGCTCGCTCCGGATGATCTCGCTGGGTCGGCGCCGGAGGTTCGGCATCTGGGGGGCGAGCTTCTCCACGTGCTCGTCCAGGCGCTCCATCCAGAAGGGCAGCCAGCCCGCGCCCCCTTCCATGAAGCCCACGCGCAGGCGAGGGAAGCGATCGAACACGCCCTCGCCGATCATGTGCATCATCGCGATCATCAGCTCGAACGGAAACGCCGTCATGTGGACGTAGACGTACTTCATGAAGCGCGGCGTTCCCGCCGCCATCACGCCGGAGACGCCCGGCACCCCTTCGTGGCCGGTCTGGGGATGGACGCTGAGGGTCATGCCGATCTTCTCCGCCGCCTCGTAGATCGGATAGAAGACCGGCTCGCCGAGATTCCGGCCGTAGACGTTGGTGGGCAGCATGGCCGAGACGGCGCCGCGCTTGGCGACCCACTCGAGCTCCTTCACGGCCGCCTCCGGAGCCTGGCAGGGGATGAGACCAACGGCGCGTAGGCGACGGGGGTCGGCGGAGCAATATTCGAGCAGCCACTCGTTCACCGCGTGGCAGAGCGCGGCGGAGAGCTCGCCGCTCATGAGCCCGTTGACGGTGAGCGCGATCTGGGTGCCGAAGAGCACGGCGACGTCGATGCCTTCCGTGTCCATATCTTTCAATCGCGCGACGGGATCGATCATGCCCGGCCGGCCCTTGCGCGCCTTGTCCGTGAACGGTCCCGTCACGCTCGGGCCGGGCCCCTGTGCGGTGCCCCAGATCCGTCCCTCCAGGAGAATCCGCGGGTAGCCCTGGTTGTCCTTGAGGCTGACGGGCCCCTGCGACCGCCACGCCTCGGGCAGACGCGACGAGATGTCGACGTCGCCTTCGTTCACGTGGCCATCGGCGTCCACGACGAGGACCCGGTCCAGATTCTCCATGGCTCTCTCCTCAGAAAGTCACTCGAACGGGCGTCCGTACCGCTCGAGGTGCGCGATCTCCCGTAGCGACTTGCGCTGCTTCTTGCCTCGACCGACGGGCCGAGCCGGGTAGCCGAACGGAAGGATCGCCAGCACGTCGAGGTTGGCCGGGATGTCGAGCACGGCCCTGGCGTTGTCGAGCCCGCCGAAGCCCACCCAGTTCGAGCCCACGCCGTCGGCCCACGCTGTCAGCAGCATGGACTGGATCGCCCGGCTGGCATCCGAGACGGCGAACCGCGTCCTGTCGGTCGCCACCACGATGGCCAGCGGCGCCTGGGCGACATACGGCCCGCTCGAGGCCAGGGCCCCGAGCCGGCGCAGCGTCTCTCCGTCGCGGACCACGATGAAATGCCAGGGCTGTCGGTTCATCCCGCTGCCGGTCAGGCGTCCCGCCTCGACGATCCGTCGGACCATGGCATCCGGCACCGGGGTGTCCTGGTAGCTGCGCACGGCCAGGAGTGTGCGTATGGACTCGAAGACGTCCATCGGGTTAGTCCATCAACACGCCGCCGTCGACGTTGAAGCTCTCGCCGTAGACGAAGCTGGCGGCGTCGGAGAGCAAGAACAGCACGGCGCTGGCGATCTCGCCCGGAAGGCCGAAGCGTCCCAGCGGGATGCGGCCGGTCACCATCGCGCGCTGCTCCGGTGTCAGCGGCGCGTGCATCGGCGTGTCGCAGGGACCGGGGTTCACGCAGTTGATCCGGATGCCGGTACCGACGAGCGCGCGGGCGAAGCCCTTCGTCATCGTTACCACCGCGCCCTTGGTGGCCGCGTAGGGGATGTTCGCGATCCGGCCGCCGCCGAGCTTGTAGCTGTCCGAGCCGATGGTCACGATGCGTCCGTGCCGGCAAGGGAGCATCCGCCGGAGCGCGGCCTGGACGGTGAAGAACGTACCCTTGGCGTTCACCGCGAAGACGCGGTCCCATTCCTCCGACGTCACCTCGAGGAGTGGCAGCGTGGTGATGATGCCCGCGCACGTCACGAGCCCGTCGATTCGACCGAACTCACGCTCGCCGAGCTCGAAGATCGCCTCGATCTCGGGCAGCCGGGTGACATCGGCCTGCTGGTACCGCACGTCGCCGGGGAGCTCGGCGGCCGTCGCTTTCAAGCGAGCGGCGTCGAAGTCCGCGAGGACGAGCCGTGCGCCTTCGCGGCTGGCGGCACGCGCGATGGCCTGGCCCATGCCGGACGCGGCCCCCGTGATGACGATGACGTGGTCGCGGAGATTCAGGAAGTCCGACATGGGTCCTCCGTGCTCAGGCCAGCCGCGCCAGGTCGAAGCGGTACACGCGCGCGGTGTTGCCGCCCACGATCTTCGCCTGCTCGGCCGCCGGCACGCCGGAGAGGATTTCCGCCAGGATCTTCTGCGACCGCGGGAACGTCGACTCGCTGTGGGGATAGTCGGAGCCCCACATCATGTTGTCGACGCCGATCACGTCGCGCAGGCGGATCCCGACCGCGTCCTCCTGGAAGCTCAGGACGACGTTGCCGTGGAAGAAGTCGCTGGGGCGCATGCCGTCCCGAAAGCGATAGATCGCCTCCTCGTGGCGCTCGCGATACGTGTAGTCCATCGTGTCGAGCACGTGCGGGGCCCACGACAGCTCGAACTCCACGATGGCCAGCGTGAGGCGCAGATGACGCTCGAAGACGCCCGAGAAGATCATGTCGCACATCGACGTCGCCGGGCCGAAGGCCTTCGTGGCGCGGCTGCTCGCGTCCCGAAGCGTCAGGCCGGGAGCCCCGCGGATCCTGCCCTGGCGTCGCGTCGCCGTGTGCAGGCTGAGCGGCATGCCGAGCGCCTCGGCGGCGGCCCAGAACGGCTCGTACTCGGGCTGGTCGTAGCGTCGGTCCTCGAGGGGAAGCTCGCTGATCATCGCGCCGGCGAGGCCCAGGCGCGCGGCCCGCTCCAGCTCCGTGATGCCGTCACGGACGTCGTCGAGATTGATCATCGCGATGCCCTTGAGCCGGGAGGGATCCGCGCGGCAGAACTCGGCGAGCCAGTCGTTGTACGCGCGGAAGATCGCGGACATCAGCCCGGAATCCTGCACCCGGAAATAGAACAAGCCCTGCGACGGGTACAGCACCTCGCCCGCCACCCCGTCGAGCCGCATGTCCGCGAGGTGCTGATCGGGGTCGTACCCTCCCCGATGCACGTCCTCGAAGCGTCCGCGGCCGGAGATGGTCTCCGGCGCCTCGAACCGCGCGCCCGCGTTCGAGATGAGCCCGATGCCGGAGAGGACCTGATCCGCCTCGACGACGATCTGGTCGGCGCCGTCGATCCGCTGGATCCGGGGCGCACGGTCGCGAAACGCCGCGTCGATTCGGGTCGTCCACAGATCGGGCGGCTCGAAGACATGAGAGTCGGACGACAGGATCGGGGCGGACACCACTACGTGACGTCCCAGCCCGTGTGGGAGATGTCGAAGACGACCTCGTCGGGGCCGAAGTGGTGGATGCCGTTGTAGTTGGGCCCGTTGGCGCCGACGTCCTCGTCCTTCTCCGTCTTCCCGTTCAGGATGGCCAGGTTGATATGTTTGATCCTCGCCATGATGTCCTCCTTGCCGTTATCGAAAGATCGCCTGGCACTTCGGCGCGTTGAACATCCAGGTCTCCACCCAGTCGACGAGCTGCATCTTGGCGTCGAGCTCGGCCATGGCCCCCGCGAGGCACACCCAGTTCAGGACTTCGTGTTGCCCGGAGACTTCCAGCTTCTCGAGGGGCAGATCGCGCCACGCGTCGTAGTCGCCGGCGCCGAGCTGCTCGAGCAACACCCGGTCCGCCTCCAGATCGGGATAGAGGAAGTGATTCTTCTCGGTGAGAAACGCATGGGACCAGCTCGACGACGCCATCAAGACCACCCGCCACGGGCTGTCCCTGAAGATGCGAGCGGTGGCCTGCCCGAGGTCGAAGCACCGGCGCGGCGACGGCGCGGGCGGATCCGCCTCCGTCGCGTGCTGGCTCCCGCCGCCGCGGTTGCGCACCACATCGCGGCCGTAGCAGTTCACCGTCACCGGCACGATGGGATAGACGAAGCCCTGGCGATCGAGGTCCAGGTACAGCAACGTGTTGGCGAACGCGTGCGCCACGCCGTCGCCGTGCAACGGCCGGTAGGCGTAGGGCATGTCGATGCCGGCCTCGAGCAGCCGCGTCGCGAGGAGGCGTCCGGCGACCGGCTGCCCCGGCCACGTGAACACCTTGTCTCCCGGCTCCCCCCAGATGTTCGGCCGCCGCCCGAGCCGCTTGAACGGCTGGAACGCGAGCGTGTCGTAGGCCAGCACGCAGAAGGGCGGGATGATGTCGTCCTGGAAATTCTCGTACTGGTCATCCCCCCAGATGAGGATGAGATCGGGCCGGAAGGCGGTGATCTCGTCCCTGAGGGCCCGGAACGCGCGGAACACGCGGGCCCGATGCTCCTTGAACGCCGAGATCCCTTCGTCGCTCCCCCATTCGGCCCGCATCGGCTCGGGCCAGTTGGCGGGATCCTTCAGGTGCGGCGGGATGCGCGGGTCGGTGTGGAGCATCCGGGCCAGCGGCCAGGGCTTGTGCTCCTCGGGCACCAGTCCGGGCGGGTAGTGGGTCGTCCCGATCCCGAGAATCTCTCCCATGTCTCTCCCTCCCTCACACACCGAGAAGTCTTCTACTCATACCACTTTCGTTTACCTCCGGGCGCTCCGCCGGCACGTCCATGGTCACCGCCGGGAGGAGTACATGACCTGGGAGAGCGTCTGGGCCTTGGGAAGGCCGGGTAACCGACGGCGACCGAGGCTGCGGAAACGGATGCCGGCCGGCGCCGCTGTCCGGAGCGCGGCCCGCGTTTCCTCCGACACCAGGATCTGTTTTCCGCGAGCGGCCGCGCAGACGCGGGCCGTCGTGTGCACGGCCAGACCGATGTAGCCGACGTCGGTCAGCGTCGGACGACCGCTGTGGATTCCGATACGAACCCGCACGTCGAGCTTGTCGGGCCAGGGCTGCTCGACGAGCGCACGCTGGATGGCCACCGCTGCCTCGAGGGCCGCCGGCGCGCGCTCGAAGACCGCGAACAGCTCGTCGGCGCGGGCGTCGATCTCGCGGCCGCTCGCTCGCGACACGGCGGCCCGGAGGATACCGCGAACATCGTTCAGGAGCGCGCCGTAGCGATCGCCCAGCCGCTGGAGAAGAGCGGTCGAGCGCTCGATATCGGTCATCAGCAGGGTGACGAACCCGGTGGGCAGCGCCGCCGCGTCGGTGGAGGTGGCCTGGATCTCACCGTGCACACGCTCCTTCTCGACGACGAAGCGCACGGCGGCCAGCACCGTCTCGGACAGACCCGGGTCGCCGAGGATCTTGGGATGGTGTACGAGCACCGTCATCGGCCGCCCCTGTCGCTCGAGATAGGTCACGCTCTTGCCGGCTTCTTCGGCGGGGAGCGGGGCCGGCTTGCCCGTCCCGTCGAGGTACGTGCCCGCGGCGTCGGACCAGTGCAGGACGGCGAGCGTGGGGTCTCGCAGGACGCTCCGCAAGCGCTGCTCCAGCTCGCCGGGCGCCCCGTGCCGACCGAGCTCGATCACCAGACGGCCGGCCGTGGCGTCGCGCTGGGCCGACTGCAGCTGACCGGTGATGAATCCGACGGGGACGATACCGTGCTTCTTGGCGGCGTTCAGCAGCCGGGTGCGGGCACGCTCCCGGGCCGCGTCGTCCTCGAAAGCGACCTGCGTGAAGCGGGCGAGCGCGTTCCGCACGTGGGCCTCGTCGTGGATCGGCAGCCGCCGCCGTCCCCGCGAGTCGATGTAGGCGAAGGCGCTGTCACGAAGGCCGGCGCGCTTGCTGGCGTCGAGGCGGGCCAGAGGACTCAGCTCGACGGCGTGAGCTGGTACAGCGGCATCCGGGCCTTGATCTGCTCGTCCCAACCCCGCACCCGGATATCGAGCCCGAGACCATCCGGGCCCTTGTACTTCCGGTTGGCCTTGCTGGTGCCCGGGTATTCGCACGAGCCCTTGGCTTCCAGCGCGGCGCAAGCCTGGTCCATGTCGTCCACGTAGAAGCCGATGTGATGCACGCCCTTCATGGTGGACGCGCCCTCGCCCAGGTTCGGCGTGTCCTCGCTGCCTTGCTTGAGGATCGCGAAGTAGATGTAGCCGTCGCTGAGCCACACACCGTCAGCGCCGGTGTCGGCGGGCTCGCGACGCACCTCCGTCAGACCGAACACCTGCTTGTAGAAGTCAGCGGTCTTGGCCGGGTCGTCGGTGGACAGCGCGATGTGTTTGATGCGTGCCATGTCGCCTCCTCCT
>WNGF01000870.1_pt1 | contig 44714 bp, 47 predicted proteins | sample 5400641 | NCBI WGS metagenome assembly WNGF01 (sample SAMN13153371, study PRJNA577476) | soil metagenome | isolation source: 80 cm soil or saprolite under grassland replicate 2 | place: USA:California | collected 2016-06-15 | reverse complement strand
CAGCCTCATGTCGTGCTCGGGGCGAAAAGCGCTGATCACAGGAGACGCCCCTCGGCACGACACGGGGCGCCCCGCCACGGCCACCCGCGAGCCCAGTCATCATCGGTGGTGCCAGCCTTCAGGCCGGCCTGGTTCGGTGGTGCCGGCCTTCAGGCCGGCCTTCAACGACTCTGGCGGGTCCTGGCCGTGGCAGCCTCATGTCGTGCTCGGGGCGAAAAGCGCTGATCACAGGAGACGCCCCTCGGCACGACACGGGGCGCCCCGCCACGGCCACCTGCGAGCCCAGTCATCATCGGTAGTGTCCGCCTTCAGGCGGACCCATTGTCGCGCGCATCTCTGACTCGCACGTCGGGCAGTTGACAGGGTCCGAATCCGGGTTCAAGCTCCTGTCACGCGCGGCCCGATGGCCCGGGCGCGGCGGCGCGGGAAGAGGGTGAGATGTGGTTCCCTCGTTCCTGACGGCGCTCGACTGGCGCCTTGCCGCGAGACGGCTGCGTCGCGCACCGGCATTCACGTGCGCCTCGGTACTCCTTCTCGCCATCCCGATCGCTGCTGCGACGCTCGTTTTCAGCGTTGTGCGTGGCCTTCTCCTCGATTCAATTCCCTACGCTGACCCTGATCGCCTCGTCGTGCTTTCGCCGGGTCCACCTCTCTGGGACCTTTTCGAAGACCTGAAGAATCAGGATGGTGTGTTCGACTGCCTGGGCGCCTATACAGAGCGCGCTGCGAACCTCTCCGAGCGCGGCCCGGCCGAACGGGTATTGATCGGCAAAGTCACCAGCGAGTTCCTCGCGGCTGCGGGCGTGCACCCGGCAGTGGGCCGTGTATTCACGAACGACGAGTTCAATCCGCCGCATGACCGCGTCGCGTTGATCACCCACCGCACGTGGAGCGGCCGCTACGGCGGCGGTGCGCGCGATGTCATCGGCCAGACTCTGACGCTCGACGGACGCCCTTACACGATCGTCGGCGTGCTACCTCCGAATTTCAAAACGATCAACGAGATGCGGCGCGTTCGCGATCTGCCGTTCGAACGTGAAGTGGGCGCGCTTGTCCCGCTGGTTGGAGATCCTCATGGTGATCCGAGCAGCACCGATAAAGTATCCCGGCCGCTGACAGTTCTGGGGCGGCTGCGCGGCGGAGTCTCGGTTCAGCGGGCGAACAGCCGAATGTCCGCGGTTCTTGCGCATGCGCACATGCGCTTCATGTCGATGCCCCCGTTCTCATTTGTGTCGCTGTCATCGGAAGTCGCCGCGGGCCTACCGGCACAACTCGCCATAGTGTCGACGGCGGTCGGCATCCTCTTGTTCGTTGCATGCGTCAACGTCACGACCCTCGTGCTCGCGCGCATCGAGGCTCGCCGCCGGGAACTCGCGGTGTGCTGCGCAATCGGTTCGAATGCCATGCGCATTGTCGGCAGCGTCCTGTCCGAGACGTTTCTGATTTCGGCTATGGGTGGCGCAGCGGGTGTCCTGATGTCGTGGCAGGCTGGAATCGCGGCGAAGAAGTTGACGGCCGGCCTGCTGGATCTGCGGGGCGCCCCCATGGATCTGCGCGTGTTGGCGGTCGCCGCGGCTCTCGTGGCGGGTACGGGTCTGTTTGTCGGACTCGGACCCGCGCTGCGATACGCCAGGATCGAACCTGCGCTGGTTCTTCAACGCTCCTGCACAGTTTCGCGGAATCGAGACGACATTCCCTTCGCGTCCGTCCTCGTCGCGACGCAAATCGCCTTCGCAGTTGTCCTGGTGGTTGTGGGTGTTCTTCTCGCCCGCGCGTTCGAACGATCCGTGTCCCCTAATCCAGGGTTTGCGGCGGACCGCATTCTCACGGCGGAAATCTCGCTCGACCGCGCAGCCTATTGGCGTTACGTCTCAACCCGTTACTTTGCCGATCTCCTGGAGCGCGTCTCGAGCCTTCCTGGCGTTGAACGCGCTGCGCTGGTTTCGACGGTGCCCGGCGGTGAGTTCCAGGGGAGCACTGGCGTGAAAGTCGACGGACGGTTCTACATGACGGGTACGGCAACAATCAGTCCTCACTACTTTGCCGTCCTGTCCATTCCCATTCTGGCAGGCACATCGTTTTCTGATCAGGACACGCGCTCGAGCCCTCCTGTCGTCGTCGTCAACGCGTCGTTCGCGCGAAAGCACTGGGGAACGCCGTTGCGCGCTCTCGGCCAAACGATTGCGATGGGGCAGATCTCGACTACGACAGCGACAGGACCATTCGTGCGAGATCTCGAATGGACTGTCATCGCCGTCGTAGCTGACAGCCGCGACAGCGCGGGCGGTACGTCACCGGAGCCGAAGATCTATTCGAACTACACGCAGTTCTCCACTTCAACGCAAATGACGATTCTTGTGCAGTCGCGGTCGGACGACGCTGGCGCGCTGTCGCAGCCGCTCATACGGCTCGCGCGGGAGATCGATCCGGAACAACCGCTGTACAACGTGCTGCCGCTGTCCGAGATCACGCGATCCCGGTTGACGCGCCGGCGCGCCATGGCTGCGGTCATGAATGTGTTTGCAGGAGTGACGCTGCTGATTGCCGCACTCGGAGTGTACGCGGCGATGTCATGCATGGCAGCGCTTCGCCGTCACGAGGTCGGTGTCCGTCTCGCGCTGGGCGGAACGCGCATGGCTGTTCTTCGCTCGCTGGCGTGGCGCGGCGCGAAGCACGTGCTCGTAGGTGTCGAGCTGGGGATCCTCTTTGCCGTTACGGCTGTTTCGTTATTGCGCGCGTGGCTGCTTGGCGGGCAGCAGGCCGACGTTTCGACGGGGGTGCTCGCGATTCTGGTCGTGATAATAGTCAGCGCGATCGCGCTGCTCGCGCCTGCGTGGCGCGCTACGCGCGTCGACCCGATCGAGATATTGCGAGCTGAGTAGCCTCACGCCAGAGCTCCGACTCAAGGCGGACACTCGCAAACGCTGAACAACAGACTCGCGGGTGGCCGTGACGGGGCGCCCCGGCCAGAATCCGCCAGAGTCGTGGATGGTCCGCCTGAAGGCGGACGCTACCGATTCACGGGACCCAATCCCAAGCGCGCGGCTTCCTTGTTGAACTCCGGCAGGTCCGTCGCGAGGATCTGCTGGAGTCTGTCGGTCTGCACCTTCAACTCGCCGCTGAGATCCTTGAAAATCGGATAGGCATTGGCGATCGGCTTGCCGTCGCCCGCGTTGACGACGCGGAGCAACGACGCGAGGCGGTTATTGATCTTGATCGGGAAGTTCAGCGGATCCTGGCTGCTCTGGTTCCGCACCTGGTAGATCGCTTCCTCCACTGACGACAGGGCTGACGTCAGTTTGCCTGCAGCATCCGCGAGCCGCGAATCGGTTGACTTGTTCAGCCGCGCCTTCACCTGCTCCTTGACGTTCCTGATCAGGATGACGGCGTTGTTCGCTTCGCTCGCCTTGTCGCGGATCTGGATGACGAGATTGAATTGCTCCTTGAGATCCGCATCGGTCGCACTGCGCAGAGGATGGCGTTTGACGACGAGCGGCTGCGTGAACGTCTGCCCGTCAACGGTCAGCTTGACCTGGTAATCTCCCGGCAGCGCGGCTGGACCGCTGGTGGTCGCGCCCCAGAGCACCATGCCGGGGAAAGTCGTTGGTCCTGCATACGTGAGATCCCACGTCGTGCGATTCAGACCGGCCGCCATCGTGGTGGTTGGAGGACCTCCACGCCCACGCCCACCGCGGCCTCCCGCTGATTGCTCCTCTTCCGGCTGGTCCCCACGCGCCGCTGTGTTCCGGCCGGACCCGCGTCCACTGGGTGCGGACGGCAGCGACCCGACGATCGAATTCACCACCTGACCCTTGCTGTCGAGCATGTCGATGCGCAGGTTCTGCGCCGGCTTGCGCAGCAGGTACGTCAGCGTGACGCCGGTCGTGCCGCGGATCGCATCCGCGGGCCTGAATAAGCATGCGTCGGTCGTCGCCGTGATCGCGCGCGCGTCGCGAAGCGGTGCGATGTTATCGAGGACGTAGAAGCCGCGGCCATGCGTTGCGATCACCAGATCGTGGTCTTCGACGACGAGATCGGAAATCTGAACATCGGGAAGGTTCAGCGACAGCGGCTCCCAGCGATCACCGTCGTCGTACGAGACATACACGCCATGCTGCGTGCCGGCGTACAGCAGTCCGCGCCGCGTGCGGTCTTCGCGGACGACGTGCATGTAGTCGGTCGGACCGAGGCCGTTCACGATCTTCGTCCAGGTGTGGCCGTAATCGTGCGTCCTGAACGCGTACGGCCGCAGGTCATCGAGCAGCGGCTTTTTGACCGCGATGTACGCGGTGCCCGCGTCGAATGCGGAGGCATCGATCTGGCTGACGCGCCCGAACTCCGGCATCTCCTTCGGCGTCACCGTCGCCCAGCTCTTTCCGCCGTCGCGCGTCACGCTGACGATGCCATCGTCGGACCCGGCCCAGATCACGTTGACGTCGGTCCTGCCGGGACCGAGCGCAAACACGGTCCCGTAGACCTCCGGAGCGTTCATGTCTTTCGTGATCGGTCCGCCCGACTCTCCGAGCGTCTTTGGATCGTGCCGTGTGAGATCGCCGCTGATCTTGTCCCACGACTGTCCGCCGTTCGTCGTCCTCCACACGTGCTGCGACGACGTGAAGAGGACGTGTGGATCGACGGGGGAGAAGATGATCGGATAGGTCCATTGCCAGCGCTCGATCAGCGCGCTGGCCGGCTCTCCCGAGAACATGCGCGGATACGGGCCCACTTCGCGCAGCTCGCCGGTCTTTCGATTCAGCCGCGTGAGGAAGGCCCCGTTGTTGCCGCCGGCGAAGAACACGTCGGTGTCTTTCGGATCCGGCGCGATGTACCCCGGCTCCGATCCTCCCGCGCTGTAGGTCTGCACCCCTTGCCCTGAGCTCAGCGAAGCCCCCGTCGAAGGGCGACCGCCACGGCCGCCAACCACCTCAGTTGGTACGCAGATCGTGCTGCTGTCCTGCTGCGCGCCGCACACGTGATACGGAATGTGCGCGGTCGTCGCCGCGTGGTAGAACTGCCCCGTCGCGTAATCGCGCTCGGTCCAGGTGCGCTGGGGGGATGCTGCGTTGTACGTGACGCCGCCGCCGCCGTCGCTCGCGTGCAGGATGTGCTGCGTGTCGTCGGGGTCGATCCACAGGTCGTGCGAATCGCCGCCCGCGAAGCTCACCATCGTTTTTCCGCCGTCGGTCGACTTGAACGTGCCGACGTTCAGCACGTAAACCGTGTCCTTCTCCCTGGGATCTGCCGTGATGTGCGTGTAATAGAACGCGCGCTGCCGGATGTTGCGTCCCTCGTTCACCAGCTTCCACGTTGCGCCGCCATCGTCCGAGCTGAACAGGCCGCCGTTCTCGTTCTCGACGATCGCGTAGATGCGTTTCGAGTCGGCGCCGGAAACCGCCACGCCGATCTTGCCGTCGACCCCCTTCGGCAGCCCCGGGTTGCGCGTGATCTCGATCCAATGCTCACCGCCGTCCGTTGATTTGAAAAGCCCGCTGCCGGGACCGCCGCTCGACATCTGATATTCGACGCGGTACGCCTCCCACAGCGCAGCGAACAGGACGTTCGGGCTGTGCGGATCGACTGCGATATCGACGGCGCCGGTCTTTGCGTCGCGGAACAGCTTGCGCTGCCAGGTCGCGCCGCCGTCCGTGCTCTTGTAGATGCCGCGCTCGTCGCTCGGCGCGCCGTAATGGCCGAACGACGCGACGAACACGATCTGCGGGTTGCTGGGATGAATGCGGATCTTCGAAATCGCCTGCGAGTCGGAGAAGCCGACGTGCCTCCACGTCTTGCCCGCGTCGGTGGATTTGTACACCCCGTCGCCAGGCTGGATGTTGCCGCGGATGCACGATTCACCCGTTCCGATGAACACGACGTCCGGGTTCGACTCCGAGACGGCGACGGCGCCGACCGACGAACTATGGACCTGCCCGTCGGTGACGGGGAACCAGTTCTCGCCGCCGTCAATCGTCTTCCACAATCCACCGCCGGTTGCCCCGAAGTAGCCCTCGCGCGGCCGCCTTTTGACGCCGGAGATCGCAATGGAGCGGCCGCCGCGCAGCGGACCGATGCTGCGCCAGGCGAGGCCCTTTACGACAACCGGATCGACGGACGATTGAAATGGCGCGGCCGCCGCGAGCGTGAACAGCGCGGCGTACAGGGCCTTGAGCAGGCGTGGCATCGGTAAACGTGTTTCGTTCAGCGGGCGACGGCGAGCGGAAGGTCTGGCGCCGCGGTCTTTTCTGGGAACAGCGTCACCTTCACCATGTTCGCCGGGTTCACATACTTCTGCGCGGCCGCGCGGATCATCGCGGCGTCGATCTTCCGGTAGTAGTCAGCCAGGTTGAAGAGGCTCGTCAGGTCCTCGTTGTACTCATAGCGCAGCGCAATCTGCCCGAGCAGGTAGCCGTTCTGTTTCATGTTCGTTTCCTGGTCGCGCAGGAACGTCTCCTTCACGTCCGCCACCTGCTTGTCGGTCGGGCCGTTCGTCTTGAAAGCGTCAACCTCCTTCATCACCGACTTCACGAGCTCCTCCGTGCGGTCGGGGTTCGATCCGAACGAGATTTCGATCGTGTACTCGCCGCGGGGAACCTTTGAGTAGCTCGCATCGGCCGAGATGCTGTAGGTCCCGCCGAGCTCTTCGCGAATGGACTCCCGCAGCCGCACCTCCAGGACGTCGGCCATCGCGCGGATGGCGATGCGGTTCTCCTGCGTGTAGTCGAACGGGCCCGTGAACAGGATGGCGGCGCGGCTCTTGGGTTCGAGCCCCTTGTCGACGCGCTTCTCGATCACGCCTGTGGGCCGCTTCATGCCGATGTCCTTCCAGGTTTCTTTGCGATGCACCGCGGGCAGCGCCGCGAGGTACCGCTCCACGAGCGGCTTCATCGTGTCGACATCGAAGCTGCCAATGAAGACGAACGTAAAATCGCTTGCATCGCTGAAGCGGTCCTTGTAAAACGCGAACGACTTGTCCAGGTTCATCTTGTCGACCGTCTCGGGCGTCATCATCCGCGCGCGCGGATGGTCCTGGGTCATGATCGAGTTCAGCGTCTCGGCGAACGCGAACTCCGGCGACGCTTTCTGATTCAACAGCTGGGACTTCATCGCGTTCGTCAACACGCTGAAGATCGCAGGATCGGCCCGCGGTGCGGTGAACCTGAGATAAATCAGCTGGAACAGCGTGTCGAGATCCTTCTTCGACGCGCTCCCGCGCAGCCCTTCGTCGAGCTCACCGATATAGGGGCTCGCGGAGGCGACCTTTCCGGTGAGCACCTTCCTCAAATCAACCGAGCTGAACTTGCCGAGGCCGCCGCTCGCAATCACCTGCGCGGCCGTCTGCGCGGGGACGAAGTCCGCATCGGTCGCGAGCGAGGTGCCGCCCAGGCTGAACGCCTGGAACACGATCTCGTCTTCCTTGAAATTGGTCGGCTTCAGGACCACCTTGACGCCGTTTGACAGCTCCCACTCGGTGATGCCGAACGCGTCCTTCACGGCGGTCTTCGTGACCGCGCCCGGCGTGGGCGGCGTTTCGATCAGGGCCGCGGTGGCGACGGCATCGACGTACGGCGTCAGCTCCTTGCGCGTGGCCGCGGTGATGACGCCGGCGAGCTTCGTCTCGTCCGGGATCATGAGCCCCTCCTTCTGCGGCGCGTTGACCAGCACGACGCGATTCTTGTCGGGCACCCACTGCTTCGCGAGCGCGTTGACCTCCGCGAGCGTGATCTCCGGCAGGAACCGCGCGTGCAGCGCCGCCTCGTACTCGATGCCGGGGCTAGGCTCCTTGTCGGTGAAGTTGCGCACGTACTCATCCGCGAGCGACTGGGACGGCGTGTTCTCCTTTTCGGTGACGGCGCGCTCGAGGCCGCGCATGATGTTCGTCTTCTGCCGATCGAGCTCGGTCGCGGTGAAGCCGAACTTCTCGACCCGCAGCGCCTCGCTGAAGAGCGCGTCGAGGCCGCGCTCGATGCCGTCCTCCTTGACGCCCGCGCTCAGCGTGGAGACATCGAGGGTCCGCACGAACTGTCCGCGCCCCGCACCTGCGCCGAGGAACGGCGCGTCCGGCTTTTGTGACATTTCCGAGTACCGCGCGGACAGCATGCCGGCGAACAGCCGCTCGACGATCTGCTGGCGGTAAGCGGCGACGGTGCTCTGATCGCGCGCCGGCATCTTGGAATAGACGGCAACGCTCGTGCCCGAGGCTTCCTTGTCGGTGGCGATCGCGTACAACGTGCCGGGCTGTTCGGGAACGTTGTAGGTCGGGCGGAGCTTCGTGGCCGCGGCCTTCGGGATCGATTCGAAGTGCTTCTTCACGAGCGACTCGACCGCCGCCTTGTCGAAATCGCCGACCGCTACGACGGCCATCAGCTCGGGACGATACCAGTCGGCGTAGAACTGCGTCAGCCGCTCGTGCTTGAAGCCATGAACGACTTCCATGTCGCCGATCGGCAGCCGCTCGGCATAGCGCGATCCCTTGAAGAGGATCGGGAACTGCTTGTCCTGCATGCGCGCGCCCGCGCCGCGCCGCAGCCGCCACTCCTCGGTGATGACGCCGCGTTCCTTGTCGATCTCCTCGCCCTCGAACGAGACGTTGTGCGCCCAGTCCTCGAGGATCTGGAACGCCTTTTCGAGCACGTCGGGCTTGTCGGTCGGCACCTGCAGCATGAAGACCGTCTCGTCAAAGCTCGTGTACGCGTTGACGTGTGGGCCGAACCGCATGCCGATGGATTCAAGAAACTTGACGACTTCCTGCTTCGGAAAATTCTTCGTGCCATTGAACGCCATGTGCTCCACGAAGTGCGCCAGTCCCGACTGATCGCGATCCTCGAGAATCGATCCGGCGTTGACGACCAGGCGGAGCTCCGCGCGCTGCTCCGGCTTCTTGTTCCTGCGGATGTAGTAGCGAAGGCCGTTTGCAAACCGGCCCGTGGTGATCTGCGTGTCGAGCGGGATGGCCGCGGTCAGCGGCGCCGACGCGGCGGGCGATGCGGCAGGCTGGATCGCGGAAGCCGCAGGTTGCTGCGCGGCGACGAAGCTCGTGGCGGTCAGGTAGAACGCGGCGAGAGTGCTCAGCTTGACGCTCTGGCGGATGATCATTGGAGACTCCAGGAGCGGGAATGTCCGCGGCCCGGATTATCCGCGCTGCACTCGAGAGAGGTCAAGTCAGTTGCGCACTGTTTCTCCCGTCTTGTGTTTGTCCGTTGCCTCCTGCCGCTTGTCCCGTGTCAGAACCCCCACCGCACGCCCAGCTGCAGCCTGCGTTCGCCGCCGCCGCTGATGATTCTGCCGAAATTGCTATCGGTCAGGCTGCTCACGGGCTCGCCGAATTGCGGCGCGTTCAACGCATTTTGCGCCTCCACCCTGAGCTCGATCGTCGATTGGCCGCGCTTCTGCAGACGGCTCAGAAGCAGATCGAGGCGGCTGACCTTTGGTCCACGCACGTCGGGATATGTGCGCGTGCCGGTGCCGAACGTGAAGGGCGCGGGCTGTGCAAACGCCGCGGTGTTGAACCAGTGATCGAGCGTCCGCTCGCCGGCGGCGACGACCGGATCGCCGACAAGGTTCGCGTGCGCGCCGAGCCCCGTCGAGACCCCGTTGCTGGCCGTGACACCGCCGATCACGAGCGGCCGGCCGCTTGCCAGCGATCCGACGCCGCCCAGCCGCCAGCCGCCGACGACATGTGAGATCCACCCGCTCTTGATCCAGCGCTGGCCGGGCCCGACGGGCAGCTCCCAGATGAAATACGTGGTGAGGACGTGCGTCCGATCGTCTTCGGCGACGGCCTTCGATTTGCTGAGATCGTTCGGGTCAATCACGACGCTGCCGCGGCTGCCGAATCGTTCCGGCACCGTGTCTTCTTCCCTGCTGAAGGTGTAGGCGGCCTGATAGGCAAGTCCTCGTGCGGAGCGCCTCTCGATCTTGAGGGTCAGGCCGTTGTACCACGAGTCGCCCGCCGAGTCGCGGAAGCGGGTGACCCCCGCGTAGTGCGGGTACGGTTTCAACAGCTGGGAGGCGCGCGTGTTCGCCGCGGTCAGCAGCGAGTCACCGGTTCTGATAATCCCGAAGAGGGGGTTCGGCACAAGCGCATCGAGCGCCGTGCCCTGCGACAACGCATCGGACGGAATCGCGTTGCGCGAGCGATTGACCCATAGCTTTTCGCCGCGCGTGCCGACGTACGCCACCTCGGCGACCATCTGGGCTGGCAGCTCGCGCTGCAGACTGACGTTCCACATGCGCGCGAACGGCGTCTCGAGATCGCGAAATGCCGTGGTGACCGAGCCTCCGACGGCGGTCGCCGGCGGCTCGAAATAGCCGGACCGAAATGGGCTGCGCAGCGAGGCGTCGGGCGGCGGCGTATTGGGGGCCGCGGGAGGTGTGCTTCCGCCCACGAGGTTGACCGCCGTCGCTGTCAGGAAGCCGCCTCCTCCCAGATCGCTCGGCGCCGATCCGATCCCGCCGCTTCCAGGGTAGTAGACGATCCCGAATCCACCGCGCACGACCATCGGTGCCGTCACGTGCCACGCGACCCCGAGCCGCGGCGCCAGATTGTTGCGATCCGGGTCCGTCTGATAGCGCGACGAGCCGTCGCGCCCCACGAGGCGCACAATTCCTTTCCGCCCCGTCAAGGGATCTGCCGCGCCGGCATCGAAGAAGGTCAACTGGTCGTCCTTCTCGATCCAGGGTGTCTGATACTCGTAACGCAGCCCGGCGTTGATCGTGATGCGGTTGGTGATCTTCCAGTCGTCCTGGACGTACGGCGCGACATACTTCTGCGACGTGTGGAACCGCGGGTCGCCGGTGATCTGTCCCCCGGTGGGCGCGCCCAGCAGGAATGTCGCGAAGCCAAATCCCGCCGTGGTCGACGCCGTCGCGGGATTCGGGCCCTGCGTGAATCCCGTACCGAAGACGTACTGACCGGACGGATATTCGGGCCGGAACACGTCGAATCCCATTCGCGCGAACTGCAGGCCTCCTTTGACCGCATGCGGACCCTTGAGCCACGTCACGTGCCCCTGCAGCTCGCGCGTGCCCTCGAGATCGTCGATGAGGCCCGCGCGGTTCATTCCCAGCGAGTCGACTCCGCCGCCCACCTCGATCCGCGGGAACATCGCGAGCGCCGAGTGCGCCTTGAGTGCTGGATCGCCGGCGCCGATACCCAGCGTCTCGAAATCGAGCCCCAGGGTCGCGGGCGTGGTCGTGAAATGATTTCGCGTGTATCCGAAGCGGACCTCGGCGACCAGGTTCGGGCGGAACATCATCGTGTCGCTCAGCACCGACGAGAGTCGATCGTTCGCGCGCGTGCCGAACTCGCCGTTGATTCCGGGATCGGGAAACGCGACGCTGACCGTCGGCGATTCGTCCTTGCCATTGCTCTGGCGATATGAACCGAACAGGCGGTGCCGTCCCATGTTGTGGTCCACGCGGATCACGACCGGCAGCGTGGAGCTCGTGCGCGATCGCTCGCGCACGAAGTTCTGCGTGGCCTTGTCGTTGGTCGGCAGCGGATAGTGCTCCAGAATCGCCTTCGCGATCGGATCGATGCGATCTGTCGGGATGACATTTCCTGGAAACGGATCGCGGATGAAACCGCCGGACGGATTCGGGCGTGTGGTCTGCGGGTCGTAGATCGTGATCACCTGGCCGGAACTGGTGCGGGTCTGCGAGAAGTCTCCGCCCCTCTGCAACAGAGTCGGAACCGTGCGGATCAGGTTGTCGGGGACGAGGCTTTTCGAGCGTTCGAGGTTCAGGAAGAAGAACGTGTGGTCTTTCCTGATGGGTCCACCGAGCGTGAACCCGTATTGCTTGATGTCCTCTTTGCCGCGCGGCACGTGATTGCGGTTGTTGGTCCAGCTGTTTGCGTTGAACCTGTCCTTGCGGATGTAGCCGTATGCGCTGCCATGGAGCGTGTTGGTCCCTGAACGCGTGGCCGCCGTAATGACCCCGCCTCCGGTGCGGCCGAACTCGGCGGCGAGGCCGTTGGTGACCACCTTGAATTCTTCGACGCTTTCGAGTGGTGGCGAGTAGTTCAGATCGTTTGTCGTGCTGTTGCGCTGTTCCGCGCCGTCGAGCATCACGGAGGTCGCATTCGATCGCGCGCCGTTGATGAGAGGCCCCGTGCCGGCGTTTCCACGATCCACGACACCCGGCGCAAGCGTCACGAGCGAGTATGGATTCCGGCCGACCAGCGGCAGCTCGAGCATCTGGCGTCCGGATACGATATTGCCGAGCGCCGCGCTCTGCAGCTCCAACTGTGCGGCGTGGGCCGTAACTGTGATTTCGTCCTGCACCGATCCCGGCTTGAGCAGCAGGTCCACCGTCGCCGTCAGCCCGACGCGAATGGTCACATCCGTCACGCGGGCGGTTGTGAAGCCTGCGAGCGCGGCTGCCACGTCATACGTGCCGATCGGAAGGTACGGAACCGTGTACTGGCCAACGCCGTTTGTGACGGTCTGGCGCGCCACACGCGTTCCGTGCTGCGTCACCGTCACCGTAGCGCCGGGCACCACGGCGCCCGCGTCGTCGAACACCCGTCCGGTAACAGAACCCTGTTCGACCTGTGCGTGAGCCGGGCCCGCTGACGCCAGTAGCACCAGAAGCGCGAGAAACGACGTGGAGAGGCGGCGTGTCGGCATGGCGATCTCCCGGAATTGCCGTACGAAACGCGAGTAGCCTACCTCCGCCGCGATGCCATGTCACGAACCCAAGGCAGGGGCAACAGGCACGACTTTGGTAGGGGTGGACCCGGTCATCCCAGGTGAATCAGGCCTCGCTTCAGCGCCGTAATGACCGCCTGCGTCCGATGGCGCAGGTCCGACGGTGCGGCGCTAAGGATAGCCGTTTTCAGATCGCCGCGCAGGGGTTGACAGTAATATACTCTACGATGCAGAGTATTATTGTGTTATAAAGCCTGTGAGGTCGCTTATGCTCCGGAATGTATTCATCGGTGTGCTGTCTGTGGGGATGCTGGTCGGTGGCTGCAGTCGATCGAACAACCTGCTGTCCGGCCGTGTCGAGGCCACGGTCGCCGGCCACTCGGTCGTCGTGACCGACTGCTACCGCACGCGCGTTCCGCAGCCGCAGGCCGAAGCGAACGGGGCGCGCTTCACGCCATGCCGCGACGCGGACGTCCTGATCCGCGCGGAGCAGCTGACCGTAAACGGGACGCCGTACGGGTCGCTCCCGCCTGGCGCACGGATCCTCGTCGATCACGCGCGCGTTTCGATTGAGAAATAACAGGAACGTGATCGGCCTCTGCGAGAGATCCGTTTCTGCGGTCTCTGCGCGAGATCCGTCACGGGTTCTGAAACCGCTCCTACCGTCCTCCGCGCGGCGGCGGTGGCGGCGGCATCTCCGACGACCCGAAGCGCGGCAGCATCTCATCGCGCATGGCGAGCTGGTAGATCGCCGACGCGACGATCACCGCCGCCTTCTTCACATCCTCTTCAATCACGCGCTCGTACGTGTCCAGGTTCGTGTGGTGCGTGTGCGTGTTGTATTCGATGGGATCCTGAGAGAAGCCGATCCCGGAGAGCCCCGCGTTGTTGAACGATGTGCTGTCGGTCCCGCCGACGGCGCGGCTCGTACTCGTCGTTGCGCCGTAAATTCCGAGATCCTGGAACGGCGCGAAGATCTCGCGGAGCGTGGCCGCCGCGGCCGGAGGCCCGAAGACGCTCGCGCCACGAAGCTGTCCCGTGCCCGTGTCGATGTTCAGGTACGCCACAAGCTTGCTCCACTCCGGCTTCTGCGCTTCGAACGAGCCGAAGTGCTCTTTCACATACGCCTGCGATCCGAGCAGCCCCTCCTCTTCGCCGCTCCAGAGCGCCACGCGAATGGTGCGCCGCGGCTGCACGCCCAGCTTCATCAGGATCCGCGACGCTTCCATCATGATCGAGCAGCCGATCGCGTTGTCGGTCGCGCCCGTGGCCGAGTGCCACGAATCGAGGTGCCCGCCGAGCATGACGACTTCATCCTTCTTATCTGTTCCGGGGATCTCGCCGATCGTGTTGTACGCGGTGCGCCCTTCGGCATACGTGCGGTTCACGATGTTGAACTCGAGTTCGACGGGTATGCCGTCAGCGAGGATGCGCGCAATCCTCCCGTAGTCCTCGTTGCGAACGACGACGGTCGGCATGGCTTTCGAGAGGTCGTAGGTCGCGTTGCCGAAGGCGACGATCTGGCCATGCTCGCGTCCCGCGTCGTTCATACGCACGAGCGCGCCGGTCTCCTTCAGAAACTGATCGACGCGCTGGGTGACCTGTGACGTCGTCAGCGCACCCGGCTTTGGCGGGAGCTGCCCGCGGCCGCCTCCGCGCTGACCGCGGCCTGCGTTCGGATTATTGGGGTCGTACTGCGCCTTGAGGTCTTCGTCGCTCCGCCGCTTCGCGGCCGGGTTGAGGTTCACCGGCACGACCCGCGGCGCCCCGACCAGCACGATCGCGCCGTCCACCTGCTTCTTCACGGTCTCGAGATACGCGGTGAGCTCCTCCGCCGTCGGACGGTCCGGCAGCACGATGTTTGTCGCTTTCCCCTTGACCGTGCCTTTTGTCCCCGGCGTCCACGCGAGCACCTCGAGCACGAGCATGTCTTTCACAGGCGAGGTGATCGCGCCCCAGGCGAAATCGTTCGTCCATCCCGGATGTCCCCAGTCCCATGGCTCCAGGTGGGCGTTCTTCATCCCCCACGACTCCATCGTCTTCACGGACCATTCGCCCGCCGCCTTCAGGCTTGGCGTGCCCGTCAGCCGCGGGCCGTACACATCGGCTAGAAAATGCAGTGTACGCATGACCTGCGAATGGTTCAGCCCTTCCTCTCTGATCTCTGAATTGATAGAGGTGTCAACACGCCCCTCGGTCACGAACGGCAGGGCGGTGGCCGCTGAAATCGCGAACGCGACGACGAGTCTCTTCATAGCGATGAGCCTACTACGGCTCACGTCAATGTTCTTGAAGGGCAGTGGTTTCAGGAGGGGAAAGTCATGAATCGCGACGAGATCCAGGGTAAGAAGGACCAGATTCGCGGCAAGATGAAGCAGGCAGTGGGCGACTTGACGGACGACGAACGCCTCCGCGACGAAGGCGTCTCGGACGAAGCCGCCGGCAACGTCGAGGAAGGGTTTGGACGCGGCCGCCGCAAGGCCGGCGAAGCGCTCGAAGACCTCGGCGATCGCCTGAAGCGCTAGAATCAACGGACAGGGCGGGTCCAACCCGTCCTGTCCGTTGTCTTTTCAGCGCGAGAGGGTGTCCGTTGGTCGAGGAGATTGTTGAAACAGAAGGGCACCTGATCGATTCGCGTCTGATGACCGAGATCTTCGACGCCGTGGTGAAGCACGGCGCGAGCTTCGAGGTCATGCAGTTCGCCATCGGCCGCACGAACAACGACTATTCCCGTCTGCAGATGCGCGTGACGGCCCCGGAAACGGGGATCATGCAGGACCTGCTCGAAGAGCTCGTTGCATTCGGATGCCGGACCGCGGGGGAGCTCGACGCGGCGCTGCAGCCCGCGCCGATTGACGGCTGCGCCCCGGACGATTTCTATTCCACCAGCAACCACCGCACGTGGGTGCGGCACGGCGGCCGTTGGCTCGAGGTCGAGCGTCAGCGCATGGACGCTGCGATCGTGATCGAGGACGGCCGCGCCATGTGCCGCAAGCTCCGCGATCTCCGCAAGGGCGATCGCGTCGTGTGCTTCCTCGATGGCATCCGCGTGGTCCCCGAGTTCCGCGAACGCGATCGGCACGGTTTCGCGTTCATGACGGGAGGGATCTCATCGGAACGCCACGTCGAGACGAGCGTCGAGCGGATTGCGGAGATGATCCGCGAGGTCAAGGGCTCGGGCGGCCGCGTCGCGTTTGTGGTCGGCCCGGTCGTCGTCCACACGGGGGCCGCGTCCTATTTCTGCGATTTGATCAGGCGCGGCTTCGTCGACGTGCTCCTCGCGGGCAACGCGCTCGCCGTGCACGACATCGAAGGAGCGCTCTACGGAACCTCGCTCGGCGTGAGCCTCAAGACCGGAGTCCCTGTCGAAGGGGGGCACCGGCATCACATGCGTGCGATCAACGCGATCCGCCGCGCCGGCGGGATCCAGCCCGCGGTCGCCTCCGGACTGCTGACCTCGGGCGTGATGTACGAATGCGTAAAGAAAAGTGTGCCGTATGTGCTCGCCGGGAGCATCCGCGATGACGGGCCGCTGCCGGACACGATCATGGACCTCGTCGAGGCGCAGGACCGGTATGCCGAGGCGCTGACGGACGTGAAGATCGCCGTCGTGCTGTCGACGATGCTCCACGGGATCGGCGTGGGTAACATGCTGCCCTCCTGGGTGAAGGTGGTGTGCGTCGACATCAACCCATCCGTGGTCACCAAGCTCGTTGACCGCGGATCGGCGCAAACGCTCGGGCTGGTGACGGATACCGGGCTTTTTGTGCATCAACTGGCGCAGAAGCTCGGCGGCCCGTAAAGGGCCGCCCTACATGCAGGCCGGGCCGCGCCGTATGCCCGCCGGGCCGCGCCCGTATGCAGGCCGGGTCTTTACGGCCCGGCAGCGCGCGGGGGTTGCGCTACTGCGGCCCGTTTGGTATATTTGCAAGGTTCTGGTCGGCCCTGGGACACCCTATCTAGGGCCCGACACCAAGAAAGCGCCCCGTGCACATTAAACGGGCGCACCAAGGCAGTCTCTGGCGGACGCCGCAACAACAACCTTATAGGGTAAGTCAGTTCCAGGTGCCGGGCCGCCGTGCGGCTCCTAGGCCTGGAACATCGAACCGATTGCGCGGGGCCTTACCGCCGCTGTCGGCGTTTTTCATGTTTTCGCGCGCGCAGGAATCGCGTGCGTGACTGGAGTTGTCCAAGACCGTGCCGACGATCAGCCAGCTTGTTCGCAAGGGCCGAGAGAAGGTCCTCACGAAGACCAAGAGCCCCGCGCTGCAGGACAGCCCGCAGAAGCGCGGCGTCTGCGTGCGCGTCTTCACCCAGACGCCGAAGAAACCGAACTCCGCGCTCCGCAAGGTCGCGCGCGTCCGGCTGACGAACGGGATCGAGGTGACCACCTACATCCCCGGCGTCGGCCACAACCTGCAGGAGCACTCGCTCGTGCTCATTCGCGGAGGCCGCGTGAAGGATCTCCCGGGTGTGCGCTACCACGTGGTCCGCGGCACGCTCGACGCGGTTGGCGTGCAGGGACGCAAGCAGGGACGCTCCAAGTACGGCGCAAAGAGGCCGAAGTCGTAGGCGCGGCGCTGACGCGCCCCGTCAAGGCAAAAGGCAAAAGGCAAAAGGTAAAACTCAATGCCGCGACGAAGAGAAATTGCAAAGCGCGAGGTTCCCCTCGATCCGATTTACAGCAGCGCGCTCGTGACGAAGTTCATCAGCACGCTGATGAGCGACGGCAAGCGCAGCACCGCCGAGCGGATCATGTACGGCAGCCTGTCGACGATCCAGGAGAAGACGGGCGACGATCCGCTGAAGGTGTTCAAGAAGGCGATCGAGAACGTCAAGCCCGCGCTCGAAGTGAAGTCGCGCCGCGTCGGCGGCTCGAACTACCAGGTGCCGGTCGAAGTGAACCCGAACCGCCGCCTCTCGCTCAGCATCCGCTGGCTTGTCGGGTTCGCGCGGTCACGCGGCGATGGCAAGACGATGGAGGAAAAGCTCGCGAACGAGCTGCTCGATGCGGCGAACCTCCGCGGCGGCGCGGTGAAGAAGCGTGAGGACACGCACCGCATGGCGGAAGCGAACAAAGCGTTCGCGCATTATCGCTGGTAGATAGAGGGCCTTCCGCCTGAAGGCGGAAGCTACGGGTTTCCGATTTTGTACGGGTTTCCGATTTTGTACGGGTTTTCGATTTTGTAGCTTCCGCCTTCAGGCGGAAGAACGAGCAATGCCAAGAGAAACACCACTTAACCGGACGCGGAACATCGGCATCATGGCCCACATCGATGCCGGCAAGACCACCACGACCGAACGGATCCTGTTCTACACGGGCATCACGTACAAGATCGGCGAAGTGCACGAAGGCACCGCGGTCATGGACTGGATGGAGCAGGAACAGGAGCGCGGGATCACGATCACGTCGGCCGCGACGACGTGCTTCTGGCGCGAGCACCGGATCAACATCATCGACACGCCCGGCCACGTCGACTTCACGGCGGAAGTCGAGCGCTCGCTGCGCGTCCTCGACGGCGCGGTCGCGGTGTTCGACGCCGTCGCCGGCGTCGAGCCGCAGTCGGAGACGGTATGGCGCCAGGCGGACAAGTACCGCGTGCCGCGCATCTGCTTCGTCAACAAGATGGACCGCATCGGCGCGGACTTCAAGCGCACGTTCGAGCAGATTACGACCAAGCTCGGTGGCAACCCCGTCGCCATCCAGCTGCCGATCGGCAGCGAAGACAAGTTCCTCGGCGTCGTCGACCTCGTGAAGATGAAGTCGATCACCTACAAGGACGAGACGATGGGCGCCGACTACATCGTCGGCGAGATCCCCGCCAACATGCTCGAGGAGGCGAAGCACTTCCGCGAGCAGCTGATCGAGAAGGTCAGCGAGGCCGACGACAAGATCCTCGAGAAGTACCTGCACGGCGAAGAGATCACCGAAGAGGAAATCAAGGCGGCGCTGCGCAAGCGCGTGAACAGCTCGGTCCACACGACCGGCGACAAGGCGGAGGCCGCCTTCGTCCCCGTGATCTGCGGATCGGCGTTCAAGAACAAGGGCGTGCAGCCGCTGCTCGACGCGGTCGTCGACTACCTGCCGTCGCCTGTCGACGTCCCGCCGATCGCGGGCTTCGATCCGAACAAGGGACCCGACGCGATCATCGAGCGCCCGGCGTCCGACAGCGCGCCGTTTGCCGCGCTCGGGTTCAAGATCATGACCGACCCGTTCGTCGGTCAGCTCACGTTCATCCGCGTGTACTCCGGCGTCATGACGTCCGGCTCCTCGGTCTACAACGCGACCAAGGGGAAGTCGGAGCGTCTCGGCCGCCTGCTGAAGATGCACGCGAACAAGCGCGAGGAAATCAAGGAAGTCTACGCGGGGGACATCGCGGCGGCCGTCGGGCTGAAGAGCGTGTCGACCGGCGACACGATCTGCGACGAGAAGAAGCCGGTCGTACTCGAGTCGATGGACTTCCCCGAGCCGGTCATCTCGTTGTCGATTGAGCCGAAGACGAAGGCCGACCAGGAAAAGCTCGGGCAAGGGCTCGGCAAGCTCATGGCCGAAGACCCGACGTTCCGTGTGAAGACCGACCAGGCCACCGGCGAAGTCGTCATCGCCGGCATGGGCGAGCTGCATCTCGAAATCATCGTCGACCGCCTGCGCCGTGAGTTCAACGTCGACGCGAGCACCGGCCGTCCGCAGGTCGCCTACAAGGAAACGATCACGCGCCCGGCCGACGGCGAGATGAAGTACGCGAAGCAGACGGGCGGGCGCGGTCAGTACGGCCACGCGAAGATCCACTTGTATCCGGGGGAGCCGGGATCCGGCTACGTCTTCGAGAACAAGATCACGGGCGGCTCGATCCCGAGGGAATTCATCAAGCCGGTCGACGAAGGCATCAAGGAAGCGCTCACGCGCGGCGTGCTCGCCGGCTACCCAGTGGACGATGTGCGCATCGAGCTCTACGACGGTTCGTACCACGACGTCGACTCGTCGGAAATGGCGTTCAAGATCGCCGGCTCCATGGCCTTCCAGGACGCCGCGAAGAAGGCTAGGCCGGTGCTGCTCGAGCCGATGATGCGCGTCGAGGTCGTCGTGCCGAAGGAGCACCTGGGAAGCGTCATGGGTGACCTCTCGAGCCGGCGCGGCCAGATCCAGTCGCAGGAGGACCGCGGCGGGACGCAGATCATCAACGCGCGCGTGCCGCTCTCCGAGATGTTCGGCTACGCGACGGACCTGCGGTCGGCCACGCAGGGGCGCGCGACCTACTCGATGCACTTCGACCGATATGAACCCGCGCCTGGCAATGTCAGTGAGGAAGTCGTGGCGCGCGTGCAAGGCAAGTGAGTGCGCGCGTGAAGAGTCAGCGCGCCTGAAAAGGGAAAAGGGAAAAGGCAGAAACGATGGCGACCGCATTCAGCGACAAGATCCGTATCCGTTTGAAGGCATACGACAACCGGGTGCTCGATCAGTCGACGACGGAGATCGTGGACACGGCGCGGCGCACCGGCGCACGCCTGGCGGGCCCGATTCCGCTTCCGACGGAAAAGAACAAGTGGACGGTGCTCCGTTCGCCGCACGTCGACAAGAAGTCGCGCGAGCAGTTCGAGCTGCGGACGCACAAGCGCCTGATCGACATCTTCGAGCCGACGCCGCAGACGGTGGACGCGCTGATGAAGCTCGACCTGCCGGCCGGCGTCGACGTTGAGATCAAGGCGTTCGGGAAGGAACACAAGTAAAACCGGGATGCGGGATGCGGGGCGCGGGATCCGATCGGATCCCGGATCGCGGATCCCGAATCCCGAATCGGACAGGATTCAACATGGTTACAGGAATCATTGGACGCAAGGTCGGCATGACGCAGGTGTTCGCGCCGGACGGCACCGTGTCCCCCGCCACCGTGATCAAGGCCGGCCCGTGCGTGGTGGTGCAGGCGAAGGGGGGGGCGACCGACGGGTACGAGGCCGTGCAGCTTGGGCTCGTCGAGGAGAAGCCGGCGCGCGTCGGGCAGCCGCTCGCGGGGCACTACAAGAAGGCGGGCGTGCCGCCGACGCGTGTGCGGCGTGAAGTGAAGCTCGCGAAGGGGACCGAGCCGCTCAAGGCTGGCGACCAGGTGCTCGTCACCGGCGTGTTCAACAACGGCGACCGCGTCGATGTCATCGGCATCAGCCGCGGCAAGGGCTTCCAGGGGGTCGTCAAGCGCCACAATTTCGCCGGCGGCGCGGCGACGCACGGGTCGATGTTCCACCGCGCGCCCGGATCGATCGGCGCCTCATCCTATCCCTCGCGCGTGGTCAAGGGCATGCGAGCGCCCGGCCGCATGGGCGGCGACCGCGTGACGGTGCGCAACCTGAAGGTCGTGCAGGTGGATGCCGAGAACAACCTGCTCGTGATTCACGGCGCGATCCCCGGCGCGCCCGGCGGCTACGTGGTGATCCGCAAGGCGGTGGCGGCCAAGCGCATCGCCGCTCCGCAAGCGGAGAAGCCGTCCAAGGTGCAGGTGCAAAAAGGTAAGAAGTAGTCATGAAACTCAACATCCAGAATGCCGACGCTGAAACCGTCGGTACCGTTGATGTGAACGACGAGGTGTTCGGCGGACGCGTGAAGTCCGACCTCATCTGGGCCGCGGTTGTCCAGGAGAACGCGGCGGAGCGCCGCGGCACGCACGCGACGAAAAACCGCGCGCTCGTCAGCGGCGGCGGCAAGAAGCCGTACAAGCAGAAGGGCACCGGCCGCCCGCAGGTCGGCTCGAGCCGCACCCCGCTCTGGCGCAAAGGGGGCACCGTCTTCGGCCCGCAGCCGCGCAGCTACGAGTTCGACATGCCGAAGAAGGTGCGCATCGGCGCCATCCGCGCGGCGCTCGCGCAGAAGCTGCAGGACGGCGCCGTGATCGTCGTTGACAAGCTCCAGGCGGGCGAGAACAGCAAGACGAAGGACACCGTCGCGATGCTCCGCCGCTGGGGCGTGTCGGGCAAGACCGTGGTCATCGACGTGCAGCAGAACGACGCGTTCGTGCAGTCGGCGCGCAACATCGCGGGCGTGAAGCTGGCGTCGGCGAGCCGCGTCACCGCACGCGACCTCATCGACACCGCACATGTAGTTGTGACTCGCGAAGCGCTCGAGAAGCTCCAGGAGAGCCTGGGCTAGACACCTGAAGAACTGGAAGCGGACATGAAACTTACAGACGTCATCAAGCGGCCGCTGGTCACGGAAAAGACTACGGCGATTCGTGAAGGCAACCGGACGGTGGTGTTCCGGGTCGCGCCGAATGCGACGAAGGTCGACATCAAACGCGCGGTCGAGAAGCTGCTCGGCTCGAAGGTGGAGGCGGTCCGCACGTCGATCTCGCACGGCAAGATGAAGCGCCAGGGGCGGTTCGTCGGCCAACGCTCGGACTGGAAGAAGGCCTACGTGAAGCTTCGCGAAGGCGAAAAAATTCCTGAGTTCCTGGAAGGCGCGTAAAGAAGGCGGCTGGCGGCTGGCAGCTGGCGGCTGAAAGCTTCAAGGATCAAAGAGATGCCGATCAGAAAATACAACCCGACGTCACCCGGCCGGCGGTTCCAGACGGTGCAGGTGTTCGACGAGATCACGACGAACGAGCCGTACAAGCCGCTGGTCGAGCCGCTGCGCAAGTCCGGCGGCCGCAACAACCATGGCGAGCTGACCTCGTGGTGGCGCGGCGGCGGCCACAAGCGGAACTACCGCGTCATCGACTTCAAGCGCGACAAGCGCGACATCCCGGCGAAGGTCGCGACGGTCGAGTACGACCCGAACCGCTCGGCGCGTATCGCGCTGCTGACGTATGCCGACGGCGAGAAGCGCTACATCGTCCAGCCGGCGGGGCTGAAGGTGGGCGACACGATCGTCTCGGGCGACAACGTCGACATCCTCCCGGGCAACGCGCTCCCGCTCAAGAACATCCCGCTCGGCACGCAGATCCACAACGTGGAGCTGAAGCCCGGCAAGGGTGGACAGATCGCGCGCAGCGCGGGGTCATCGGTGCAGCTCGTCGCGAAGGAAGGCGAGTACGCGTCGGTGAAGATGCCGTCCGGTGAAATCCGGAAGATCAACGTCGAGTGCCTCGCGACGATCGGGCAGGTCGGCAACGTCGACCACGAGAACGTCTCGATCGGCAAGGCGGGCCGCAGCCGGTGGCTGGGCAACCGCCCGCACGTGCGCGGCGTCGCGATGAACCCGGTTGACCACCCGCTCGGCGGCGGTGAAGGCAAGACGTCCGGCGGACGCCACCCGGTCTCGCCGTGGGGCCAGCCGAGCAAGGGCTACAAAACGCGCAACCGCAAGGCGACCGATCGCTTCATTGTTCAAAGGCGGCAGAAGTAATGTCCCGTTCACTCAAAAAAGGTCCTTTCGTCGACGTTCCGCTTCTCGAGAAGGTGGAAGTCATGAACCGCGGCGGCGAGAAGAAGGTGATCAAGACCTGGTCGCGCCGATCGACGGTCATCCCTGAAATGGTGGGCCACACCATCGCCGTGCACAACGGGCGCAAGTTCATCCCGGTGTACGTGACCGAGAACATGGTCGGCCACAAGCTCGGCGAGTTCGCGCCGACGCGCCAGTTCAAGGGACACACGACGAAGAGCGACAAGGCCGCGGCCGTGGCCGCGCCGGCGGCCGGAGCCGCCAAGGCGGGTGCGTAATGGCCGTGCAGGCACACGCCACCGCGAAATACATCCGCACCTCCGCGCAGAAGGCGGGGCTCGTCCTCGACCTGATTCGCGGGCGTGACGTGAACAACGCGCTCGCGACGCTGCGCTACGCGCGCAAGGGTGTGGCGCGCGACATCGAGAAGGTGCTGCGCTCCGCGATCGCGAACGCGTCCCAGAAGGAGGGCTTCGGCGGCGATGTCGAGAACCTCTACGTGAACGCGTGCTACGCGAACCAGGGACCGTCGCAGAAGCGGATCCGCCCCGCCCCGATGGGGCGCGCGTTCCGCGTCGTCAAGCGCACCGCGCACCTGACGGTGCAGGTCGCCGAGCACCCGGTGCACATCGCGGCGCCTGCCTCGCCGCAGCCGGCGGGGCGATCCGCCGCCGGCGGAGGCGGGCCGGAGCGCGGAGGTAAAGGCGCACCGAAACGTCCGCGCGGCGCGAAGCCGAAGCCCAGGGCCGCGGCGAAGAAGAAGACCGCGTCGAAGCGCAGCGCGGGGACCGCGAAGAAAAAGACCGCGCGCAAGGGCGGCCGCGCCAAGACGGCCAAGAGCTAACGCAGCGAACGGAGAATTATGGGTCAGAAAGTACATCCGCACGGGTTCCGGCTCGGCTTCAACAAGACGTGGCGCTCGCGGTGGTTCGCCGACAAGGACTACTCGAAGCTGCTCCATGAAGATCTGAAGCTCCGCGACACGCTGAAGGCGCGGTTCGCGCATGCGGGCGTGTCGAAGATCGAGATCGAGCGGGCCGCCAACAAGCTGAAGATCGACATCTACACCTCGCGCCCGGGCATCATCATCGGCCGCAAGGGGACCGAGGTCGACAAGTTGAAGCAGGAGATCCAGAAGAAGACCAACCGCGAGGTCTTCATCAACATCCAGGAGATCCAGAAGCCGGAGCTCGACGCGCAGCTGATCGGCGAATCGGTCGCGATGCAGCTCGAGAAGCGCGTGGCGTTCCGCCGCGCGATGCGCAAGGCGGTCGAATCGGCGCTGCGCTTCGGCGCGCGCGGGATCAAGGTCCGCGTCTCGGGCCGGCTGAACGGCGCGGAAATCGCGCGCTCCGAGTGGTATCTGCACGGGCAGCTGCCGCTGCAGACGCTGCGCGCCGACATCGATTACGGCTTCGCGGAAGCGAGCACCACCTACGGCCAGATTGGCGTGAAGGTGTGGCTCTATAAAGGTGAGCGTCTCGTCCCGCGCATCGGGCGCGAGGAAGACTATCGCGCACCGCGGCGCCCGGCGGGTCGCGCATAGTGAATGATGAATGATGAATGCTCAATGCTGAATCGCTCTGCTGAATCTTGGTCGGCATTCAGCATTCATCACTGAACATTCAGCATTTCAGGGAACACAACCATGTTGATGCCGAAGAAGGTCAAGTACCGGAAGCAGCAGCGCGGCCGGATGGCGGGGAAGGCGTGGCGCGGGTCCGACGTGTCGTTCGGCGACTACGGGCTCAAGGCGCTCGAGCCGTGCTGGATGACGGCGCGGCAGATCGAGGCGGCGCGCGTCGCGATGACCCGCTTCGTCAAGCGCGGCGGCAAGATCTGGATCCGCGTGTTCCCGGACAAGCCGATTACGAAGAAGCCGCAGGAAACGCGGATGGGAAAAGGCAAGGGTGCGCCTGAAGAGTGGGTGTGCGTCGTCCGTCCCGGCCGCATCCTGTTCGAGATGGAAGGGGTGAGCGAGGCGGACGCGCGCCGGGCGATGCAGCTCGCCGCGGCCAAGCTCTCGATCAAGACCAAGTTCGCGACCCGGTTCGCGCAGGAGAAAGCGTCATGAAGGTGACGGACGTCCGCGACCTCGCGGTCGACGAGCTGCGTCAGCGCGAGAAGGACATGGACGACCAGCTGTTCCGGCTGCGCATCCAGAAGTCGATGGGGCAGCTGGAAGCGGCGCACAAGCTGAAGGGTCTGCGGCGCGACCTCGCGCGCGTGAAGACGGTGCTGCGCGAGAAGGAGACGGCGTAAGTCATGGCCACGAAAGCTGAAATCACCGGCGTTGTCGTGAGTGACAAGATGAACAAGAGCGTGGTCGTCGCCGTCGAGCGGCAGATCCGCGACGCGCTGTACGGCAAGACCCAGAAGCGCACGTCGAAGTTCCTGGCGCACAACGAAACGAACGACGCGAAGGTGGGCGACCGCGTCGCGATCGTCGAGGCGCGGCCGATGAGCCGCCGCAAGCGCTGGGTCGTCACGCGCGTCGTCGAGAAAGCGAAGGTCGTGTAGCCATGATCCAGATGCGCTCGATCCTCGACGTCGCCGACAACTCGGGGGCGCGCAAGATCGCCGCGATCAACCCGATCGGCGGATCGACCGGCCGCTACGCGCGGCTGGGGGACATCATCACGGCCTCGGTCAAGGAAGCGGCGCCGGACGGCACCGTGAAGAAGGGGCAGGTCGTGAAGGCGGTCATCGTGCGCACGCGCAAGGAGCAGCGGCGCAAGGACGGCAGCTACATCCGGTTCGACCGGAACGCGGCGGTGCTCATCAACGATCAGAACGAGCCAATCGGGACTCGCGTCTTCGGACCCGTGGCCCGCGAGCTCCGCGAGCGCCGGTTCATGAAGATCATTTCGCTGGCGCCCGAAGTACTTTAGGCGGGGTCTGAAGACCCCGCCCTACAACGACGGAGATATTACACGGGCGTAGGCCGGGGTCTTCAGACCCCGGCGAACCCGGAACACGACAATGGCCAGACTCGATACACCGATTCGGAAGAACGACAACGTGGTGGTGATCACCGGCAAGGATCGCGGCAAGCGCGGGCGCGTGCTGAAGGTCCTCGCCGACAAGAACCGCCTCGTCGTCGAGGGCGTGAACATCATCAAGCGCCACACGAAGCCCAACCCGCAGCGTCAGATCAAGGGTGGCCTCGTCGAGCGCGAAGCCGGCCTGCACGCGTCGAACGTCCAGGTCGTCTGCCCCGAGTGCGGCAAGCCGACGCGCCTCGGGAAGAAGGTCCTCGGCGACGGCCGGAAGGTTCGTGTCTGCCGCAAGTGCGAGGGAGTGGTCGACAAATGAGCCGCCTGAAGGAACGTTACGAGAAAGAAGTGGCGCCGGCGCTGAAGAAGGAATTCGGCTACGGCAACGTGATGGCGGTCCCGAAGATCGAGAAGATCGTCGTCAACATGGGACTCGGCGAAGCGACGCAGAACGCGAAGATCGTCGACACCGGCGCTGACGAAGTCGCGCGGGTGACCGGCCAGAAGCCCGTCGTGACGCGCGCGAAGAAGTCCATCGCGCAGTTCAAGGTCAGAAAAGGGATGCCGATCGGCGCGATGGTCACCCTGCGCGGCGAGCGCATGTGGGACTTCCTCGATCGCCTGATCTCGGTGGCGCTGCCGCGCGTGCGCGATTTCCGCGGCGTGTCGGCGAAGGGATTCGACGGCCGCGGCAACTACACGCTCGGGCTCAAGGACCAGCTGCTCTTCCCCGAGATCGACTACATGAAGGTCGACAAGGCGCGCGGCATGAACATCTCGGTCGTCACGACCGCGAAGTCCGACGAGGAGTCGCGCAAGCTGCTCCAGCTGCTCGGCATGCCGTTCCGGACGTCGTAAACCGGGATGCGGGATCCGGCATGCGATTCGTGGATTCGACGATTGAACGATTCGACGATTCGACGATTAGGGATTCGAGGATTCCAAGATTAGGGATTCGTGATTAGGGATTAGGGATTCGAGAAATCAAGCATGGCTACAACCGCCAAAATCGCGAAGGAAGTCAAACCGGCGAAGTTCAAGATCCGGCTGCGTAATCGCTGCCACCGCTGCGGACGCCCGCGCGCCTACATGCGCAAGTTCGCGCTCTGCCGCCTGTGCTTCCGCAAGCTCGCGCTCGAGGGAGACATCGCCGGCGTGACGAAGAGCAGCTGGTAGCTGGAATTGGCGGGGTCTGAAGACCCCGCCCTACGGATGTCGTAAGACCTACGGATGTCGTAGGGCGGGGGTCTTTAGGCCCCGGCCAGGAACAAGCAAAACGAGAATCAAGACATGACCGATCCAATTTCAGACATGCTGTCGCGGGTCCGCAACGCGACGATCGCCAGGCACGCGCGGGTCGAAATGCCATCCTCGCGCCTCAAGGTCGAGATCGCCCGCATCCTGGAGAGCGAAGGCTACATCCAGGGCTTCAAGGTGCTCGAGCCGCAGCAAGGGGAACGTGTGCAGGCGCAGCTTCGCGTGTTCCTGAAGTACGGGCCGCGCGGCGAGCGCGTGATCACCGGCATCCAGCGGGTCAGCCGCCCCGGCCGCCGCGTCTACTTCGGGCGCGACGATGTGCCGGATGTGCTCGCGGGGCTCGGCACCAGCATCCTGACCACCTCGCGCGGCGTCATGACCGGGCGCGAAGCGGTGAAGGCCGGCGTCGGTGGAGAAGTGCTCTGTAACGTTTGGTAATGATCGTAGTGTCCGCCTTCAGGCGGACCTCGCGGTCCGGCTAAAGCCGGGCACTACGGAGACCTCATATGTCACGAATTGGTAAAAAGGCCATCGTCATCCCGAAGGGCGTGAAGATCGACCCGCAGCCGGGCGTCGTGGAAGTGCAGGGCCCGAAGGGCAAGCTGCGCCAGCCGCTGCCGGCGGGCATCGGCTTCACGGTCGACGGGGACCACCTCCACGCCCAGACGCTTCGCGAAGATCCCGAGCTCGGCAAGTTCCACGGCCTCGCGCGCAGCCTCGTCGCGAACGCGGTCCGCGGCGTCACGGAAGGCTTCCGCAAGGATCTCGACATCGTCGGGGTCGGCTACCGCGCGGAGCTCAAAGGCAAGCAGGTGGTCTTCGCGCTCGGCTACTCGCACCCGGTGGTGTTCGACATTCCGGCCGGGATCGACATCGCGATCGACAAGCAGACGCACATCACCGTCACCGGGATCGATCGCCAGGCGGTTGGCCAGGTCGCGGCGAACATCCGCCGGCTGCGCAAGCCGGATCCCTACAAGCAGAAGGGGGTCCGCTATACCGGTGAAGTGCTGAAGAAGAAGGCCGGGAAGACGGGGGCCAAGTAATGAAGATCAAGACAACGCAGGATCGGCGCACACGCATCGCGCTGAGGCAGCGGAAACGGATCGCCGGCACCCCCGAGCGGCCGCGCCTTCGCGTGTTCCGCAGCGTGTCGCACATCTACGCGCAGGTTATTGATGATATGACCGGCCAGACGCTCGCGTCGGCGGCGAGCACCGAGCCGTCGCTCAAGGACAGGTTCTCGGGCAAGACGCGCGGCGGCAATGTCGACGGGGCGAAGGCGCTCGGCAAGACCATCGCGGAGCGTCTCAAGGAAAAAGGAATCACGCGCGTCGTGTTCGATCGCGGCGGCTTTCTGTATCACGGGCGCATCCGCGCGGTGGCTGAAGCTGCGCGCGAAGCAGGGCTGGAATTCTAATGATTGAAACACGAGAAAAGATCGACGCGTCGCAGCTGGACCTGAAGGACACGGTCGTCAACATCAGCCGCGTCACCAAGGTCGTCAAGGGCGGCAAGAACCTGAGCTTCAGCGCGCTGGTCGTCGTCGGCGACGGCCACGGCGTGGTCGGCTTCGGCGTCGGCAAGGCGAAGGAAGTGCCCTCGGCCATCAAGAAGGGCATCGAAGCAGCGAAGAAGTCGCTGATCCGCGTCCCGCTCAAGGGGACGACGGTGCCGCACCCGGTGCTCGGGCGCTTCGGCGCCGGCCAGGTGCTGCTCAAGCCCGCGCCGGACGGCACCGGCATCATCGCCGGCGGCGCGGTCCGCGCGGTCGTGGAGTCGTGCGGCATCCAGAACGTGCTCACGAAGTCGATCGGCTCGGCCAACTCGCACAACGTCGTGCGCGCGACCTTCGCCGGGCTGAAGGGTCTGAAGGATCCAGGCGCGGTGCGGAAGCTGCGCGGCAAGGAAGAGCAGGAGGGAGACCTCGCGGCGACGACGCGGTAATCAATCATGGCGAAAAAGAGCGCAAAGAAGAGCGGCGGCGCCCGCAAGGTGAAGATCACGCTCGTCCGCAGCCCGATTGGATTCAACAGGACGCAGGCGACGACCGTGCAGGGGATGGGACTGCGCCGCATCGGTCACAGCGTCGAACTGGTCGATACGCCGGCGACGCGCGGAATGATTCTGAAGGTTCGGCACCTCGTCACGGTCGAAGAGTAAAAGACTATGGACCTCTCAAATCTGCGTCCTCCCAAGGGCGCGAAGCATTCGAAGAAGCGGATCGGCCGTGGCCAGGGCTCGGGCCAGGGCGCGCAGGCGGGCCGCGGGCACAAGGGCGCGAAGTCGCGTTCCGGATTCAAGCACAAGCGCGGGTTCGAAGGCGGCCAGATGCCGCTCCACCGGCGCGTGCCGAAGCGCGGGTTCCACAACCTGTTCCGAGAGGAGTTCGAGGTCGTCAACCTCGACACGCTCGGCGAGCGGTTCGACGCCGGCAATGAAGTGACGCCGGAGCTCCTGCGCGAAAAGGGGCTCGTGGGGCGCGCCGGGAAGATCAAGGTGCTCGCGCGCGGCGACATCTCGAAGGCGCTGACCGTCCGCGCGCACAAGTTCAGCGGCAAGGCGGCGGAGAAGATCGCGGCCGCGGGTGGCACGGCCGAAGTCCTCGCGTAAATAGGACGTTATGGAAAGTCTCAAGAACATCTTCGCGGTCGCCGATCTGAGGAAGCGTGTGCTGTTCACGCTCGGGCTGCTCGCCGTTTACCGCGTCGGCGGCCACATCCCGACCCCCGGAATCAACCCGGACGCGCTCGCGGTGCTCGTCGATCAGGCGAAGAACACGATGTTCGGCCTGTACGACATGTTCTCCGGCAAGAACCTGTCGCAGATGACGATCTTCGCGCTGGGCATCATGCCCTACATCAGCTCGTCGATCATCCTGCAGCTGCTGACGGTCGTGTGGCCGTACCTCGAGCGCCTGTCGAAGGAAGGGGAGCTCGGCCGGCGGAAGATCACGCAGTACACCCGCTACGGCACGATCCTCCTGAGCATCGTGCAGTCGCTCGGGATCGCGTACTTCCTCGAGAAGAACACGGGCATCGCCGGCGGGCTGCCGCTCGTCTACAGCCCGGGCTGGAGCTTCCGGCTGATGACGGTCCTCACGCTGACGACCGGCACCACGTTCATCATGTGGCTCGGCGAGCAGATCACCGAGCGCGGCATCGGCAACGGCATGTCCCTCATCATCTTCGCGGGAATCGTCGTCAACCTGCCGCACGCGGTGCTCGTCACCGTCGAGCAGCTGCGCACCGGCCAGATGGGCATCGTGCGCCTGCTGCTCCTCGTCGTCCTGATGTTCGCGGTCATCGCCGCGATCGTGTTCGTCGAGCGCGGGCACCGGCGCGTGACCGTGCAATATGCCAAGCGCGTCGTCGGCCGCCGGATGTATGGCGGGTCGAGCACGCACATTCCGCTGAAGGTGAATACGGGCGGCGTCATCCCGGTCATCTTCGCGTCGTCCATCCTGGCCTTCCCCGCGACGTTCGCGCAGATGATCAAGGAAGGCGGACGGTTCGGCTGGCTGAAGACCCCGATCGAGCAGATCGCGCCCGGGATGCCGCTGCACGATTTGCTCTACGTCATCGGCATCATCTTCTTCTGCTACTTCTACACCGCGATCATCTTCAATCCGGATGACGTCGCGGAGAACATGCGGAAGTACGGCGGGTTCATCCCCGGGATTCGCCCGGGCAAGCGGACCGCGGAATACATCGACACGATCCTGACGCGCATCACGCTCGTCGGCGCGATCTATCTCGCGATCGTGGCGATCCTCCCGCAGTTCCTGATCAGCGGCTTCAAGGTGGCGCCGATCCCCTTCATCGGTGAAAAGCTCGACCTGGTGCTGCCGAAATTCATCACCGAAGGCATGAACGTGCAGTTCTACTTCGGCGGCACGTCGCTCCTCATCATCGTCGGCGTCGCAATGGACACCGTGCAGCAGGTCGAATCACAGCTCATCATGCGGCACTACGACGGGTTCATGAAGAAGACGCGGATCCGGGGACGACGGGGCCAGTAGTGGGGGGCCACCAGGACGGCTGTCCCGGCGCCATCAACGTCGTGATGCTTGGGCCTCCGGGTGCAGGCAAAGGGACGCAGGCGGAGCGGCTCTCGCGCGCGCGCAAGCTGCCCAAGATCTCGACCGGCGACATCCTGCGCGAAGCGGTGCAGACCGGCACGCGGATCGGGCGGATGGCGAAGGAAACGATGGAAGCGGGCAACCTGGTCGGCGACGACATCATGATCGCCATCGTCCAGGACCGCATCAGCCGCGACGATGCGCGCTGCGGGTTCGTGCTGGACGGCTTCCCGCGCACGGTGGTGCAGGCCACCGCGCTCGACCGCATGGTCGACGGGCGCGGACCGCTCGTCGTGCTCGACATGGTCGTCCCGGAAGACGTGCTCGTGCGGCGCCTGGCCATTCGGCGGATCTGCAGCAAGTGCGGCTCGAACGCAGCGCCTGAATGGGGCAGCGCGTGCGCCAAGTGCGGCGGCACGCTCGTGACTCGCGTCGACGACGGGATCGACATCGTGCGGGAACGCCTGAAGGTGTACCAGCGCCAGACGAAGCCGCTCGTCGAGTACTACGCGGTGCGGCCATCGTTCAGCTCGATCGACGGCGACCGGCCGCCCGACGTCGTGACCGCGGCCGTCGATGCCGCGATCGACGCGGCGCTCGAAGCGGCGGGACGCGGGGTGGCGCTGTGATCGTGTGCAAGTCGCCCGCGGAAATCGAGAAGATGCGCGCGGCGAACGCGCTCGTCGCCGACGTGCTCGCGGAGCTCGCCGCGATGGTGGCGCCCGGCGTGAGCACGAAGGATCTCGATGCCGTCGCGGAGAAGCTGGTGCGGGACGGCGGCGCTGAGCCGGCGTTCAAGGGATACCGCGGGTATCCGAACACGCTGTGCGCCTCGGTGAACGAGCAGGTCGTTCACGGGATCCCGTCGACGCGCCCGCTCGGCGAGGGAGACATCATCTCGCTCGACATGGGCGTGAAGCTGAGCGGGTTCTACGGCGATTCCGCGGTCACGGTGCCGGTCGGAACGGTGTCCGAGGAAGCGTCGAAGCTGCTCCGCGTGACGCGCGAAGCGCTCGAGAAGGGCATCGCGGAGGTGCGGCTCGGCGGGCGCGTCTCGGACATCGGCCACGCCATTCAGCAGCACGTTGAGGCCAGCGGCTTTTCGGTCGTCCGCGAGTTCGTCGGGCACGGCATCGGCGCGGCGCTCCACGAGGAGCCGCAGATTGCGAACTACGGTGAACCGGGGCGAGGCCCGCGGCTCGCCGAAGGAATGACGCTGGCGATCGAGCCGATGGTGAACGTCGGCCGGCCGGCGGTGAAGGTTCTCGCGGATGGGTGGACGGCCGTCACGAAAGATGGGAGCCTGTCGGCCCACTTCGAGCACACCGTCGCCGTGACGAAGAACGGCCCGCTGGTGCTGACGCGCACTCCGGTGGTGCCGGGCCGCCTTCGCGAAGACGCTTCGGCGCGCCAAGCGTAGGGATGTTCGAAAAGGATCCGCGCGAGGAAGAACGGCGCGCGATCTCGGTGGAAGGGATCGTCCGGGAGGCGCTGCCGTATGCGCAGTACCGGGTCGAGATCGACGGGCAGCGGCAGGTGACCGCGCACGCGCCCGGGGGCGCGGGACGCAACTTCATCCGCGTGCTGATCGGGGATCGGGTCCGGCTCGAATTATCGCCTCGTGATCTCACGCGAGGACGGATCGTCGCAGTTTTGAAGTAGAACTGGGATGCGGGATGCGGGATCCGCGATTCGTGATTCGCCGATTAGGGATTCGCCGATTAGGGATTCGCGATTAGGGATTCGCGATTAGGGATTAGGGATTCAGCCTTATGAAGGTTAGAGCGTCGGTCAAGAAGATTTGCGACAAGTGCAAGATCGTGCGCCGCCAGGGCGTGGTGCGCGTGATCTGCACGAACCAGAAGCACAAGCAGAGGCAGGGATAAATGGCACGCATTGCTGGCGTCGATCTGCCGCGCACCAAGCGCATCGAGATCGGGCTCACTTACATCTACGGCATCGGGCGCAAGCGTTCGACGGACATCCTGGAAGCCGCGGGCGTCAGCCCCGACATCCGCATCAAGGACCTGTCGGAAGACGACGTGCGGAAGATCAGCCGCGTCATCGAAGAGCAGGGCCGGGTGGAAGGAGATCTTCGCAAGGAGATCTCGATGAACATCAAGCGCCTGATGGAAATCGGGAGCTACCGCGGCCTGCGCCATCGCCGCAACCTGCCGGTGCGGGGCCAGCGCACGAAGACCAACGCGCGGACGCGCAAGGGGCCGCGCAAGGGCGCCGTGGCGAAGAAGAAGACGGTGTAACGAGTTATGGCTAAAAACGAACCGATTGATGCGTCAGCGGCTCCCGACACGGGAGAAAAGAAGAAGGCCGGACGCCCGGCGAAGAAGAAGGCGTTCAAGAAGCGCGGCGAGAAGCGGATCGTGCACCACGGGTTCGCGCACATCCAGGCCTCCTTCAACAACACGATCATCACCATCACCGATCCGGAAGGGGCGGTCGTGGCGTGGTCGAGCGCCGGCGGCATCGGCTTCAAGGGATCGCGCAAGGGGACGCCGTTTGCGGCGACCCAGGCGGCCATCGCGGCAGGCAACGCCGCGAAGACGTTCGGCATGCGCAGCGTCGAAGTGCGCGTGAAGGGGCCGGGCGCCGGGCGCGAGTCGGCGATCCGCGCGCTCCAGACGATCGGCATCGACGTGAAGTCGATCCGCGACGTCACGCCGATTCCGCACAACGGCTGCCGGCCGCCGAAAAGACGGCGGGTGTAGCTTCCGCCTTCAGGCGGAAGGAATAGCGACGATGTGCCGCCTGTCGGCGGCGAAAGGTGCTTCCGGCTGAAGCCGGAAGCTACGCTCTGAGGTACTGAACAGCAATGGCACGTTATATCGGACCTGTTTGCCGGCTGTGCCGGCGCGAAGGCATGAAGCTTTTCCTCAAGGGAGAGCGCTGCTACACGGAGAAGTGCGCGATCGAGAAGCGCAACCTGCCGCCGGGGCAGCACGGCAAGCTGCGCAAGGCAAAGCTGGTCGGCTACGGCCTGCAGCTGCGCGAGAAGCAGAAGGTGAAGCGCATCTACGGGGTGCTCGAGAACCAGTTCCGTCGCTACTTCGAGATGGCGGACCGGCAGCGCGGCATCACGGGGGAAACGCTGCTGCAGCTGCTCGAGCGCCGCTTCGACAACGTCATCTACCGGCTCGGGCTCGCGACCTCGCGCGCGCAGGCGCGGCAGCTCGTGCGTCACGGGCACTTCCTCGTCAACGGCCGGAAGGTGGATGTGCCCTCCTACTCGCTGAAGGCGGGCGACGTGGTCACGGTCCGCGGCACGAGCGCGCAGAACGCCACGATCCAGCACGCGATCGAAGAGGTGAAGGGGCGCGGGATCCCCGAGTGGCTCACGTTCGACGCCGGCCAGCTGACCGGCCGCGTGAACCAGCTCCCGACCCGCGAGCAGATCAACCTGCCGGTGCAGGAGCAGCTGATCGTCGAGTTGTATTCGAAATAAGCGTAGCTTCCACCTTTAGGTGGAAGAGCAGATTAGCCGCGCTTCGATCTTCCGCCTGAAGGCGGAAGCTACGGGCGATGGCGAGCTCTCCGCCCGCAGCCTTTCCCGGACCTGCGGTGGGAGGCGGGGAGCGAAACGGCAGGTCCGGCGGGCGCTCACGTCGAGCGTCTGAACTGAAAGGTCAAAACGCAATGCTGTGGAAAGGGTTTCAGCGTCCGAAGCGGCTCGAGTTCGAGCGCGAGACGCTGACGGATCGGTTCGGACGTTTCTATACGCAGCCGTTTGAGCGCGGCTTCGGCACCACGGTGGGGAACGCCCTGCGGCGCGTGCTGCTGTCCTCGATCGAAGGGGCGGCGGTCACCGCGGTGAAGATCGACGGCGTGCTCCACGAGTTCTCGCCGATCCCCGGGGTCGTCGAGGATGCGACCGACATCATCCTGAACCTGAAGCAGGTTCCGCTGAAGATGCACGTCGACACGACCAAGACGCTCTACCTGCGCGTCGACAAGGGGGGCGAGGTGAAGGCGCGCGACATCGAGACCGACGCCGACGTCGAAATCCTGGAACCGGATGCGCACATCGCGACGGTCGCCGACAACGGCAAGCTCCACATGGAGATGCGCGTGAAGCGCGGCCGCGGCTACGTCTCGGCCGACAAGAACTTCGACGAGGATCTCGGCATCGGCTGGATTCCCATCGACTCGGTCCACTCACCGATCAAGAAGGTCAACTACCTGGTCGAGGCGGCGCGTCTCGGACAGACGACCGACTACGACAAGCTGACGGTCGACGTGTGGACGAACGGATCGGTCACGCCGCGCGACGCGGTGTCGCTCTCGGCGAAGCTGATTCGCGATCACCTGAACATCTTCATCAACCTCGAGGACGTGGGTGACCTGCAGCAGGACGCGTCGGCCGACCAGCCGCGCGCGGCGCTCAACGAGAACCTCGACAAGAGCGTCGAGGAGCTGGAGCTGTCGGTCCGCTCCTACAACTGCCTGAAGAACGCGAACATTCGCACCATCCGCGAGCTCGTTCAGAAGACCGAAGGGGAGATGCTGAAGACGAAGAACTTCGGCCGCAAGTCGCTGAACGAGATCAAGGAAATCCTGTCGGGCATGGGCCTGAGCCTCGGCATGCGGCTCGATCAGCCCGCGCACGTGCAGGAATAAGGTGCTTCCGCCTGAAGGCGGAAGCTACCGGGACACGGGATGCGGGACACGGGATGCCGGGACGCGGGATGCGGGATGCGGGACACGGGATGCGGGACACGGGATGGGGGACGCGGGATCCGATCGGATCCCGAATCCCGGATCCCGGATCCCGGGCCGCGACAAGGATACAGAAATGCGTCATAGAGTAGGTCACCGGAAACTTGGCCGCGTCACGGAGCATCGCATCGCGATGCTGCGCAATCAGGCCGAAGCGCTCATTCGCCACGAGCGGATCGAAACGACGGTCCCGAAGGCGAAGGAGCTGCGGCCGTTCGTCGAGCGGCTGATTACGATCGCCAAGCGCGGCATCGCGGGGGGAGAGGCCAACGGCGGCTCGCTTCACGCGCGGCGCCTCGTGCTCCGCGACATCCAGAACCGCGACGTCGTCGGCAAGCTGTTCGACACGATCGCGCCGCGGTTCGAGGGACGTCCCGGCGGCTACACGCGGATCCTCCGCGTCGGCTACCGCCGCGGCGACAGCGCGGAAGTCGCGCAGATCGAGCTCGTTGGAAGCGAGTTCAACCCGAACGCCGAGACCGAGAAGACGGACGCGGCCGCCGCGAAGGCCAAGGGCGCGGGTGTCGGCGGACGGCTGCGCGCCGCGGCCGAACGCCTCCGCGGAAAAAAGGCGGAGACGGGTGAAGAGGGGGAGGAAGGTGCCGAGAAGAAGGCGAAGCCCGCCCGTACTAAGAACGAGAACCGGGCCAAGCCGACTCGGACCGACACGCGTGGCAAGGGCGCCAAGACCACCGCGCCGCGCAAGGCGGGTGGATCGTAGTCCAGAATCCGGATCTGGGCGCAGCGAAGGTGTCGACGAACCGCGGGCTCAGACTTCTTCCGCAGCCTCATGCCCGCGCTCTGCCTTCGCCGCGGCGATTATCTTGCCGTGCAGGTGACTGGGCACTTCCTCGTAGTGCGAGAACTCCATGTGATAGGAGCCGCGGCCGCTCGTTGCTGACGTGAGCTGCTGCTCGTAGGTCAGCATCTCCGACATCGGCACTTTCGCGCGGATGATCGTCGATGCGCCGCGCGTGTCCATGCCGCCGATGCGGCCTCTCCGGCTGTTCAGATCTCCCATCAGGTCGCCGGCGTAATCGCTCGGCGCATAGATCTCGACGTCCATCACGGGCTCGAGCAGCGTCGGCCGCGCGCGCGACATGCCGTCCTTGAACGCGAGCGACCCCGCCATCTTGAACGACAGCTCGTTCGAGTCGACCTGGTGGAACGATCCGTCGAATACCGTCGCGCGGAAGTCGACCATCGGGTAGCCGGCGAGGAATCCGCGCATCCGCGCGTCCTGGATCCCCTTCTCGACGGCCGGGATGAACTGACGCGGGATCGAGCCGCCGAAGATGTCATCGACGAACTCGAACTCGCTGCCGCGCGGCAGCGGCTCGAACTTCACCTTGCAGTCGCCGAACTGCCCGTGGCCGCCGGTCTGCTTCTTGTGCCGGCCGTGCGCCTCGGTGGACGCCGTGATCGTCTCGCGATACGGAATCCGCGGCAGCTTCAGGTTCACCTCCACGCCGAAGCGGCGCTTCAACTTCGCGACCGTCACCTCGATGTGTGACTGTCCCTGGCCGGCGAGCAGCAGCTCCTTCGTCTGGGGATCGCGCGTGTAATTGATTGTCGGATCTTCTTCCTGCAGGCGGTGGAGCGCCGTGCTGATCTTCTCTTCGTCTCCGCGGCTCTTCGGCTCGATCGCGTAGGAAATCACCGGCTCGGGGAATTTCGTGCCGGGAATCGTGAAGCCGACGGCCTTGTCGGCGATCAGATCGTTCGTCTGGCTCTCCTTGAGCTTCGCGACCGCGCCGATATCGCCCGCCTTGATTTCGGGGACGGTGGTCTGCGTCTTTCCCTGCAGCAGCACGAGATGGCCGAGCCGCTCCGGCACTCCCTTGGTGAGGTTCTGCACCGTCGAATCCGCCTTGAGCGCCCCGGACAACACACGGAACATCGTGATGCGTCCGGCAAACGGATCGGCCACCGTCTTCCAGATGAACGCGGCGGCAGGCGCCGTATCGGAGGGTTCGACCGTCGCGTCGTCGCCGCTCCTGGCGTCCTTCGCCTTGACAGGGTGCTCGGCGGGCGACGGCACGTACGACATGAGCGCGTCGAGCAGCGGCTGCATGCCGATGTTCGAGAGCGCCGACGCGCACACCACCGGGAAGACGCGGGCCGCGGCGATGCCGCGCTTCAACCCGGCGAGCAGCTCCTCCTGGGTCAGCGTGCCTGCATCGAAGAACTTCTCCATCAGGCTGTCGTCCGCCTCGGCGACCATCTCGATGAGCGCCTCGCGCGCGGCCTGTGCCGCCGGCTGGAGCTCCGCGGGAATCGGCGCTTCGGAGGGCTTGCCGCTGCCGTCGGTTGCGAACGTCCAGCCCTTCATCGCCACCAGGTCGATCACCCCCCTGAACGATTTCTCGTCGCCGATCGGCAGCTGGATCGGGACGACCGCGCGGCCGAACACGGAGCGCAGCGACTCGAGCGATCGATCGAGGCTCGCGCGCTCGCGATCGAGCCGGTTCAACACGATCACGCGCGGAAGTTCGATCTCCTCGGCGGCGGTCCAGATTTTTTCGGTCGACACTTCGACCCCCGCGACCGCATCAACGATGACGAGCGCGGCGTCCGACACGCGCAGCGCGGCGCGGGCGTCGCTCAGGAAGTTCGCCATGCCCGGCGTGTCGATGAAATTGATTTTGTGCTTGTTCCACTCGGCGTAGGCGAGGCTGCAGGCGAGCGTGTGCTTGCGCGCGATCTCCTCTTCATCGTAATCCGTGACCGTCGTCCCGTCGTCGACACGGCCAAAGCGGTTCACCGCGCCGGCATCGAAGAGGAGCGCGGAGATGAGCTGGGTTTTGCCGGCGCCGCTGTGACCCACGAGCGCGACATTCCGGATGCTGGGAGCGTCATAGACCTTCATTTGGGGGTACCCTCCGCTGCGAGTTGCGGCAAAAGGAAATCATACTCCACGACAACCGCCCCAGGCGCCTGCGGCGCGCAACCACGGAGCAACGGAGACACGGAGGAACGGAGGAATACCGGGACAAAATTCGGGCAACTGAGGCGGCGCGGACATATTCCACTCGGCGACGGCGGCCTACGGCCGCCATTCCAGAGCGACTGTGAAAATCGAAAACGCAAGCGCCGCAAGATGATAGGCGTTTGCGTTTTCGATTTTCGCAGTCGCTCTACCGCGCGAAGCGCGGTCGCCGAGTGGAGCGTGGCCGCGCCGCCCTCCGTGCCTCCGTTGCTCCGTTACTCCGTGGTTCCCCGCCGTCAGGCGGCACGACGGTGCTCGGCGGCTACTCGTACCGCAGCGCTTCGATTGGATCGAGGCGGGACGCCTTAATCGCGGGGAACAAACCGAAGAAGATCCCGACACTGGCGGAGAAGCCGATCCCGATTGCGAACGACCACCAGGGCAGCGAAACGGGGAACCCTGAGAGCCAGTGGACGATGAGCCCGATGGAGCTGCCGAAGATGATCCCGAGCACGCCGCCGGCCGACGTGAGGAAGGCCGCCTCGATGAGGAACTGCCAGAGAATCTCGCGGCGGCGGGCTCCGAGCGCCTTCCGGACGCCGATCTCGCGCGTCCGTTCCGTCACCGAAATCATCATGATCGCCATCACGCCGATGCCGCCGACCATCAGCGCGATCGAGGAGATGACCACCAGCGCGAGGAACGTCGCGCTGCTGATCTGATTCCATACCTTCAACACCGCGTCCTGCGTGGCGAGATCGAAATCGTTCGGTTGCTCGAGATTGAGCTTGTGCCGGATGCGCATCAGCGCCTCGACCTCACGCATCGCGTCGGCGCGCATCCCTTCGCGCGGCACGACGGCAATCATTGCGGTGCGGAACACGGCCGGGTTGAAGCTGCTCGCGGAAATCTTCGCCGAGCCCTTCAGCACCTTGCCATAGAACTTCTCGTGAGCGGTGAAGGGGATGACCGCAAAATCGTCGGCCCCCGTGGAAAAACCTCCAGGGCTCGGGCGCTTCCCGAGGACGCCGATCACGGTGAACTCGTTCGCGCCAATGCGCACCGTCTTGCCGATCGGATCGATGTTCGGGAAGAGCGACTGCCACGGGCTGTTCCCCAGCACGACCACCTGGCGGCGGTGTTCGACTTCAGCCGGGATGAAGAGGCGCCCCATCTCCAGCTTCGCGAAATTGACCGCGGCCCAGTTCTCCGTCGCGCCGAGGATCGCGACCTGTTTCGTCTTGTCGTGCCCGTAGTAGATGCGGGATTGCGCGTTTCCGTACGCGCCGACCCATACGTCGACGAGCGCGACCGACGGACATTCACGCTCGATCGCGCGCGCGTCCTCTCTCGACAGGTTCGGCCGCCGCGCGACCTCGAGGAAGCTCTTGCCCGAAGCGAAGCTGATCGCCCCCCACTTCTGCACCATGATCGTGCTGGGGCCGAGCTGGCTGATCGAGTCGCGCAGCGAGTTGTCGAAGCCGCGTATGAGCGAGGTCATCCCCACGATCGAGGTGATCCCGATCACGACGCCGAGCACCGTCAGCGCCGAGCGCATCTTGCTCGTGCGCAGCGTGTCGAACGACATCGTCACGATCTCGCCTAACAGACCGGTTCTGATCTTCGCCACTCGAATCCCTAATCCCTGATCACGAATCCCTAATCACGAATCGCGAATCCCGGATCCCGGATCCCGGATCCCGGATCCCGGATCCCGGATCGCGGATCCCGCGTCCGCTATTCCCTCCGCAGCGCTTCGATCGGATCCAGCTTGGCGGCGCGCATGGCGGGGTACAGGCCGAAGAAGAGTCCGACGACCGCCGTGATGCCGATGCCGATCGCGACCGACCAGGGCTGGACTTCGGCCGGGAGCGGCGTCACCTTGCTCACGATAACCGCCGCGATCGCGCCGAGGCCGGTGCCGACGAGGCCGCCCATCGTGGACAGCGTCACCGACTCCGTCAGAATCTGCCAGACGATGTCGCGCCGCCGGGCGCCCAGCGCCTTGCGCAGGCCGATCTCGCGCGTGCGCTCGCTCACGACCATCAGCATGATGTTCATGATCACGATGCCGCCCACGACGAGCGACAGCGCGACGACGCCGATGAGCACCGCGAAGATGCCGTTCGTCGCGGTGTGATACAGGTCGAGGAACGTGTCGGACGTGAACATCCCGAAGTTGTCCGGCTGGTTCGGACGCAGCCGCCGCTCGATTCGCAGCGCGACCGTGGCGTCGTCCATTGCGGCCTTGATCACCTCGGGCGTCTTCGGCTTCACGAGGAGCTGCATGCCGAAGAACCGCGAGCCGAACATCTTCCGGAACACGCTCAACGGGATGATTGCGAAATTGTCCTGCGAGTTGCCGAGGAACGATCCCTTCTTCTCGCTGACGCCGACAACACGGAAATGCAGGCCGCCGATCTTGATGACCTTGTCGATCGGGTCGGCCGGGCCTAACAGCTTGTCGGCGACCTCCCAGCCGAGGACTGCGACCGGGCGGTTCGCGTCGATCTCCGCCGGGCTGATGAGGCGTCCCTGCTCGGCGTTGAACGTGCCGAAGTAGATGTAATCCCTCGACACGCCCTGTACCTGCACGCCGTCGACGGTCTCGTTTGCGTAGCTTGCCGTGCTGCGCGACTGGGTCTGCGCCGCCACGGCGCCGACATTCGGGCTGTACCGCCGCACCGCCGCGGCCTCCTCGAGCTTGATCCGGGGATTGCTCCGGACGCGTTCTTCGTCCGCTTCCGTGCGGACGATCGGCATTCGCTGAATGGTAAAGTTGTCGGCGCCCACGCCCGTGAGGATGGCGTTCGTGACGTAGCCGTTCATCCCCTGGACGAGCGACACCACGGCGATGATCGACGTCACCGCGACGATGTTTCCGAGCACGGTCAAAAACGATCGCAGCTTGTTCGCCCAGATCGCGCCGAGCGCGATCACCGCCGCTTCGTAGAACTGGTTCACGACTTCGGTTTGCTCTCGCCCGTGGTCTGCTTGACGGCCGTCCCTTCCGCGAGCGATCGCACGGAGGTAAACGGCCCGGTGATGACCTTGTCGCCTTCCTTCAAACCCGAGAGGACCTCGAAGTACTTCTCTCCGGCGATGCCGGTCTTGACCGGCGTGAACACCGCCTTGTTGTTCTGCACGACGAAGACGCCTTCGAGCTCCTTGCGCGTCTGGCCCGGCGTCAGTTCAGCGGCCGGGGCCGTCACGCCGGCCGGGCGCTTCGGCTGCTTCTCGTTCTCCGGCGGCCGCACGACGTTCCCCTTGTCGTCGAGGACCACTTCACGCACGGTGGTCGCCTGAATCGGTACCGAGATCGCGTTGTCGCGCACGGCGGTGCTGATTTCCGCAGTGCTCGTGAATCCCGGCCGCACTTCGGCAATCTCCTTGTCCAGCGTGACGACCACCTTGAAGTTCGTCGCCTGCGTCGAGGACTGCGCGGCGGTCCCCTGTTGAATCGGGCTGTTGCCGATCTCGGTGACCTTGCCGGTGAAGGACTGTCCGGGCAGCGCGTCGATCGTGACCTTCGCGCGCTGGCCGATCTTCACCGTCGGAATGTCCGTCTCGTCGACCTCGACTTCCGCCTGGATGACGGACATGTCGGCGATGGTCAGCAGCACCGTCCCGGCGTTGTTCATCGTGCCGATGACAACCGTTTCCCCTTCTTCGATGTTCCGGCGCGTCACGATGCCGTTGATTGGAGATTCGATGCGGACCTTGCTCAGGTCGTAGCGCGCGCCGGCCGCCGTGGCGCTTTCTGATTCCATGCGCAGCTGCTGCGTACGCAGCTGCTGTTCCTGCGAGCGCAGGTCCGCCTCGCGCAGCTTGAAGTCGTTCTCCGCGCGCTCGAGCGTTTCACGCGTCGTCAGCCCCCCCTTCCAGAGGTTCTGCTGGCGCGTGTAGTTGTCCTCGGCCTGCTTCAGCGCGACTTTCGCGCTTTCGATGGACACCTTCAGTTGCTCGACCTGCGAGCGCGCCGCCTGGAGCGATGCCTCGGTGCGCTGCACCGCGGTGCGCAGGTTGCGCGGATCGATCTGCAGCAGGAACTGCCCCTTCGTGACGTGGTAGCCCTCGTCGACCGCCAGATCGGTCACGCGGCCCATCGTGTCGGCGCTGATGTTCACATCGCGCTTCGCCTGGATCTTGCCCGACGCGGAGACGATCGCTTCCAGCCGGCGCTTCTGAATGGCCTCGGTCGTGACCTCGACACCCGGCGTTCGTTTGAACCTGACATTCGCGTAGCCGATCGCGGCCAGCGCGAGGACGATGCCGATCCCGATGACGATCTTCTTGTTCCGGCTCAATGCGTACCCCCCAAAGCGGCCCTGACCGCGGCGATGCCGACGGCAATCACCGCGTAAACGCCGAAGAGTGACAGGGCAATCGGCTGCGTGCGGCGCCTGTACAGCACCGCGAGCCCGATGGCCAGCACGATGATCCACCAGATCACGAACAGGTCGACCATGCCGGCGAGCCGCGCCGCAAACGATCCATCCGGCAGCATCGGCAGCAGCACCGACAGACTCGTGGCGCTCGTCATGGATTCCCGGAAGTAGTTGAGCGGTCCGGTGAAGAGCGCTCCGAGCGCCTGGATCACCCATGCGTGCACGACGACGGCGTACACCTGCTTGAAGGTGGCATTCCCCCCCATCGCCGCGTTGAAGATAGCGAACAGGATCCCGGCAATCGCGGCGGCCACGATCGGCAGGAACACGATCATGCCGCCAGCCGTCGTGTAGGGTGCCCATGCGCTCTGCTTGCGGAGCCTGGCATACACGTCATCGTTCAGCTGCATGTTGAGCGACTTCAGCGTATTGACCTGTTTTTCGACGAGCGCTTCGCGCCCTCCCTCCGTCGTGAGCGGCAGTGCGTTTCCCACGGCTATGATCAACGTGGTGAGCACCAGCATTCCGAGCCACTTCGGGCTCGCGACCACCGATTGGAACGTGACCCCAGGAGCCGTGATGATCCCGATGAACCGCGCTATCACGTTTTTCGCGGCAGGGGTCGACCCTGGCTGCACATTGCTGTTGGACATATAGATTTTCGGGAGGTTCGCCGCGGCCAAACTGACCGGCGGGTCCATAAATTCTAGCACTTTGCAATACGAACGGAATCCGTCCGATGTTTCGTCACACATTCGCCCAAGTGCTGTCCTTCGTTGACTTTAGACGATAAGCTGGCGCGCATGCCCTACTACCTTCGATATATGGCGGCCGCGGCCGTCCTCCTCGGATGGGCGGCCACCGCGGCCGCGCAGTCGTTCGAGGCGGTCGGAACCCGCGCCGCGGGCATGGGGGGCGCCTTCGTCGCGGTCGCCGACGACGCGTCGGCCGCTTACTGGAATCCTGCCGGTTTTGCGTCGGGCAACTTCTTCACGATGGTGCTCGACCGCACGACATCGAACTCCGATCCAGCGGTGCCAGCCGGTGCCCGGAAGGGATCGGGGGTGCTGTTCGCGCTGGGAATGCCCGCGCTCGGCCTGTCGTACTACCAGATGCATTCGAGTGTTGTAGCAAAGGCCAGCCTGAAGGCTGGCACCACCGGAGCAGCCAGTCTAAAGGCTGGTACTACAGGAGCAGCCGGCCTAAAGGCCGTCGCCAGCCGAGCCGATGGAGCAGACGAGGTACGGCTCGACACGCTCGTCACCCATCACACCGGAGCAACGCTGCTGCAGTCGATCGGCGCTGGCCTCGCCGTG
>WNGF01000865.1_pt1 | contig 44825 bp, 45 predicted proteins | sample 5400641 | NCBI WGS metagenome assembly WNGF01 (sample SAMN13153371, study PRJNA577476) | soil metagenome | isolation source: 80 cm soil or saprolite under grassland replicate 2 | place: USA:California | collected 2016-06-15 | reverse complement strand
GCCGCCTTGCCCGCGCGATCGAGCTCCTCTTTGAGTTTATCGATGAACGCCATTGGTGATGTCCGAGTTGAGTGTCGAGTCAGATTACGAGTGAGGAGAGACGCAAGTTTCGGGCGTCGGTAATGCGGTCGCCGCGGTGTGGCTGGCCGAGCAGGGGAAAGGAGACACGGAGTCGCGGAGGCACTGCGGAGATTTGCCTTTTCCAACTGCCAACGACAGATGACATCTCGGCAGCAATTGAGCCATCTGGGATGGGTTGAAAAAAAGGAATTCTCCGCCTTTCTCCGTGGCTCCGTGACTCCTTTCCCAACGCGGCAATTCCAAGCGCTCCAAGCCCAGGAAAGCAAAAAACCCGCTTTCGCGGGCTTTTCTTGTTCTATGAGAGCGATTGTTAAACGAGTGAGGAACCCGCCTTATGCGGCGCTCGACGTCTCAGTCTCTGGATAGACGCTGACCTTGAACCGCGTGCGGTTCTTGTGCTCGAACTTCACGACGCCGTCGATGAGCGAGTAGATCGTGAAATCGGTTCCGAGCCCGACATTCCGGCCCGGATGCCACTTAGTGCCGCACTGACGGACGATGATGTTGCCGGCAACCACTCGCTCACCACCGAACTTCTTCACGCCGCGATACTGCGGATTGCTGTCGCGTCCATTCCGCGACGAGCCGACTCCTTTCTTGTGTGCCATCGGTGCTTCTCCCTATCCGAGCTTGACGTGGCCGATCCGGACTTCGGTGAAGCCCTGCCGGTGACCCTGCTTCCGCGAATAGTTCTTCCGCCGCTTCATTTTGAAGACGACGATTTTCTTGTCACGCCCCTGCTTGACGATCTCGCCGACAACCGAGGCGCCCGAAAGCGCGGGAACTCCGACCATCGTCCTGTCCCCGTCGGATCCAAGGATAACGTCGCTGAACGTCACTTTGGAGCCCGCTTCACCGGGCAGAGAAGGAACGCGAATTGTCTTGCCGGCTTCGGCGCGGTACTGCTTGCCGCCGGTCCGGATGATTGCGTATGCCATTGAAATTGAGATTTGATTGAACAACCTTGAAAAATAAAGAGTTAGGGAGAGGAATCCAAGTGGCCACTCGCTGTTTAGAAACCGAAATCCAGATCTCACGCGATTGCGTACTGCTGAGTAACGTCTCGCCCCTGCCCCTTCACCACGAGCTTGAACTCGTCCGGCTTGAGGAGCGGATCGTCGCGGAGCTCGAGTGAGAACGACGCGGCCTTTTGGAGCTTCTGCACCAGCTCGCGCTCCTCCTCCAGCACATACATGGCGACGTCGGGGTGAAGCTTTACCAACAGGTTGTCGCGCCGACCTTCCACGACCATTCGCCGTACTGAACGCTCCATTCGCCGGATGATCGTCTCAGGTGTGAATACGCGGCCCGTGCCTTCGCATGTCGGACAGGGCTCGGTCATTGTCTGGTAATGGCTCTGCCTTACTCGCTGGCGGGTCATCTCAACGAGACCGAGATCGCTCACCGCGAAAGCTTTCGTCCGTGCCCTGTCGCGACCGAGGTGAGTTCTGAGCTCTTGTAGCACGCGATCGCGCGACTGCTTGGTCTCCATGTCGATGAAGTCGCAGACGATGATTCCGCCAACATCCCTGAGGCGAAGCTGACGCGCGACCTCCGCTGCCGCTTCGATGTTGGTCTTGAGGACCGTTTTCTCGGGGTCCTTTTTACCCGTGTACCGCCCGGAGTTCACGTCGATCGAGACCAGCGCCTCGGTTGGCTCGATAATGAGATATCCGCCGGAAGGCAGATCGCACCGGCGCTTGAATGCGTCGCGGATCTCCGCCTCGACTCCCGCCTTGTCGAACAGTGGAGATCGCTCGTCGTACAGGCGGACTCGCGGAATCAGGTCCGGAGCAACGGTCTTGAGGTACTCGACCACTTCATTGAATACCGGACGTGAGTCGATAGTCAGGCTGTCGACCTTGGCGCTGAACAGGTCGCGTACGAGTCCGTGCGTTAATCCCGTCTCGCGGTGAAGAAGCGCGGGCGCGCGAGTGAACTGTGCTTTCCGATTGATCTTCTTCCACTGCGACATCAGCAGATCGAGATCGCGCCTCAGCGCTTCGGGCGTGACGTCTTCGCTGACGGTGCGGACAATGACGCCTCCCGCCTTCTCGGGAAGGATCGCGGCCACCTGCTCCTTGAGTCGCTGACGCTCCGCCCCGACACCGATCTTCCGGCTCACACCCACCCTCGATGAGTCCGGGATATAGACGAGGAAGCGTCCCGCCAGCGAGATCTGAGCGGTGACTCGCGGGCCCTTGGTGGAAATTGGCTCCTTGGAGATCTGGACCATGATCTCCTGGCCACGCTTTAGAGCGTCCTGAATCGGTGGCGCCTTCCGCCCGCGGCGTGAGCGACCGTTCGATTCTCCTCCGTTCGCACCGCCCTGCCGACCGCTACGCCGGCCAGATGCCGGCTGCTCGGCCTGCTCCGAGGGCTCATCTTCCTCCTCGTCCTCGTCATCGGCAGCTTCATCGGCGGACTCTCTCACGAGGTCCGAGGCGTGCAGGAAGGCGCTCTTCTCGGTACCGATGTCGACGAAGGCTGCCTGAATGCCGGGGAGCACTGCTTCAACCCGGCCAAGGTAAATGTCGCCGACCATGCGGCGATTGTCTGGACGATCCACGAGAAGCTCGACGAGCCTCTCATCCTCCAGTATCGCCACCCGCGTCTCACGCGGGCCGGCGTTGATGAGGATCTCTCTTTTCATCTGAACCGCGAGCTTCCCTGACGGCGACCCGGCGTTTGGGACAGCCCCGCGGACCTTCGGTTGATCGAGCCGCCAGAATTGCACGGCCTGACTGGGTATGTGTTACGCGTTCCGGGTATCCAGGGAGTCATGTCGGTGGGAGGCGCGGGTCGCGCGCGCTCCCACATGCTCTCCGGATGATTACCGAGTGCGCCGAAATGTAGGTGCATTGCCGGTGTTTTTGCAATGCGGACAACGACTTAGAAGCCGAACCTAATCCTCGCTGCAAGCCAGGCCACAACCAGCACGTATGTGACGCCTGCTTTCCACTCCCCATGCTTCAGGTAAAGCCTCGCGTCGAAGCTTCCTTCGTCAGAGGGTTCGGACCGCCACGGCCTTACTCGCGGAATGAACCCGGGGACGTTCGCCGCATAGGCTGGGTAGGCATCCGGAAACCTGCCGGCAATGTTTTCCCGCTCGCGTTGCATCGTCGGCCCGTAGACGAATGACCAGAAAGCGATCACTATCAGCAAAAGCGCCCAGTGGGCCGCGATCGCGAATCCCGCACCGATCACGAAGCTTCCGAAATAGAGAGGGTTTCGCGTGTGGGCGTAGGGCCCGGTGACGGCGAGGCGGCGGTTTTTGGTGATGTGGCCGGCAGCCCATGCCCGGACGATCACCCCTACCAGCGCAACCGATGCTCCGGTCACCAATGACAAGGGCGTCGGCCGCGCAAAGACCAGATAAAGTGCGGCGAGGATGAACCCCAGCGGCAGCCTCAGTCGCTTGACCGCCTCCGAGTATGTCAATCGGCTAGCTCCCGGAGCAGATGCCGAGCGATCACCAGACGCTGGATCTCGCTCGTGCCTTCTCCGATCTCGCACACTTTCGCGTCACGCATCATCCGCTCGACGGGATAATCCTTGGTGTAGCCATACCCGCCGTGGATTTGAATCGCCTTTATTGTCGCTCGCATCGCCAACTCAGAGCAGAAAAGCTTGGCGATCGCGGCTTCCTTCGAGAACGGACGCTTGTGCTGGGCCAGCCATGCAGCATGGTACATGAGATGCTTGCCGGCCTCGATTTCGGTGGCCATGTCCGAAAGCTGGAACTGGACGCCTTGAAAACTCGCGATCGCCTTCCCGAACTGACGCCGGTGCGCCGCGTACGTCAGTGACTGTTCAAAGGCGCCCTCGGCGATTCCAAGTGAAAGGGCAGCGATGCCGATTCGCCCTGAATCGAGCGTCTGCATGAAGTTGACGAATCCCATCCCCTCCTCTCCAAGGCGGTTCTCTTCCGGAACCTCGACGTCTTCGAAGATCAGCTCGCGAGTGTCGGACGCTCGCCAACCGAGTTTGTTCTCCTTCTTGCCAGCGCGAAATCCGGGCATTGCCGGAAGCGAGGGGTCATGTCCGATATCAACCGAGCCTCGGTGGGATAGATCGGCTTCCTTTGTCAGGATGAAGGATGTGATTCCCTTGGTTCCTGTTCCCGGCTTCGTCACAGCGGTTACGACGAAGATCTCGCCTACCCCGCCGTGCGTGATGAAGACCTTGGTGCCGTTGAGCACGTAATAACCGTTTCGGCGCACCGCAGTGGTTCGTGTGCCGGCCGCGTCACTCCCAGCCGTTGGTTCCGTGAGTCCGAAGCCACCGAGAACCTTTCCGGACGCGAGCAGAGGGACGTATCTCTGGCGCTGCTCATCCGTCCCGAAATTGAAAATCGGTGAGGTGCCGAGCGTGGTGTGTGCGGAGATGGTGATTCCGTGCGATGCGTCCACCTTCGCCATCTCGTGAATGACGATCAGATAGCTGAGGATATCGAGGCCGGCGCCGCCAAGCTCCTCCGGCCACGGAATTCCGAGAAGCCCGAGTTCCCCCATCTTCTTGACGTTTTCCCACGGGAATTCCTGGGTGGCGTCGAAATGCGCGGCGACGGGCGCGACTTCCTGACGCGCGAACTCGCGCACCATATCGCGAACCGCCAGGTGCTGATCTGAGAAGTAAAGCGAATCGTCCATTCAGTCAGGCGGCTTCTGTTTCGTCGGCGCCCGAATCACCGCAAGAAAACTTTCTCCGTACCGCGCGAGCTTGGCCTCTCCGACTCCGCGAATTCCCGCGAGTGCGGCCATTGATCGCGGTCGCCGCCGCGCCATCTCGGCGAGCGTGCTATCGGCAAACACAATATACGCTGGCACTCGTGCCTCCCGCGCGATGACTCCGCGACGCTCACGAAGTGCGTCGAACAACGGCCGATCCGATGGCTCGACCGGCTCATTGCGTTCGGCTCGCTCAGTCTTTCGCGGCAGCGACACTAGCGGCGAGGCGCGACGGTCACGTTTCGGTGCCCGTTCCGCTTTCGGTGATGGCTGGTGGCGGATTGCGTTGCCCAGGCAGTTGTCGCAACCGCTGCAACGCGGGCGCGCCTCGCGGTCGCCGAAGTAGCGAAGGATGAATTCACGGCGACAGCGTTTGGTGTACACATATCCCTGTACCGCGTCGAGCTTCCGCATCTCACCCGCCCGGCGGGAATCGAGAAGTTTCCAGTCAATTGGATAACGCGAGAGGTGAGCTTCGGGATCGCTGCACCTGATGCCGCTTTCCGGTCGCCGCCAGATGACGAACTGCCTCGCCTGGAGAGAGTCCAGGATTCGCGTCGCGGTGACTGGATCCGCGAGACCCGGCGGAAGAGCGCTGAGATCTATTTCGGCACCAGTCTCGAGCTGCTTGCCTGCCATCCGCCATAGCGCTCTCAGCAGTGCAATGTCGATTTCCGCACTGGCGATTTCGCGGGTTATGCGGGCGGGAGCCGCGAGCAGACGTACCCACACGCGATTCTGTACGCCTGCGCTTGTTGCGATCGCACCGCAGCTCGAAAGAATCCTGAGAGCGCTCTCCACCTCACGCTCATTTGTCTTCCCACCTGCTAGTGGAAGTAACTCCGCTGCGGTCTGCGGGACGGCAACGCCGCGTTCCTGCCAGCGTCGCACGGCATCGTATACGCGCTCGACCGTGGAGCGATCGGGGTACGATCCGCGGATGAAGAACTCGTGGGTGAATCGATCCGGGAAGGAATGAAGCAGATACACGAGTGAGGCGTTTCCGTCGCGTCCCGCTCGACCCGCTTCCTGGTAATACGCCTCGAGTGAACCCGGCATCGAATGATGAATCACGAGCCGGACATTGGGCTTGTCTATCCCCATGCCGAACGCATTCGTCGCAACGATCGCTCGCAGATGTTCGGACATGAATGCTTCCTGCACCTCGTGACGCTGCTCGTCGGGAAGACCCGCGTGATAAGCCGCACCGGAGATTCCGGCGGCATCCAGCAAAGTCGCGATGCGATCCACCGACCGACGTGTGGACGCGTAGATAACGGCGAGGCCTTCGTTCGACGCCAGCGTCTCGACAAGCAGACGATCCTTGTCAGCGTCGTTTCGGGCCGGCAGCACCCTGTACGTCAGATTTTTCCGATCAAAGCCGGTCACTACGACTGAAGGGCGAGTGAGACCAAGCTGACGAACTATGTCTTCGCGAACCTCAGGTGTCGCCGTGGCCGTGAGCGCGACAGTCGTAGGGCTGCCAAGGTCCTCTCGCACTTTGCGCACACGGAGGTAGCTCGGCCTGAAATCGTGCCCCCATTGACTGATGCAGTGCGCCTCGTCGATCGCGAGGATGGACACGCCGATGTCACGCAGCCGCTGCGTAATCCGTCCGTAGTCGAATCGCTCCGGCGCGAGATACAGCAGCTTCACATCGCCTCGTTCCGCTGCAGCGAGCGTACTCGAAACCTCGGATTGCGATAGCGTGCTGTTAACAAATGCGGCGGGAAGCCCGCGGCCGCGAAGCGCATCCACCTGATCCTTCATCAGTGAGATGAGCGGCGACACTACTATGGTGAGGCCTTCCACTACCAGTGCCGGAACCTGATAGCAGAGCGACTTTCCACCTCCCGTCGGCAGCACAACCAGTGTGTCTTTTCCGCCGAGCACCGAGGATATCGCGTCCTCCTGACCGGCGCGGAACTGGGCGTAGCCGAACCGGGAGCGCAGGATGTCGCGAGCGGAGTCAATCGAGTTGGTCATCAGAGAAAACCAGGGTCGCGACGACCTCGGCAAGTAGTTGCGCGGATCACTGCTGGCTGCGTGACGAGCGGACTCCGCGTTTTTCCTCGACAACGCGGAGTCCGCGCAGCGCCACGAGCACCAGGACGGTTGTGCCGACCCCCAGAATGAAGTGTCCGAAGCCTGTCGCGACTCCAACAGCGGCGGTCGCCCAGATAGAGGCGGCGGTCGTCAAACCCTTCACGGGGCCTGAACCGGTGGGCGCGAACACCACACCCGCGCCCAGGAATCCTATGCCGACGGCGACAGCCTGAATCAGCGCTAGCGGCTCGATGCGAAGTGTCGCGGGCGACGCCGGGAATCCAAGTGCGACCGCCTCTCCAAGCACAACGAACAGGCTCGAGCCTATTCCCACGAGGACATGGGTGCGAAGGCCGGCGGTTTTCCCTGCTGCCTCCCGCTCCCAGCCGAGCGCACCAGAAAGCACTGCGGCGACGAGCACCCGCAGTAGCAGGATCCAGTCGTGGTCCACCATTCAGGCGATTCCCAGACTCGACCTGTAGAGCGCTTCGAGTCGCAGGGTGACCGGTCCGGGCTTCCCGTCACCAACGCGATTTCCATTGATCGAGATGATCGGCAGGACTTCCGTGGTGGTCCCGGTGAGAAACAGTTCGGAAGCTCCAGACAGGGACGTTTCGGGAATGTGTTGCTCTGAAACCGTAATGCCGTCAGAGCGGCAGAGCTCGAGCACTATCGCCCGCGTAATTCCCGGCAGAATCAGTGGCGACAACGGAGCGGTCAACACTTGATCGTCCATCACCGCAAAAAAACTCGTGTGCGTTCCCTCGAGCGCGATGCCGTCGCGAATGAGAATCGCCTCGAACGCGCCAGATTCTTTCGCTTCCTGATTGGCGAGGCAATTCGCCATCAGCGAGATCGACTTGATGTCGCATCTGCTCCAGCGCCGGTCCGGCCGCGTGATAACCTTCACGCCGGCGTCGAGATCTCCCATGTCGGGGAAAGGAGCAGCGAATCCGTAAACCGTGGGTCGTATGCGGGACTTCGGAAAAGCATGGGTTCGCGGCGCCACTCCGCGCGTGACCTGCAGGTAAACCATCGCCTTGCCCTTGGCGGCAAGATCATTCCGCTCGAGCAGCTCCTGAAAAACCGTCTCCAACGGATCGGCGACTGAATCTTCAATGCGGGCTTCCCCAAGGCTTCGGCGAAGGCGGTCGAGATGCCGGTCCAGTGCGATGAAGTTTCCGTCATATGCCGCCGCGACCTCATACACGCCGTCTCCGAGCAGAAAGCCGCGGTCGTCGGGTGAAATCCGCACGTCCTCCTTGAGTGCAAAGTGGCCGTCGAAGTAAACGACGGGGCCGGCGGCACGGGTGATTGCGGGCGCGTCGAGTTCCGAAGGATCGCTGCGACCCACAGTCTCAATTGTCTTCATCCAGCACCTCTGCGCGGACGCAAGAACCTCAGTACTACGGCGGCGACCAGAAAAGCGATGCCCGCCCAGCGCAAAGCGGGATCGTCGTGTCGCATGCCGAGACCGAGCAGGATCGCCGCCGCGAGGGCGAGGATAAGCTTGGCGGTGGTAATTGCGGTCACGCTGGTACCACTTGCTCCGGGAGACCCGCGGCGATCGCCTCGTGATCCGGAACGTCGAGCTCGAGCCTCAGAAGGGCCGTCGAAAAAACCTTGCCCTGGGCGTCGGTTTTCAGTGAAAGCGTGCCGCCGCCGTCGAGCGCGCCGTGGAGCAGAAAGTTGAGCGCGCACAGGTTGGGCAGCTCGTATCGCTCAACCGGGCCACTGATCATCTCGCGAAAATGCTCGGCGACTTTTTCGCGTGTCACATGTCGTTCGAGAATCGGATACCACTCCATGCGAAGGGCGATAATGCCGATGTTGGCTGTGTCTCCCTTGTCCCCCGACCGTGCATGGGCCAGATCCAGCAACCGGATACGCATCAGAAAACCTCGACGGAAGTAGTGATGATTCCCTTATCAATGAGTGCTGGCCAGTACGCGACGATCTCCTCGACTTTTGGGCGCCCGCCGGCGAAGCCGGTGACGCTCGGTGGTCCGTTGAGCACCAGTGGAGCGATCTCGCGGGTGAATCGCTCGACTGCCTGCCTGTCGTTCCCGCGAACTCCGATTCGAAGCTGAACCTCAGGATGATCGCGCAGACCGGCTCGCTCCGCCAGCGGCCCGTGCGTAGCCGATACCCCGACGAATTCGGTCAGAACCTGATCGAAGCGCAATCCAAGGCGGTGCAGCCGCTGGCGGATCACCCCGTCGGCAGCACGCGCTTTTTCGAGCGCTTCGGGCCAGGCGTAGACCAGTGTGCCGACGGTTTTGAAGCCGGCTTGGTACGCGATGGACACCTTCAGCATGTTGGTCGGGGGGCGACCCTTGATGCCACTGACAACAACGCGGTCGGTGCCATTCTGTTGCAGACGAATAGTCGTGAAGTCCGCGATTACGTCGGGCGTGATGTATTCGCGGGGATTTCCCATCTCGTAAACGAGCTGCTCAGTCACGGAGGGAACCGACACGATCCCCCCTGTTCCCGGATGCTTGGTGATGGTGAACGTTCCATCCGCGCGCCCTTCCGCAATCGGATATCCAACGTTTGCGAGATCGGGGATGCTCTTCCAGTCCACAAGGCAATTCCCCCCGGAGCACTGTGCGCCGCACTCGATAATGTGACCGGCAACGATACCCGCTGCGAGCTTATTCCAGTCCGTCGGACCCCAGCCGAATTCGTAGCGGAGCGGAGCCATTGTCAGCGCAGTGTCCGTTGATCGGCCGGTGATCACGACGTTCGCGCCGCGCGACAATCCTTCTACGATCGGCTCCGAGCCGATGTAGGCATTCGCGGACAGAACCCTTTCGCGCACTGCCTCGAGAGGCTCGCCTGTGTCCATGTTGGCGAGCGAGTGTCCCTCGTTCACGAGCGTATCGATGCGATCGAGGATATCGTCGCCAGTTACAACAGCGATTCGCAGACGTGCTGCAGCGCCGCGACTCTCGGCGAGCTGGCGCACCGCGAGCGCGCAGGCTCGCGGGTTAACACCGCCGGCATTTGCGATCACCTTGACGCCGCGCTCAGCCACCGCCGGAAGGATGCTGTCGATTGCGCCGATGAAATCCCGCGCGTAACCCATCGATGGGTCGCGCTCTTTCTGCTTCTGCAGGATCGACATCGTTACTTCGGCGAGATAGTCGAGCATGAGGTAGTCGATCTCGCCACCCTCCACCTGTCGCCGCGGTGCTTCCAGCCAATCACCCCAGAACCCCTGGCCGGCGGCGACGCGGACGATCTCCTTCGTCACCCCTCCCCCAGGTGGGGCGGGAGAACGAACGGCCCGAGGTGAGGACCAGGATTGTGAAGCGCAGTACGCAGAGCCATTGCAATCGTGTCTCGCGTATCCTCGGGGTACAGGATCGCGTCGACGTAGCCGCGAGCGGCGGCGTAGCGCGCGTCGAGTTGATGCTCGTAGTCCGCCCTCATCGCTTCGGCAGCAGTCGTAACATCTTCCGTGGGCTCGCGCTTCTTCGCCCGTGCGGCCTCGAGCGCCGGTCCGTGAACTGCCTGCACCGCTGACTCGCCCTCCATCACCGCCATTCTTCCGGTGGGCCAGGTGAAGATGAAATCCGGGTCGAAACCCTGTCCCGCCATCGCGTAGTAGCCGGCTCCTGACGCGTGGTTGAGCGTCAGAACGATCTTGGGAACGAGGGCAGTGGCCATCGCCTCAACAAAGCGCGCACCGGCTCGAATGATTCCCTCCTGTTCTGCCTCCGGGCCGACCATGAATCCCGAGACGTCCTGCACGAACAACAACGGAATCTTCTGCCGGTCGCAGCGATCGATGAAGTACGCGACTTTTTCCGCGCTCTCCGTATAAATGATTCCACCAAAACGTGGCTTCTCGGTTTTCCGGCGCGCTTTGATGAGGCCGCGCTGGTTTGCGATCACGCCAACGGGAATCCCATCGATCGTAGCGTCGGCGCAAATCATTTCGCGCGCGATGTCCGCCTGGAATTCATCCAGCTTTCCGCCGTCCACCAGCGCGCGAAGGATCGGATAGACGTCGTACGACATTCGGTGATCGGCCGGCAGGAGATCATAGAGCTCGAGGCCGGCCTTGCTCTCTTGAGCGACGGTCCCTCCCTTGCCGCCCCTCGCCGCCGGCACCTCGCCCGTGAACTGAAACCGGATTGCGTACGCGTCGGCCTCGCGGTCTCCTCTGGGGGCGCCCGGCAGGCGGTCGACAAGGTCGCGGAGCTTCTCAAGACATTCCTCATCATTCTCGACCGCGTAGTGCGCGACTCCGCTGATCTGCGTGTGTGTGCTCGCCCCGCCGAGCGTTTCCGAATCGATCGTTTCCCCGGTCGCCCCTTTCACGAGGTTTGGACCGCCGAGGCCCATGAAGGACGTTCCCTTAACCATCAGGATCAGGTCCGACAGCGCCGGGAGATACGCGCCTCCCGCGACGCATTGGCCCATGACCGCTGCGAGCTGCGGCACATGGAGGTACCGGCGCATTAGCGAGTTGTAGTAAAAAATCCTCGCGGCGCCGTATTGACCAGGAAAGACTCCACCTTGGTAGGGCAGATTCACCCCTGCGGAGTCCACGAGGTAAATGATCGGCACGCGGCACCGCATCGCGATCTCCTGTGCGCGGAGAATCTTCCGGATCGTCTCCGGCCACCACGAGCCCGCCTTGACCGTCGGATCGTTGGCGACGATCACTGTCTCGCGTCCGCTGACGAGGCCCACTCCGGTGATGACGCCTGCTGCCGGCGCCTGACCGTCGTACTGATCGTACGCGACGAGCAGGCCTACTTCGAGAAATCTGGATCCCGGGTCCCGAAGGCGATCGACACGCTCACGCGCGGAGAGCTTCCCTTGCCTGTGAAGCTTTGCTACACGCTCTTCACCGCCGCCCTTTCGTAGCCGATCCTCCAGGGCGCGAACCTCGGTGCTCAGCTCGCGCAGTCGGGAGGAAGAAGTCAAGTTCAGCTCTCCGCTTGCGCGGCGCCCGCGGCCTGACGGGAAGAAAACCAGTCCTTGATGTAGTCGACTAGCTCGGAAGTCGGCGTGCCCGGGCCGAACAGCCGTCCGACCCCCAGCGCCTGAAGCGTTTCCATATCCTCGCGCGGAATTATGCCGCCTCCAGTTATCAGGATGTCATCGCGCCCCTGCTCGTTGACGAGCTCCTTCACCCGCGGAATAAGCGTCATGTGTGCCCCGCTCAGGATCGAGAGGCCAATGACATCGACGTCCTCCTGAACCGCAGCGGTTGCGATCATCTCGGGCGTCTGATGAAGGCCGGTATAGATCACTTCCATTCCCGCGTCGCGAAGAGCGGCGGCAACCACTTTGGCGCCCCGGTCATGGCCGTCGAGGCCCGGCTTCGCGACGAGAACACGAATTGGTCTCATGTGCGCGACAAAGTTAGCAGCGGCTCGCAAAGCGCGGCAACGCGTGCGCTCATTGCTTTCGCGCCACGAGGAGCATCTCGCTCGAGCGGCGATCGAGCGGACGACGAGTGAATCCGGAATGCGCCTCTTCGACGACGAGACCATGCTCGGCGAAAAGCTCGGCCAGCTTTGTCGCGGTATAGAGTCGGATCCTGTGCTCTCGCAGAACGTCGCGTCCTGACTTCGCAGTGAAACGCGACTCAACGGTCAGGATCCCCGAAAGCGCATCGAAGCTGCGATGCTGCGTGACCACCGAGCCATCGGATGTTGTCCACCAATCTTTTTCCAGGAATCGCGCCATCACCCCGTCACGGCTGGCTCCGTGCCAGACAAGCCTGCCTCCAACATCGAGTACGCGCGCGAACTCGGCGATCACCCGGCTATCGTCTCCCCGATCGGTAAAGAATCCGAAGGAAGTAAAGAGATTCAGGACTGCCTCGAAGCGTGAAGTCCAACTGCGCGACAGCTGGCGCATGTCCGCCTGGTGATACTCGAGCCCAGCGCCGGTTCCGCGTCGCCGCGCGACCGCCAGTAGCGTCTTCGAGTAATCAGCTGCATCCACGCGTAGGCCCGCCTCGGCAAGAAGATGAGCGTGCCGGCCCTGCCCGCATGGGACGTCGAGAACTCTGGATCCGATGGGAAGTCCGAGCACGTCCAACAACCGAGCGACTTCACGTCTGTCGCGCTCGGGCGAAAAAATCGGCTCGTATTCCAGCAGATAGTGGGAGTCGAAATATGTCTCCCACCATTCTCGCCGAGCGATCAGAAGAAGACCGGCTCGCGATAGGCCCCAAAAACGTCCTCGAGCGCTGCACGAATCTCATAGAGCGTGCAATACGCGCGCGCGGCGTCCAGTATGCGAGGCATCGTGTTCTCGTTCGTCCGCGCAGCTCGTCGCAGCGCTTCGAGCCGCTCAGTGGCGAGGTCGTTGTCGCGGCGCGCGCGAAGGTCAGCCAGTCTGCGGCGCTGCTCGTTCTCGGTGTCCTCGCCGATCTTGAGCAATGGAATCGTGAGCTCCGGCTCGCCCGTGACGAACTCATTGACTCCGACGATCACTCGGCGGTGCTGCTCGATCTCCCACTGCTGTCGAGCGGCCGACTCCGCGATCTTCCGTTGCAGCCATCCGGTCTCGAGGCCGCGTACTACGCCGCCGACTTCGTCGATCTGACGGAAGAGACCTTCGGCTTCCTGCTCCAGCTGATCCGTGAGCGCCTCGATGTAGTACGAGCCCCCGAGCGGATCAACGACGTTGGCGGCGCCGGTCTCGTATGCGAGGACCTGTTGCGTTCTTAGCGCAACCTGTACGGACTCCTCGGTGGGGAGAGCCAGCGTCTCGTCCATCGAGTTCGTGTGCAGCGACTGCGTTCCACCGAGAACCGATGCCATCGCCTGATAGGCGACGCGAACGATGTTGTTCATCGGTTGCTGTGCGGTCAGCGTTACGCCCGCGGTCTGGGAATGGAATCTCATCACCAGCGATCGCGGGTCTCGCGCACCGTAACGATCCCTCATGTGGCGCGCCCAGATCCGCCGCGCCGCACGCAGCTTCGCGATCTCCTCGAAAAAATCGTTGTGGATGTCCCAGAAAAACGACAGGCGCGGAGCGAAGGTGTCGACGTCGAGCCCGCGGGCGATGCCCCGCTCGACGTAAGTGAATCCGTCGGCAAGAGTGAACGCCAGCTCCTGCGCCGCGGTAGCACCTGCCTCCCGGATGTGATAGCCGGAGATCGAGATCGTATTCCACTGCGGCACGTGCGTCGCCGACCATTCGAAGCAATCAACGATGAGGCGCAGCGCCGGCTCGATCGGAAAACACCACGCGTGCTGCGCCATGTACTCCTTGAGGATGTCGTTCTGGATCGTCCCTCGGAGTCTGGCTGGATCGACACCCTGCTTCTCGGCCGCGGCGATGTAGAAGCAGTAGAGGATGACGGCGGGACCGTTGATCGTCATCGACGTCGATACATGATCGAGCGGGATTCCGTCGAACAGCATTTCCATATCGGCAAGACTCGAGATCGCGACGCCACACTTCCCAACCTCGCCGAGTGATCGGGGATGATCCGAGTCGTATCCCATGAGCGTCGGAAAATCGAACGCGACCGACAATCCCGTCTGACCGTGAGCGAGGAGGAACTTGTATCGTTCGTTCGTGTCACGGGCGCTGCCGAATCCCGCGAATTGGCGCATTGTCCAGAGCTTGCCGCGATAGCCGGTTGGATGTATGCCGCGGGTGTAGGGGAAAGAGCCCGGCACACCAAGCCGCCCGTCGTCCGCCCCAGGAACGTCGAGCTCGGTGTAGAGCGGCTCGACCTCCCTCTCTGAGTTCGTGAACGCTATGTCACGCATTGGCGCCGCATCGTAGCGGCGTTTCCATTCCGCAAGCTCGCGCGACAGACGCTCGTTTTCGCGCCTTGCTTCGGCGAGCTCGCCAAGGAGTGCGTCATCGCGCTGAGATCGAGTCGATGTCAATCGTCCGCCCGGGTTACGAGTTGTCCGAACCGGTCGAGAAGTTCGTCCGCGACTGCGTAGGGAGTGACCGTCGCCGTCTCGAGCTCCGGGATCCGATCTTCGAGCCACGCAGTAACCTGAGCACTGCTCCAGAGACGGCCTTTCATGCGCCGGTCGACGGCATCGGTAACGCGCTCGGCGAGCCCGCGCCGGCGGCGCGCACGCAGCTCCCCACTCGACTCAAGATAGTTGAAGTGACGCTCGAGCGACTCGATGATCTCGCTTATTCCTTCGCCATGGGCCGCAACCGCGCGGAGCACCGGCGGGGTCCACTTGCCGGCACTCTCGCTGTGCGCCGCCTCGCGCGCTTCCCGGGCCGGACTGCCGATTCGCGTCAGGTCTACGCCATGATGTGCGGGGACGCGCGCAAAGGACGCGCCGCGCCGGAGGCCGAGCATCAGCTCGACATCGTTTCGCAGGCGGTCCGCGCCGGGCCGGTCCGACTTGTTGACAACGAATACGTCGGCGATCTCCATCACTCCGGCTTTCAACATCTGAATCGAGTCACCCGATTCCGGAACGAGAGTGACAATGGTCGAGTCAGCGGTACGCGCGATGTCGAGCTCCGACTGCCCCACGCCAACAGTCTCGAGAAGAATCCTGTCGAAGCCGAAAGCGTCCAGGACGTCTGCCACTTCTCGAGTTGTCGCGGCGAGTCCGCCGAGCGAGCCGCGGGTGGCCATGGATCTGATGAAAACGCCCTCATCGAGAGCGACGCTCTCCATTCGCACGCGGTCGCCGAGCAGCGCTCCGCCGGTGAAAGGGGATGTCGGATCTACGCATACGATTCCGACGCGGTGCCCAGCCTCTCGATAGTTGGCGGCGAGGAAGGTGGTGATAGTGCTTTTTCCGGCTCCGGGGGGACCCGTAATACCAATTCTCCGCGCCCGCCCAATCAGTGGGTGAAACTCTGCGAGGAGCGCGTCGGCACCATCGCGCCGGTTCTCGACAACGCTTACGGCGCGCGCCAGCGCTGCCGTGCGGCCGGCACGAAAGCCGGTGAGAATTCCGTCAGCTGTTGCGATCAATGATCCGTTCCTGCTTCCGCCACATCGCCGAATGCGTTCGGCTCTCGTCCTCGGGGTGATCCATGCCTGCTAGATGTAATGCGCCATGAACGACGAGCCGGCTCAACTCTTCACGCATGGATATCCGCAAGGCGCGCGCATTCGACGCCGCGACGCGAGGACAAATGTAAATGTCGCCGACAACCGGAAGCCCGGGCGCTTCACGCCCGAGCGGAAATGCAAGCACGTCGGTCGGCCCAACGCGTCCAAGGTACCGCGAGTTCAGACTCGCCATTGCGTCGGGACCCAGAAATGTCACCGAAACCAGCGCGCGATGGATCCTCTCGGACGTCAGAGTGGCGGCGACCAGCGCTCGCACGCGAGCTCTTCGAAGTGGAAGTCGAGCGAGCGTCGTTGAGACATCAACGTGTATTTCTCCCTTGTTCCGCGATTCAGTTTCCCGCGTCGTCGGCGTACGCCTTGATGATCTCACGCACGAGGCGGTGGCGAACGACGTCCGCTTCGCTCAAATACTGGAAGCCGATGCCATCGATTCCCTGAAGAATCCGCTCGATCTGCACCAGTCCGGATTCCTCGCGTCGCGGCAGATCGATCTGAGTCTTATCGCCCGTGATGACAGTCTTCGAGTTAACTCCGAGCCGCGTCAGGAACATCTTCATTTGCGCGTTGGTTGCATTTTGTGCCTCGTCGAGGATGACGAATGCATCGGCGAGCGTGCGGCCGCGCATGTAGGCGAGCGGTGCGATCTCTATCGTCCGCGTCTCGAGCGACTTCTGTACTCGCTCGTGAGGCATCATGTCCTCGAGCGCGTCGTAAAGCGGACGAAGATAAGGATCCACTTTTGCCTGGAGATCGCCCGGGAGAAAGCCAAGGCTCTCGCCGGCTTCAACGGCTGGACGCGCGAGAACTATGCGGCGAACGCGTTTCCTCGACAGCGCATCCACTGCGGCTGCGACTGCGAGGTACGTCTTCCCAGTGCCCGCCGGTCCGATGCTAACGACAATGTCGTTGTCGGTGATTAGGCGGAGATAGTCTGCCTGTCCGCTCGTCTTCGGCTGAATGACTTTGCGCACGCCAGGCAGAACGATGCGCATCGCGTCATCACTTCCATTTCCGTCGCGCGCCGTGTCAATGCTCATCCGCAGGACGTCGTCGGCGGTGAGCGGTAGCTGCTGCTTCGCCGTGTCGATCATGCGCTGGGCGATCGGGGCCGCCTTGGCAACCGCATCCTGCGCGCCCGTTATCGTCAGTGTGTCGCCGCGGAGCGCGATCTTGGCTCCGCTTTGCTTGGCGAGCTCAACAAGGTTCTGATCGTTGACGCCTGCCAGCGTCAACATGTCCGCGCCCTCGGCGGACAGTCGCTGCACTACCGGATCGTCGCTCACGGCACCTCGGTTCGAGAGGTTATATGCAGCTCGGCGAGGTCGGCGTCGCTAACCTGCGTGGGCGCGCCCTCGAAGAGCGCGCGAGCCGCAGTGGTTTTGGGAAAGGCGATGACATCCCGCAGCGACTGAGCGCCCGCGAGAAGCATCACGATGCGATCGAAGCCGAATGCAATTCCGCCGTGAGGTGGTGCGCCGGCTCGTAGTCCTTCCAGTAGAAATCCGAATCGGCGCTCTGCATCCTCTTCATTGATGCCAAGCAGCGAGAATACGCGGCGCTGCAATCGCGGATCGTTGATGCGGATGCTGCCGCCGCCCAGCTCCGTCCCATTCATCACTACGTCATAGGCAAGCGCCCGAACTTCCGCTGGACGGTCTTCCAGGAATTCGAGATCCTCTGGATTTGGCGAAGTGAATGGGTGATGCACCGAGGCCAACGCACCGCTCACAGGGTCTCGAGTGAAGAGCGGGAAATCCGTGATCCAGACGACTGAGTCGGCAGAGCCCTCGACCAGGCTGGTCACGCGAGCTAGTTCCTGGCGCACTCGGTCGAGAGCGGGACTACTCGTTCCGTCGGCTGCCGCGACAAGTAGACAGAGATCGCCCTCGGCGAGTCCCAGTTGTTCGCCCCCAGAATCCCCGAGGTACTTCGCGACCGGACCCTCGAGCCCTTCGCTCGTGCGTTTGACGCGAAGCAAGCCGGACGCGCCGGCGCCCTTCGCCGCAGTCTCGATCGCATCCACCTGCTTGCGCGACAACGTCGCTGCGCCGGGAACGCGAATTCCTCGCACTCGTCCGCCAGAACCGATGGCACTCCGAGTAATCCCGAAATCAGCGTCGCGAAATGCATCCGTGGCGTCGAAGATCTCGAGTGCATAACGGGTGTCAGGGCGGTCGCAGCCGTAGCGCTCCATTGCTTCTCGATACGAGATTCGAGCGAAGCGCGCCGGCGCTTCCCTGCCCGCATCGGCGAAAAGCTCCGCAAAAAGACCTTCCGTCAGGCGGATAATGTCTTCGCGTCCGACGAACGAGGCCTCGATGTCGATTTGCGTGAATTCGGGCTGCCGGTCAGCGCGAAGGTCCTCGTCACGGAAACACCGCGCGATCTGGAAGTAGCGGTCGAAGCCGGAAACCATCAGCAGCTGCTTATAAAGCTGCGGCGACTGCGGAAGGGCGTAGAACTCGCCGGGATGCACTCGGCTAGGCACGAGATAATCTCGCGCGCCCTCGGGCGTTGGCTTCGTCAGCATCGGCGTCTCTATCTCGAGGAAGCCGTGCTCATCGAGAAAGCGGCGAGTCGTTTGCTGAAGACGGTGGCGGAGCATGATGTTCGCTTGCAGCTCGGCACGTCTCAGATCTAGATGCCGGTGCCGGAGCCTCAGCTCTTCAGCCGGAAGCTTTTCGCCTTTTCCTCGGGCCACAGGAATCGCCGGAGTGTCGGCGGGACCAAGCACGCGAAACGCGGTCGCTCGGACTTCGACTTCCCCGCTCGGCATCTCAGGATTGCGGACCTCGAGCGGACGAAGCCCGACCTCCCCGTCGATTGCTACAACCGTCTCCTGGCCCAGTGCTCCAGCTGACGCAATTACGTCCGGTGGAGTCCACTTCGGATCGAACGAGATCTGCACGAGTCCCGCGCGATCACGAAGATCCGCGAACACTATTCCGCCGAGGTCTCTGATCCGGTGTATCCACCCGGCCACCGTGACTCTGCTGCCCGCGTGCTCTTTCCGCAGAGCTCCGGCCAGATCCGTCCTTAATTCGGTTGCGTGATTTGACGCGGTCGTCGCGCTTGTCAATCCAGTTGTCTGGTGGATCGTGGACGAGTCACCGAATACGGTGAGCCTGGTGGCGCGATCAGCTTCATCGCGCGTGACCGCTTGATGGCGGTGCGACCGGTGCGGGAAAGTCGGGTCGAGGACGTGAGGTCAACGCGTTAAACTTAGTCATGGCAATCAGTTGGTGGAAGGATTGAAAGTGAAGGAGGAGGCCACGACTGCGTCGGCGATCGAGGTCAGAAATCTCCTCGACATGGTGCCCGAAGACGCTGAGCGTAAGCTCCGTGAGTTCGCCACCGAGCTCGGCGAGCGTGCATTCCGCGGCTCGCAGGTACTCGACCATCTGTGGAAAAATCCGCGCGCCGATTTCGCGTCCATGCTGGAGCTGCCAGCTTCTTTCCGCGACCGCCTCGCCGAACGTTTCGCGATTCCCCGCCTGCATGTTTCGTCACGGCAAGTCTCGACTGACGGTACCGAAAAGTTTCTTTTAAGACTCCACGACGGCGAGCATATCGAGACGGTCGCGATTCCTGAGGGGTCGCGACTCACTCTTTGCATCTCCTCCCAGGCGGGATGTGCGCTTCAATGCTCCTTCTGCGCAACCGGCGCGATGGGATTCGCCAGGAACCTCTCTGCAGCTGAGATCGCCGGTCAGGTTCGAGAAGTTCTGCTGCTCACTGGTCGCAAGCCGACGAATATCGTGTTCATGGGAATGGGTGAGCCACTCATGAACTGGAAAGCTGTTGATCCGACGCTCACGATCCTCAACTCGGACAAGGGGTTCGGGATTGGTGCGCGACACATCACCGTGTCGACAGTGGGCGTTCTTCCCGGCATCGTTGCGCTATCGCGGCGGCCCGAGCAGTTCCGGCTGGCGATCTCGATTCACGCCCCGGATGATTCGCTCCGTCAGTCGCTAATGCCGATCAACACGAAGTATCCACTCGCCGCCATAATCGACGCGGCGAAATCGTTCGTGCGACGGGTAACCTTCGAGTATGTGATGCTCGGCGGTGTGAACGACGGGGCCGTGCAGGCAGCGCAGCTTGCCGAGCTGGCCAAACGTTGTGGGGCGTTCGTCAATCTCATCCCGTTGCATCCTGGCGGAGCCGGCAACTTCGTTCCAACGAGTCCCGCCGGGATAGCGTCGTTCGCGCGCTGGTTGAGAAAGCGCGGAGTTGAAGTAGCCACTCGCAAGAGCCGGGGGCAGGACATCGCCGCTGCGTGCGGCCAGCTACGGGTAGAACGGCTGGGGCGGCGGGTGCCAGTTCGCGCCAACGAGGACGGTGACGTCGACGTAGCGTGAGGTGTCGGGGCGGCTTTCCACCTCCGCCCCCATCGCAGTCGCAACGAGTCGCGCCCACGCAGGATGATTTGAGCGATCGAGAACGAGCGTCTCGCCGCGCTCTTCGCGCGTGGTTCCTGTCGCGACCACATCGAAGCCGCGGTCGCGAAGAAATATCATCGCGCGTCTCGCGAGCCCGCGAGTTCTGGTCGCATTGAGGACTTCCACCTTTATCCTGACTCCCGGCGGGGCGACTCTCTCCGGCAGGGCGGAATTGCGTCGCGACGTTTCATCAGCGCGAGCCTTTTCGAATCGCTTCACGCCGTAAAGGGCTGCTCCTCCGACCAGGATCGCGAGGAGAAGCCAGCGTCCGATCTTCACCGAAGACTATTCCAGAGTGCGATGGTCTCGGGGTAGATGTGATTCCCCTCTCGCACCGACCAGTCCAGACGGAATCGAACGACCTGGCGAAAGACTGCGTCGAACGAAGTGGGGACCTGGGCGGCGAGAAAGAAGCGATCCTCGTGCAGATACTTGCGGCCGGGCTCGAGATAGTCGGCCATGTACAGCGCTTTCCCGGTGCGTCCCCAATCGGGAGAGCCTACAGTATGGTAGCGGATGGCACTGAGTACTTCTTTCCGCTTCTCGCCATCGGCTTCGAGGCGGATCGCGGCGGCTGGTCCGTGCAGGAGACCAATCGGAGACTCGTTGTCGCATGTGATGCCCCGCAGCTCATCGTCTGGCGCGTCGCGAAGAGAATCGTGCCACGCGCCCGCGTCGAGCCACTCGCGCGCTTCCTCCGGCGAAAGTCGCATTGCCGCGCCCCAGGCCCGAAGAAGCGAAGTCACGCGCTCGATATGGGCGAGACGCTTCTCCCCAACGCAGGCCCATTTTGGAAGTCCGTTTGCGTCAGTCGCGATCATCCGAACGGAGAATCACGTTGTCAATAAGCCGCGTGGATCCGACGCGAGCGGCGACGATCGCGGCGAAGCCTTCGGCAACGGGATCTTCTCTTTCGAAGTTCACTGCATTCACGACCGCGAAGTAATCGCATTCGACACCGCGGGCTTGTCGCAGGATGGGGTTACCGGCTTGTTCGAGCGCGCCAAGTCTTCGCTCCCCGGCAGCAAACGCTGCCTTCGTGGCATTCAGTGCGCGGCTTAACACCCTCGCTCTCGTTCTCTCATCCGGATCGAGGTACCGGTTGCGGCTTGACAATGCGAGGCCATCCTGCTCGCGAATGGTTGGCGCAACTTCAATCGCAAGGCGAAAATCGAGATCGCGCACGAGCGCCTTGACGAGACAGGCCTGCTGCAGGTCCTTCTGTCCGAACACAGCAACATCGGGTTGGATGATGTTGAATAGCTTCGCGACGACGGTGAGGACTCCGTCGAAATGCCCCGGCCGGGCCGCACCTTCCCATTTGCCCGCGACGCTACCGCCCGTGACCCTGACTGTGCTCGAATCGGGATACATCTCTCGAATACTGGGTCGGAAGAGCAGATCGACTCCCGCCTCGTCAGCGATTCGGTCATCGTCGGAGATTGGGCGCGGGTATCGCGAAAAATCCTCCGACGGACCGAACTGCAGAGGGTTGACGAAAATGCTCATCACGATCGCGTCGGAGAGCGATCTCGCGACAGTCACGAGGCTCGTATGACCTGCGTGAAGTGCTCCCATCGTCGGGACGAATGCGATCGTCGCGCCGCCGTCGCGCAGACGCCGTACCTCGGCCCTCGCATCGGCGATCGTCGACGCGCGAACCAAGCTAGTTGCTGTGCTCGGCATCGGGATACGACCCTTCTCGAACCTCCGTTGCGTAACGTCCGATGGCGTCGCGCGTGACGCCTGCGAGATCGGCGTATCTCTTGAGAAACTTGGGGGCGAAACCGTCGTTGAGGCCAAGCAGGTCGGGAAGAACGAGTACCTGTCCGTCGCAGTGAGGTCCGGCGCCGATGCCAATGGTCGGTATAGTGACGGCCGAGGTCACGTCACGCGCGACGTCCGTCGGAATCAGCTCGAGAACGAGTGAGAAAGCGCCAGCATCCTCGAGTGATCGCGCCTCGGCAATGAGGCGTTCCCGATCACCGGCGTCGCGCCCCTGCACGCGCATCCCGAGAGTTCGTACCGACTGCGGAGTGAAGCCGAGGTGCGCCATTACTGGAATGCCGGTTCGAGTCAGCGCCCGCACCGTATCGAACATGTCCGGGTTCCCGCCTTCGACTTTTACGGCGTCGGCCCCGGTCTCCTGCAGAACGCGTCCGCAATTCAGGATCGCGCGTTCGACGCTCGCCTGGTAGCTGAGGAATGGCATGTCTACGACGAGCAGGGCGCGTTTCACTCCACGACGCACGGCTGCGCCATGATAGATCATCTGCTCCAGCGTCACTGGAAGAGTCGAATCGAAGCCGGCGACCACGTTTCCAACCGAGTCCCCAACGAGAACAATGTCCACGCCGCAACTGTCCACGATGCGCGCGAAAAGGACATCGTACGCCGTTACGACCACGAGCTTCTCGCCGCCACGTTTGATGCGCGCGACTTCACGCAGCGTTACACGCCGGGCTTCGGGCTTTTCGTCAGCCATTAGGGATTCTCACCTCATCGAGCTCCCGCTGCCAGAAATCACGATTTGGAAGCTCGGGATGCGGAATTGTAAGCTCATCGTCGCGCAGGTGCTGGCCTTCGATCATGACAATGTCAAGATCCAGTGAGCGCGGACCCCAACGGACGGTGCGTACGCGTCCCGCGGCGCGCTCGATTCGCTGCAGCGCGGTCAAGAGCGCCCGCGGCGTCAGCTCTGTTTCGACTGCTATCATCTGATTCAGATAAGCTCCCTGCGGCACGGGACCGAGCGGCTCCGTCTCTTCGACCCGGCTCTCGCGAATGATGCGCGTGCCCCGGATTCTGTCGATCGCGGCGCGGGCCTCGGACAGGGCGGCGGCACGATCACCGAGATTCGAGCCAAGCGCAATGTAGGCAACGTCGGTCACGCGCGAGAGCGCTCGAGAGCCACTTCGGCGTGATCCAGCGGTCCGCCTAGTGAAACGTTGGGCTTCCGCACCGCGACTCGCACTCGCTCTACTCCGGCGATCTCCAGCGCACCGGTCGCAACGCGCTCGACGAGATCCTCAAGATAGAGGATATGTCCCTCGCGAAGAATGCCGGCGGCGAGATCGTATAGCTGGCGATAGTCCACGATTCCATCTGATCCGTCGGCTGTTGCCGCGCGATTCACCCACACCGAGAGATCCACCTCAATGGATTGCGCGATCTCCGCTTCATGCGGCAGAACACCGATGTGCGTGTGGAACCGCATCGATCGGAGGGTGACGACGTGGAGCTGATCCATCTTCAGTCGTCCAGCGCTTTTCGAAGCGACGCGGCGAGAGCGAGCGCGCGATCCACTCCCTTCTCCGCCTCACGAACGAGCGCGCTCCCAACAACGACGCCGTCTGCCAGCCCTGCTACCTCGACCGCCTGCGCTGGCGTCGACAAACCGAACCCGACGCAGATCGGAAGATCACACGCCGCGCGAAGTCGCGTGACCGTCGCCGGAAGGTCCTCGGAGATTCCCGCGCTCTCGCCGGTCACACCAAGCCGGCTGATCAGATAAATGAATCCGCTGCCGTGCGCGGCGATCTCTCGCATACGCTCCTCGGGAGTCGTCGGCGCGACAAGTCGAATGAACGCGAGACCGCTCGAGCCGAGCCACTCTTCGCGCGGTGGATCGCCGCCCACCGGCAGGTCGGTGACGAGAACGCCGTCTACGCCCGCGTCGCGCGCCCTCATCATCACGTCGTCGCTCGCTGCGAGTAGCGGATTGAGATAGCTGAACAGAACTATCGGTACGTTGCTGCGTGCGGCTGTGACGAGCTCGAGGGTGCGGTCGAGAGTCATCCCTGCGCTCAATGCGCGCTGTGAGCTCGCTTGAATAACGGGCCCGTCTGCGATCGGATCCGAGAATGGAACGCCGACTTCGATTACATCGGCCCCCGCGGCCTCCAACCCAGTGATCAAATCGAGTGAGCGGTCTCGATCGGGAAAGCCTGCTGTCACATAGCAAACGAGTGCCTTGCTCCGACTGTCGCGCAGCGAGGCAAAACGCCGGTCGAGCCTGTTAGACGAAATAATCTCCAACGTTGATGCCATACCGGTCCGGATCGGCGGTTTTGATGATCGTTCGGTGATACTCGCCGCTGCCGTCGGTGTCCGCAAGGTCGACTTCGAGCGGTGGAACAACGACGTTTCCCTGCGCATCGCTGACGATCTTCACGATCGGCCGCGACAGCACATCAGGGTTTGGATTCGCTCCGCTCACTACCGCCAGCTCGAACGTGTCGAGGACAACGAGAGTGCCGACCGGATAGATGCCGAGCAGATTTATGAACGCCTTTACGATCACCGGATCCATACCGCGCCGCGGATTGTCGCGCATTTCCTGCAACACGGCGGACGGCGGATAGGGCACCGTCTGATAGACTCGCCGCGACGTCGCCGCATCATAGCCGTCAGTCACCGCGACGATCTTGCTCGTCATGCTCATCGTCCGCGGGCGAACCGGCTTCGGATATCCGGAGAGATCCCCACGCATGTGATGCTCATAGGAGACAGTCATTGCGCGGTACGACACTTCCTCGTGCTGTCCGCGAAGCTGGAAAAGGACCAACACGCCGAGCCACGGATGAGCAGCGATCTGTCGCCATTCGTTCTCTGAAAGATCCTCCGACTTCTGCATCAGGCTCTGCGGAACGCGCGACTTCCCAATGTCATGCATCAGTGCCGACAGCCCCAGATCGAAGAGCTGCAGCTTCGTCATTCCAAGGCGCCGGCCGAGCGCAACCGAGAAGATGCAGACATTGACGCTGTGGGTGTACGTGTACTCGTCGTAATCACGCAGCGTGGTCAGTCCGATCAACGATGTTTCCTCGTTCAGGATCTGATCCACGATTCCCTGCACCACTCTTTTGATCTTCCGCAGACTGGGCGTACGCCCCATGCGCACCGAATTGATGACATCCTTGGTCAGCGCAACGGATCTAGTATACGTCCGCGTCGCCGCCTGTCGCGTCTCCTCCGCGGTTTCGCGGTCTTCCTCGATTGGCGGCCCGATCTCGATAGAGCCGACGCCCGCGCCGGCGAGCTGGGCGATGATCTGCTCGCGTCTCTCGTCGGCCTCCTCGGCTGTCGCGGTATCCAGCGCGGATAGAAGGACGAGCAGCGATCTAGGGTCGGGCGGCTCATGGAAGGCGATGGAGCCGATTCCCGATTCGCGGCACAGTCGCAGCAGATAACCGAAGCTCGCGTAATTGCTGAGGTCGAGGCGAAGCCGAGTCGCGTTCACGAAGATGAACTCCCGCGACACACGAAACTCCAGCTCGCCTTCTCGCTCGAGGATTTCACGGGCAGTCCCGGCGAGCTCCGAGAGCGCCTTCTGGACGGCCGTATGCTCGGCCGGATAAAGCTTGATGCCGCGTAGTGTGCCGTAGAACGACACGATGAGCTCGCGGCCCCGACCACGGAGATAAGCCGCGCCCGGCTTGCGCGAACCTCCATCGCGCTCGCCCACCGCCCTCAGAGGATCAGCCACCGCGCACCGCCCTGCTCACTGCGTTGCGGACGAGCGGGTCTGCGTCGGCGCCCGCGCGCTGGAGGGCCTCGATTGCGCGCTGAGTGCCCGCCTTACCGAGAGCCATCGCCGCGCACGCACGCAGCTCAGGATTGCCGCGACGTCCGAACAAGCGGCGTGCGTTGAGGATCCCGTCGAGGAAGCTCACTCCTTCGTCACCGCACAGCTCCCCATACGCTTCGAAGAAAGCCATCTTCTCCGAAAGATTCGACTCGCGAAGCTCCTTTGAGCGCAGGATTTCCTGAATCTTCGGCGCGGCCGCATTGTAGGGCTGCGCAGCGAGAGCGCGCACCGTCGCGATCCGCACCTCACGGTCGGCATCCACCAGGGCATTCTCGAGCGCCTGCATCGCCCCCGGTGTGCCGATCTCGGCCAGCGCAGTCGCGGCCGCGAGACGCAACTCAGGCTCGCCGTGCGCGATCGTCTTCGAGAGCGCCGGCACCGCGGCCGTCGCCCGCATCGCCCCGGATCGTCGGATCGCTTCGAAGGCAACGACGGTGTCGTCGATGGAAATGAGCCGCACCAGCTCGGCGCTGTGGGACGACGCCAGGCGTGACCCGGCACCTTCGAGAAGAGCACGCAGCTCGGTGTTGCGTGTCCGCGCGATCCATCCGAGCACCGTCTCGAGAGCGTTCGGGCGTAGCTGCATGAACAGCTCGTTGAGGTCGTTCTGCGGCGGACGAAGAGGCGTATCCTCCAAAGCGAGGAGGAGCTGCTCCAGCGCATCGGCATCGGTTAGACGCTCGCCGAGCGCGACGAGCCGCCGCCGCTGAGAATCAACCAGCTCTGGGGCCCGGGCTGCAGTAACCGTTGCTTCACGAATCAGATATGCCGCTGTGCGGAACTGCGTCAGAGAGAGCAGCAGCAGAAAGAGGCCGTCGAGTATGCCCAGCACTTCCTCTCTCACCGTCGGGTCCGTTTCGATCTCGAACGTGTCGAGAAGTGAAGCGATCACGTGCGCTCTCAGATCACCCGAAAAATCCTTTCGAATCTCATCGTTGAGGTATTGGATCTCGCCGTCGTCCAGGAAATAGAGAGTCGAGTCGTACTCGTCCATTCTGGCGACGCTTGCGGACGACAAGAGCTCCTTCTCGCCCCCTTCGGCAGTGATCGGTGAGGCAACTCTGTCAACTGGCTCGTGACGAGGTATCGGCTCCACGACGACACCGGACATCAGGCTCACGTCGACATAGCGGTACTGAAGAAAATCGAAGTCGTGCTCCCAGAGGAGCGTCAGGAGGTCATCGTCGTCGGCCGAGCCCAACCGCGCTCTCTGAATCATGTCCAGCAGAACGATGAGCTCGTCACCCTCAAAACCGCGATGGATCGACAGCTCACGAATACCATCCTTGAAGAACATCCACGGCAGGCTGTCCGACGTTCGGCCCGGCTCGTCGAGAACGGGACGCGCAAACCAGCGGAGATCGCTGTCAGTGATCTGAACGGTTAGCGAATCGGTATTCTCCCAGAGGGTGGCAAAGGATTCGCGCACAGCATCGATGGCGCGGGCGTGCATTGGATTGTTCGGGAGGTAGAGCTGGTGCGCTCTGACGGCCTTCGCGAAAAGCTTCAGAGTATCGGTGATAAGGGATGGCTCGAACGGCGGCTCGGGGAGCTCGTCCTCGTGCACGAGGGTTTCCGGGCCGCTCATGAGTCGGCGAGACCGAGCTCGGTAACCTGCGCCATGTCCTTGTCGCCCCGTCCGCTCACGCAAAGCAATACGATGTCGTCTGGTGTCCACCGGCCGCGCGCGTCGACGACCCACACCACCGCGTGCGCGGTCTCGAGTGCCGGGATGATACCTTCGAGCCGGCTCAACATCGCAAAGCCTCGCAGAGCGTCTGCGTCCGTTACCGCGAAATAGGTGGCGCGGCCCGATTCCTTGAGCCACGCGTGCTCCGGGCCGACCCCGGGATAATCGAGGCCGGCGGAAATTGAATGCGCCGGATGTACCTGTCCATCGGCGTCCTGAAGAAGCAGGCTCAGCGCGCCATGCAGGACGCCGGGTCGCCCTCGTGTGAGAGACGCTGCGTGCTGACCGGTTTCGAGGCCGTGACCAGCGGCTTCGACTCCGACGAGCGATACCGTTGGATCCTCCGTGAATCCCGCGAAGATCCCCATCGCGTTCGATCCGCCGCCTACGCACGCTACGACGGTATGTGGCAGCCGTCCGGTCGCTTTCATCAGCTGTTCTCGTGATTCCCGGCCGATGACGGCCTGGAATTCACGCACGATTCGCGGATAAGGCGCTGGCCCCACAACTGAGCCGATGATGTAGTAGGAATCGCGGACATTCGTCACCCAGTCTCGGATCGCCTCACTCGTTGCGTCCTTGAGCGTTCGTGTGCCGGAGCCGACCGGAACCACTTTGGCACCCAGCAGGTTCATTCGATAGACATTCAGTGCCTGCCTCCGAATATCCTCTTCACCCATATAGACGACGCACTCGAGCCCGAATCGAGCACATACTGTTGCCGTCGCGACGCCGTGCTGTCCCGCGCCGGTCTCCGCGATGATGCGTCGTCTTCCCATACGCGTCGCGAGAAGAGCTTGCCCGACGGTGTTGTTGATCTTGTGAGCGCCGGTATGGTTCAGATCTTCACGCTTCAGGTAGATCCTGGCTCCGGCTTCCGCAGAGAGTCGGGGCGCGAAGGTGAGGGGTGTCGGGCGGCCGACATACTCGGCAAGCATCGCGTCGAGGTCCCTTCTGAATTGCGGGTCGGCCATCGCAGAGTCGAACGCATGATCGAGCTCCTCGAGCGCTGGGACGAGAGTCTCCGGCACATATCGTCCGCCGAACGGACCGTATCGGTCGCTTGCGCGTCCAGCGGCGGTCATTGGTGAGCGACCTTTGGCGCCTGAGACGAAGCCAAATCCACCGACGCTGCCGCAACAGCGAGTGCGAATTGTTCCATGAGCGCGGGATCCTTGATGCCCGGCGCCGACTCGACACCTGACGAGACATCAACGACGTCGGGTCTCAATGCGGCTATCGCAGCGCCCACGTTGAGCGGCGTAAGACCGCCGGCGACTATCAATCGTCGAGCGCCGCGAGCTGCTTCCACCTTGGACGCTATCGCTCTCCACTCGATCGGACGACCAGTGCCGCCACTTTTTTCACCGATGGAGCTGTCGATCAGTAATCCATCTCCGAACGGCTGGGAGTCCAACGCGCGAAGGCTTGACTCTACGTCGGCGGAGAATCCAGCCACAGTCCAAACCTCTCCCTCGAAGGCGGCCCTCAAGTCCTGGAGCTCATCGGTGCCAAGGGGGCGATGGACCTGTAGAATCGAAGCGGCGGATTGTGCAGTTGCTCGTACCATCTCATCGACGCTCTCGTGCCGGAACACTGCCACACCTTCCGCACCGTCACCCGCTGCGAGATAGATCGCTCTCGCGCGCTCGGGTGAGACTCTTCGCGGGCTGTCAGTTAGGATCGCTCCCACGAACGCCGCCCCGAGGCGGGCGGCGTGGCGTGCGTCGGTTGCCCGTGTGATGCCACAGAACTTGATCGCGGGAATCATTGATTGCGAAGGCTGCGTGCCCTGGATCTGCGCTCCACCGTTACGAGTGACCGTAATGCGGAAACGGGATCGTTGGACGCGGACAAGAAAGAGCCGATGAGAACCGCATCAGCGCCGGCAGCTGCCGCCAGCTCGACGCTTTTGCGTGATTCATAACCACTCTCCGCAACCGTCACGCATGCTTCGGGAATCAATGGCAGGATCCGAGCAGCTGTTCCAGTGTGAATGGTCAACGTCTCCAGATCACGATTATTGACGCCGATCATCTCCGCCCCGCAGCTGAGCGCGGCTTCCAGCTCATCCTCCGTCCGGACCTCGACCAGCGGCTCGAGACCGATTTCGTTGGCAGCGGAGACCATCTCCGCCAACCGCGCCGGAGGAAGCGCCCGGGCAATCAGTAGCGCAGCCGCAGCTCCGAGAGCGCGAGCCTCGAGCAACTGCGTTGGCGATACGTGAAAGTCCTTCCTTAGTATCGGCAGTGAGGTCGCTTTGGCCGCAAGTGCGAGGTCATCACTAGATCCGCCGAAGCTCTCAGGTTCTGTAAGGATTGAGATCGCACGGGCGTTGCCGCGTTCGTATGCTTCAACCTGCTGCTGCACAGCCAGGCCGGAGTTGATCGCACCGCGAGACGGTGAGGCGCGCTTAACTTCACCGATTATCGCTACGCACGAACCCGCTCGCAGAGAGTCGGACAGGCGCATTACTGACGCGGCGGAACGTGCTTGGGCTGCGACGGTTGCCCGCCGGACCTCCAGTTCTTTCGCACGTCGTTCGGCGGAAGCAAGGAGGTCGCCCAAAACGCCGATTGGCGGCTCCCAGCGCTTTCCCGCTTGCGCTTCGGTAGTTGTTCGGCTAATCTTTGAATTCGGCAAATCTTCGGTTCCCGCGTGAGGCAACACCCAGTTCGAGGTACAAGATATGTCGCTAACTAAAAGACAGCGCGAAATCCTGACTTATCTCACCGATTATTCCGATGAGCATGGCTACGCGCCGAGCTTCGAGGAAATCGCCGGAAAATTCGGCTACAGCTCTTTGGCGACGGTTCACGAGCATCTGAGTAACCTCGAGCGAAAGGGTTACATCAAGCGCGAATACAATGAAAGTCGCGCTATCGAAGTTCTCCCCTCCGAAGCCTTCACCCGGGCTCAGCAGCTCCCGCTCGTGGGTACCGTGGCGGCGGGAATGCCGATTGAAGCCATCCAGACTCAGGAATCCATTGGAATTCCGGATGACCTGGTACGAGGCGCCGGCAACCACTACGTGCTTCGCGTGCGCGGGAACTCGATGATCGACGAGCAGATCCGGGACGGCGATTTCGTGATCGTCAACGAGCGAAAAAGCTGCGACAACGGCGAGATGGTAATCGCCCTCATCGAGGGCAATTCTGCCACCGTGAAGAAATTCTACCGTGAGCGCGACGGACGCATTCGCCTGCAGCCTGCCAACGAAGCAATGGCACCCATCTACGTCCACGAAAACGACATTTCCATTCAGGGAGTCGTCGTAGGGGTAGTCAGGCGCTGCTAGCTGCTGCTCCGGTAAGCCGCTCTCAATAATTCGAGCGCCGTTAGTCCAGCTCCGCTCTCGAGAGAGCGTCGAGCTTGAGCCACTCCGTCCGCAAATCCTGCTACACGCCCACTGACGTAAATCGCTGCAGCTGCATTCAGCACGACTGCGGCTTGAGCCGCCGGTGAACCACGGCCGCCGAGCACCTCGAGAATGATCCGGGCGTTTTCGGCAGGATCGCCGCCCGCCAGATCCGCTGCCGAAAGGCCACGATAGCCGTACTTCTCCGGGTCAATCGTCCATTCATCCGCCCGGTCGCTTCTGATCTCGAGAACGCGCGTCGGACCCAATGGAGACACTTCATCGAGGCCCGGCTCTCCGTGGAGTATGAGCGCATGCCGAGCACCGAGCTCACTTAACGCGGCCGCAAGTGTGTCGACCCGCCCGGGGTCAGCGACGCCGACTACCTGGCGCGTTGCTCCCGCGGGATTGGCGAGAGGTCCAACAACATTCATTACCGTGGGAATCGCGAGCTCGCGACGGACAGGTCCGACGTGCTTCATTGCCGGATGCATCACAGGCGCGAACATGAACACAATACCGGCGTTCCTGAGTGACGCCGCCATGGTTTCCAGGGGCGCATCGAGCGGCACGCCAAGAGCTTCGAGAACGTCGGCGCTGCCACACCGCGAAGTAAATGAACGGTTCCCGTGCTTCGCGACACGGACCCCGGCGCCTGCGGCGACGAGAGCCGCGGCGGTCGAAATATTGAATGTCTGTACCGCACCGCCGCCGGTGCCGCATGTATCCACCAGCTCGTCACGTCGTTCCGCTGGCAACAAGACCATCACTTGCCTGAGCGCGCGCACGACACCGGCTACTATCTCGCCGGTTTCTCCGCGAACTCGAAGCCCAGTGAGCATCGCAGCAACCTGGAGCTCGGTGGCCTCCCCCCGCATGATGACTCCGAAGGCGTCGGCCGCCTCTGTAGCCCCGATGGGCTGGTGATGGGCGAGTCGACCGATCGCCAGCTGCAGGGCGTTGGGAAGGACTGGAGCCGTCACGTCCGAGGCTCGGCTACGCGGGTGTCTCTAAAGCAGCGCGGACCTTTTCGAGTGTCGACCTCGGATCCGATGTTGCTTCTCCGTCAGCGAGCAAACGCTCGATCGAGTAAAGTTTATTCGCGCGGTTACGTGCGAGCTCGGTCTGCGAATGGAGCTCGACGTGTGCGTGCTCGAGCCGCTCGACGGCGCGGGTTACCTGCTCCTCTACCGCGGCGAGCCGTTCCGACCGAACCTCGATCTCCGCCGATGCGTTTCCAATGGCGCGTTCCAGCTCCGCAATTCGCGCTGCCTCCTGCGCCCCCGGCTCGCCGATTAACGCCCGGGCCGCATCCAGTTCGGCCTTCAGACCGCGGAGCGCGCGGTTGTACTCGGAATGAATATTTCGCGTGAGCTCCTCGAGTGTGCGCACTGCTTCGAATCGCGCATCGTGTTCAGCAATCCGCTCGAAAGCGAGAGCAAACAAGTCCATTGCCGGGCTGAGCCGGTCGACGGTGCGGTTTCCGAACCGCCGCCGCGGCTCGTATACCGCAAGGAAACCAGCAAGCTCTCCGTCGAGCGTCAGTCCGCGGACCGAGAGAATTCCTCCCCCCTGTTGCGGAGTAACCCCGAGAAGCTTGAGGTAGTCATCGGATTCCGCCCCGAAGTCGGCGAGGGCGGAACCGGCGTTGAGCACTCTGCGGACAGGGGCGGGCAAGTGATCGACCGCGACGTTCAGCGGCGTGCGGCCCACCGCGTTGGCCTGAGGGGTAAGACGCTCGGTGATGAGCTGTCGCCGCGAGTCGCAGAGGAACAGTGCCAGCTGCACAGCGCGGTCGATGTCGGAAGCCTCCTGTTGGAGAACCATGAGCGCCGCATCGGCGTCACGCGCCGATGCGAGTACGGAGGCGAGAGTGGCAAGTGTTCGAGGTGGCATCGGCGGGTGATATGCTACATGCGCGAAACGCTACCGAGTTTGACTCGCACTACTATGAAAGTCAATCACATGCGGTTTGCCGCACCTTCGGTGGATTCGTAACTTCACCCATGGCGCCGCGTACGATGCAGCTCGTGCTACACTACGACGGAGCCGGCTTCGCGGGTTGGCAGCGGCAGCCCGACGCAAGGACAGTTCAGGGTGTCATCGAGGAGGCGTTGTTCAAGCTTTGCGGGGACCAGATATCCGTTCTCGGTGCGGGACGCACCGACGCCGGGGTGCACGCTCTTGGACAGGCGGCGGGCATTCACGTTCCGCAAAAGTGGGAGTCGGTCTCGCTGCGTAGGGCCCTGAACGCGGTGTTGCCGGAAGACGTCTGGGTTCGGGCGGTGCACGAGATGATTCCATCCTTCCACGCGAGGTACGACGCGGTTTCCCGAACATACATCTACCGGATCGCAACAGGTGACGACGCCGAGTCGCCCTTTCGGCGGCGATGGGCGCTTCCATGGACCAGAGCTCTCAATGCTGACGCGCTCAGTGAGAGCGCCCGCATGATTGTGGGCGACCATTCATTCCGCGCCTTTGCCGTCAAGGGAACCGCGCCCCCGAATGACGATCATCGCTGCACGGTTTTCCAATCGGATTGGGCCGCGACTTCAGACGGATGGACGTTCACCATCCGCGCGAACCGTTTCTTGCACCACATGGTGAGGTTTCTTGTCGGCACGATGCTCGACATCGCCTCCGATCGGCGCTCCGCCGCAGACATGATGGAGCTGCTCGGATCGGACGACAATCAGCGGACTTCGCCACCAGCACCGTCACACGGCCTGTACCTTCAGGCTGTCGAATACCCTGCTCAACTCTATCTCGCCGCCGCATGAATATTTTCGTTGAATCAGTTTCACCCGAAGAGATCCGGCGCGCATCTTCGTCGGGTTTCGCCGATGGCGTAGTGTTTTCGCAGACGAAATACGCCGCCGCTTCTCCTGAGGGCGACAGCAACGAGCTACTCGACTCGATCGCCCAGGAATTCGCGATTCCAATCTGTGTCGAGGTGGGAGCGCTTTCGAGCGAAGAGATGTATCGGGCAGCCAAAGAGCTGTCGAAGATCTCCGACCATATCGTCGTCCAGCTGCCGTTCGTCGAAGACGCCGTTACTCCGATGCACCGCCTGAGCATGGAGGGCGTTGGAGTTTGCGCAACTTACGTGTTCAACGGCGCCCAGGCGGTCCTCGCGGCCAAGGCCGGCGCGTCGATGGTACGAGTGTCGTTGCATGACCTCGACGCGCAGGGACAAACCAGCACCGACGCCGTCACCGAGATCCGATCTCTCCTGGAGGTTAGCGAATGTGAGTGCGACGTAATGGTGGCCTCCCCTCGCACCACGACGCAGTTCACCGAGTGCGTCGCGGCCGGCGCGCAGATCGTTTCGGTTGCGCCGGACGTTCTGCGGTCGCTGCTCTTGCATCCGCTTACTGATCGGGGACTCGACCGCTTTCTCAGCGATCTCAGCCGCCGTCCCAAGCCTCGCGACTAGTGAGACGAGCTTCCTCCCTTGTTCTTCTCTGCGTCGCGCTCTCGGCGTGCGGGGGCCAAAGCACCCTTCCGGCCGCGCAGGCTACTCAGCTTCCGGCGCAGAAAACAGAGGAGATCTCGGCTGGGCGGCGAACCGCAATTACTGCCGCTGTCGAGCGCGTTGCGCCTGCGGTCGTAACTGTGCAGACCGAAGTGGTCGAACGAGTTCCCGCGGACATGTTCGAGCAGTTCTTCGGCGGTCGCTCGGGAACGCGGTCGGCCGCGGGTCTCGGATCCGGATTCATCGTTCGCAGCGACGGAGTGATTCTGACGAACTCGCACGTCGTCAGCGGCGCAACGCGCATCTCCGTCGCCCTTCGCGATGGGACGAAATATCCCGCCAAGCTCATTGGGGCGGACGAGACGAACGACCTCGCAGTAATCAAGATCGATGCTCGCAATCTTCCGGTAGCACCGCTGGGCAGCTCGTCAAACCTGCTTGTCGGTGAGTGGGCAATCGCCATTGGCAATCCTTACGGGTTCATGCTTGCCAACACCGAGCCAAGCGTCACGGCCGGCGTCGTCAGCGGTACCGGGCGTAACCTCGCCGTCGAGAGCAGTGGCTCGGGCGTCTATGTCGACATGGTTCAGACCGACGCGTCAATCAATCCGGGGAATTCGGGGGGACCGCTCGTGAACGCGTTAGGCGAGGTGATCGGAGTCAACAGCTCCATTTTCTCCCCCAGTGGCGGCTCAATCGGCCTTGGCTTCGCAATCCCGATCAATCGCGCGCGACGGGTCGCGGACGATCTTCTCGCTCATGGAGTGGTGAGGCGACCCTGGATCGGGATCAAGCTGCAACCGTCGCCTCACCGGCTTGCCGCAGGTGATAATGACCATTGGGTCATTGTGAGCTCGGTTGTTCCGGGGTCGCCCGCAGATCGCGCCGGCATTCGCGCCGGGGATATTCTCGTCCGGTCGCGTGACCGGGCTGTTCGCACGCCGTACGACTTTGAAGCGGAGCGGCTCGAGCTTCGGGTAGGCGAAGACGTTCCATTGGTTATTCGGCGGGACGGCCACGAGATGCGCGTCGAGGTTCGCGTTGCCGATCTTCCCGAAGTCAACGCTCCGAAGGTAACGGTGTTGCGCGAGATCCAGCTCGTGACGCTCACCCCAGCCATTCGGGCGGAGCGAGGCATTCGTCGCGCGAACGGCGCTCTGGTGCAGAGCGTGAGCCCTCGGGTCGCCGACCAGCTCGGAATTCAGCCTGGCGACGTGATTCTTCAGATCAATCGTGTACCGATCGCCGATGCCAATGCGGCTGCGCGCGCTCTCGATTATTACGCTGGTCGCGGCGCGATCGTGATGTACGTCGAGCGCGGAGGTCAGGTATACACGACGGAATTCGTGATCCAGTAGTGACGCACGATACCTGGTCGTCGCCGCTCTCGGAGCGCTACGCATCATTGGAGATGCTGGAGCTCTGGTCGCAGCGCAGCCGCCACGGGATGTGGCGGAGACTCTGGCTAGCTCTTGCCGAAGGCGAGAAAGAGCTTGGCGTGCCGATCCCGGAGAGAGCGATCGAGCAGATGCGCAACAACCTCGATGACATCGACTTCGATGCCGTCGCGAGATACGAGGAACGATTCCGGCACGACGTGATGGCGCACGTGCACGCGTTCGGGGACGCGGCCCCGGCCGCAAAGCCGTTCATCCACCTCGGGGCCACGAGTGCTTACGTCACGGACAACGCCGATCTCGTCCTCATGCGCAGGGGACTCGAAATACTCGAAGAGCGGATCCTTTCGATACTGCGTACTCTCGCCGAGTTCGCCCGTCAGTGGAAAGACTTGCCGACGCTGGGATACACGCATCTTCAGCCCGCGCAGCTCACCACCGTCGGCAAACGCGCGACACTGTGGATGCAGGACCTGGTTCTCGACCTCGAGGAGTCGCGTCGCCGACGAAATGACCTGCCGCTACGCGGCGTCAAGGGAACCACCGGAACTCAGGCCACCTTTCTCGAACTGTTCGACGGAGACCACGAGAAGGTCCTCGCGCTGGAACGCGCGGTCACGCAGAAAATGGGATTCGCTTCGGCGTTGGCGGTGACGGGCCAGACATATACACGCAAGCTGGATGCTTTCGTGCTCGCCGTTCTGGCCGGCATCGCCGCGAGCGCGGCAAAATTCAGCGCCGACGTCCGTGTGCTGCAGGCCTTCGGCGAAATCGAAGAGCCATTCGAGGCAGAGCAGATCGGATCGTCCGCCATGGCGTACAAGCGGAATCCAATGCGGTCGGAGCGGATCACCGCTCTTTCGAGATTCATCCTGACGCTCGAAGCGAATGCCAATCAAACGCACTCGGTACAGTTTCTCGAGCGAACGCTCGATGACAGTGCCAACCGCCGTCTTGTGATTCCGGAATCTTTCCTTGCCACCGACGCGGTGCTGATTCTGATGGACAGCGTGTCGCGTGGGCTTCGCGTAAACACGGCGCGAATTTCCGAGCGTCTGACCGCTGAGCTGCCGCTTATCGCAACCGAGCGGATAATTCTTAGCGCGGTTAAAGCGGGCATCGATCGTCAAAAGGCACACGAGGTGGTGCGACGTCATTCGGCTGCGTCCGGAGACGGGACGACGACATTCACGTTTCTCGATCGGCTCGCCGCAGATCCCGAGCTCGGTCTTTCTCGAAACGATGTCGCGAAGGCGCTCGAGGCGCGTGAGTTCATCGGCCGTGCGCCGGAACAGGTAGATGAGTTCCTGATGGATGTCGTTACCCCTCTCCTCGAATCGCAGTCACCGCCGTCACTGTCTCGAGCGGAGATCCGGGTCTGATGCTCGTCGCGGGGACGGGGCTTCCCTTCCCGCTCCTCCGTCGTGGAAAAGTTCGCGACGTCTATGCAATTGACGATGACCAACTTCTCATCGTCGCCACCGACCGGGTAAGCGCGTTCGACGTGGTTCTCGGAGAAGCAATCCCTTTCAAAGGAGCGGTCCTCACGCAGCTCACCGCGTGGTGGTTACAACAGCTCGGGTCACGCGTTCGGCATCACCTGATTACAGCCGACATCGACGAGATAGCGACTGCACTACCCTCAGTCCAACCGCACCGTGATGAACTCGCCGGTCGCGCGATGCTGTGCCGGCGCGCGAGAGTCTTTCCAATGGAATGTGTCATCCGCGGCTACATATCCGGATCTGCCTGGAAGGAGTATTCAGTGACTGGAACGCTCGCGGGCGAGCCTCTTCCGCAGGGTCTTCGCGAATCCGAGCGGCTTCCCACGCCTCTCTTCAGCCCTGCGACAAAAGCAGATGCAGGGCACGACGAAAACATCACTGTGGCCGAGATGCGCCGCACAGTGGGCAGCGGTGCCGCGGAGACCTTGGAGCGCCTCACGAGACTCGTCTACGATTTCGGGACCGGCGTCGCGTCGCAGCGAGGAATCATCATCGCCGACACGAAGCTCGAGTTCGGATATCTCGGCGACGCGCACGAAGAGTTCGATCCGTCGCGTGTTATATTGATTGACGAAGTGCTGACCCCGGACAGCTCGCGATTCTGGGCCGCTGACGCGTTCGAGCCAGGCCGCTCGCAGCCCAGCTTCGACAAGCAACCGCTCAGAGATTATCTCGACCGGCAGCGCCGCGCCGGGCGCTGGGATGGCGAAGCGCCCGCTCCGCCGCTACCGGATGAGATCGTGAGAGCCACCAGCGAGCGTTATCTCGAGGCTTACCGCCGCTTGACCCTCGAGCAACTCGACACCGGAGTCACCGCTTGAGCTTCGCCCGCGAAGGTTACGTGTTCATTGTAGTGGCGTTCGCTGCCGCGGCTGCCGCGTTTGCGCTCGCCCTGGCGCGGCGATCGTGGATGCTGTGGCTCGTCGCGATACTCGTGACTCTCATCGCGCTCTGGATCGCATACTTCTTCCGCGACCCGGAGCGCCTCGGCGAGCGAGGCGTGACGCTTGTAATCGCCCCTGCCGACGGGCGCCTGATAATGGTGACGGAAGTTGATGAGCCCGCTTTTCTCGCGGCCCGAGCGCTTCGGCTCTCGATCTTCATGAACGTCTTCGACGTTCACGTGAACCGCTATCCGACGGATGGCAAGGTCGCGTATGTCAACTACAACAAGGGTAAGTTCATCAACGCCGCGGCCGAAAAGTCGAGTCTCGAGAACGAGCAGATGTCCGTTGGCCTCGATACGGGCAGAGCGCGAATACTGGTGCGACAGATCGCCGGCCTCATCGCGCGACGCATCGTGACCTACAGCCGGCTCGGCGAAACTGTGAAGCAGGGCGAGAGGATGGGCATGATCCGTTTCGGATCGCGCGTGGATGTTTTCATACCGGTGGCTTCGCGTCTTCGCGTTCAGGTCGGCGCACTCACCACCGCTGGCACCACAGTGTTGGCAGAGCTTCCGTAGTGACAACAGCCGACGACAACCGACCCACCGCCGTGCGACGCCGGCGTTCACGCCCATCGAGGCGAGCAGTTGTGGTGCTCCCGAACGGACTGACGCTCGCCAACCTCTTCTGCGGCGTCTTCGCGATTGTAAACGCATCACGCGGACAATTCGACACCGCTGGTCTCCTGATCGTTCTCGGCGGGATTGCCGATGCTCTCGACGGCCGGGTGGCGCGAGCCACCGGAGCCGGCTCGCGATTCGGCTCCGAGCTGGATTCACTTGTCGACCTGATCTCTTTCGGCCTTGCTCCGGCGATGATCATGTACTTCGCGGTGCTCAACCACGAAGGCTGGGACTGGATAATCGTGTTCCTCTACGTTGCCTGCGCCGCGATTCGCCTCGCAAGGTTCAACGTTGAACAGGCGGGCCGTGCGAAGCGGTATTTTCACGGCCTTCCGAGCCCAGCTGCCGGTCTCACTCTCGCGACGTACTACTGGTTCAGTCAGACCCCGCTGTACAACGAAACCCTGCTTGGTGATTTACCCTGGCATTTCTGGATGCGCTTCCTGATGCTGGCGCTGTCGTTCCTGATGATCAGCAACGTTTCCTATCCGGCGGTGCCCACAGTCGGATACAGAAAGTTGAATGAGATTCTCGGAACGCTCGTGGTGACGGCGGCCGTGCTCGGGATTATCCTGCTCCAGAAGCAATTCTACTTTCCCGGTCTCGTGGCCTACGTCCTTTACGGCGTCGGCAAGACCGTTTTCTTCGGCTTGATCGGAAGGCGTCCTCGTGGCGACCTTCCAGTTATCTCCGATGACGATGAAGACGAGGAGGATTTGCTCGAATCCGACGCCATGGTCGTGACCGACATTGGTCATGCGCAGCGCCAAAGGCGCCGCAAACGCCGTCGTCACCTTGGACGAGAAGAGAATCCAACGCGGAATCCTCCCCGCCCTCCAAATCCGGACACCACCGATCTGTGACGAGCTATCGAGTCTCCGTGCACATCGTTCCCCGACGAGGAATCCTGGACCCTCAAGGCAAGGCAGTTGAACACGCTCTCCATTCACTCGGATTCGGCGGCGTTCGTGACGTGCACGTCGGTCGTCATATCGTGGTGGAGACCGAAGCTGATTCCGATTCCGATGCCCGCGCCGAAGTCGCCGCAATGTGCGACAAGCTCCTCGCGAATCCGGTGACGGAAGACTACGAGATCGAATCGGCGGAGATGTCATGAAATTCGGCGTCGTGACATTCCCCGGATCCAACTGCGATTACGATACCCTGCGCGGCCTCATCGACGTGGTTGGCGCGGAAGCAGAGTACCTGTGGCACAAGGACCGCGACCTCGGGGGGGTGGACGTAGTCGTCCTTCCCGGAGGCTTCAGCTATGGAGACTACTTGCGCGCGGGCGCTATCGCCCGCTTCAGTCCGATTATGTCCGCGGTCATCGCGCACGCGCGGAGAGGAGGTCCAGTCATCGGGATCTGCAATGGGTTTCAAATCGCATGCGAGGCGGGCTTGCTGCCCGGCGCATTGCTGAAGAACGAAACCCTTCAGTTCGTATCATCGCCGGTTACGCTCCTGGTCGAGAACGCTGATACCATGTTCACATCCGCATACCAGAAAGGAGAATTGTTGCGGATGCCAATCGCTCACGGGGACGGGCGATATACGGCGGATGAGAAGGTGCTCGACACACTCGAAGCGGAAGATCGTGTCGTGTTCCGGTACGTCGATGCTGAAGGGAATGCGATTGCGGCCGCCAATCCGAACGGAGCCGCGCGCAACATTGCCGGCATCGTCAACGAGAGCGGCAACGTTCTCGGCATCATGCCGCACCCGGAGCGAGCGATGGATGACCTCCTCGGCTCCCAGGGGGGAGTCCGGATGTTCGAGTCGATTCTTTCGGGAGTCCGCGCCTGATAATGAAGACCGTCGAGCCACGTCCAGGCGATCCCGCGATCACACCGGAGCTGGTCTCCGAACATGGGCTGACCGAGAATGAGTTCGACATCCTCGTCGCGATGCTCGGTAGAACGCCGACCTTCACCGAGCTTGGAATTGTAAGCGCTCTCTGGAGCGAGCACTGCTCCTACAAACATTCGCGAAGACTGCTTGGAACTCTGCCGACGCGGGCCCCGCACGTACTGCAGGGTCCGGGCGAGAACGCCGGCGTCGTCTCGATCGGAGATGGATTTGCGATCGCTTTCAAGATCGAATCGCACAATCACCCGTCGGCGGTCGAGCCATATCAGGGGGCGGCGACAGGAGTTGGCGGAATTCTCCGCGACGTCTTCACGATGGGCGCGCGGCCGATCGCCATGCTCAACTCATTGCGCTTCGGATCACTAGAGAGTCCTCGGGTGCGCTATCTCTTTTCGGGGGTAGTGAAAGGCATCGGAGATTACGGCAACTGCGTCGGCATTCCGACAGTCGCCGGCGAGATCGTCTTCGACGATGCGTACGAGGCGAACCCGCTCGTCAACGCAATGTGCGTGGGACTGATGCACGAGGAAGATCTCATCCGCGCGCGGGCCGAGGGCGTCGGGAATCCGATCATGGCGGTGGGAGCGCGCACCGGCCGCGACGGAATTCATGGGGCCTCATTCGCGTCCGAAGATTTGTCGTCGGCGAGTGAGGCGAAGCGCCCGCGAGTACAAGTCGGTGATCCCTTTACCGAGAAGCTCCTGCTCGAGGCGAGCCTCGATCTGATACGGAGCGGTGCGATCGTCGCAATTCAGGACATGGGCGCAGCCGGTCTCACCTCATCTTCAGCCGAGATGGCCGAGCGTGGTGACGTCGGCGTTGTGATAGACGTGACGAAAGTGCCGGTCCGCGAGACTGGCATGACACCCTACGAGATTCTCCTCAGCGAGTCGCAGGAAAGGATGCTCGTCGTCGCGCGCCGCGGCCGCGAAGGCGACGTTCGCGAAACCCTCGGAAAGTGGGACCTCGAAGCAGAGGTTATCGGTGAGGTGATCGCCGAGCCCGTGTACCGAGTCGTTGAGGGCGATCGTGTCGTTGCAGAGTTTCCAGGATCGCGCCTCGTCAAGGATTGCCCACGCTACTCGCCACATGCTGCCGAAAGCCCCGCTATCCGGACGCTTCGCGAAACGAACGTTGACGCGATCGCGGAGCTGCCGGAGGAAATTGATCCTGCATGGACGTTGACGACCCTCCTTGCCTCGCCAACGATCGCGAGCAAGGAGTGGGCGTACCGTCAATACGATTCGACGGTACGAACAAATACGGTCATCGGTCCGGGCGGTGACGCCGCGGTTCTTCGAATCCGAGGAACCGCAAAAGCAATTGCGCTCAAGACAGATTGCAACGGACGGTATGTGTATCTCGAGCCGCGGACGGGGGTGAAAATCGCGGTCGCGGAAGCTGCGCGAAACGTAGCCTGCACCGGAGCCAGACCGCTCGCGATCACCAACTGTCTCAACTTTGGAAACCCCCACCGCCCCGAAGTGTATTACCAGCTGTCAGAGGCAATCGCCGGCATGGCCGAGGCGTGCAGCGCACTTGGAACTCCGGTGACAGGCGGGAACGTCTCTCTATACAATGAAAGTCCCGGTCGCTCGGTATATCCAACACCGGTAGTCGGAATGGTAGGCGTGGTTGACTCGCTCGACTACATAACCGGATCACGCTTTCGGAGTCCCAGCGATTCGATTGTGCTACTCGGTGACTGCCGTGCGGAGCTCGGAGGGAGCGAATATCTCGCGCACATCCACGGCGTGGTCGCGGGCGAACCCCCCCAATGCGATCTTGGCGCGGAACGCCGGACAATCGAGGCCCTCCTCGAGTCCATCCGCGAAGGTAACGTTGAATCGGCACACGACTGTAGTGACGGCGGTTTTGCCGTCGCCCTCGCCGAGTGTTGCATCGGATCAGCAAATCACGCGATCGGCGCGGAAGTTGACCTGTCCGCCTTCGCCGACATCCCGCGTCGCGCCCTTCTGTTCGGTGAGACGCAGGGTCGCTTCATCCTCAGTTCGCGTCATCCGGCGGCTGTCATACAGACCGCCGCCAAGCACAACGTCAGGGCGACTGAGATCGGTCGCGTGTCGGTCGCATCCGCCGGACTGAGAATTCGCACAGCCGAAGGAGATTTGATCGCGGACCTCGCGGTGCTGGCTGACGCGTATCACGGCGCGATTCCGCGGCTGATGACGCGGCCTGCCCAGGCGGTGGTGCCGGTCCGCGACATCGAGTTGGTGGGCGCCTGATATGTGCGGAATTGTCGGAATCCATGGACACGAAGCCGCGGCGGACACCGCGCGGCTCGGCCTTTATTCTCTTCAGCACCGGGGCCAGGAATCAGCTGGTATTGTTGCTCTCGATCCGGAAGTCGGCGCGCGCGCGGTAAAGACAATGGGACTGGTTTCTGAAGGGTTGACCGCTACCGCCACCGGCAGGTTGCGTGGCAGCGTCGCAATCGGTCACACGCGCTACAGCACGGCCGGCTCGACCACCATCGAGAACGCGCAGCCGATGCTCGCGAGAGTACGTGACGGACACGTCGCTCTGGCGCATAACGGGAACCTCACCAATGCGACGGAGCTCCGGCATGAGCTCGAGGAGGCCGGCTCGATCTTCACATCGACGATGGATTCGGAAGTGCTCGTTCATCGGATCGCGCGCTCGCAGGCAAGAAAGCCGGAGGACAAGCTCGCCGAAGCACTGCTCGGCGTCGAAGGCGCGTATTCTCTTCTCGTGATGATCGGGGACACGCTTCTCGCTGCGCGCGATCCTCGTGGGTGGCGTCCTCTTGTAATGGGCCGGCTTGGCGACGCAGTCGTGTTCGCATCGGAAACGTGTGCGCTCGACATCATCGGCGCGACTCCCGTGAGGGAAGTAGAGCGAGGGGAAATCGTTGCAGTAGATGGAAACGGATTGCGAACAACGCATCCACTTCCCGAACGCGAGTCGCGCCGGTGCGTATTCGAGTACGTGTATTTTGCGCGACCTGACAGCCGCGTGTTCGGTGGCTCGGTGGATCGCGCCCGCCGGGCGCTCGGACGACGACTCGCGCGCGAGTGTCCCGCCCCCGGCGCCGAACTGGTGTTCAGCGTTCCCGATTCGTCCAACTCCGCCGCGCTCGGCTTCGCCGAGGAATCAAAGTTGCCATTCGAGCTCGCCTTGATTCGCAATCACTATGTCGGCCGAACCTTCATTCAGCCGACGCAAGCCGGTCGTGACGCAAAGGTCAAGGTGAAGTACAACGCCGTGCGCGAGGTGCTCGATGGAAAGAGCGTGGTGATGGTCGATGATTCGATAGTGCGTGGGACGACCACACGGGGCTTGGTGTCGCTGATTCGCGCCGCCGGCGCGCGCGAGGTTCACATGCGCGTGAGCTCCTCGCCGATCACCGGACCATGCTACTACGGCATCGACACACCCAACCGTGACGAGCTGATCGCCGCCAACCTCAAGGTGGACGAAATCGCCGACACGCTGGGCGTTGATTCCCTGGGATACCTGTCGCTGCAGGGAATGCTGGAGTCCGTTCCCGGGGGGCCGGACGGTTTCTGCCACGCGTGCTTCTCCGGCGACTACGCCACTCCACCGCCAACCGATCCGCAGAAGCTTCGCTTCGGCTGCGGCTGCTGAACGTGGCCCAGTCGGTTTTCTTCTTCGGCAATGGCAGGGCCGAAGGGACGCCGGACATGACGGCCGTCCTCGGCGGAAAAGGTGCAGGATTAGCGGAGATGACCAACCTTGGGGTTCCCGTGCCTCCCGGCTTCACCATCGACTGCGCCGAGTGCATCGCTTTTCTCAACGATGGAAAATATTCGGACCGTCTGCGCGTCGAAGTCGAAGGCAATGTGGATCGCCTCGAGAAAGTCACTGGTAAACGGCTAGGAGACGCAAACAACCCGCTGCTCGTGTCAGTCCGATCGGGAGCGCCAGTTTCGATGCCCGGAATGATGGAAACCATCCTCAATCTCGGACTCAATGACCGGGCGGCCGTGGGACTCGCTCGTCAAAGCCGCA
>WNGF01003987.1_pt1 | contig 44861 bp, 41 predicted proteins | sample 5400641 | NCBI WGS metagenome assembly WNGF01 (sample SAMN13153371, study PRJNA577476) | soil metagenome | isolation source: 80 cm soil or saprolite under grassland replicate 2 | place: USA:California | collected 2016-06-15 | reverse complement strand
CGTCGCCGGCCGCCTCGGCGATCACGACGCGGCCGCCCGCGGCAGCTGCGTTCTGATCGCTCAGCCAGCGCACGGCAGCACGGTCGTCGGGCGACAGAAACGCCAGCCCATCGAGCGTGACACCTGACGCTGGTCGTTCGTTCATGCGCGTGGCGATCGCGCTGAGTGGGTAAACCAGGCCACCGGCCAACGCCAATGCCGCGACCACCGAGACGAGCCAGCGCGCACGTACCGTGAACCGGCCAATCAGCGCCAGCGTCAGCCCAGCCGCCAGTCCAGCCAAGAGCCAGGCGTTGACATGGAACTTGAACACGGTGTTCATGCGCGAGTGGAATACGTCGTCCAGGAAGACGACCTCAACCCCGAGCAGCATCGCCGCGTCGAAGGCACCCACGCCGACTGTCCATGCGGTGGCGGGGTCGAGGCGCTCGAGCGTGCCGGGCCACGGCACAAGCGCGGCCGCGAGGGCCAACAGCACACCCAGCGTCGGCTCTCCGAGGATGGCCAGGGCCACGCCGATGACGGACCCGATGCCGGCTTGGATCCAGCCGTTGCGGTCGCCGACACACCAGCGCACGAACAGCCCCAGAGCCGCGAGCAGCACGATCGCCCAGCCGAACAGCACCAGCAGCGATCCAAACGGCGTGCGCGCCGAGACAATGCCCAGCCCGAGCGGCGGACCGCTGTAGCCCACGAAGTACGGCGCAAACAGCACCGCGCCGAACAGCGGCAGCGTCGCTGCGGCAAGCCAACGCCAGCGCCAGGAAACGAGCCACGCGGCATACAGGCTCAAGCCCACATACAGCAGCCAGAACGGGGCTATGTCCCAGGTATTGATGACCAGCAGTCCACCCAACGCGAGCGCCCCGAATCCCAGCGTCCACGGCGAGCGCAGCGTCGTGCCGCGGCTGAGCACGTGCGCGGCGGCCACGGCGAGGACAAGCAGCTCAAATGGCAGCGCGACGAAATGCGGATGTAGGTCGCTCAACAGGGCCGAGAAGAACGGGAACTCGTTGATCCCGTCGGGCTGCAGGTTGGGAACCACGCGCGAGGCGTGGAACCACCAGTACGCATCGGTTGGCGGCCACACGCCGCGAAGGACGCTGTCGCCGAAGTGGTTGATCCCGACGATCGACCCGAAATCGAAGCCGACGATGCCGCGCGACAGCAGGTGCTCGAAGAACGTGGACAGGTTGCCGCCAAACACCACCAGCACCACGGACACACCAGCACCCGCGGCAGCCCACATTGGCTGGACGGTTGCGGCGCGGGCGACGTTCCAGGTCAGTGACGCCAGGCCGAGCATCGTCAGCGCGGGAATGGTCGCCGCGGCCAGGTTGTACGCGATACCCGGAGCCGTCCCGGCCAGTTTGGCCACGCTGGCGAGCACAAAATAGCCGAAGTGGTAGTACGGGACGCCGAAGCCGGCCAGCCAGGTGTCTTGGGTGGGCAGCCGCTGGGCGGCCATGAAGCCGTTCAGGAAGGCCATGTCCATCGGCTTCTCGGTGGCCGCGACGGCCGGCGCGTGGCTGCGCAGCAGCGCGAACAGGACAAAGCCCGCCAGGAAGACGATCTCCCACGCCAGCAGCAGGTTGCGCCGTGCACGGACCCAGGCCACCTGTGCCGCAAGCTCGCCAGTCCGTACCGACCAGCCCCACGCAAGACCGCCGACCAGCAGCAACGCGACCAGCAGCGTCACGCGCGTGAACGGGACCGGCGCCAGCATGCACACGAACCACACCAACCAGGCCATGCCGAGCAGCCCGGCCGCCTTGCCGGCTGCCCAGCCTCGGTCGTCGAGCGGCGCGAGCGCGCGCGCGACCATTGGCCAGGCGGCGAAGGCGATCGCCTGGACGACGACGTACCAGGTGAGCGCGTCGCTCACACAGGGGTTGGGGGTTGGGGTTTAGCGGTTGGGGTAGCGCCGGCGGCCCTAACCCCCGACCCCCAACCCCCAGCCCCGGCGACAAGGTCGCCAAGCGAGTACCCACCCGTCCACAGGGCAATCAGTCCGACCACGACCAGTGAGCCGTACGAAAACGCATGCGTCAGCACCGCAAACGCTAGCGCCGTGGCCTGATCAACGCCGAACGTCGTCAGCGCGAACGTCGCGGCGGCGTGGTAGACACCGACGTAGCCTGGGCTCGACGGCACGGCTTGGCCCGCGCTGGTCAGCACAACCACGAACAGCACCGCCGCGAGGCGCGGCACGATGTCCAAAGCGACCATGCCCGCGATGGCGCTGCCCAGTGCACACAGCCAGGTGATGCATGTCCAGCCCAGGAGCAGCGCCCACAAGCGGCCACTGCGCAGTGAGTCGGTGCCCTGCGCGAACTGGCGCGCAGACTGTTCCAGGTGCAACCGCTGACCCAGCTGGAGCGGGAAGTAGTCCTCGACCAGCTTGACCAGCGCCAGGGTTGGGTCACGCCAGACCCCCAGCGCGACGACAAAGCCGAAGCCGCCCAGAATGACCAACGTGATCAAGGTGCCGGCCGCGGTGGCCGCGGCGGGCAGGGGCGTAAGCAGCAACAGCAGCGCGAGCATGACGCCGATGGCCAGGAAGTCGAACAGCTTCTCTAACAGGATGGTGCCGACCACGCTCGGCACGGCGACCGCCTCGCGCCGACCCAGGAAAACCGCGCGGACCAGCTCGCCGGCGCGAAACGGCAGGAACGTGCTGGCCATATAGCTGATGGCAAGCGTGCCGAACAGCGGCCCGAAGCGGACTCGGCGATGCGGCAGGAAAAATACCTGCCAGCGCAGGGCGCGGGTCACCAACGAGGCCATGACGGCGACGATTATCAGTGCGGTCGGCAGGGGGTGCGCCGCGCTCAGCGCTTTACCAACCTGATCGGGCGAGACCTGCTGAAGCAGGTAATAGACGGCCAGCGCGCTGATAGCGCAGCCGACGAGCAGCTGGACCAGCCGGACTATGACTGCACCTCGTAAATCTGCACGCCGTCGGCATCGTACGCCAGGCGCAGCTCTGGCATGGTCCGCAGTTTGTCGAGGCCGACCGCCGGGTAGTAGCCGCGCTCCAGACCACCCACGTACACCCAGTGCACGTCGTACTTGCGCAGCACGCCGAGCGTATCGCGCGCGTTCGGCGACGCGTACGCTCGCTCCACGTCGTTAATGCGCTCCTGGAGCATTGCCGCGTAGCCCGCGCGCTGCTGACCCTGGTGGACGTCCCAGCCCAGGATGGTCGGCAGGCCGGTGTAGATCGACACGCGCGAACCCCAGCGATAGACCGGCGAACGTCCCTCGAGGACGACCGGCGTGCCGCCAACGTTGTCCTGCATCCAGCGCAGCGCCTGCGCGTCGCCGGGCAGGTTCATGTCGCGGTTGTCGTCGCGATACTGGGCAAAGTCCATGTACTCCATCCCGTCCAGCCACAGGGGCAGCTCGGCGAAACGCAGGCCGACCTTACCTTCCGTGGCGAACAGCGGATAGCTGACCGCGGCAAAGGCGAAGACGAGGCCAAACGCAACCCACGGCGGACGGACGGAGCGCAAGAGCGCATCTCGGCTCGAGCTGCGCGCGAGCCAGCCCAGCGCGACCGCCGCGGTGAGCGAGAACAGGACCCACGCCTGCAGGTAGAACTTGAAAACGGTGTTCATGCGGCCGATGTCGCCCTGAAGCGCCACGAACTCCGGAATGAGCGTGGCAAAAAGTGCGACGCCGAAGAGCGCCGCCTGAAGGGCTCGATCGGCGCGTCGCCAGTGAGCGACACAGGCCGCGGCGGCTCCGGCGGCCGCAAACACGATGAAACCGCGGGTTGGATAGCCGCCCAGCCACAGGGCCAGCCCGAGCAGGGCGCCCAGCCCAGCAACAACGCCCGGTAGCGAGGCGAACGCGTTCAGATTGCCAATCGGCAGCAGCATGCCGTAATAGCCGGGTTCGGCGACCAGTGTGCGCGCGCGCCGCGTCGCCAACAGCCGCCGGCGGACACGGACCAGGTACCAGACGAGCAGGGAGCCGCCCAGAAAGATGAAGAGCCCCTGGATGGTCAGGTACTGATGCAGCGCGGTCTTGGCTTTGACGGGATCGACGCCGTTATAGAAGAGCTGGTAGCGCTGTAAGAATGGCCAGAAGCTGAGCTGGGCCAGCGCGCCGAACACGGCTACGCAGATGACGAAGGTCTGAATGGCGCGGCGGTCCATGCGTAGCAAGCTGGGCAGCAAGCCCAGGACGAGCCCGAGTACGACAACGGCCGCGTAGGGCGGAAAGTCCCAGGTGTTGGTGGCGCGCAGCATGCCCACGAGGAGACCTGCGATCGCCAGCGATGGCCATGGGATCCGCCCCGGCGCCGCGCGCAGCGTGCGCACCAGGTTGATCACCACGACCAGCACGGCGACCGTGAGTGGCAGCGCGATCTGGTGGGCGTGCAGGTCACCGTACAGGAAGGTGAAGTATGGGAACTCGTGAATCGGGCCGACATCCTCAGGCCCGATGAAGCGGGTGCTGCGCCAGAAGTCGAGCGGCGGGAAGCGCGCGCCGCCGATGACCGCGATCAGGCCCATGCCCAGGCGCAGGATGCCGCCCGCTTGAGGAGCGCGCTCGCCGCCGAGACGCCACAGTTGATCCAGTAACTGCAGGCCAGCGTCGAGGTTGCCGAGGATGCCGACCAGGGCGGCGCCAGTGAAGCCCGCCAGATAGGCACTGCCGCGGCGCACGTGGCGGCGTAACGGCAGGCTCAGCGCAAAGGCGGCGCTGAACATTCCCACGCTCAGCGCACCGAAGAGTGTCGGTTCGGCCAGATTGAAGGCGATTTCGGGCAGGATGCTGGTGAGTTTGATGAGTACAGCCACCAGCACGAAACCGAAGTAGTAGTAGTTGATGATCCCGCCGGCGAACCACGGATCATACGGTGGGAAGTACTCGCTCTTGGTAATCGCATTCAAGTACGCGAAGTTCATCGGCTTTTCGCCGCCAAAGGACGGATGCCACAGGTCAGGATTGGCGGCTCTGATGAACAGAAACAGGCCAAAGCAGGCGAGGAAGACTCCCTCTTCGACGATCAGCAACCGACGTTCAGCCATCAACCAGGCGCGAAGCCGCGCGCGCTTGGGCCAGGCCACGGCGAAGGAGCCAGCAAGCAGCAGCAGCCAGACAAGCAGCAGCAGTGGGCGTTCGAATGGCGCCAGCTTGAGCGAGGCGACCAGCCAGCTCACGTAGGCGATGAAGGCCAGGCCAAGAATCTTGCTTGCGCCGAAGCCACGATCGGCCAGGAACGGCAAGAAGCGCCACAAGGCCGGCAAGCAGCTCAGGGCAATAGCCTCGGCGACGAGCAGCCAGACCAGGGCCGACAGTTTGTTGACCACCGATTCGCGATTGAAGAGGGCGCTCCAGGTGCCGTTGTCGACCTGAGCCTGCTGCTCGGCGGGCGTCTGCAGCAGCGCGCCCTTGCCGCCGTCGATCGGTCGCACGTTGACGACCCGATCGAGCGGAACCGCGCCCAGCAGTTGCACGCTCGTTGCGCTCTGATAGTCGGGCCGTTTTTGCCAGATCTCGACGAGCGGGTGATCGTAGACCGTGAAGTCTTCCTGGGCGCGACTGTCGTCGATCGCCAGCGGACCAAGCCGCGGCTGAACCTGGAAGCGCGCGATGCGCTCGAACCCGAGCTGCCCGGACTGCAGCAGGCGGTAATAGGCGGTCGCCATCGGATAACGCTCGGGCAGGCGCGGAATGGAGTCGGCCAGTCGGCGGCTGGCCAGGATGACATAGTTCGACTGATCGAGGGTCGCCAGCAGCTTGTCACGTTTGGCGGTTGACTCGGGGTCGTACAGCGCCAACTCGGTGTGGCGGTACATGCCCGGATCGGACCCCGGCAAGCCGAGCGGCAGCGTGTCGTCCCAATGCTCGGTGGCGATCGTTGCGCCGGCGGGAATATTGGCGTAGATCCAGCTCGAGGCCTGGATGCGCGAGTGCGGCTGATCGTATATCGAGCTGAATGCAAGCGCCCACACGGCTGTGGCCGTGACGACCGTCGGCGCGACCCAGCGTTGCAGACTATTGAGCTGCCAGCGATGGACGCGGCTCAGCCACTGGGCCGCGTGCATTAAGCCGTAGGCGGCGAAGATGGCCAGGCCGAAGTACGTCGGAAGCAGATAGCGCATGAACTTGGCGAACTGGCCGCCGAAGTAGAAGAGGTTGAGTAGCGTCCAGACAAGCACGAGGACGGCATCGCGCTCGTGCGCGTGCCCACGCAGCAGCCGCCACGTCGCGAGCGCAAGTCCAAGAAGCCCGGCGATGCCCAACGCCGGGCCCATCCCCCACTGGACGATGGACTGCAGTACGAACGTGTAGGTGGGCGTGCCCGCCCACTGGATCATGAATGGCACGTCAACCGTGCCCGAGCTCACCTCGATCTGATACGCCTTGTCCGAGAACCAGACCGGGTTGAGCCGAATGTTCCACACCGCTGGCCCGAGGAAGGCGTACGGCTCGGCGATCCTGAAGGCGAAGAACGCGGCGACGAAGGTGACGCCAAAGGCAGCTGCACCGTCGAACGCTTGGGCCGTCGTCGGACGTCCACGGCGGGGCCACACAAACCCCAGTCCGAGCACGGGCAACAAGATGACCGCGCTTACCTTGCACGCCGCGGCAAGGCCAACCATGACGCCTGCCAGCAACGCGTCGACCAGGCTTTCGCGTTGCCAGGCACGATGGCCGAAGAACAGCGCTGCCGCCGCGAACGCGATAACGAACGTATCGACGGCATAGTAGTGCGCGAGTTGAATGTGTAAGACGGTCAGCGCCAGGAGCAGCGTCGCGAGGTGCGCGACGCGGACGCCGAAGATGCGTCGGGCGAGCAGCCAGGTGAAGACGATCGTGAGCAGGTCGGCGATGGTCGAGAGGACGCGGCCAGGCGCGGCGACGGTGGCGTAGGTGGTGTTGCCGGTCCATTCGCCAAGCACTCGGGTTAGCGTCAGCGGCAGTTGACCGTAGGCGTAGCGATCGTGCCCGCGCGCGTACGGGTTGAGCGACGACCGTGCGGAGTTGAAGTACTCGCCGATCGACGACGGGACGGCGACGTCGCTGCTGACGATCACCAGGAAGCGCTCGTCAGGGTGCTGGTGGGTGTCTGCGTCCCAGGTCAGCAGACCGTGCACGCGGAAGCCGGCGGCGATCAGCAGGATCAGCGCGAGCACCAGCAGGTCCGTTCGACCCGGTGAAAGGAGGCGTGATAGAAGTGGGCGCAATGACATTACTGGCGAAGATCTGGCGCGCAAGATTTTCGCATCGCGGCTCATGATGCCGCACGAACGGCCCGACCTGGATGATGTCGAACGTCCGTTTCCGGACTTGCGCTATGACCGGGTGTGTCGGACGGCGCGCTCGGAGGCCTTTCTGCTGAGCGAAGGGAATAGCCCGCTGGGGCGGGTTGACCTGCACTTCGGCAGCACGGTCGTGCACGCGGTGCTGGTGGTGGAGCGCGACCTGGAGGAAGCGGACGTGCAGGCGTTGGTGCAACGCATCGACGATGACCTGGCGTGGACGGCCGACGAAGCTCGTGAGGACTTCCTGGTGACGGTGTATCGGGGCACCGAAATCGGAGTGATCTCCGACCACGAGGAGGAGGACGACGAGGAGGGCTGACGAAGGCCAGGCTCGGCCTGAGAGCGCTCCCATGCGCTACGATTGCAGGTCATGCGCCTGGCGTGGTGTCCGCGGCCGACGGCCGGGCTGGCTGTTCTTTTTCTCTTCGTTGCAAGTTGTGCCGCACCAGCGCCGATAGCGCCCGCGCTAACCGCGGCACCGCCCGCCGCCGCGCAGGCGACCGCCGTGCCGACTGTGGCCGCGGTGCAACCAACGCCTGCGGCCGCGACGACAACGGCCACCACTGGCGGCGCGCTCGTCGAGGCATCGCTCGGCAATCTCAGTAAGACGCTGCACCCGTATCCCGACGCGGGCGGCTATACGTCCACGTGGATCGACGCCGCGGGCCTGATCTGGGGCCTGGCCGAGGGCGGGGGCAGCCTCGTGCAATTCGACTGGAATGCGCTCACTTATCGGCCGGCCATGGCCAAAGAGATGCCGCGCGTGTCCGCCGACGGCAAGACGTTCACGTTCCAGCTACGCGACGACTTGAAGTGGAGCGATGGCTCGCCGATTTCCGTCGACGACTTCACGTTCGCATACGAGCAGGCAAGTCGGGACGATAGCCGCTACGTCCAGCTGGACATCGTGCAGGACATTGCCAGCTTCCGAGCCGTCGACAAGTCCAGCATTGAAGTGGTCGTGCGCGACGCCAAGCCGCGCGACGTCGCGCTCGGCATTGCCAACGTCATCAACCCGGTGCCGAAGCGCATCTGGGAAGGCAAGTCCTGGACCGATACGGCGAGCAACCCGGAGATCCTCAACCCGTCCGTGGTGCTCGGGCCGTTCAAGGTACAGGAGTTCAAGATCGCCGAACGGGCGGTCTATACGCCGGTCGCGACCTACTACGCTGGCAAACCGCGCGTGCCGCAGGTCGAAGTGCTGGCCAACCAGCAGCCGACTGTCGCCTATGAGTCGGTCAAGAACGGGCGGGCCAACTGGCTGCATCCGCTGCCCGCCGCGCAATACCAGGACGCGAAGTCAGTCGCCGACCTGGATGTAAAAGAGTGGGTCGCGGCGAACGCGTCGTATCGCACACTCGAGTTCAACCTGACGCGGCCGTTCCTCTCGGACAAGAGGGTGCGTGAAGCGCTGGCAGAGGCGGTCAATCGTGCGGATCTGATCGACCTCGCCGAACAGGGGCTCGCCATCGCGCAGTACAGCTTCGTGCAGCCGACCAATCAGAAGTGGGTCAATGCTGGCGTCGAGAAGTACGACTTCAATCTCGAGCGCTCGCGGCAACTGCTGGTGGACGCCGGCTACGCCGTCCAGGGCGGCAAATTGCTGGGCAAGGACAATCAGCCCGTCAAGCTGCAGGTGCTGTTCCCGAGCTCCAGTACGGCGCGCGCCAAGATTGCCGCGTACCTGCAGCAGCAGTACAAGGCCCTTGGCATCGAAGTCGAGGTGCGCGGCCTGGACTTCAACGCGTATACCGACCTGGTCCAGAACCGGCGCGAGTTCGACCTCTCGATTGGCACGTACGGCGGCGGGTCGTTGGATCCCGATCTGGGGCCGAAGGCGCAGCTGATCCAGAATGGGCAGCAGAACGTCACCGGGTATGCGAACCCGAAGGTGGACGAGCTATTCAAGCAGGGCGCTACCGAGCTCGACGAAACCCGGCGCAAGCAGGTCTACGATCAGCTGCAAGCGCAAGTGGCTTTGGATTTGCCTGAGCACTACCTGTACGCGCTGAAGTCAGCTGACGTGTTTTCGAAAAAAGTGCAGGGCGTGGTCCCGCGGCGCGGCGATCGGCTTGACTACAACGACGCGCTGCTGAGCTGGTCCGTCGCGGATTAACGCGCCCGCCGTCTAGCAAACGCCGCCGTCACTCCACGCGCCGGCGCGGAAATGACTTTTCTCTTCCAGAGGGTTGTTGAGAAGACGAGGGCGAACCCCTCGGGGCCTCCGCGTGGGCGGTGCCGCCGCACGGCGGCGTACCGTAGATCCGCAACGCGATGAATGCCTTCCTCGTGCGGCGAAGCCTGCAATCGGCGCTGCTGCTTCTGGTGGTCAGCTCGCTGGCGTTCTTTCTGGTGCACCTGACGCCCGGCGGCCCGGAGGCGGCGCTGGTGCAGAACCCGCGCATCGGGGCTGAGGAAATCCAGCGGTTGCGGCAACGATTTGGGCTCGACGAGCCGCTGGCAGTGCAATACGTGCGCTGGCTGAGCAACGCCGCGCGGCTGGATTTTGGGCGGTCGTACTTCTATTCGCGGCCAGCGACGGAGGTCGTCGCCGAGCGCCTGGGGCCGACGATCCAGTTAGGCCTGAGCAGCTATGCGATTGCCTTGCTGGGCGTACCGCTCGGCATCCTGGCGGGACTGCACCGCGGCAAGGCAGCCGACGCGGCCGTGCGGCTGCTGGCCACCGTCGGTCACGCCGTGCCCGCGTGGTGGCTGGGGCTGACGACCGTGGTGCTGCTGAGCTCGTTGACGGGCTGGTTTCCAAATGGCCAGGGACAGGGCGGCTTCGGCGAGTGGCTCAAGTACATCATCGTCCCGGCGACCATCCTGGGCCTGACTGGCCTCGTCACGTTCGCGAGGTTTGTCCGAAGTGGGGTGCTGGACGCGCTTGGCGAAGACTATGTCAGAACCGCAAAGGCAAAAGGACTGCCCAACCCAACAGTGACCACCCGGCATGTGCTCAGCAACGCGTTGCTGCCCGTGGTGACACTGTTGGGCGGGCTGCTGCCAGCGGTACTCTCGGGCGCGCTAGTCACGGAATACGTGTTCGCCTGGCCTGGCGTGGGCAGGCTGTTCTATGAGGCGGCGACCAGCAGGGATTACCCGATCGTGCTGGCGATCCTCACGCTGCTGTCGTTCGCGACCATCCTGGGCACACTGCTGGCCGACCTGACCTACGGCATCGTGGACCCGCGCGTCCGCTACGCCTGAGTGCATCGGCCACCTTCGGCGTGGCGCCGCTTCTTCCACGACCGGGTTAGCCTCGTGGCGCTGATCGTCCTGCTGCTGGTAGCTGCCATTTCCGCGGCGGCACCCCCGATCGCCGAGCACGTTCTGAAGACCGACCCCGATCGATTCATGCGTACGCCCGAGGGCCGGATCGCCACGCTGCAGCGGCCCGGGCCGAGTTACCCGTTGGGCACGGACGATCTCGGCCGCGACGTGCTCACCCGGCTGCTGTACGCGGGCCGTGTATCACTCCTGGTCGGCTTTGGCGTGGCGCTGGTCTCGCTCGCGCTCGGCGCGCCGCTGGGCATCCTGGCCGCGTACTTCGGGGGTCGGCTCGACGACGCCGTCAACGCGGTGATCCAGTTAGTGCTCAACATTCCGCTACTGTTCCTGCTGATCGTGCTGTCGATCTTCTTCACGCCCAATGCGTGGCAGCTGGCGGCAATTTTTGGGCTGTTCTTCTGGCCGAGCACGGCCCGCCAGGTGCGCGCGATGGTGCTGTCAGTGCGGCGGCGCGACTACGTCGACGCGGCGCGCGTGCTGGGCGCCGGCAACACGCGCATCATGCTGCGGCACATCCTGCCGAACGTCGTGTCGGTGTTGCTGGTCGTGGCCGGCATCGACATGGCGACGGCCATTCTGGCCGAATCGAGTCTCAGCTTTCTGGGCTTCGGTGTGCCCGTACCGCTGTCGAGCTGGGGCAACATGCTCAGCCTCAGTCAGGAGTTGTTTCGGACGGCGCCGTGGCTGGTCTATCCACCGGGCGCGATGATCTTCGCGACCGTGTTGAGCGTCTTTCTCGTCTCGGATGGGCTGCGCGACGCATTCGATCCAAGGGCTAGGCCCTGAGCTTCCACTTCGAGATCTTCTCGAGCAATGCATGGTGTGTCAGGTCGATCTGGACAGGCGTAATCGAGACGTACCCGGCGGCCACGGCGTACAGATCGGTGCCGGGATCGCCCGCGCCGCCCGGTGGGCCGCCGCCAATCCAGTAGTAGTCGCGTCCGAACGGGTCCTTGCGGGTGATGAGCTCGTCGCGATATTCGCGGTGGCCAAGGCTGGTGATCTGGACGCCTTTAATCTCGCGTCGCTTGAGCGGCGGCACATTGACGTTGAGCAGGACGTCGCGGTCCACGCCTTCGCGCAGCACGCGCTTTGCCAGGCGAGCCGCGAAGCCAGCCGCATAGGCGAAATCCCACTGGTAGTAATCGGCGAGCGATACGGCGATGCCCGGGACGCCCGAGACGACGGCCTCCATCGCGGCCGAGACCGTGCCCGAGTAGGTGATGTCGCTGCCCATATTCGGGCCGGTGTTGATGCCGGACACGACCAGGCGCGGACGTTCGGGGGCGAGGCCCAATAGGGCGAGCGCGACACAGTCGGAGGGCGAGCCGTCGCTCGAATAGGCACTCAGGCGGGTGCCATGGAGCGTGACCTTGGCCACGCGCAGCGGCCGGTCGAGTGTCTTGGTATGGCCGGCGGCGGTCCAGTTGCGGTTGGGCGCGATGACGCACACCTCGTCGACGGCTTTGAGGGCGCGGGCTAGCGCGGCGAGTCCGGGCGAATCGACGCCGTCGTCGTTGGTGACCAGGATCATGCGGGCGGGAGGAAAGTGCCGTCAGGCGCGCGGGGCATGATCACCACGTGCACGATCGCGGCGCGTTCCACTGGGCCATAGATGTGTGGGTAGATGCCGGCCGGGTCTTCATAACGCACTGGGGCGCTGAGTCGGGCTTGATCGATGACCAGGGCCAGGAGTTCGTCGGACACGGCCCAGAAGTAACGGTTGGCGGTGTTGGCCACCTCGGCCGCGGTGTCAGTGCAGTGGACGAAGCCGTCCTGAGCAAACGCGGCCGGCTGATAGGGCTGGCTGGGATCGGCCGCTTCCCACTCCGTGCGCGGGACGAGGTGATACGTCAGCGGCGGCACGAGCAAAACCATACGCGATAAGCCACGCATTACACTGATGCCACTCTCGGTCGCTCGTGGCATCTCTGGACGATCTGATTGCGCAGGCGCGCAACGTGGCTCGCCGCGCTCATGCGCCGTACTCGCACTTCCGCGTCGGGGCGGCGGTCCGAGACGCCGACGGGCGGATGTTCGTCGGGTGCAACGTCGAGTCGGCTAGTTACGGCCTGACCATGTGCGCCGAGCGCAACGCCATCTTCGGCGCCATCGCCAGCGGTGCCGCGCCGCCCCTGACGGCCATGGCCCTGACGTGCCTCGACGCTGACTCGGCGGGCGGGTGTATGCCGTGCGGCGCCTGCCGTCAGATCATCTGGGAACACCTGGCCTCCGATGCGCCGATTGCCGTGGACGGCGGCAGGGTGTTCACATCGGCCGAACTGCTCCCGCACGCGTTCGCGCTGACGCCGTGATCGACGTTGGGCGGCAGCGCGACGGCATTTTTGGTCGACTGGAGTCGACAGAGTTCGACGCGCTCGTTGTTGGCGGCGGGATCGTCGGCACGGGCATCGCGCGCGACCTTGCCCTGCGCGGGCTAAAGGTGGCATTGGTCGAACAGCACGATCTCGCCGCCGGGACGTCGTCGCGTCCGACGCGACTCATTCACGGCGGGCTGCGCTACCTGGAGATGTTCGATTTCGGGCTCGTGCGCACCGACATGCGCGAACGCGAAGTGCTGTTGCGCCTGGCACCGCACCTCGTGCAGCCGCTGCGCTTTCTGATGCCGATGTACGCGCGCGGCATGCTCTACCGGGCCAAGCTCCAGGCTGGCATGCAGCTGTACGACGCGCTCTCTTATGACAAGAGCCTGCCGACCCGGCAGTGGCTCAACCGTCGCCAGGCACTGCGCGCCGAACCCGGCTTGAACCCGGTCGAGCTGCAAGGGGCGTGGCAGTTCTACGACGGGCAGGTGTCGCTCGTGGAGCGCCTGGTCATCGAAAACGCGCTCGACGCCATCAGCGAAGGCGCCGTTGTCGCCACCCACGCGACTGCGACGACGTTTCTGCGCGGTGCCGACGGCGGCATGGTTACCGGCGCGCGCGTGCAAGACGAGCTGAGTGGTCGCGCGGTCGACGTTCGGGCGCGGCTTACGGTCAACGCAACCGGGCCCTGGCTGGATCTGACCACGGCCGGGTTACGCACGGGCCGTCGCCCGCTGCTGCGGCTGACGAAGGGTGTGCACGTGGTGACGCCCAGTGCGACCCGGCATGCGCACGTGTTGTTCGCGAAGCGCGACGGACGGTTGTTTTTCATCGTGCCGTGGCTTGGCTATTCACTCGTCGGGACGACGGACACTGATTACCACGGCGATCCGGCTGATGCGGCGGCAAGCGAAGAGGACGTCGAGTACTTGATCGGCGAGGCGCGGGCTGCGTTCCCAGCGGGGCGTTTCGACGAGATCCACTACACCTACGCGGGCGTCCGCGCACTGGTGCGCATGGAGTCGGTCAGCGAGGGCAAGGTGTCGCGTAAGCACGCGCTGCACGATCACGGTACGCGCGACGGCGTGAACGGCATCGTGTCCGTGGTTGGCGGCAAGATCACGGGCTACCGCGCGATTGCCGAGGAAGTGGGTCAACTGGTCGGGCGCAAACTAGGTCAAATCGAAGACCGCGGCTCGATTACTCAGCTGCGGCCGCTGCCAGGTGGCCATCTCGACGATGTCGACAGTTACCTCGAGCGCGAGGTATGGCCGCGGGCGCGCGCGCTCGAGCTCGACAAGCCGCAGGGCCAGCATCTGGCTAGCGTGTACGGGACGCTCGCGCCGAGCGTGCTCACGCTCGCCGAAGCCGACCCACGGCTTGCCGAACGGTTGTGTCCGACGCAGCCGCACATCGCGGCCGAGCTGGCACGAGCGGTTACTGACGAGCTAGCGGTCTCATTGGCCGACGTGTTGCTGCGCCGCACGCTTATCGGACTGCACGCGTGCCAGGGCCTGGATTGCCTCGACACGATCGCAAACCATATGAGCGCGCTGCTGGGCTGGGATCAGCGCGAACGCGAGCGGCAGATCGACGCGTACCGGCGCGAGCTCGAGCCCATGCGCCGTTTCAGCAGCGCCGTCGCGACTCGCGCGTGAGTCGTACCGTCCTGGCTCTGGACCAGGGGACCACCGGCAGCGCCGCGGTGGTCTTCGACGCCGAAGGCCGCGTCCTCGGCTCGGCGGACCGGGAAATCGCGCAGAGCTACCCACAGCCGGGTTGGGTCGAGCATGATCCACACGAGATCTACTCCACCACCGTCGACGTCGGTCGTGCCGCGCTGGCGCAGGCCGGTATCCAGCCACACGAAGTGGCCGCGATTGGCATCACTAACCAACGCGAGACGGCGGTGGTCTGGGACCGTCAATCTGGTGAGCCAATCGCGCCAGCGGTCGTGTGGCAAAGTCGGGCTTCGGCGGACATCTGCGAGCGACTCAAGGCGGACGGGCTGGAACCGCTGTTCCGCGAACGCACGGGCCTGGTCATCGACGCCTATTTCTCGGGGACGAAGATCCGCTGGCTGCTCGACCGTATTCCGGACGCCCAGCAACGTGCGGAAGCGGGCGAGCTGCTCTTCGGCACCATTGACTCGTGGCTCATCTGGCGACTGTCCGAAGGGCGGATCCACGTCACCGATGTGTCGAATGCCTCGCGCACGCTGCTGTTCAACATCCAGACGCTCGACTGGGACGACGACCTGCTGCGCGTGCTGAACGTGCCGCGGGCGATGCTATCCGAAGTCCGCGACTGTAGCGAGGTGCTGGCCGAAACCGACGCCTTCGGGGCGCCGCTGCCGATTGCCGGCGTGGCGGGCGACCAGCAAGCGGCGCTGTTCGGGCAATCGTGCTTCGCGAGCGGCCAGGCCAAGAACACGTATGGCACGGGCTGTTTTCTGCTGGTCAACACGGGCGCGCATTCGCAGCGATCGGAGGCGGGGCTGCTGACCACCGTGGCCTGGCGGCTGCGAGATCAGACCAGCTACGCATTGGAAGGCAGCGCCTTCATCACGGGCGCCGCGGTGCAGTGGCTGCGCGACGGCCTTGGCCTGATCGCCGACGCCGCGGAGACGTCGAGTCTGGCCGAATCGGTCGGCGACAACGGCGGCGTGTACTTCGTACCGGCGTTCGTCGGCCTTGGCGCACCACACTGGGACATGTATGCGCGCGGGCTGCTGATCGGCCTGACTCGGGGGACCACACGCGCGCACCTGGCGCGCGCGACGCTCGAAAGCATCGCGTACCAGTCGCGCGATCTCGCCGACGCGATGGCCCAAGCGGGACAGCCCATTCAGACGCTGAAGGTGGACGGCGGTGGCACTGCCAATCCATTCCTGATGCAGTTCCAGGCGGACATCATGAACGTGCCGGTCGAAGTGGCCGCGGTCCAGGAGACGACGGCGCTCGGCGCGGCCTACCTGGCCGGCCTGGCGACCGGGTTCTGGTCGGACGTGCGCGAGCTCAGCATGCGCTGGCGTGAACAGGCGAGATACGAACCGCGGATGAGTGCCGATCAGCGGGCCAGCTTACACGCCGACTGGCTGCGAGCCGTCGAGCGCGCGCGCGGCTGGGCGGCGACATGAGCCAAGGGCGCAAGACCGTACACTCCTGACGACTGAATGTTCCAAAAGACAATCCTGCCGAACGGGCTCCGCCTCGTCAGCAGTTATTTGCCGCACACCCGCTCGGTCAGCATCAGCATCTTCATCGGCGCCGGTTCGCGCTATGAAGCTGACGATATCGCGGGGGTTTCACACTTCCTCGAGCACATGCTCTTCAAGGGCACCAAGCGCCGCCCGACGGCGCGCGAGATCTCTGAAGAGATCGAGGGCATTGGCGGCGTGATGAATGCCGGTACGGACAAAGAGCTGACCGTCTACTGGGCCAAGGTGGGCGATCACCGCTTCGCGGCGACGCTCGACATCCTGGCCGACAGCCTGCTCAATTCGCTGCTCGATCCTGCGGAGCTCGAGAAGGAGCGCGAGGTCATCCTCGAAGAGCTCGCGATGACCGAAGACAGCCCCGCGGACATGGTCAACATCCTGATCGACGAGGTGGTCTGGCCGCATCAGCCGCTGGGCCGCGACACCGGCGGCACGCCCGACAGCGTCAAAGTCATCACGCGTGACCACGTGGTGAGCTACATGCAGGAGTTGTATGTGCCGCAGAACACGGTCGTCGCCGTCGCCGGCAACGTCAGCTCGCAGGAGGTCATCGACCGCGTGGCCGAGTACCTGGGTGACTGGCGGCCACGGCCGTTTGCGAGCTGGTACCCGGCCCAGATTCCTGATGACACACCACGCTTGCGTCTGCGTTCGAAGAAGACCGAGCAGGCGCACTTCTGCCTCGCTACGCCTGGGTTATCGGCGGCACACCCCGACCGGTACGTCCTGGACGTGCTGAATGCGGTGCTCGGCGAAGGCATGAGTAGCCGCTTGTTCCTCGAGATCCGTGAGAAGCGCTCGCTGTGCTACGACGTGCACTCTTATGTCAATCACTACCTTGATACTGGGTCGACGGTGGTCAATGCAGGGGTCGATCCGAGCAAGCTCGACGAGGCGCTGCGCGCGACCATCGACGAGCTGATCAAGATGGACGACGGCGTGCCCGAAAAAGAGCTGCACAAGGCCAAAGAATTCATCAAGGGCCGCCTGCAGCTGCGCATGGAAGATACGCGCGCCGTCGCCTCATGGCTGGGCGGCCAGGAGTTGCTGCGGCGCGAGATCCTGACGGTCGACGAGGTGCTCGCGATCGTCGACGACGTGACAGCCGAGAGCCTACGTCGCGTGGCAACCGAGCTGTGGCGCACCGAGGCCTTCCGGCTGGCGGTGGTCGGCCCGTTCCGTTCAGAAACGCGCTTTCAGAAGTTGCTGGCCGCCTGAACGGCGCCCCTCCCCCGCGCTCCGCGCGGCCTCTCCCCAGACGGGCGAGGCTCAACGCGTAACTCCCTCGCCCCGCGCACGGGAGAGGGTGGGGGTGAGGGGCTGCGTTGACAGCTCGCACAGAAGTGGGCGCTCCTTGCGCCGATCAGGATGCGTCGGATCGGGCGGCCACAGCGCGGGCACGGCTGGGACTCGCGGCCGTAGACATTCAGATGATGCTGGTTGTCGCCGGGTGTGTCGTCGGCGTCGCGGTAATTCGAAAATGACGTGCCGCGGCGTTCGATGCCCAGGGTCAGGACTTCTTTGATGGCTGTCGCGAGGCGGCCGATTTCGCGCGTGCTCAGTGAGTCCGCCGTGCGCAGTGGATGCAGGCGGGCCACCCACAACGCCTCGTCCGCGTACAGGTTGCCGACGCCGGCCAGGAAGGCTTGATCGAGCAGCAACGACTTGAGACGGCCGCGCCGGCCCTGCAACATGCGCCGCAGCGACGGGGCGTCTAACTCAGTGAGCGGCTCTGGACCCAGACGCTCGGCGATAAAGATGTCTCGGTCGGCGCTGGAGTGGAAGAGGTAGACGCGGCCGAACTTGCGGACGTCGACGAAGCGCAGCAGCGTGCCATCGTCGAAGCCGAGCTCGAAGTGAGTGTGCGCCTCGTGCGCAGCATCGGACGGGCGCAGGAGGACATTGCCGCTCATCTTGCGGTGCAGGCCCAGCCAGCGGTCGTCTTCGAAGCCGATCAGCAGGTACTTGCCGCGCCGATCGACCACCGTCACGCACAGCCCCACGAGCAGTGCGCGAACCTCATCTTCCGTGGTCTGCGGCAGCATGCGCGGCCAATCAACGCCGCCCACACATTGCGCGCGCAACCCGATCAGTCGCGCCCGCAGCGAGCGCGCCGTGGTCTCGACCTCAGGCAGTTCGGGCATGCGTCACGATGGCCTCGGGTGGCTTCTGGCACCTCGGGCAGAAGTGGGTACCGCGGCCGCCGACCCACTCCTTCTGAATGATCGTGCGCGGATGCCTTGGGCACGGCGAGCCCGCCCGGCCATGGACGTACGGGAAGTCGCGATCCGAGATGGCCTTGCCGTGTGGTACGAACGCGGCGCCCTCGCGCACCGCGTAGTCGAGCACCCAGCGAATCGCTCGGTGCAGCGTGCCAACTTCTGCACGGCTCAGACTGGACGCGGGCCGACGCGGGTGGAGCCGCGCACGCCACAGTGACTCGTCGGCGTAGATGTTGCCGATGCCGCCGACGATCGACTGGTCCGTGATCGCCGTCTTGAGCGGAATGCCTCGACGCTGCAGGCGTCGATAGAGCTCGTCCGCGGTGAAACGCCGGGTGAGCGGCTCGGGCCCGAGCTTTTGCTTCTTCAGAAAGCTGGCAACTTCGGCGTCAGGCATGAGGTGGAGCCGCGCGAACTGCCGGACATCGGTCAGATACAGGACGGATCCGTCGTCGAGGTGGAAAACGACATGTGTCGACTTGTGCGGCATAGGGAAACCCCACATCGGCACCGGGTGGCCGCCGTGGGCGAGCTCATGCCCCTCAGCATCGACGTGCACCATCTGACCGGCGAGCTTGAGGTGCACCACCAGCGACAGGCCGTCGGAGAGCTCCCAGACGGTCAGCTTGCCGCGCCGCCACACCCGCTCGAATGTCTTACCGAACAGATCCTCCAGCGCCAGGCCAGGCGCGGCATTGAAGAGCTTCGGCTTGTGGACCTCGACTGACGTAATGCGGCGGCCAATGACGCCCGGGCCGAGATCGCGAACGAGCGATTCGACCTCCGGTAACTCGGGCATCTCAGTGATCAGTGTTCACTGATCAGTGGTCACGCGCTTGAAACGGTGCTGACCACGGACCACTGACCACTGGCCACTGGGCTCATGTCCTCCCAGTTCTTACCGATCTTCAAATCGACGTGCAGCGTCGCTTTCAGATCCAGCGCGCCGACCATGATCTCGATCAACCGCGGCGCGATGCGTTTGAGCCCGTCCTCGGGGCCTTCCAGCAGCAGCTCGTCATGCACCTGGAGCAGCATATTCACCTCAGGCGCCTCGTCGCAAGTAGCGCAGTCGTCCAAGCAGCGTCTCGGCGTAACCGTCGTCTTCAGCTTTGCGGATCACACGATCCTGGAAGTCTTTGACAGTGCCGAAGCGCTGGAAGTAGCGCCTGATGAAGCCTGACGCGTCCTCGGCTGGCAGACCGGTCCGCTCGGCCAGGCCAAAATCGCTCATGCCATACAGCACGCCGTAGTTGACCATCTTGGCCACGCGCCGATCGTCGGACGTGACCTTTTCGAACGGCACGCCCAGAACTTCGGCCGCGGTCACCGCGTGCGGGTCCTCACCCTGGGCGAACGCCTCGAGCAGCGTCGGATCCTCGGCCATGTGCGCTAGCACGCGCAGCTCGATCTGGCTGTAATCGGCCGACAACAGCATGGCGCCAGGGCGGGCGATGAACGCGCGCCGTACGCGTTTGCCCGTATCGGTGCGGATTGGGATGTTCTGCAGATTGGGGTCGCTCGAGCTCAGCCGACCAGTGGAAGCCCCAGTCTGATTGAACGAGGTGTGTACGCGCCCGGTGTTCGGATCGATTAGCTCTTGCAGTGCGTCGACGTACGTGCCCTTGAGCTTCTGCAGCTGGCGGTGTTCGAGGATCAGATCGATGATCGGATGCGTGCCGCGCAGCTCCTCGAGCACGTCGCTGCCAGTCGAGATATGGCCGGTCTTCGTCTTGGTCTTGCGCCGGCGCTTGTCCATCTCCAGGTGCAGCTCGCCGAACAGGACGTCGCTCAGGCGCTGCGTCGAATTGATGTTGAACTCGTGGCCGACATGCCCGTAAATCTCGGCTTCGAGCTTGCCGATGCGCCCGTCCAGCTCGTGGCCGAGCTCGGCCAGGTACGGCAGGTCGACGGCGATGCCGACGCGCTCCATCTCAGCCAGGACCGGTACGAGCGGCATCTCGACGTCGCGGAACAGAGTCGTCTGGCCTGCTTCGTCGAGCTCGCGTTCGAGGATCGGCGTGATGCGCTCGACGAGCATGGCCTCCTGGCAGGCGTACGAGCCGCAGCGCGCGATTGGCAGTTCAGCCATCGTGATGGCTTTGCGGCCGATACCCAGCAGCGACTGTACTGACGGCAGCTCGACGCGCACTTTGGCCCACGCCAGGTCGCGCAACGCCAGGGCCCGTTGGCCACTCTCGAGCAAGTACGCGGCGATCATCGTGTCGAAGGCCAGACCCCGCACGGGCACGCCGAAGCGTTCGAGCACCTCGATGTGGAACTTCGCGTTGTGTGCCCGCTTGGCAATGGACGCATCCGCGAACAGCGGTCGGAGGCGTAACAGCACGTCATCCCGATCGAGCTGCTCACCCTCGACGTGGCCTGTCGGCACGTAAATGGCGTCTTCGCCGGCGGCCAGGCCAATGCCGACGAGATCGGCGCGCATGGGCAGCAAACTCGTGGCCTGAACGTTGAATGCGAAGGAGCCTTGGGCGCGGGCGCTTGCCATGAACGCCTCGAGGTCACTGAGGGCAGACAGGGTGCGTCCGTGGACGGCTTCGGGGTCGAGGGCAGGCGTGTCGAGATCGTCGAACAGGCTGGGTTGGGCGCGGCCATTCTTGGGTAGCGGCGGCGGTGCGGGTGGCTTCGGCAGCCGGTCGATGAGCGACTTGAAGCTCAGCTCCTGGAAGATGCCGATCACTTCCGGGCGGCGCAGATCGCCCAGCTTGACGCGCTCGAGGTCGAGGTCGACCGGCAGGTCGATAACGATCTCGGTCAGGCGGCGGGCCATGAGGATCTGGTCGCGCAGCGGCTCGAGGAGGACCCGTTGTTTCTCGGGTACTTTGTCCAGGTTTTCGAGCAAATTGGCGGCGGTGCCGAACTCGAGCAGCAGCTTCTGGGCGCCCTTGTCGCCGATACCGGCGACGCCGGGGATGTTGTCGGTGGCGTCACCGCGAATGGCCTTGAATTCGGGCAGTTGGTTGGGCCGCAGGCCGCCGTACTTCTCAATAACCCTGGCTTCGTCGTACAGGATCGTGTCAGAGATGCCACGCCGCGACGTCAGCACCTGGACGTGTGGATTGACTAGCTGCAGCAGGTCGTTGTCGCCGGTCAGGATGATCACGTCCAGCCCCAGGCCCACTGCTTTGACCGCCAATGAGCCGATCACGTCGTCGGCTTCGTAGCCTTCGACTTCGTAGAGCGGCACGCCCATCGCCTCGAGAACCTTGCGGCTCAAGGTGATCTGCTCGCGCAGCCCCTGCGGCGCCGCCGTGCGCGTGCCCTTATATGCTGAGAACTCGGCCAGCCGATGGACCGGGCGGCTCATGTCGAAGGAGGCTGCCAGGCCGCGCGGCTTGAGATCCTCGAGCGCCTTGAGCAGCATGCTCGTGAAGGCGAAGACGCCCGTTGTCAGCTCGCCTTTCGCATTGGTCAGCGGCCGCGTTTCCTGCAGTGCGTAGAAGCCGCGATAGACCAGCGAATGCCCGTCGATGAGCATGACCCGATCAGGCATCGCTCAGGCTCCAGCCACTCTCGCCGACGCGAACCTCGACCGAGCCGATGCGCTCGGCCAGCTTGCGCTCGTTGCGCTCGAACGCTTCGCCAAACGCCTCGGAGTCCAGCGCGTCGGTCCACATGACCAGCGCGTCCTCACCGTTGTCGCTGTAGTAGCGCCGGCGCACGCCCATTTCTTTGAAGGTGTACTTGCGATACAGGTTCTGGGCGACCGCGTTGCTGGCGCGCACCTCGAGCGTCATCCAGCGCGCGCCGATCTCCATGCCGCGATGGATCAGCGCGACCAGCAGCAGCTCGCCCACGCCACGACCGCGCAAGTCAGGATGCGACGCGATCGTCGTGACGTGCGCCTCATCCGTCATGATCCAGATGCCGGCGTAGCCGACGATACTGCGCAGCTCTTCCTCCAGCTCCGGCGACGGCGGTGGATCCGGCGGGCGCAGCAGGCGGCCGATACGGCCAAGCAGCGCATTGCTGGGCTGGCTCGAGCGCTGGTCGGCGCGGGTGCTCGAGCGCGGCTCGGGTGGCCGCTCCAGTTGACGCACCACGATGTAGTGCGCCATGCGATTCTCCTGGATTTCGCGTCGGTAGGCGTTCTGCGGCCAGGGCTGCGGAAAGGACTGACGTTCGATCGCGCTCACCGCCGGGATGTGCTCCACGCGCATGGGCTCGACGACAAAGGCGGTGGCGACTTTCACGGTGGCAAGAGTGTACCCCTGAGGGTTCGGCAGTTTCCGAGTTCAGGAGATGTAAACAGCGTCGACGGCATGCGGGTTGCCCGGGTCGCCGGAGCGCATGCGCGCTACGCTTAGCTCGGCTAGAAACCCTGCCCGGCGCATGCCCATCGCCTGTCCCGCCGTGCGCACGTGCGGTAGCTCCGCCAGCGCGGTGCGCGCCTGAGGCGTCAGCTCACCAATCACGAGTGTCGGCTCCACCAGCAGTGTCACGAGTTGCTCCATGGTGGCCAGCCGCGGTGGCTCAACACACGCGCCGTTGGCGTACAGCGCCGTGGCGAATCGGCCGCGACCGGCTTCCAGCACCACCCGCATGGGCAGATCTGTCTCGACCGCCGCGTGCGCCATGACGTCAAGGGTTGAGATGCCCCACAGGGGAATGCCGAGCGCCGCGGCGACGCCTTTGGCCACACTCAGTGCGACCCGCACGCCCGTGAAGCTGCCGGGCCCGGTGGCTACGGCCAGGCCGGTGAGGTCCGTGGGCCGCTGACCGATGCGTTGCAGCGCTGCCTCAGCCTCGACGAGCAGCTGCGTCGAGTGCTCGCGCCCAGCGAGCCAGGTGGTTTCCGACAGCACTTGCTCACCGTCATGGATGGCAACGCTGGCGATGCGCGTTGACGTATCAAGTGCCAGCAGCAGCGTCACGCCGACGCCGACGCTGCCGCCGCCAGCCGCTCCTCGCCGCTGGTCAGCGTCACCGTACGGCCGTCATCAGGTTCGACGTCGAAACGGAGCACGGCGCCGTCATGTAGCTCCGCTGGCAGCCGTTCAGCCCACTCAACCGCGGCAACGCCCTCGCCAAAGAGGTGCTCCTCGAGATCACCGAGCAAATCGGGCTCGATGCGGTCGAGTCGATACAAGTCGACGTGGTACAGGGTCAAACGTCCGCGGTACTGGGTCTCGATGACGAACGTCGGACTACTGATAGGCGAGGCCACGTCCAGGCCGCGCGCGAGGCCCTGGACGAACGTCGTCTTGCCGGCGCCGAACGGACCTTCGAGTAAAAACCGATCGCCGGCCACCGCGGCCCGGCCGAGCGCCGCACCGAACGAACGCATGTCTTCGGCAGTCGGGACGTGGCGCACGACCTCGGTCAAACCGGGCCTGGTGGACGCGTGCCAACGCCAACGGACGGACTCTCGGCAGCTTGCGAGTGATTGGCCACGATCTCGGCAAACACCAGCGCGTTGGGCACCAGTACCTGGACATTCTGGACAGTGCGCAGCGTGGTCGTGCGCACGCCGATGTTTTCGATGATGCCCTCCTGGTCCTTGATGCGAATCGTGTCGCCCACTCGGAACGGTCGTTCGAGCAGCAGGTAGACGCCGCTGAAGAAGTTCTTCAGGATGTCCTGAATCGCCAGGCTGAAGGCCAGTCCGACTGCGCCAATGACGGTGACGAGCCCGGCCGGATTGGCGCCGAGAATGCCCAGCACGACCAGCACGCCGATCACCACGATCGCAGTTGACAGCCCGCGCCGGACGAGGATCTGGGTTCCGGTATCCACGCGCCCACGGCGCATAGCACTCACGACCCAGCCCTGGGCGATGCGCAGGGCGACGAACGTGACGACGATGACCGCCAGCGCTTGCACGAATGACGGCCACTGCATAGCCAGCCACTCTTGAATCCTCGGCAGATCGGGAGGCGGCTGCGGCGTGGCCGTGGGAACGGCCTGAAGGGCCAGGACGAGCCTCACGCTCGCCAGTCTAGCGTTCCGTCCTCAGCGGACCGTGCTGGCGAAGCGAACCGTCGTCCGCAGCCGTTCGTGCCCCCGTTTCTACCGGAATAGACCGCCCGGAAGGCGCGCGAACCGCGAGGACCTCGATTGGGACCAGCGACGAAGCCCGGGGGCGGTGGTAAGTCTGCGGTAACGGCGCCGAGCGCGCGATGCGTCAGGCGGCGGAGTTGCGCTCGGGCGCTTGCTGCGCCATGAGCAGTCGGGCTTCTTCGCCGACGCCCAGGTCCTCACAGTCGCGATAGGTCGAATAGAGGGCCTTGTTCACGAGGCGCATGTGCCAATCGCCGCCGTCGGCGACCTTGACCATGTCACGCCGCTGGCGCTGCAGGTGCGACAGGCGCATCAGAAAATGCAGCTGAGTCGGAGAATAGGATTTGAGATTCGTTCCGGCGCCCTGGGGGAGCCGCGGCAGAATGTTGCGGGCATTGGTTTGCTCGCCCTTCATACCTTCTCCTCCTCGCGCGTTTTCTGACTCAGTGGGATTCACGCCTGTTCTTGCGCCTCTAGGGACAGTGTACCAGCGGATGGCCCTTTCTCCGCGTCATGTTCATGACGGGGAAGGATGGGCGCATCATAGGCCTGAGCCTGGCGTCGCACAAGATTTCGCCACGTCACAAACCCTTTAGCCGGCCCGATGCCAATCGATTGCGTACACTCCTCTTTCAGACATACGTTGTTGCGACGTGGTTGGATGCGCATGTTTGCTTGTGCGCAGCAGCACCAACGATAACGCAAGTATCGGCCGTTCTTTCGAGTTATGCAGTCCCCGGACGCGGACGTCGTTCTGGTACCCGGTACGGACGTGCGGCCAGCCTAGATCAGCAGGAGCAGTCGTGAGCCGCAGATTGGTCGCCTTGGCCCTTACGCTCGTGCCATTACTCGTGGCGTGCGGTCCAAATACCACGCCCGCCGCGCAACCTACCACGGCCAAGCCGGCCGTGGCGACGCCCGCGAGCGCATCCAGTCAGGTCTCCGGCGGCTTGACCGCGGTACCTAAACCGGCCTCCTCACCATCGGCGTCAGCGTCCGCCGTCGCGTCATCAGTTGCGCAAGGAGCACCCGTGTCTACGAACGCGAAACAGTTCTCGTCACCACCGCCGATGCAGATCGATGTGAACAAGAAGTACAGCGCGGCCATCGATACTTCAATGGGTCCGATGAAGGCTGACCTGTTCGCCAACGAAACGCCCGTGACCGTCAACAACTTCGTCTTCCTGGCAAGTCAGGGCTACTACGATAGTTCGCCCTTTCATCGCATTATCAAAGACTTCATGATTCAGACTGGCGATCCGGTCAATCGCAACGGAACCGGCGGACCAGGCTATCGCTTCGCCGATGAACCCGTTACTCGCAACTACGAACGCGGCACGCTGGCGATGGCCAATGCCGGCCCAAATACCAACGGTAGCCAGTTCTTCATCGTGCATGGCAGTTCCGTGAGTTTGCCGAAGAACTACACGATCTTCGGCAAGTTGACCGACGGACTTGACACATTGGACAAAATTGCCAACGTGGCGGTCGGTCCATCGGCCGGCGGCGAGCGCAGCAAGCCACAGAGCGAAGTCACCATCAACACGGTGACGATCAGCGAAACCTAACTCGCGAGCGCAGGGGTGACCTCGCGTACCCGCTCGACGATGCCTGGCAGTACCTCGAGCAGCCGATCGATGTCGGCGTCGGTGGTACGCACGCCGGTTGTCAAGCGCAGGCTGCCACGGGCTTGTCGATCGGGCAGGCGCAGGGCGCGCAGCACGTGCGAGATCTCGAGCGTGCCGGAGGTGCAGGCCGAGCCGCTCGAGGCGTAAATGCCGTCCTGGTCAAGGTTGAGCAGCAGCGACTCACCGTCGGCGTCCTCGATGGTGAAGCTCGCACGGTTGGGCATGCGCTCGACGGGATGGCCCGTCAGCGCTGAGCCGCCAATGCCGCTCAGGACACCAGCGATGAGTCGGTCGCGCAGCCGCGCCACATGCGCCACGCGTTCCTCGTGCTCTTGATACGCCAGCTCGAGCGCCGTCGCCATAGCCACGATGAAGCCCACGTTTTCGGTGCCCGCGCGGATGCCACGTTCTTGGCCGCCGCCGCTCATCAGGTGCACGAGTGGCGTGCCACGCCGTACGTAGGACAGGCCGACGCCCTTGGGCGCATAGAACTTGTGGCCCGACAGCGCCAACAGATCAACGCCAAGCGCCTGGACATCCAGGGGGAGCAGGCCGCCGGCTTGCACGGCATCGGTGTGGAAGACGGTCAGCGGATTGGCAGCTTTGATCGCGCGGCCGATCGCACCTATCGGCTCGACGGTGCCGACCTCGTTGTTGGCATACATGATCGACACCAGCGAAAGTCGTCGACGTCCAGGTAGGTGACGTGGAAGCCGAGATGCCGGGCCAACCATTCGCACGCGTGCAGGACCGCGTGATGCTCCACCCTCGACGTGACGACATGTCGAAACCCGCGTTGCTCCGATTGGGCCATGGCCACGCCTTTGACGGCCAGGTTGTCGCTCTCGCTTCCGCACCCGGTGAAAACGATCTCGTTGGCGCGACAGTTGAGCACCTGTGCGATGCGGTCACGCGCGTCGTCGGGCGCGCGGCGGGCGCGGCGTCCCAGCGCGTACACGCTGGATGGATTGCCCCAATCGTCCAGCCAGTACTGGCGCATCGCCTCGAACACGCGTGGATCGACAGGCGTAGTCGCGGCGTTATCGAGGTACACCGCCATGGCCCCGGGATTTTACTCGGCGGCCTTCCAGGTCAACGTCAGTTGTTCGATGCGGCCCTGGTCCATGTCCAACACCATGACACTCGGCGGCCCCTTACCTGGGAACGGCAAGCCCGTTGTGCCGACGTTCACGAAGTACCGCCCTTCAGGCCGCATCGCCACACCCTGGCCTGCCAGCAACTCAGCGGGCGCTGCCGCCGAGGCCTTGTGCCAGACCCGCGCATAGTGGCTGTGGCCGAACGCGGCAACCCGAGCGTCGTGACGCTCCATTTCGTCCCAGGCTTCATTGAACTGGCGGTTGATCTGCGCGGTGCTCAGCGCTCGGCTCAGACGGGCGTCGCCATGCGCCAGCAGGACGCCGTCGACGCAAGCGATACGGGGTAGGCTGAGCACCCAGTCCCGCGTCACAGGTGCCACGCGATGCTGCCAATCGAGATCGCGATTGTCGACCACGGCCACGGCCGCCACCTCGCGGATCAAGCGCCCGCATGCATCGGAGTCGCCACGGCCGAGATAGTCGCCCAGGAAGGCGAAGCGACCCGCGCCAGCCGCGGACAGGACGCGTAGCGCCTCCTCGAGGGCAGGCAGATTGCCATGGACATCGGAGACCAAACCCCAGACGCTCACGCGATTGTTACGAATCGTGCCCGATTCCGGACGTTTTGGCCATTTACACTAGACCGGAATCGACTTTAAGCTACTGCGCAGATGGTCGTCCTGAGCGAGGCCCCCGAACGCGAGTCGGTAGGCCTGCCTGTTCGCGATCCTCGACCGCCGTGCAGCGCCATCATCGCCCGCCAGTTTTCGATCTGGCCGTTCGCGCCCCGCCTGATGCGCTTGCTGCTGCTGGTCGATCCAAATCAGCCTGGGATCGACCAGCGTGGGCTCCTGCGCGCGATGCAGCACTGTTGCATCGGTTCCGAAACTGGCTCTCAGACGAACGCCGTCCGCGCCGCGGTCAATGCCGCGCACTACGTTCTGCGCCACCACAATCATGAGGTCCTACCGCAGGCGCAGGTCATTGCGTCGGCCGTTGTCGCCGCGATTCGCGGCAACGTCGCCTACGTGGCAATGGTTGGCGATGCCGCCGTTCTTGCGTGGCGCAACGGGCGCTTGACGGGCGACCGCACGCAGACCCGCGTCGCGCGTCCGCTCGGCCTCGATCCTGACCCGCGCGTGACGCTGTGGAGCACGCCGTTGCGCGCTGGTGATCGGCTGGCCCTGGTCTGTGGTGGCACCTGGGCGGCGGATACCGACAAGCGTCTGGCCGATGTCCTCGGCTCGACGGGCGAGGCTGGCCTCGAGGAGCGCCTCGCCGACGCGTTGCGTGGTGCACGGGTGCTCGTCCACGATGGTTTGAAACAGCAGCGGCCGATGGTGCCGGCGCCGCCGCCGCGGCCAGAGCCACCTCGTGCCAAGGCAGCCTGGCGTCGATGGCTCGCACCTCTGCTGCCATTGGCAGTGTTGGCGATCGGCGCCACGGCGACGCTCGCGCCGGCTGGTCAGCCCGACCGGCTCGCGCTGCTGCGTCTGCAGGCCGAGTCACTGCTTGCCGAAGCCGAGAACGTCGCCGACCTGGAGCAGGCGCACGCACTGGCCACGAGCGCACTCGAAGCCGCTCAACGCGCAGCACAGCTCGAGCCCGCGGCGGAGCAGTCCGAGCTCATCCAGGGCATCGCCCAGGCGCTCGATCGGCTCGACCGCGTCTACCCCGTGCAAACACAGATGGTCGTGCGTCTCGGCCCCACCGGCAGCAACGTGGTCGACCTGGTCGTTGCCGAAGACCGGCTCTTCACGCTCGACGTTGTCGAGAACGCCGTGCGCCGCTTCGCCGCGTTCGAGAACGAACAGTGGCCGACGGTGGAGACGCTTGTCGTGCGCAAGGGCGCCGCGGTTGGCAGCCGGTCCCTCGACACGCCCGTTGCGATGCAGTACCTGCCGACTCCGCACACCGGCAGCGGCGTACTGACGATCGTCGATCGCGCGCGTATGGTTGCGCAGCTGATGCCGAACGGCGCGTTGACGATGCGGTCACTGCCAGGCAGCGCCGCCTGGCAACGTATCGGCGCGCTGAGCGCCGACGCCGACGGCACCCTGTACGTTCTGGACAGCGGCGCGCGCCGACTGCTCGCGTACCCGGTGGCCAGCCCATTGCTCGAGGTGCGCGCCGATCTCGACCGGGTCGTCGAATTCGTGGCCCTTCACGACATCCTCGTCCGACTCGACGACGGCAGCGTGCACCGCCTGGCGCGAGATGGTCAGGAGCTCGGCTTCGTGATGCGGCCGCCTGACGGACCCCTCAGCCGGGTGGCGGCGATTGCCTCCGACCAGCGCGGTGGACTGTTCCTGGCCGACACTGCGCGGGCCCGCATCGTCCAGGTCAGTGCCGACGGGCAGTTCGTGCGCCAGCTGCGCGATCCGGCTTTAGCCGGCCTGCGCCAGGTGCACACCAGCCCGGATGGCAACCGGTTGTACGGGCTGGTGGCTACGGGTGTCCTCGCCGTCGACATCCCCGAGCTTTGACGCGCATTCTGGGCATCGAGACGAGCTGTGACGAAACAGCCGTCGCGATCGTGCGCGACGGTCGGCACATCGAGTCCAACATCGTCGCCTCGCAGACCGACCTGCACGCCCGCTATGGCGGGGTCGTGCCCGAACAAGCCTCACGGGCACACGTCCGCGCGATCGTTCCTGCACTCGAGACCGCCCTAGCCGAGGCCAACGCAGATTGGGATGATCTGGACGCAATTGCCGTGACCCACGGCCCCGGTCTGGCGGGGGCGTTGCTGGTCGGACTGAATGTGGCTAAGGGCGTGTCGTTCGCCCGCGCCACGCCGCTGCTGGGCATCAACCATCTCGAGGGCCACGTCTACGCCAACTGGCTCGACGTCTCGTCCGAGCCAACGTTTCCACTGGTCGGGCTGATTGTCTCAGGCGGACACAGTGACCTGGTCCTGAGCGACGGCCACGGCCAGTACCGGCGCCTCGGTCGCACACTCGATGACGCGGCTGGCGAGGCCTTCGACAAGGTCGCTCGTCTGTTGGGCCTCGGCTTCCCTGGCGGCCCGCTGATCGAGCACGCTGCGCTGAGTGGCGACCCCCATCGGTTCGCCTTTCCGCGCGCGTGGCTCGACCCCGAGCGTTGGGATTTTTCATTCAGCGGCTTGAAGACCGCCGTGCGGCACCAGGTGCGCGACCTCGGCGTAGACCCCGATGTGGGCTCGCCTGAGGAACGCCGAGAACGACTGCCCGTGGCGGATCTCGCAGCGTCGTTCCAGGCTGCCGTGGTCGAGGTGCTGGCTGTGAAAGCCGCCCGCGCAGCCTCCGAATTCGGTGCGCAACGGCTGGCTTTGGGCGGCGGTGTCGCCGCCAACCGCGCGCTGCTGCGGCGCGTCGAAGAGCTCGCGCAGTTGCCCGTGGTGTGTCCGCCACCGCGCCTGTGCACCGACAACGCGGCGATGATCGCGGCCGCCGGCTACTTTCGCTTCATGGCCGGCCAGCGCGACGATCTCTCGCTGGACATAGAACCGAGTTTGCCGATCGCGTAGAGCTAGGTGTCAGGTGTCAGGTGTCAGGTGTCAGGTGTCAGGTGTCAGGTGTCAGGTGTCAGGTATCAGCGATCAGCGATCGTGGCCGGCGACCTGACTGCTGACTGCCGACTGCTGACTGCTGACTGCTGACCGCTGATACCTGACGGCTGACGGCTAAGTTGGCAGTCGCATGTTGCGTCTGCTAAATCCGAGTTGGTATTCTTGTCCTGACTTAGCACTCGTGTGCTTTGAGTGCTAATACGGGCCAGGTGGCCCGCACACTCTAGAGGGAGGGACATCGCACATGGCGAGTCTCAATCTGCGCCCGCTGGGCGACCGCGTCGTGGTCAAGCCCCTTGAGCGCGAAGAGGTCACGCGGAGCGGCATCGTGCTGCCCGACACGGCCAAAGAGAAGCCCCAGCAGGGTGAAGTTCTGGCCGTTGGACCAGGCCGCATCCTCGATTCTGGCGAGCGCGTCATACCGGACGTCAAGCAAGGCGAGAAGGTGCTCTTCGCCAAGTATTCGGGCACCGAGTTCAAGCTCGAGCAGGACGAGCTGCTCATCCTGCGCGAATCCGACATTCTCGCCATCGTCGTCAGCAACGGCACCAACTAGGAGGATCAGTCACAAGACATGCCAGCAAAGCAACTGGAGTACAGCGAGGACGCGCGTCGCGCCCTGAAGCGCGGCATCGACGCGCTGGCCGACGCGGTCAAGATTACGCTCGGCCCGAAGGGCCGCAACGTCGTCCTCGACAAGAAGTTTGGCCCGCCCACGATCACCAATGACGGCGTCACCATCGCCAAGGAGATCGAGCTCGAGGATCCATTCGAGAACATGGGTGCGCAGCTTCTGAAGGAAGCCGCCACCAAGACCAACGACATCGCCGGCGACGGCACCACCACGGCGACGGTGCTCGCCCAGGCCATCGTCAACGAGGGCTTCAAGAACGTCACCGCCGGTGCGAACCCGCTGCTGCTCAAGCGCGGCATCGAGCGTGGCGTCCAGGCCGTCGTCGACAACCTGAAGGCGATGTCGACGCCCGTCGCCGACCAGACCAAGATCGCTCAGGTCGCGGCCATTTCGGCTGCTGACGAAGAGATCGGCCGCCTGATTGCCGACGTGATGGACAAGGTCGGCAAGGACGGCGTCATCACCGTCGAAGAGAGCAAGACCCTCAAGTTCGAGACCGAGTACGTCGAGGGCATGCAGTTCGACCGCGGCTACATCTCGGCCTACTTCATCACTGACTCACAGCGCATGGTGGCCGAGCTCGACGAGCCGTACATCCTGATCACGGACAAGAAGATCAGCGCCATCGCCGACATCCTGCCGGTGCTCGAGCGCTTCCTGCAGATCAGCAAGAACCTGGTCATCGTCGCCGAGGACGTCGACGGCGAGGCGCTGGCCACACTGGTCGTGAACAAGCTGCGCGGCACGCTCAACGTGCTGGGCGTCAAGGCGCCGGGCTTCGGCGACCGCCGCAAGGCCATGCTCGAAGACATCGCCACCCTGACTGGCGGCATCGTGATCTCGGAAGAGGTCGGCCGCAAGCTCGACTCGGCGACCGTTCAGGACCTGGGTCGCGCGCGCAAGGTCGTTTGCAACAAGGACGAGACGACCATCGTCGAGGGTCGCGGTTCCGAGGAGGCGATCAAGGGTCGCATCCAGCAGATCCGCGCGCAAATCACCGAAACGACCAGTGACTTCGATCGCGAAAAGCTGCAGGAGCGGCTCGCCAAGCTAGCCGGTGGCGTCGCCGTCATCAAGGTCGGCGCGGCCACCGAGGTCGAGCTGAAGGAGAAGAAGCACCGCGTCGAGGACGCGCTCTCGGCAACCCGCGCAGCCGTCGAAGAAGGCATCGTGCCGGGTGGCGGTACTGCGTTCATCCACTCGCTATCGGCACTCGATCCGGTACTCGCCGAGCTGACTGGCGACCAGAAGACGGGCGCGCAGATGCTAAAGCGCGCGCTCGAGGAGCCACTGCGGCGCATCTGTGCCAACGCAGGCGCCGAGGGCAGTGTGGTCGTCGAAGAGGTCAAGAAGCGCGGCGCCGGCAAGGGCTACGACGCTGCCAAGGGCGAGTACGCCGACATGGTCGAGCGCGGCATCATCGATCCGTTGAAGGTCACGCGCTCCGCCCTGGAGAACGCCGCCTCCATCGCGACGATGATCCTGACCACCGAGACGCTCATTACCGAGATCCCGGAGAAGACGCCGGCGCCCGCCGCGCCGCCGATGCCCGAGTACTAGAGCTCACTGCGTTCGCGGTGTCGGGTGTCAGGTATCGGGTGTCGGGGAAAGCCGAGACCCGAGACCCGACACCCGATACCCTTAGGGCCATGGCTGGAATCGCCGACGGCTCTGAGTGGATCGAAGTGCGCAAGCTGCGCGAGATTCTGAATCAGCTTCCTGAGGACGCCCAGGTCCAGGCCAGCCCGCTGGGCAACCTGGTCATCTACGACAAGGGCGGCCCGATCCATGGCAAACAGATCGCCTATGTCGACCTGCTGACCGAAACTGTGAACCGCGAGGCTGAGCCTGCCGGAGCAGCCTAGCCGCTAGGCCAGGCCATCGGCCTGGAGCATCTCGAGCGACTTCTCGAATGCCGAAATGGTGTGCGCCAGCTCGCGCTCACTATGCACGATCGACGTGAACCCGCCCGACCGCATCAGGTCGACGCCATTCAGCAACATCGCCTTGCGCAGTGTGTTGACCGCGCCGCGGCCGGCCATCAGGCGTTGCACGTCCGTCGTCTCAACGGCTTCCTGGATGCCCTCGCCCATCAAGATCTGAAACACCGAGCTCGTGCCCATTACAGCGCCGGCAACGCCGCGCTTGGCCATCACCTCGCGCAGCCCTGATCGAAGCTGCTCACCCGCCTCGTCCGACTGTTGAGTGGCCCAACCCTCGGCCACGATCTGCAAACAGGCGAAGCCGGCCGCGGCCGAGAGCGGATTGGCATTGAAGGTGCCCTGCTGCAGCACGCGTTCGAAGCGATCGCGGTGCAGCTCGCCCTTGAACGTCTGGACGTCGAGCACTTCGCGCTTGCCGACAACAGCGCCGCCTGGCAAGCCGCCCGCGACGATCTTGGCCAGCGTGGTCACCTCAGGCGTCACGCCGTACAGCTGCTGAGCGCCACCGGGCGAGTAGCGGAAACCGGTGATCACCTCGTCGAAGATCAGCACGACCCCGCGCTTAAGGGTCAGCGTGCGCAGCTCCTGCAGAAAACCAGTATCGGTCGGGATGATGCCGTTCGAGCCGCCGCCGGGCTCGAGGATCACCGCCGCGACCTGATCCGGGTGAGCGTCGAGAAGTTGTCTGACCGACTCGATGTTGTTCGGGTAGGCGACGAGCATCGACTCGGCGACGGCCTTCGGGATTCCCGTCGAGGTGGGCGTGTCGAAGGGCGGCTGGTAGCCGGCCATAGCGTAGTCGTGCCAGCCGTGAAAGTGGCCCGCGAAGCGGATGATGCGCTCGCGACCGGTGAACGCGCGGGCGTCGCGCATGGCCAGCATCGTGGCCTCGGTGCCGCTCATCGTGAAGCGCACCCATTCGGCGCTCGGAATCATGCGCCCGATCTGCTCCGCCCAGGCCACTTCGAGTTCATGGCAGGCGCCGTAGTGGGTGCCCTGATGGACCTGCTCGGCGACGGCCCGGGTGACCTGCGGATGGCCATGGCCCAGGATCAGCGCGCCATGGCCCATCCAGTGATCGATCAGCTCGTTGCCGTCGACGTCCCATTTGCGCGCGCCGTCGGCGCGCTCGATGTAGATCGGAAATGGGGCAAAGTTGCGGCTATCGTGGGTGATGCCACCGGCGATGGCCTTGCGCGATCGCTCGTACAGCGCCGCCGAGCCTGCGAATCGTGAGCGGAAAGCCTCGTCAATCGTAGTCTGCGGGGCGCTGATTGCCATGCGCTAAGTGTACGGTCAGTCGGCTGACCGTGGCCGGTCGACGGCGGACGCTGTCGGGTCAGTGCAAACCCGCGCTCGGCGCGTCGTCGTCAGGCAGCGTCAGCACCTGCGGGCCATCGATCGTGATCGCCACTGTGTGCTCGAAGTGGCAGCTCAGGCTGCCGTCGACGGTGACGGCGGTCCAGCCGTCCTCGAGCATGCGTACGCTCGGTGAGCCGAGGTTCACCTGAGGCTCGATGGCCAGGCACATACCGGGCCGCAGCACCGGGCCGCGGCCGGGCGGGCCGTGATGCTGCACCTGCGGCGCCTCGTGCATGTTGCGTCCCACGCCGTGACCCACGAAGTCGCGCACCACGGACATGCCGTACTTGTTGACGTGCGCCTCGATCGCCGCCCCGATGTCCGACAGACGGTTGCCCGCGATGGCCCGCTGTATGCCGTGGAACAGCGCCTCTTGTGTCACCTGCACCAGCTCCCGCGTGCGCGCCGCCAGGGTCTCCATGCCGCCGACGGCGAAGCAACCAGTCGAGTCCGCAACGTAGCCGTTCAAGCGAGCCGCGACGTCGCATTTGACGAGGTCGCCGCGCTTGATCTTGCGCGGGCCCGGGATGCCATGAACCACCTCGTCGTTGACCGAGACACAGATGTGGCCTGGGTAGCCAAAGTAGCCGAGCGCCGTCGACTCCGCGCCGACCGCCTTGAACATCGTGGCCGCGATGTGGTCAAGATCGCGCGTGGTCATGCCCGGCTCAGCCTGCTGCTCGAGCGCGGCGATGACACTGGCGACGAGCTTACCCGCCTCGCGCATCAGCGCGATCTCACGGGACGACTTGAGGACGATGGTGTTGTCGGCGGTTGGCTTGAGATGCATCGGCGGGCGACCTATGTATAACAGACCGCGGGCACGTGCCATTCCTGCTCGGACTCACCGGCAATATCGCCTGCGGCAAGAGCAGCGTCGGTCAACTACTGGCCGACCGCTTTGGCGCTGAGTACGTCGACGCCGACCGCCTCGTCCACACCCTGTACGCCCCCGGCACGCCACAAACGCAGCGCATCGCCGAACGCTTCGGCAGCGATCTTGTGCAGCCTGATGGCACCATCGACCGCCGCCGGCTGGGCGACCGCGTGCTGCACGATCCGCCGGCGCTGCGCGACCTCGAAACCATCCTTGGACCAGGCGTCCGCCGAGCCATCGAGGACCGGATCACCTCGAGCACCAGCAAGGTCGTGGTGTTGGACGCTATTCGGCTCATCGAGGCCGGCCTGGTCCAGCGCTGTGATGCCGTGTGGGTCGTGACCTGCAGTCCTGAGCTTCAGGTGCAACGATTGCAGTCCAGCCGTGGCATGACCGAGCAGCAGGCGCGGCTACGCGTAGAGTCACAGCGGCCACAGTCTGACAAGGTCGCGCATGCGAACCGGGTCATCGACAACACGGGTGACCTGGACCAACTGCAACGCGCCGTTCGGGCGGCGTGGGACGAGACGGTCGCGCCCTACCTGGTCCAGTCCAGCCCGCCGTAGCCGCCTTGCTCGGTCAGCTTGGTGGTCGGCCCGCCCTTGCTGTCGACCAGGTACAGCGCAGCGATGCCGAATATGGCCATGCGCGATCCATCGGGCGACCACGCGACCGTTGGATCGTCGTCCTTGATGTCCGCCACGCGTTGCAGATTGCTGCCATCAATGGCGAGCGTGTACACGTCGGCCGGCAAGCCGTGCGCGGTCGCGTACGCCACGCTGGGCGAAAGCCAGTCGGCAAGCTGAAGCAATGGTGCCAGGCCGGTGGGCTTGGGCCGATTATCGCCACCACACGTGCTCGGCTGGGCGCTCGGCTCGCCGCTGCCGCCGAGCGCGATTTTGGTGCCGTCGGGCGAGATGCGCGGCTGACTCAGGTACTGGAACACCTGATCGCTCAACAGCTCGCAGTCGGTCTGTTGGCCGATCGTGCGCTTCATCATCGACTGACCCGCGCGCGTGTTCCTCAAGTAGACGAGAGTCGACTCGTCGGGCGAAACCGCGGGGTTATAGCCGCCGTCGACGAGGGTTTCGGGCTGGCCGCCTTCGGTCTGGCGCGCAATCGACAGTGCTTCGCGGCCGGCGGTCGTACGACGAACCGAGAAATAAACGTGACTGCCTACCCACTGCGGCTGCTCGACGACGCCGTTGGCCGCGTCGCGCTGTGCAACCACGCGTGCGTTCGAGCCGTCGGCGTTCGCGATGAACAGATCGGCGCCACTCGCACGCTCGTTTTCGCGTCGCCAGAACTGGCTGTAGACGACCTGCTTGCCGTCCGGTGAGAAGGACACGCCGGTCACCGCCGCACCGCCGGGTAGATTGGTGATTTTCGTCTGCTGGCGCGAGTTGAGGTCGTAGATCCACAGGTCGCCGTCCTTCGGCCAGGAGATGCGCCCCTGCGGGCCCTCACCTGATGCCGAGGATCGATTCAGCCCCTGACAACTCGAGATGAGCAGCGCCGCCGCCACGGCCACCGCGCTCAGGCGACGCAGCATCACGTGTGGGGGGGCGCCGCCGGCGGCTGGGCCGCTTCGGGTTGCTCCTCGTCTTCCTGTTCAGCGTCATCGGCTGGCTTGCGTCCAGCCAGCTTGACGGCAAGATACAGCACGCCAAAGGCGACCACGGCGATGACCAGTTCATCCAGACCGCCTGCCTCGCCGTGCAAAAGCAACATGATTTCCGCGCCCGCCAAGTATGCGCTACAGCGCTGTCTTCAGGATGCGTGCCTGTTTCAGCGACATCCCCGGCACCGCGGCCAGCTCTTCGAGCGTCGCCGAGCGGATGCCTTTCACCGACCCGAACCGCCGCAGCAGCTCGCGCTTGCGCTTGGGCCCGATGCCGTTCACGTCGTCCAGTGCCGAGCGCAGCCCCGTCCGTCCGCGCACCTGGCGGTGATAGGTGATCGCGAATCGATGGGCTTCGTCGCGAATGCGCTGGACCAGGTACATCGCTTGGGAGGTCCGCGGCAGCATGACCGGATCCATCCGTGCCCGACCTGTCGCGCGATCGCGCACGAAGATCTCTTCATTCTCCTTGGCCAGACCCACCACGGGTAGCTCGGTGATCTCCATCCCGTCGAGCACCTCGAGCGCCGCGTTCAGCTGACCTTTGCCGCCGTCGATGATCACCAGCTCGGGCATCTCGACCCAACTGCCCTCAGGCGGAGCTTCGCCATCTTCAGGCGGCTCGTCCCAGGCGCCTTGCTCGGGCGATCGGCGCAGCTGCCCGCTCAGCGCGCGCCGGAACCGTCGCCCGATCACCTCCTGCATGCTCAGGAAGTCGTTGTTGCCTGCCTCGTGCTTGATTTTGAAGCGGCGGTAGGCGCTGCGCCGCGGCTGGCCATTTTCGAAGACGACCATGCTGCCCACCTGGTTTGTGCCCTGAACGTGCGAGATGTCGTAGCACTCGATACGGTTCGGCATTTGCGGCAGGTCCAGTAGCTCCTGCAGCTCGACCACAGCGCCGGTTGTGCGCGCCTCGTCGGCCAGCCACTGCTGCTGCAGGTGGGCCAGCGCTTCCTTCGCATTACTCGCGGCGAGCTCGACCAGTTTGCGCTTCTCTCCCATGCGCGGGTAGGTCACGCGCACGCGCCGCGAGCGCTTGCCATTCTCCGCACGTCGATCGGTCAGCCAGACGCTGATCGAGTCCATGTCATCGACGGCTTCCGGCAGGACCAGCTCATCAGGGATGTCGGTGGTCTGGCTGTAGTACTGGATCAAGAATGACCACAGGATTTCGGCTTCGCTCTCGTCACCCTGGCCCTCGAGCACGAAGTGCTGCTTGCCGATCAGCCGGCCGCCGCGCACCAGAAAGACCTGCACGCTTGAGTAAGGCCCTTCGTGATGGACGCCGATGATGTCTTCGTCGGACATCGACGAATAGACGATTTGCTGCTGCGTGACAACTCGCTCGGCTGCCCTGATCCGATCGCGCAGGTCCGCCGCACGCTCGAACTCGAGGCTTTCCGCGGCCTGCTCCATCTCGACCCGCAGGTCTTTGAGCACGGCGTCAGACTTGCCATCCAGAAAGCCGACCATCTGATCGACGATCTGTCGATAGTCCTCGTTGTTGATGGCGCCGATACACGGTGCAGGACAGCGCTTGATGTGGTAGTACAGGCAGGCGCGTGGATCCTTGCCGGTGATAACTCGATTGCACAGGATGTGTGGGAAGAGACGATTGATCGTGTCCAGTGTTTGACGCACGGAAGTTGCATCGGTAAACGGACCGAAGTAGCGTGCACCGTCACGCTGCATCTTGCGCGCGACCATAGTCTTCGGCCACGGTTCCTGCACGTTGATTCGAATGTACGGGTAGTGTTTGTCGTCGCGGAGTTTGATGTTGTAGCGCGGCCGCTCGTGGCGCACCAGATCGGCTTCCCAGATCAAGCTCTGCGTGGGCGTCTCGGCCAGCAGGTACTGAATGTCCGCGACCTCGGTGACCATCTGCTGCTTGTGCGGCTCGAGCACAGCGGTCTTCTGGAAGTACGAGCGCACCCGACTGCGCAGCGACTGCGCCTTGCCGACATACAGCAGCGCGCCTTTGGCGTCGTAGAACTTGTAGACGCCAGGCTTGTCTGGAAGGCGCTTGAGCTGCTGCTCGATCGACAAGGGCGTCTGGAGCATCGCGAGTAAATTGTAGGAACATGCCGTTCGTTCCGACGCCCAAAACCGTGGCGTCGCTGCTCGCGGGAGTACCGGAGGCGCACCTCGTTCATGGCTCGCCGTCGTCGATCGTCAACGGCCTGACGCAGGACACCCGGCAGCTCCAGCCTGGCAACCTGTTCGTCGCCATCGCCGGCCTCGAACGCAACGGGCTGGACTTCCTGCCCCAGGCGTTGCAGCAGGGCGCGGCCGCTGTCGTTGCCGGTAGTCGCGCGGCGCTGGCGGACCTTGCCGCGGCTTTCTATGGCTACCCGACACGGCGGGTCCCCGTCGTCGGCATCACGGGTACGGACGGCAAGACGTCGACCACACACCTCTTGAGCGCGGTGCTCGAAGCCCATGGGCTGCGCCTTGGCTGGCTCACCACCGTCAACACGAAGATTGGCGACGAGCTGCGGCCGAACGTGGTCGACCACACCACACCCGAGGCGCCTGTGGTCCAGCACACCCTGGCTGAGATGGTCGCCGCGGGACTGGACGTGGCCATCCTGGAGACTAGCTCGCACGCCCTGGAGCTCGACCGCGTGCGCGGCGTGGACTACCGGGTCGGCGTGTTCACGAATCTGAGCCCGGAACACATCAACTTCCACGGGACGTTCGAGGCCTATCGCGCGGCCAAGCTACGCCTCTTCTCACGGCTGCCGCCGGACGGTCTGGCGGTGCTGAACGCCGACGACGCCAACGTGTCGTTCTTCCGCGCCGCAACGTCGTCTTGGGTGCTGACGTACGGCCTTGATGCCGCTGCCGACATCCGTGCGAGCGCGGTGTCCCTATCTCCGGGTGGGACGGCCTTTGACCTGGATGGCCGGACGATCCGCACACGCCTGGTCGGCCGCTTCAACGTTTCCAACTGGCTCGCCGCGTTCGGCGCCGCTACGTATTTCGGCGCCACCGTCGACGACCTGCGTCAGGCCGCTGCCACGACCGAGCCCGTGCCGGGCAGGATGAATCTCGTCGACCGTGGTCAGCCCTTTGCCGTCGTCGTCGATTTCGCCCATACGCCACAAGCGCTCGAGAAGGCGCTCGACACAGTGCGCGGGCTGGGGGCGCGGCGCGTCTTCCTGGTCTTCGGCCTGGCGGGTGGGCGCGACGCCGCGAACCGACCGGTCATGGGCGCCCTCGCCGCCCGCAAAGCCGACCACTTCTTCATCAGCACCGACGACCCAGGCCAGGAGGACGCGGCGGCCATTGCCGCCCAGATCGCCGCGGGCGCACACCCCTATGACAATTTCACCGTCGAGCTCGATCGGCGCGCCGCGATTCGGCTCGCACTGCGGCACGCCCAGGCCGGCGACGCCGTGCTGCTTGCGGGTAAAGGCCACGAACAGCGCATGGTCGTCGGCAACGAACGGCTGCCATGGAACGATGCGCGCGCCGCCAGCGAAGTGCTCGGCGAGCTTGGCTACACAATCCAAGCTGTACCATGATGGCCTGTGCCGCGCCGTGCCAAGCCTGAGGCGGCGAACGCCAAGTCGTCCACCAACGGCGCCGATCCATCCGCCACCTCCGCTGCGACCGACGCTAACGAGCCACTGGCCAGCCCGCTGCTGCCTGTCCCGCTGAACGAGTCCAATGGCTTAGCGTCCTCGACCGTTCCCCGGCTGCCCGCCGACCCTGGCCTGTACGCCATTCTCGGCCTTGACCCGAGCGTCTCCGACGCGGAGATCCAGACCACTTACCGACGCCAGGCGGCGCGGCTCCTGAACAACGGCGAGATTGCGCAATTACGTCAACTGAATGTCGCGTACGAGGTGCTCGGCACGCCCGTTCGGCGCGCCGAGTACGACCGCGCGCGGACCTTGCAACTGCTCGCACCTGGACCGCCGCCGTCCGCGCCTCACACCGCCAAATCGGCCGCGCCCACGACGCGGCGCCGGCGACCGCGCCACGTCGTACAGCCGCGCTATGCCGGGCTGGGCGATGTCTTCGTCGTGCTCGTCGTGGTCATCCTGGCCGTGGTCGCGGGCTTGCTGATCATCCCGCGCGTGTCGATCAACCTCTCGGCGCTCAATGCGCTGTCCAATGTGCTGCCCGGGACGGGGTCGGCTCGGCGGGTCATCGACGCGACGGTGACGCCAGCGACAGTCCCGACGCGCGCGCCAACGCCGACCATTCGACCAGGACTCGCGGACCGCTTCGCGGGCTCGACCGTGAACGTCTCGAGTGCCACGCCGGCGCAGAACACGCCCGAAAGCATCGTCGTTCGCCTGCGCCGCGATGGCCAACCCGCCGCTGGCCTGGATGTGTGGGCGACGCTCGATTACCGCACGACCGCGGAGCGTTGGCCAGCGACGGGCAGTGTGAAAACCGATGCCTCCGGTGCGGCCACGATCACCTTCAACGTCGGCCAGGCGACGCCCGGCTACCCGGTGCAGGTCCACGTCTTCGCCCAGGTCGACGATCAGCAGTTGTCCTGGTCGACCAGCTTCACCCCGCGCTAGCTGTCGCTGTGCCCGACCCGATCGTGGTGCGCGCGCCCGCCACCAGCGCCAACCTGGGCTCGGGCTTCGACTGTCTCGGCCTGGCGCTCGACCTGTGGACCGAGATCGACGCCCAGGTCGGCGGTGCCTGCGACTCGTCCGATCTGATCGTGCGCGCAGCGCACGCGGTATTTGTCGAGACTGCCTCGGCGTGCCCGGGCTTCGAGCTGCGTTCGACCAATGCCATCCCGCTTGGCCGCGGCCTGGGCAGCAGTGCCGCCGCCATCGCCTGCGGCGTGCTGCTCGCGAATCACTGCCTCGGCGCGGTGCTCAGCGAACGCGACGTCCTGGACATCGCCTCACGCCTCGAGGGCCACCCCGACAACGTCGCGCCCTGCCTGCTGGGCGGTGTCCAGGTCGCCACCACCGACGACGCTGGCCACGTTCTCCATGCACGTGTGCCGCTCGGGCTGCCACTGCAGGCCGTGGTGTTCGTGCCCGATCAGCCGCTGCTGACCACGGCGGCGCGCCAGGTGCTGCCCTCGGCCGTACCGCTGGCCGATGCGATGTTCAATGTCGCGCGCTCGTCGTTGCTGGTCGCCGCGCTGGCCACGGGCGCGGGCGAGTTGATCGCCGAAGCGACGCGCGATCGGCTGCACCAGCCGTATCGGCTGCCACTGTTTCCGGCTGGCGGTACGCTTCTAGAAGCTGCGATGAACGCGGGAGCCCTTGGTGTGTACACCTCTGGCGCTGGGCCTTCGGTCCTCGCTTTGGTCGAGGACGACGTCCGCGCGCAAGCGGTCGCCAAGGCGTTCGACGCGCTCGCCGTGCCGGGCTCCACGATGCGCTTGCCACTTTCGGAACGAGGTGCGCATGTCGTCGGCGGCTAGTGTGGTGCCTGACCTGCTCGTTCAGAAATTCGGTGGTTCGTCGCTCGCAACCGCTGAACGCATTCGCGCCGCGGCGGTACGCGTCGCCGACTCGGCCGCGGGTGGTCGGCCCGTGATCGTGGTTGTCTCAGCCATGGGCGACACCACCGACGAGCTGATCGAGCTGGCCTATAAAGTCTCGCCTCGACCGAACGAGCGCGAGCTCGACTTGCTGCTGTCGACCGGCGAGACGGTCAGCGCGACGCTGTTGGCCATGGCGCTCCACGACCTCCTCCAGCCGGCTGTTTCGCTCACGGCTGCACAGGCCGGCATCCGCTCGACCAACGTCTTCACCAAAGCCCGTATCACGGACATCCACCCCGAGCGGATCTTCACCGAGCTACGCCGAGGCAAGGTGGTGATCGTGACTGGCTTTCAGGGCCTGACCGAGGAGCAAGACGTGGCCACGCTAGGCCGTGGCGGCTCGGATACGACCGCGGTCGCCCTGGCGTGCGCGCTCGGTGCGGAGCGGTGCGACATCCTGACCGATGTCGAGGGTATCTTTACGGCCGATCCACGCGTGGTGCCCGACGCGCGCAAGGTGCACGAGATCGGCTACGAAGAAATGCTCGAGCTGGCCCAGCTAGGCGCGCGCGTCATGCACCCGCGCGCCGTTGAGCTCGCCGAGTTGTACGCGATGCCGATCCTGGTGTCGTCGTCGTTCAGCACGGCGAGCGGCACGCTCATCCATCGTCTCCCGAACGGAGATGCGCCAATGCCCATGGAAATTCGGAAAAACGTGCGCGGGATCGCCCACGACACGGACGTTGCGCGGATCACGCTGATGCGCGTGCCCGATCGGCCCGGCATCGCCGCGGCGATCTTTCAGCCGCTGGCCGATGCCAACATCAGCGTCGACACCATCGCCCAGTCTTCGGGCGCCGACGGGACCACCGATCTGTCGTTCACGGTCTCCGGCTCCATCCTGTCGAAGGCTGTCGAGATCACCAAGCAAAGTGCGCCGGGCCTCGCGGCCGAAAACGTCGACGCCGCCGACGATCTGGCCAAAGTAAGCATCGTCGGCACTGGCATGCAGAGCGCACCCGGCTATGCCGCGCGCATGTTCGGCGCGCTGGCCAGTGCGTCGATCAACATCTCGATCATCAGCACCTCGGATATCAAGATCACCTGTGTGGTCCCGCGCGCCCGAGCCGAGGACGCCGTGCGCGTCCTGCACAGCGCCTTCGAGCTGGACCGCGAAGACTAGCGGCGAACTCGCGGCCGGTTATCATTGGCCGCGACGATGGACGATCGCCGCCGTCCGGCTGATTGGCGGGACAAGTTCCGCGGGAATCGGCCGCCCACTCGGCGAACGCATCGACACCCTGTTTACGGCGGCCAGGCACGGCGTGATACGCAGTATGGGCCGTACTTGATCGGCTTCGTCCTGGTCGTACTCGCGCTGGCCGGGTTTCTGTATCTCGGCCTGAACTGGGCCACCGGCCAGAGCCGCGTGGCTTCGCTGGTCAATCCACCGACGGCAACGCCGATCCTGATCACTGCGCCAGTGGCGCCATCGCCCAGCCCGGCGCCGGCCGAGCAGAGCTATGTGGTCAAAGCCGGCGATAACCCAGCGAGCATCGCGCAGCAGTTTCGGGTCAAGACGGAAGACCTGATGGCGCTGAACAACATCGACGACCCGAGCAAGCTGCAGATCGGCCAGACGCTCAAGATCCCATCCTCTGGTTCGCCAGCCGGCCCCTGAGCGGTACGTGTTCTGCTCTACCGTCTGACAACCAGCCCGCGACGGGTTTGTTGAAGAAGGAGCCGTACACCAGAGATTGCCATGGACGCCGAGTGTGCCTTCTGCGGCCGACTCAATAGGGAGGGGCGCCAGGTCTACTGTGACGACTGCCAGGTCACGCACCTCGTGTGCACCAGCTGCGCCGAAGACGTCGCGGCCGGTGCCGACGGCTACCGCCTGGTAGCGTAGCCAACGATTCGTGTGTGGTCCTGGTAGGCCGGGGCCACGCGGCGTCCGTGGCCATCGTCTCTTCGCCTGTCGAACCGCCTAGAACTCGATTGATATACTGACCAGTCAGTTCCGGCCGACGTAGCTCAGGGGTAGAGCAATGCTTTCGTAAAGCATGGGTCGGGGGTTCGAATCCCTTCGTCGGCTCCGTAAATCTGAGATTGCAGACGTGCTCGACGGCTCGGATTCCGTCCTCTGGCTGTCGCTTCTGGGGCAATGCCGCTCTGTGCCACCCTGCCGGCAGCAGCCCCTGCGGTCTAGCGTGAAGAGTCGGGAATCAGTTTGTTGGCGTCCTCCGCCAGACCTGCTGCTCTCAGTTCCGTGACCAACTCAAACTGCCAGGCACCGCCTGCATCCATGTCAA
>WNGF01001941.1_pt1 | contig 44878 bp, 33 predicted proteins | sample 5400641 | NCBI WGS metagenome assembly WNGF01 (sample SAMN13153371, study PRJNA577476) | soil metagenome | isolation source: 80 cm soil or saprolite under grassland replicate 2 | place: USA:California | collected 2016-06-15 | reverse complement strand
TTTTCCCGTAGTGACCACAGCTCCTTGAGCGGTACCCCCGTCGCTTGTTCCAGGGCGAAATCGGGCTTATCGGTAGAGCATTCAAGGAACTTAATTTCAGCAGGCAAACTGGCCGTTGGGCCGGGACCGGTCCGGACGGAGCTGAAAACCGTGTTGCCGAGCAATCTAGGGATTGCCAGTTCACAAAAAAATGTCCCTACTGTAGCCATGCCCTGGCAGTGCAGTCGGGCTCGAACTGGGTTCGTCCTGCCCAGGACGGCCCACGGGTTGCTGTTAATGAAAACGCTGTTAGTCCTGGCCCCGCATCCGGATTTGGCCGATGCCGTTCGGGCTGCGCTCAATCCGGAAAAGTTCCGGTTCATCCATCGGATCAACCTGGAGGAAGCCGAACCGTTGCTCGTTCGCGGCATGGTGAACATCTGCCTGATCGACGTTGAACTGGCCAACGTGCAAGGCATCTGGGTGCTGGAAAAACTCCGGCGCCGACTGCCTCATTGCCCGATCCTCGTCTACACCGGATCGAAGGAATGGCAATGGGAGGAAGAGGCCTACCTGCTGGGGGTCTCTCACGTCCTGACCAAACCGGTCCGTCCCCGCTTGCTCAACGCGCTGCTCGACCGTTTCTCCTTGGCGCCGGTGGCGGTTCGCCCCGATCCTCAACTGGCGGTCGTCCGCACCCCCGAAGAAAGCAGACCGATCCAAACCACGCACACCCCGTCGGAGGCATTGTCGGTTTTGCGCGATTTTTCAGGCATCCTGACCCATTCGCTGTGCGCCGAAGCGTTGCTCAAGCAGTTCCTGCTCATGCTGCGCGAAATCCTCGGGGTCAACCGGGCGGCCGTATTCCTGCGCCAGCCCGCCTCGATGTTCGCCGGCGCGTCCAGCCTGCCGGAAGCGCGCCGGATGCGTTCGGCCTGCGCCATCGGATTGTCGGCCGGCCTGTTGGAACATTTCGAATTGTCCTTCGAGAGCGGCATCGGCGGGCACCTTTTCCGCGAAGGCCGGATCGTCCGCCGCCAGGGGGGCGAAGCCCTGGCCGATGTGGAGATGCAAAAGGAGTTCGAACTGCTCGGCGCGCAAGTGGCCATTCCCATCCTGGATCGGGAAACGCTGGTGGGAGTGGCTGCCTTCGATGGGCGCGTCACGGGCGAACCGCTGGCCAACGGGGAATTGGAGCTCATCTTCCACCTGCTCGAAGAACTGGGCATGGCGGTGAAGAACATCTGGCTGCACGACCAACTGGCGGCCAACAACGAAATGATGAGCGACATTCTGCGCGAGCTCAGCAGCGCGTGCGTCGTCGTCAGCCGCGATTTGGCCATCCTCCACGCCAACAAAGCCGCGCGCAATTTGTTCAGCCGGCCCGGCCGGCGCAGCAGCGATTTGGAGTTCAGCGATCTGCCGCAGGCGCTGGGCAGCAAAGTCTATCAAGTGCTCAAGACCGGCGCGGGGGTGGCCACCTTCAAACATCAGCCGGCCGAGACGCCGCAGAAACTCCATCACGTCACGATCGTGCCGTTCCTGCGCGCGGGCTCGACCGCGCCCTACGCGGCTTTACTGGTGGTGGAGGACCACACCCAGGCCGAGGCCTTCCGCAAACTGGAGATCGAAGCGGCCAGTCTGCGCCTCATCAAAACCATGGCCGATCGGCTCGCCCATGAAGTGGGCAATGCCCTGGTGCCGCTCTCCACCCACCAGCAGTTGCTCGGCGAAAAGTTCAAGGATCCGGAGTTCCGCGCCTCGCTGGATGTCGCCATGTCGGACAGCGTCAAGCGTGTCTCCCGGCTGACCAACCAGATGCGTTACCTGGCGCGCGACGCGATCGTGGCGAAGGAAGCGGTGCCGCTCTCCCAGTTGATCGAGGAAGCCTACAAGGAGGCTTACAAACATCAGCCGACCAAGTCGGCCAAATTGCACTTCGACAACGGCAAGCATCCCATCATTCTGATGGGAGACCGCACGGCGCTCAAACACGCGCTGGCCGAGGTCATGCTCAACGCCATTCAGGCCAACACGGCCGACGCCAAGGTGGCCATCCAGGCGCAAACCGAGAGCGACGGCGAAGGCAACGGCTGGGTCCACATCGAGATCACCGACAACGGCACCGGCTTCTCCGCCGAAGCCGCCCAGAAGGCGCCGGCCCCGTTCTTCACGACCCGCACGGTCGGCCTGGGCCTCGGCCTGTGCGTCACGCGCAAGATCGTCGAAGTTCACCAGGGCCGAATGACCATCCTCAATCCGGCGACGGGCAAGCCGAGCACCGTCCGCATCTCCCTCCCCTTGAACTCGGCGGTCTCTCCGAACAACTAACCGGACAAATCTTCATGGACAAGTTGCTGCTGATCGACGACGAGACGGACGTGCAGTATTCCTTTCGGCGAATCTTTGATTCGGCCGGGATCGAGCTGACCACCGCCACCAGCGGGGAGGAGGGCTTGCGGATTCTCCCCAGATTCAAACCCAACCTCGTGCTCCTGGACGTGCGCCTGGGCGGGATGAACGGGCTGGAAACACTGCGACGACTCCGCCAGATCGACGCCAAGGTTCCGGTCATCATGATGACGGCTTACGGCACGACCCAGACCGCGATCGAAGCGATGAAGCTCGGGGCTTACGACTATCTGCTCAAGCCGTTCGACGTGCCCAAGCTCAAGCAAATCGTCTTCGAGGCGCTCCAGGCCGCGCGCGCCATGAAGCAGGTCGTCTCCTACCAGCCCTTGCTCGAGTCCGAAGATTACGACCTGGGCATCGTGGGCCGATGCGAACAGATGCAGAGCGTCTTCAAGTTGATCGGGCAACTCTCCGCTTCCGATGCCACCGCGCTGATCACCGGAGAGAGCGGCACCGGCAAGGAACTGGTGGCCCGCGCGATCTACAGCCACAGCCGGCGCGCCGCGCAACCGTTCCTGGCCATCAACTGCGCCGCCATCCCGGAGAACCTGCTGGAAAGCGAACTGTTCGGCCACGAGCGCGGCGCGTTCACCGGCGCGTCCAATCAGCGCATCGGTAAATTCGAACAAGGCAATCGCGGCACCATTTTCCTCGACGAAATCGGCGATATGACTCCGGCGACCCAGACGAAGATTCTGCGCGTGCTGCAATCCGGCACCTTCGAACGGGTCGGGGGCAACCAGTCGATCGCAGTCGACGTGCGCGTGATCGCCGCGACCAATCAACCGCTCGAAGCCGCGGTCGCGGGCAAGCATTTCCGCGAGGACTTGTTTTACCGGCTGAATGTCGTCCGCATCGCGCTGCCGCCCTTGCGCGAGCGGCGGGAGGACGTCCGTCTCCTCGTGAACTATTTTCTCAAAAAGTTCGCCCAGGAACAGAAGCAGGCGCCCAAATCCATTTCCGACGAAGTGCTCCAGACGCTGGAGAGTTATCACTGGCCCGGCAACGTGCGCGAGTTGGAAAACGTCATCCGCCGCGCCCTGGTCGTATCCAAGGGGGAGGCGATTCTTCCAGGGGACCTGCCGCCGGAATTGACCGCGCCCAGGATCGGAGGCGCGGCGACGACCGCCGCGACGTCCGCCGACCCGGCCCGGGCCGCGACGTCCGCCGCCACCGCCGGGGCCAACGATGTGGCCGCGCTGGCCAAGGCCTTGTTCCAGCATGCGCGCCGCGACGGAGCATTAAAAATCCTTCCGGCGGTCGAGCGGGAATTGGTCATCCAGGCCTTGGTTGAAACGGGCGGAAATCAAGTGCAGGCGGCAAAGCTTCTCGGCATCACGCGCGCCACACTCCGCAAGCGAGTGGAAAAGTTCAACATCAAGCGCGGACTGGCCATTGAATAAAAAAACAGCCGCCCTCGGGGGCGGCTGTCCAGGAAACTCAGACAGTGTCGCGGACCGTCCGGTCCGCCGTGCTCATTGGAAGACGTGGAAGGAGACGGGTCCCAGGCTGTCCCGGCCGTGGAGCACGCCGCGGTGTCGGACCGCGTCGAAAGATCCCATCGCCTCGGTGACATTGCCTGGACCGCCAGTCGTGGCCATGCTCAACCGACGGTGACCGGAGAGGATAGCCTCGCCGCTATAGCTGAAGGCCGGGGCGGAGCCCTCCACGTGATAGACATTCATGCCGAGCGATTCCAAGGTGAAGAACTCGACGACGGGGCTGGGGCCGCGCTTGCCCGTCGCGGAGTAGAGGCCGCTGATGTCAACGAGGGTTTGGAGCGGAATGCCCACGAAGATCTGCCGGCCGAGCGGGCTAGTTCCCTGCAGCGTCAGACGGGGCGCCGTGCCTCCCCGCACGACTCCGGTGAAACTGACGCTGTTGGTGGAGGCATTGGTCGTCGAGCTTTGGATGACGTAGGAACCCTCATGGATGAACCCGATCAGACGCCCGGACTCGGTGGTGCTCCAGCGGCCATCGATGGTCGCCGAGCCAAAGAAGTTGATGACTTCGGTCGGTGACGCGTTTGGCTCGCCGGTCCGGTTGGACTGGGATCGTGGATCATTGTCCGTGGATCCCGGGAGCTTCTTCAAGGTTTGCAGATGAGTCTGTCCGGTGATGGTGCCGTCCAGATTAAAGGTCAACTGGGCGATGCCGCGGGCAGTGCCGCTGATGGTGCAATCCCAGTCCCGCACGGCCGGGCTCACCTGGGCCTGGGACGGTGAGGCCAGGCAGCCAACCAGCAGCGCGGTGGCGGAGACGACGGTGGAAAGCGGCCGCGTTTTCATGAGAAATTTCTTCATAAGTTTGAGTGACGGAGCCCGGAGCGTGTTGAGCACGCAACCAGGCTTGGTCTCGTCCTTCGTTTAGCGAGAGGGATTGCTCCAATCGTACGGTTTCCCGCTGTCCCAGGCGGTTTCCTTGGTCTCCGGCGATTCGATCCCGCGGCTCTGGAGGAAGACGCGCCCGCTGGTGCTGGCTTGGAAGTCGCCATCGTCCACGACCGTCGGGGTGATGAAGATGAGCAGGTTCTGCTTGTTGCGGCTCTTGCTCTCGTGGCGGAAAGCCAGGCCGGCGAAGGGAATGTCGCCCAGGATCGGCACCTTGATGTATTCCTTGGTCTTGGAATCGTTGACCAGGCCGCCCATGACCAGGGTGTTGCCGCTGGGGATCATGACGGAGGTCTCGATGCGGCGGATGGCGTAAATGTTCGCCGTGTTCAAGTTGCCGTTGAGAACCTGCTGATCCTTCGAGTCGATGTTGGAAACTTCCGGAATGACTTTCAAAGAGATGTTGTTGTCCGCCGCAATCCGCGGGGTGACCGAGAGGATCACGCCGAGATTGGTGTAGGTGATGGTGGCGCCGGCCGGCGAGTTGGCCGATCCGGGTGTGATCTGGAAAATCGGCACCGCCTTGGTGACGGCCAGGCTGGCCGTCTGATTGTCCAGCGTCACGGCGCGCGGGGTGGCGACCACTTCGGTGTCGCTATCCTTGTTCAGGAACGAGAGCACGGCGCTGACGCCGTCGGCATCGAGGAAGGCGGTGGCGGGGTTGAAACCCTTGGAGGTATCAGCCATGAGCTTGGGCCATTTCGTGGCCAGGGGCTGGTTGACGCTGTCCAAGGAATCCACCGGGGCCTGTTGCAGGTTATTCCCGAAAGAGAACTTCTGCCCGGAGAGCGTGCCGCTCCAATCAATTCCCTTGATCGTGCTGGGGCTCTTGGAAGTCTCCAGCAACTTGGCTTCGATCAGCACCTGCTTGGTGGCCGAGTCGAGCTTGTCAATCAGCGCCACCGCATTGTCGAGTTCCTTCTCGGTCGTGTTGATGATCAACTGGCTGGTGCGCGGGTCCGCGACCACGGTGCTGCGCGAGGAAAGCGTCGTCTTGACGATGCTGACGAGGTTGCTGGGGTCGCTGTATTTCAACTGCACAATCCGGGAGACCAGCGGGTCCTCGGCCTTGGGATCTTTGATGGTGATGCGCGCGATTTTGGATTTGGGATCCTTGATCAACTGGAGGCTGTAATTTTCGAGCACCGCGTTGAGGGCCTCCTGGGCGCTGACGTTCTCGAAACGGATGCTCACGTTGGGCTGGTTCGAGGAGGTGACGCGGGGATCGAACTGGAAGTTGAGGTTTGACTGGCGGGCGAGATTGCGGATGGCGTCGGTCAGCGGCACGTCGTCGATCACGATCAACGGCACGGCTTCGTCCGGCTTGGTCGTGGTCGCGGCCGGGGCCGCCTGGTTCTCCCGCGCGGCCACTGGCGTCGCCGCTTCGGCTGGTGCCGCCGGTGTGGCGGGCGTGGCGGGCGTGGCGGGCGTGGCGGGCGTGGCGGGAGCCTCTACCGCCGGGGTCGCCGCAGGTGCCGCAGGTGCCGCCGGATCCGTGGCGGGTGGCGCGGGCGCTGCCTCGGCGGGCTTGACGTTGTCGGCCGGCGGCGGGACCGCTGGAGGGGTGTTATCCTGGGCAAAACTGACCAGGCCGCTGGTCGCGAGACCGAGGAGCAGTGCTGTGAGTTTCTTGTTCATATGTGTGGTGTTATTGAGGGGGCTCGGAAAAAGGATGAGAGGCGAATCAGGTGAGCATCAGAAACCGTCACGCAAGGGGAGCTCCTTGGTGGCTCCGTTGACGCTGACAATCACGGATCGATCCTTGATCTCGACGCATTTGACCTTGACGGTCTGGCCGTTGACCTTCAGGGGAAACTCCTCCCCTTCGGCCGCCGTGTAGTAATTGATGATGGCCAGCTTTCTTTCTTTCAAAACGGAAATGCCCTTGAGGAGGAGGGAATCCGGCACCACGGCGCGCGCGGGCTCCAGGTCGGTGGTTCGCACCAAGACTTTGGGCCGGCGATTTGACCTGGGAAAGAAGGGATCCTTGCCGAAATCGGGCTGGTCGACGAAGACCGACTTGGGCCCGGTGGCGGCGACGATGGGAGCGACCGGTTTGGTGTCGGCCCAACCGCTGCGCGCCAGGAGCAGGCAGGCGATCGTCAGGGGAGCGAGCGAGGAAAAGAGGCGTGGCATGGTCGACAGGGGTGGTTCAAGGAGCGTTGGGATTGACCAGCGCAACGATTTCCATTTTGAAGCCGAGTTTTTCCTGGTCGTTCTGCGTATTGGCACTGCTGGCGGCGAGCGGGTCCAACTCGAGATTCTGGATGCGCATGTAGGGGAAAGTATTCTCGAAGTCGGCCACGAACTTCCCGAAGTCGTGGTAGAAGGCGGTGCCACGCAGATGAAAGAGGGCCGCCTGGTAAGGGAACCGGGTGAACATCCCCACTTGGGTCGGCAATTCCCGGCTGAACTGCGGAATATCGACGTGGTAATTCTCCTTGAAGGTATTTACCGTGAGAATAATCCAGGAATACATGTCGCCGGAAGCCATGGTTGATTCGATGGCTTTGAGCCGGCTGAGGGAGGCGGCGAGGCCTTGTTGGATTTGCGGGGTGCTGCTGGCCAGGCGCTGGGCACTTTGCAGCTTGTTTTCCTGGTCGATCCGCTTCTTGGTGATCTCCTCCAGGCTCTTCTGCTGCACGCTGATTAACCCATAATACAGACCGAACATGACCGCGCAGGTCCCCAGGCCAAGCAGGATCAGCCGGTCGCGTTTTTCTTTCGGCAGGTTTTTCATGTTAACGGGTTTTCTCCTGAAAATTGCATTGCAAGCTGAAGGTCACGAACGGCTGCCGGCCACTGGCGTCGGTTTGCGGGGCCGATCGGCTCACCAACCGCACCCCGTTGGTCGATTCCAGGCTGTCCTTGAAGAACGGGACCGAAGCGATCGATTCCTTGAACTGGCTGACGCGCTTGCCGGGCGACACACTGGTGTCCCGGCCATCGATGGTCAGGGTGATCCGCTCGATGGCGCTCGGCGTTTTACCGGGAAGCACCGCCGTGCCGTTGGTGCGGGCGGGCGTCCCTTCGTTGAGAATGTAACTTTGCTCGCTCTTCAGTCGCATGACCTGGACATCGTCAATGCCGTTGAGCGTCTGCTGAAAGGCGTTGAGCACATTGCCCCAGAGGAATCGGTTGGTGGTCATCTGCTGGAGGGAGACCAGTTTGTGATCGGCTTCGATGCTTTTGCGCTGGGCTTCCACCGCCGTCTGGTAAGTCTGCTCGATGGATTTCCATTTCACTTCCAGCCCGTTGAGTTTGCTGTTGGCTCCCATGATCCGGAACTGGAGCGTCACCGCCCACAGAATGATCAGGGAGACGAGGAAGGCCCCGACGTAAGTCCCGCGCTTGACCGGATCCTTCCGTCGCTGTTCTTCGGCTGCTTGTGCGTCCGCCAGCAGGTTGATACGTATTGGCATAAACTAAAACGAGGCAGTGGCCGCGCCGAGCGCCACGGTCAATTGCGACGCCACCTGTTCGATCTCGCCCATCTTCTCCGGAGGCAACGCCATTTGGAGACACTTGGTCGGCGACCAGACGTGGCAGGGAACCATCATTTCGGCCTGGAGCGCCTGGACGATCAAATCGCAGCGGGCCGAGCCGCCGGACAGGAAGACCTGGCTCACCGTCTTGTCATGGTGATTCTCAAAGTAATCGATCGAGGCGCGCAGTTCCCGGCCGAGCGGATGAATCAACGGCTCGAGGTTGGCCAGCACCTCGCCCGGCATGCCCAGCTTGATGTTTTCGGCTTCCTGGTAACTGATGTTGAGCGACTCGGCCAACCCGCTGGTCAGCCGGTCGCCTCCGATGGCCACCACGCGGTTGAGCATGATCTCTCCGCAATCCAGCAGCGTAATCGTTGAATTCTTGAAGCCCAGTTCCACCAGCGCGGTGACTTCCTTGGCGAAGGTTTGCGGCTCCGCCATCTCAAAGGCGTTGACCGGTCCGACCAGGCCGGGCACCACGTAGTCGGCGATCAGTCCGGCCGTCTTGCACGCGCTCTGCACGTCGTCGAGCGTCTGTTTCCTCGCGCCACCCACCAGGACTTTCTGCTTCGGTCCGCCGTTGGAGGCCTTGGCGCCCTCGACCGGTTTGGCGTTTCGGGAGGGGACGACAAATTGGCAGTCAAAAACGTGCTCGGGCAATTCTTGTTGCAGGTAAGTCTTGGCGTTGAATTTGAGCATGAGCCGCAGATCGGGGATCGGCATGAGCGGCGCTTCGATCTGCCGGAAGATCGTCTCGCTGACTCCCAGGGCCAGCGTGACCTGCTTGGTGCGATTGCCCAGCGCCCGGGCCACATTCTTGAGGTGCTCCGCCAGCAATTCCGGCGAGAAGCTCTTCTCGAAGATGGGAGAATCGACGATGGCGAAATTGACCAGACTGAACGTGTCTCCGCGCCGTTGCACGTGCACGGCCTTGGTCGTTCGTCCACCCAGATCAATGGCAACTACTTGGTCACGCCTCTTGGCGTGGCTGCTGATAAACGGCACACCCATATCGAGAGAATGCTTGAGCAGAAGGGGTGCCAAGGGCTGTCCTGTCTGAGACACTTCGCCGCCGCCGCGCACCCGCGCGACGCCCCTCTCTTCCCTCGCACCGTTGTCTCGTCCGCCCCCTTCAAGGCCCTCCCGCGCAGCCACGAGCGAAAACGTCGCCCGCTTCGATCCGGCCGGGGATGCGCTCAAGAAAAAATCTGGCAGGCTCTGCCACGCGGCGATTATTGCCTCCACCTGCGGAGTGATTTGCCGGTAGCCGCGAAATATCGATTGGATTCGCCCGTTCCGGCCTGGACACCGTGTTCCATTTCTAAAGACAGATCCGGACAACTGTCTCGCTTTGAGACGGCGCGAGCCCGCCGCGCACCCCAATCACTCAGCTCCATTACCGCACGATCTCGAAAGCAAACCCCTTCAAGTACTCCGTCTCCGGAATCGCCGGAATCACGGGATGGTCGGGGGACTGGCCAAAAACGGCGACGCGACGCAGCAGCCGCCGGGCATCAAAGGCCGCCGCCAGGATCACTTCTTGAAACAACTGGCCGTTCACATGGTGCGAACAACAAAAGGTGGCCAGGGTGCCGCCCGGCTTCAAGAGTTTCAAAGCCCGCAAATGAATCTCCTTGTACCCGCGCAGGGCGTCGGGCACCGCCGCCCGGTTTCGCGTGAAAGAAGGTGGATCGAGGATGATCAGGTCGAAGCGCGGGATCACCTTCTCATTGGGCCGGACGGTGGTCTGGGCCTTGAGCCAGTCGAACACGTTGACCACTTCGAAGGAACAGCTCTGGGCCAGCCCGTTCATTTGGGCCTGGCGCTTCGCCACGGCGATCGCCTCCGCGCTCTGCTCCAGCAGGTGGACCTGCGCCGCCCCCGCCCCCGCCCGCGCCGCGTGCAAGGCAAAGCCACCCGTGAAACTGAAGCAGTCCAGCACCTGTCCTCCAGCCGAACCGGAGACCAATTCGGCGACGCGCTGGTAATTGACCTGTTGATCCAGATAGAGATCGGTCTTGTGACCGGAGAGAAGGTTGGCGACGAACTGCAGCCCGTTCAATTTCACCAGCACCTCGCCCTCGACCGAGCCGGCCAGCACGCCGTTGGCCTCGGGCAAGCCTTCGAACTTGCGCGACGCGACGTCGTTCCGCTCCACGATGGCGCGCGGCGAGAAAATCGATTGCAACGCCGCGACAATGTCCGCCTTCCGCCGATCCATGCCGAGGGCCGAGGTCTGCACGACCAGGACGTCCTCATACTGGTCAACGATCAGGCCACTCAAGCGATCGCTCTCCGCGTTGACCACCCGAAATGAGCTGGCCTGGGGCAGATGCTTGCGCCGCACTGCCAGCGCCGCGCGGATGCGTTCCGCGAAAAAAACCTGGTCAATGGAGCCGCGCTCGGGCGCGAGGACGCGGACGTTGATTTTCGATTTGGAGTTGTAAAACCCGACGCCCAACAACCGCTGGCGGTGGTCTTTGACCTGGACCACGTCGCCGTCGTTGGCCGGTTGCGTCAGCCGCAGGATCGAGCTGTGATAAATCCACGGATGCCCGGCCACCACGCGGTCGCCCTCGCCCGGCTTGAGTAAGACAGTCGCTAACGAATTCATCAGTCGCTTCAGTGGACAAGCGCTCCGGCGCCACCGCCACGCTCGCGCGCTGAATCAAGGCAGAAGCTCCGGACACGTTAAAGGGAAAAATTCAATTTTGGTTTGCTCTGCGCGTGATTTTCCGCCAGCCTGGGCCGTTCGCTTGGAACAACGTATGGACGCCGTTCTGCCGACTCCACGATCCCCCGGCCGACCCGACTGGACTTTACGCCCTGGCTCCTCCTGCCTCGACCGCTCCCGTCCGGCCTGGAAAAGTGGACGCCCCGGTCCACGGCCGCCCGCCCCACCGGCTCACCCCGAAAAGGAACCACTATGATCCCTGGCGTCATCAACGAAATCCTCGCGCACAAAGGACCGCAGACCTGGACGATCTCCCCCGACGCGACCGTGTTCGAAGCCATTCAAGTCATGGCCGACAAAAACATCGGCGCTCTGCCCGTTATGTCCGGCGACCAATTGTTGGGCATGATCTCGGAACGGGATTACACCCGCAAAATCGCGCTCAAAGGCAAATCGTCCAGGGAAACCAAAGTTCGTGAGATTCTCACCCCGCCGGTCACGGCTACGCCATCGCACACCGTCGAAGAGTGCATGAAGCTGATGACCAGCAACCGCGTGCGCCACCTGCCGATCCTCGACGGCACCAAGGTCGTCGGCGTGGTCTCGATCGGCGACCTGGTCAATTGGATCATCAGCGCCCAGAGCTCCACCATTTACCAACTGGAGAGCTACATCACCGGCCATTACCCGGGATCCGATTAGTGGGCGACCGGACGGCCTTTCGGACGAGCCGCAACTCTCGCTTCAGGCAACCTTCGTCACACCCGGCCAGCGGTGGCGGGCGCGCGCCCGAACCGGCAACTCGGGGACGCATGGCTACTGGAAAAACCCGGAAAAAAGAAATTGACCGCCGCCGCTCGGGTCGCTATTTTGCCGCCCGTGCATTTGCCCGTGAACATCAGACTGCTGGGGATTAAGGCGCTGTTGCTGTGCAGCGCGGCAGTCGGGTGTTGACGAGCTTTTGAACGAACTCACCCCACTGCCAAACCCGGCGGTGGGGTTTTTGTTTTTCAACAAGCGCCCGCTCCGCCGCAACAGGAAACAAAACATGAAAAGCGATCGGATCCTCATTTTTGACACCACCCTCCGCGACGGCGAGCAATGTCCCGGCGCGGCCATGACGCCGCGCGAAAAACTGGAGGTCGCCCGGCAGTTGGCCCGGCTCGGCGTGGATGTCATCGAGGCCGGATTCCCCGTGTCCAGCGATGGGGATTTCGCTTCGGTCGAGCAGATCGCCCGCGAGGTGCGTGGCCCGATCATCTGCGGCCTCGCCCGCTGCGTCCCCAAGGACATCGAGGCGGCCGGGCTCGCCATCAAACCGGCCGGCAAACGCGCTCGCATCCATGTCTTTCTCGGCACCTCCAAGCTCCACCGCGAATTCAAGCTGGGCAAGGCGCAAGCGGAAATCCTCCGGCTCGCGGTCGAGAGTGTCAAACGGGCGAAGTCTTTCGTGCGCGACGTGGAATTTTCGCCCGAAGACGCCTCGCGCACGGAGCCCGATTTCCTGGTGAAGGTCGTCGAGGCGGCGATCGCCGCCGGCGCGACGACGATCAACATGCCCGACACCACCGGATACGCGACGCCGGAGGAGTACGGGCGCATGTTCCGGCAGGTGATCGCGCAGGCCCAGGGGGCGGAGAAGGTCATTTTCAGCGCCCATTGCCACGACGACCTCGGGCTGGCCGTGGCCAACGCGCTGGCCGCGGTGCAGAACGGCGCCCGGCAGGTGGAGGGCACGATCAATGGCATCGGCGAGCGCGCGGGCAACAGCGCCCTCGAAGAGTTCGTCATGGCCATCCGCACGCGCGGCGATGTTTTCGCTGGGCTGCACACCGGGCTCAAGCCCCGGGAGATCGTCAAGACCTCGCGCCTGGTCTCGCGCCTGTGCAGCTTCCCCGTGCCACGCAACAAAGCCATCGTCGGCGCCAATGCCTTCGCCCACGGCAGCGGCATTCACCAGGACGGCATCCTGAAAAAACGCGAGACCTATGAAATCATGGATCCGCGCGAGGTCGGCTGGGGCCTGACCGAACTCCCCCTCACCAAGCACAGTGGGCGCGCGGCGGTCGCGGCCCGCTTGCGCCATCTCGGGTTCACCATGACCGACGCCGACATCGTGGCCATTTTCACGCGCTTCAAGGAACTCGGCGATCGGAAGAAATTCGTTTATGATGACGACCTGGTCGCCCTCGTCGAAGGTCATATCACCGAAGTGCCCGAAACGTGGTCCCTGGAATACTTGAACGTCACCAGCGGCAACCAGACCGTGCCGACCGCCACCGTCCGCTTGACCAAGTCGGGAGAGAAAGCCGGGGCGCACCAGGACGCCAGCATCGGCGACGGCCCGGTCGACGCCGCGCTCAAAGCGATGGACCGAATCACCAAGACGCGCGGCAAACTGATGGACTATCAACTCCGCGCCATGTCGGAAGGAAAAGACGCGCTGGGCGAAGTCACCGTGAAAGTGGCCTTTGCCGATGACCAGCTTGTCACCGGCAAAGGCGCCAGCACCGACGTGATCGAAGCCAGTGCCCGCGCCTACTTGAATGCAGTCAATCGTTTCCTCGCCATGCAGGCGTGAGCGTGCCGGTGAGTCAGTGAGTCTGTGAGTCACACAACTCCCCACCATGAGCTCCTTCGATCAAACCCGCTGGGCCGATCCGGACTTTTCCCGCGAATACCTTGACCACGCCGATCACTACATTCCCGATCGGTTTTATTTGTTCCATGTCATGCGCTCCTTCTACCGCGCGTTTGTCGCGCGGCCGGATGGAGGACGCGTCTGCGACCTCGGCTGTGGGGATGGGATCCTGACCGATCAATTGCTCCGGCAAGACCCGTCCCTCGAGGCGACACTCGTGGACGGCGCGGAAGAAATGCTCTCCGCGGCCAGATGCCGGTTCGCCGAGCGGCCGAATGTCCGTTTCGTGCAGCGCGGCTTCGCCGAATTGATTCGCGATTCCTCGGGCCTGGGGACGTTTCATTTCGTTATCTCCTCCTTCGCCATCCATCATCTGGGCCGCGCGGAGCGAGGCGGTCTTTTCGCCACGGCGTTTCGGCACCTGGAGCCGGGCGGCTTTTTCATGAACATCGAGGTCACGCTGCCCAGCCACGCTTCCTTCACCGAATGGTATTACCGGCTCTGGCAGGAGTGGGTTGATCGGCGCAGCCAACTCCTGGGCCTGGGGAGCCAGTTTCATGACCTGACGCGCAAAGCCGGCGAGAATCCGGACAACCAATACAGCCCGCTCGCCGAGCAACTCGCCGATTTGAACACCACCGGCTTCACCGAAGTCGAGTGCCACTACAAGAATGGTGTCTTCGCCGTCTACACCGGCCGGCGCCCTTGAGCAGGCCCGGAAGACTTGTGCTGGCCAAAAGTTCGCGGAGCCGGTAAAAGCACGTTTGTTGACTGCATGTTCGCTCAAGTTGATACGCGAATCCCCCATGAAGTCGAGGGCCAGGTCCGCTCGATTTACCGCACTCTATTCCCCGAGGGTGACCCGGCCTTCGTGCCCCGCGTCTTCGATTGGGCCAGCCAATGCTTCCGCGGACGCTACGCCGACTACCTGCCCATCGACGCCCGCTACCACGATTTCGAACACACCCTGCAAGGCACTCTTTGCCTGGCCCGGTTGTTGCATGGCCGCCAGTCCGCCGGGGCCAAGCCATTGCTCACCCAGCAGCTGTTCGAACTGGCCCTGCTGGCCATTCTCTTTCACGACACCGGTTACTTGAAAAAACGTGGCGACACCGAGGGCACCGGCGCCAAATACACCTTGACTCACGTGGCTCGCAGCGCCGATTTTGCCGGCGAGTTTCTCGCCACCAAAGCCTACGCGCCCGCCGATGTCGAAGCCGTCCGTAACATGATCCGCTGCACGGGCGTCAATGCCGACCTGCCATCCATCCCTTTCCAGAGCGAGATCGAACGAACACTCGGCTTCGCCTTGGCCACCGCCGATCTCCTCGGGCAAATGGCGGCGCGTGATTACGTCGATAAGTTGCCCATTCTTTATCTCGAATTCGCCGAGGCCGTGCAGCACGATGGACGAAAAGCCGCGCGCCTGTCCTCCTACGACAGCCCGGAAGAACTGATGCGCAACACGCCCTCCTTCTGGCACAATTACGTGCTGCCCAGGATCACCGACGACTTCGGGAAACTCTTCCTCTTCCTCAACGACCCTTTGCCCGACGGCCCCAACCATTACCTCCAGCGCATCCAGCGCAACCTGGAACGCATCCGGCAACAAGTCAGCCCGGCTCCTTGAAGCAGGAGCGCGGACAGCCAGGTCCGTGCGCACAAAGCTGTCCGCGCTGCTTCCCATGAACCTGACTTGTCACTGGTAACTTGTCACTGGTAACTGGCGATTGGCACAAGCTCATCCCGAGCGTGACCCTGCTTTCAATTTCCAGTGACCAGTGACCAGTGACCAGTGACCAGTCTAAGCGGTTCATGGTCCCGATGCGTGGCGAAAGGCCCATCGAGGTTTCCCATTTTCCTTTTCCTGTTTCCGTCGCCACCGGTTAACCTTGGGCCATGTCACGTGACTACGTGCTGCAACCGTTCCGCGCACCGGTGGATCTCCAGATTGACTACCGCAGCGAATTGAACGAACAGCAATACGCCGCCGTGACCGCTCGGCCGGGCCCGGCGCTCGTCATCGCCGGCGCCGGCTCCGGCAAGACGCGCACCCTCACCTATCGCGTCGCCTATCTGCTCGAACAAGGCATTCCCCCCGATCGCGTCCTTCTCCTGACGTTCACGAACAAGGCCGCCCGCGAGATGATGCGGCGAGTGGCTGACCTGCTGGGTCGCGAATGTCCCGCCCTCTGGGGCGGCACCTTCCACGCCATCGGTGCCCGCCTCCTCCGGCGCCATGCCGTCTCCCTGGGCTACCGCCAGGACTTCACCATCCTGGACCGCGAGGACGCCAACGATCTGGTCAAAACGTGCCTGGCCGAAGCCGAAGTCGACCTGAAAGCCGGCCGCTTTCCCAAGTCGGACGTGCTGGCGAACATCTTTTCCATGGCCGTCAACACCCGCCGTGCCGTGCCGGAAGTTCTCGCGCGGGACTACGCTTACTTTGCCCAGCTTGCGCCCCGGATCCTGGACATCGCGGCCCGCTATGCCGCCCGCAAGCAAGCGGCCAACGTCCTGGATTTCGACGATTTGCTCGTGTTCTGGCTGAAGTTGCTCCAGGAGCACCAGGATCTCCGCGAACAATATCAGCGCCAGTTCCAGTTCATCCTGGTCGATGAATACCAGGACACAAACAAACTGCAGAGCGACCTGATCGACCTGATGGGCGAACGGCACCACAACGTCATGGTCGTGGGCGACGACTCGCAGAGCATCTACTCCTGGCGCGGAGCCAACTTCCGCAACATCCTCGAATTCCCCAAACGCTACCCGGACGCGACCATCTACAAAATCGAGACCAACTACCGGAGCACGCCGGAGATCCTCTGCCTGGCCAACGCCGCCATTGCGCCGAACCCCCATCAATTCGCCAAGCAACTCTCCCCCTCCCGCCACTCCGGGACGAAACCGGTGCTCGTCACGTGCAACGACGCCAACGAGCAGGCCGCCTTCGTCGCGCAACGCGTGCTCGAATTGCGCGAGGAAAATGTCAGCCTCAACCACATGGCGGTGCTTTATCGGTCCCATTTCCACGCGCTCGAACTCCAGCTGGAATTTACCCGGCGCAACATCCCCTTCACCATCACGAGCGGCATCCGCTTCTTCGAGCAGGCGCACATCAAGGACGTGGCCGCCTACCTGAAACTGGTCTGGAACCCGACCGACGAATTGGCCTTCAAACGGCTCGTGCAACTGCTCCACGGCGTCGGCGGCAAGGGCGCGGAGAAACTGTGGCAGGCGTTTCGTTCCGCCCTGCGGGTGCCGCCTGCCGGGTTGAGCGTTGAGGCGGGTGAGACCCAACCCGAGGCCCGGGACCTGCAACGCGCATCTCATCCGCTGGCGACCGCCCTGCAAGGTTGCGCCGCCGTCGTGCCCAGGAAAACCGCCAAGGCCTGGGCTGGATTCGCCATCACCATCTCTCAACTGGAAGTCGAGCCGCTCCGTAACGACCCCTCCAAGATGATTCGCCACGTGCTCGAGGCGGGTTATGAGGATCATCTCCAGGAGAATTTTGCCAACTATCGCCAGCGCCTCGAGGACCTGGAGCAACTCGCCAGCTTCGCCCTGCAGTTCAAGAGCACCGGCGATTTTCTCACCCAGCTCTCGCTCCTCACCAACCTCGAAGCCGAGGGCAACCAACCCGCCAGCCCCGATTCCGAACTGGTCCGTCTTTCCACCATTCACCAGGCCAAAGGGCTGGAGTTTGACGTCGTGTTCATCATCATGCTCTGTGACGGACTGTTCCCCTCCTCCCGTTCCATCGAGGCCGACGAAGGCGAGGAAGAGGAACGGCGCCTCTTCTACGTGGCCATCACCCGCGCCCGGAATGAGCTTTACCTCAGTTATCCCCTCATCCGTGCCGCCCAGGGCTACAGCCGGGACGTCCTGCAGCAGCCCTCGCGTTTCCTGAAGGAATTCGCCACCGACCTGGTGGACGATTGGAGCCTGAAAACCTTTAACCCCTATGGCTGATCCAGGGCCGGGAACCAGCCCGGCCGCCTAAGATGTCCTCCCCACCGGTGACGGGCCCCGGCGCCCCTTATCAGAACCTCCTCGACCGGTCGCGCGCGATCGCGCTCATCGAGGGCGCCTCCGCCCTGCTCAACTGGGACGAGGAGACCTACCTGCCCCGCCAGGGCCTCGCTTTCCGCGCCGAACAGCTCGCTTTCTGCGCCGGCTGGACGCATCGCCAGTTCACCGCACCGGAAGTCGGCGATTGGATCAAGGCCTGCGAAGATCACGGCTTCAATCCCGAATCCGATGAAGCGGCCAACCTCCGCGAATGGCGCCGCGCTTACGATCGCGCAACCAGGCTGCCGCCGGAGCTGGTCGAGCAGTTCAACCGCACGCGCACCCTCGCCCGCGACGCCTGGACGGACGCCCGCCGGCGCTCCGATTTCGCCCGGTTTCAGCCGCACCTGGAGAGGCTCCTCGATCTCAGCCGCCAGATGGCCGAGCGCTGGGGTTACGCCCAACATCGCTACGACGCGCTCCTCGAAGGCCACGAACGCGGCGCCCGCACCGCCGATTTGCGGAAACTCTTCGCGCAGCTCCGCCCGGCCGTCGTCTCCCTGCTGCCGCCGGCCATGGAGATGAGCCGGTCCGTCCCGAAGGATTTTCTTGACGGCGATTACCCAGTCGCCGCGCAGCAGGCTTTCAACCGCGAGGTGGCCGAGGCCCTCGGGTTCGATTTTAACGCCGGGCGCATCGATACGACGACGCATCCGTTTTGCACCGGGCTGGGGCCGGGCGACACTCGTCTCACCACCCGCTATGACGAGCGCGACTTCACGGAATCCTTTTACGGCGTTCTCCACGAAACCGGCCATGGACTCTACGAACAAGGGTTGCGGCTGGCGCATCATGGAACGCCCCTGGGCACCGCCGCCTCCATGGGCCTGCACGAATCGCAATCCCGCCTCTGGGAAAACCACGTCGGAAGAAGCCTCGGCTTCTGGGAACACTGGCATCCCCGCGCTTGCCATCACCTCCCGGCCCTCAAACGGTTTTCACCCGGAGCAATCGCCCGCGCGGTCAATCGGGTGTCGCCCTCGTTCATCCGCACGGAAGCCGACCAGGTGACCTACGATCTGCATGTCATCCTCCGCTTCGAGTTGGAATTACAACTCATCAGCGGCGAACTGAAAGTGGTTGACCTGCCCGCGGCCTGGAACAGCCAGTTTCAGGCAATGCTCGGCCTGAAAGTGCCGGACGACGCCCGGGGCTGTCTCCAGGATATTCACTGGAGTCTCGGCGCGTTCGGGTATTTCCCGACTTACACGCTCGGTAACTTGAACGCCTCCCAGCTCATGCGTCGCGCCGGTCTCGACCGGCCGACGTTTCCCGGTGAATTGAACGCCGGCAACTATCAAGGCCTGCTGGGCTGGTTGCGCGAGAAAATCCACCAGCATGGCCAACGCCACGAACCACCGGAATTAATGCGCCACGCCACCGGCGAAACAACGCAAGCCAGATATCACCTGGAGCACTTGCAGCAAAAATTTCTCCGTTCCTGATTGCGGATTGCGGATTGCGGATGGCGGATTGCGAGTGCCGCCACGGTTCAAGGTCCCAATGCGCAGTCATTAAACCGTGGAGGCTACCCATGAACCGACTTGTCACTGGTAACTTGTCAACTGGTGATTTGGAGAAGCTCATCCCGAGTCTGAAGCCGTTTTCAATTTCCAGTTACCAGTTACCAGTTACCAGTCTAAACGGTTCATGGTCCCAATGCGTGGCGAAAAGCCAGGCTAGCTACCCATGAAACTTGGAGCATCCCGCATGAGCCGGATCACTTCTCACCTGCGCGAGCCAACCCCCCAGAGAGAGATCAGAGCCGACTCACGTCGGCTGCTACGGTTCATAGTCCCAACGCGCGGTCGAGGAACCGTGGCGGCTATACTACACGCAGAGGGTTTTTCAAACAGGCTCCCAACTCTCGGCCGCGGGGCGACGCGCTGCGGGCCGGGACAGCCCGCGCGCCGGAGATGCCTCCGCTCATTCATTTATTCCTTTGCCCCTCGTCAGCGTGTAGGGACCGACCCAACGGGTGTTGTAGTGCCGCATCCACTGATCGTTGTCGAAGACGGGCCGTGCTTGTCGGCCGTAACGTTGGTCATCCATTCCATGCCAGGGCAGTGGTTCCACCTGCCAGCCGAGTTCGCAATGGAAGTCGGCGTCCTTATCCCAGCCGACGGTCGAGAGGAAGAAGTCGCGCACGAGCCCGGCCGGCTTGGGTGGTAACGACCGCGCGGCGAAATGAAGCGTCAGTTCGTCTCCGCCGTTGAGCAGCGCGAGGGTATTGTCCTGGCTGGCGATCAGTTCGTCCACCGCGCCGTAGCGCGTGCACCAACCGCTCGGAGTTATCGTCCAGTCGGCCGTCTGCCTGACCTTGGTGTAGTCCGGCGTCAACGGCAGATACCAGGGCCAGGCCTCGAACTCGCTGTAGCCGCGCCAGTGCAAATCCGTTTCGGCCGCGGCCAGCGTCGTGACGCGGGTCCCGGCGGCCTCGCGTTTTTCGAAGAGGGCGATGCGATCCCAATGAATTTCGAATGCCGAACTGAGGCGCAGTCGTCGGCTGCCGGGGGGAAGTTTGCCTGTCAGATCGACGAGGATGGTTTTGGTCTTGCCCGCGGGCGCGCCCACCACGACGTCGACCGGTCGCCAGCCACCGCCGCTCGTCTCGACTTCGAGCTGCGGGAAGGGAAACGGCAAATCCGGCGTGTGCGCGGCGGCCACGTTCGCCATCCCCCCGCCGAAGCGCAGCCAGCCGGTCAGCGCGAGCACCAGCGGGCTTTGCGCCGGAAGCGGACCAAAATCGAGCGTGACACGGTGAGGCTCGGCGAGGCCACGCAGTTGGGGGCCGCGCCGCCTGGCCGGTGAAACGAACTGGCCGTCGGCCTCGGCGAGCAGCGGCGTGACGGCTGTCCCTGCCTGGTCGAACGCGTCGCGCAGCGGCCGCCGTTTGTGCAACGTCACCAGTTCGTGCGGCGGAAATGGTTTGCCCGGGCGCAGCTTGTCCGTCGTATGAACTTCCGTCTCCGGCGGATGATCCACCACCACCAGTTTCGCTTCGTCGAGGTAGAGCACTTCGCGCAGTTCCTCGGTGATTTGCAGGACGTAGTCGCCCTGGCGCGGCGCGAAGTTCGCCTCCCCGCCCAGCCAGACGAATTCCGCCGGATCGGCGTCGATGAATTGCGTGTCGCTCAGGCGCAAGCCCAGGGGCGAGGCGCCGAGCAAATCGGTGACGAAACGAAATCGTTGGCCATCCCAGGCGAAGAGGTAGGGACACGAACCGGTCGGTCTTTCGATTTCGTCGAGGACCACCGGGTGGCATTGGGTCAGCTGAATCTCGTCGTTGTTGACGAACCCGTCGAACCAGCGCACCGCTACCGAATCCACCTGGGCATGTTTGCCCACACCGATTTCGATGGGCAGACGGTGCACCGTGCGCCAGGCGCGCAGTCCTCCGCTGGTGACTTCGTAACGCACGCCCAGGCCGCTCGCGTTGGACCGGTGGCCGGCCAGGCGCAACTTGAGCTGATGATGGCTGTTGCCTCCGTCGTTGCGCAGCAGTCGCAGCCCGGCGCCGGCCACCGCCACGACCAGGTCTGTGTCGCAATCGCCGTCAAAGTCGGCCGCGGCCAGGAACTCGACCTTGCCCCGAACCAGTCGGTCCAGACCGAGCTCCTGGGTGGTCTCGCGGAAACCGACGTTGCCGCGATTGCGCCAGACGCGTAAGCCGTCACCTCCCGCCCACACGTCGAGCCAGCCATCGTTGTCGTAATCGATCAAACCAAGCTGCGTCACGTGGAAGTCACCCAGGGGGAGGCGCACCGTCGGTTTGCCTCCGCCGAAGACGATCTCGAGTTTGTTCGAAATCGCCGCCACGACGTCCGGGAGCGAATCATTGTTCAGGTCCCCGGTGGCCAGGAGCGCACTGGCCGGAAAAGTTGCGCCCAGGTTTGTGCCCACGAATGGCCCGCCCCGTTCGCGCGTGAAGACCATCGCCGGCTGGTCGTCGCGCGCGATCGTCACGTCCATCAGTTCGTCGTTGTTCCAGTCCTCGAGCAGGATCTGACAGGCCCCCGGGATCGAGGCCGGCAGACCGGAAGTGACGCTGTTCTCGGTGAAATACATGGCAAAGGCGCTGCTCAGATTTCGGAATGTCCGCACCCCCTTCCCTTCTGGCGCCAGCGCGATCAGGCCCAGCTTGCCGGTGTAATCGAAATCCAGCAGCACGCCATCCAGGGCGGAGAGCCCGCCCAACCCGGCCGGCCGCGTCACGTCGGTCACGGCCCCGTTGGTCGAGAATTTGAAGACATGGCTGCCCTGGTCGCCCAGCACAATCACATCTTCTGTCTGGTCGTTCTGGAGGTCGCCGACCAGGGCCTGGCGATAGGTGGCCCCGGCGATCCCGGGGAGCGATTGGTCCTGGGCCACGAATGCGCCGTTGCGGTTCAGCAACAGACGGAAGCCATCTCCGGCGCGCACGAACAGGCTGTTGCGCCCATCATGCGCGAGATCGATCACGGCCAACGGACCGTGGTACGCCGGAGCATCGGGCAAGCTTGCCTGGGTCGCGTCGGTAAAAACCACCTTCAGCCCTTGGGCGCGCGGTTCCTCCAGCTTGAAGGGCAGTTTGACCGCGGTGTGTTTGCAACGTTCGAAGAGGGCCAGGTCGTTGGCCGTGGCCGGCCGCTTCGCGAGAATGGCTTGGTGCTTCTTGAGTTCCTCGGCCGCTTCGGCCTGACGCCCGGCGCGCCCGAGCGATTGGCTCAGCCGATAGTGCGCCGCGGGGTGTTCCGGCTCGAATTCAATGACCGTCTGCAACTGTTGCAAGGCTTCTTCGTCGTGTCCTAACCGCTCGTGGGCCAGCGCGAGTTGGAAGTTGAGCGCGGTCACGGCCGCATCGATCTGGTGTGACTGCTCCAGCGCCTTCAGGGCCTCTTCCGCTTTGCCCAGCCGAAGATAAGCACAGCCAATCAAATAGTTGGCGGCGGCGGAATTGTGATCCACCTGCAACGCCTGTTGCGCTTGCTGAATGACCTTCTCCGGTTGATTGGCCCGAAGATAAGCGTTGGCGAGATTGAGCTGCGCCTCGGGCAGCGTCGGATTAAGCGCCAGGGCCTGCCCGAAGAGGTCGATGGCCTTCGTCGCCTCGCCCGCTTCCAGTTGGCTCTTGCCCAGGTTGGTCAGGCGGCTGAACTGGTCGGCCTCGCCCGCTTTCCGGCACCCGACGGAGAGCAGAGGAATCACCAGGACCAGCCCGACGAATCGGGCCCACGAATCGGAGCGCGGCCGATCGCGCAGCCATGGACGATTTACGATGTACGATTTACGAGCGCAGCGCAGCGCAGATGGCCGGGCGCGCGAATCGCGTAGAGTCGCGATCACTCCATCGGAAGCTCGTAAACCGTAAATCGTAAATCGTAAATCGCTGGGCCCGGGAGACCGCCCGATCCGAATCGCGAGGTTCATGGGAAGCTCGTGGTTTTTTGTCGTTGGCCACGCAATTTGCGCCAATTGACAACTCGGTGTCAACGGTTGCAATATGCCCGGGCGCGGGGAGCGGTCGTTAATTTGGGCGAAATCATCTTGCGGATCATGGAAGAAACTAAAGACACATGAATGCTGAAACAGGCAAGCTTCAAGCGGGCGAGAGCACCCGAACCATTCGTATTCCCACCGGCAGCGTCGCCCTCGAAGGGGAGATCAGCGTCCCGCCGGACGCCGTCGGGTTGGTCATCTTCGCCCATGGCAGCGGCAGCAGCCGGCACAGCCCGCGCAACCAGTTTGTCGCCCAACAACTCCGCAAGGCGGGGCTGGGCACGCTCCTGTTCGATCTCCTCACCCAGGAAGAAGCCGCGGCCGATTCTACACCCGGTCGTCTCCGCTTTAATATGGGATTGCTGACGCAGCGGCTGGTTTGCGCCGCCCACTGGGTGGCGGAGGAAGACGAAGCACGGCATCTTCGCCTCGGCTTTTTCGGATGCAGCACCGGCGGCGGGGCCGCGCTGGTCGCCGCCGCCGACCTGGGCAAGTCCATCGGGGCCGTCGTTTCCCGCGGCGGACGTCCCGATCTGGCCGGAAACGCCTTGCGTCGCGTCAAAGCCCCGACCCTGCTGATCGTCGGGGAAAAAGACGAGCTGGTCCTCGAATTGAACGAAGAAGCCTACGAGATGCTGGACTGCGAGAAGACCGTGGCGGTGGTCCGGGGCGCCAGCCACCTCTTCGAGGAACCCCGCGCAATGGAAGAAGTGGCCCGTCTAGCCTCCGACTGGTTTCTCGAGCACCTTCAACCCTTTTCCGGCGCACGCTTCCGGCGCTAGCTCCCGGTGTACTCCCAGTTCCCAGACCGGCGCTGCGCAGGCAGAATCCTCGCGGAGCAGCTGCGGCACTTTCAAGGGCGACCCGACGTGATCGTGCTGGGGCTGCCTCGCGGGGGCCTGCCCGTCGCCTTCGAGGTGGCGCGCTCGTTGGGCGTGCCGCTCGACGTGTTCATCGTGCGCAAGCTCGGTGTCCCGCAGTATGAGGAGCTGGCCATGGGGGCCATTGCCTCCGGCGGCGTGCGCGTCCTGAACCGTTCCGTCGTGGACAAGCTGCAGATTTCGGATCAGGTCATCGACGCGGTGACCGAGCGCGAACTGGGCGAGTTGCAGCGCCGGGAGGTGCTCTACCGCGAGCAGCGTCCTCCTCTCGACCTGCGCGGGCGCACCGTCATCCTGGTGGATGATGGTTTGGCCACCGGCTCCACCATGCGCGCCGCCGTCGGCGCGGTGCGCCAACTCCAGGCCGCGCGCATTGTCATCGCGGTTCCGGTGGCGGCCGCCGAGACCTACACCGACTTTGAGGGCGAGGTGGATGAGCGAGTGTGTGTCTTCATCCCCGATCATTTCCACGCCGTCGGTCAATGGTACGCCAACTTCTCCCAAACCACGGACGAAGAAGTGCGCGAATTGCTGAATCAATCCCGCCCCGTCTGACGCCAACCCCAAGGGGCACTGCCGTTGAATTAAGCCCTCAGGACGAACCGGCGATGAGCGGTGAAGACTTTGCGCAGGGCCAGGGAAGTGGCGTCTTGAAGCTCCTGTAACTCTCCGTAGACCTCGACATTCTCCTTGTCCGGCTGGGCGGTGTCGTCCGGGTTCAGTTCGACGAACTGGTCGGTGAGGTCGTTCAGGGAGAGGTCTTCGCCCTGTTGTCGGCGCCAGCACCAGAGGGCCTGCAAGGCCGCGCCATAGGCGGCGCCTTCGCTCACCTTCACGGTGACGACTTCGGTGTTGAAGATGTCAGCCATGATCTGGCGCCAGACTTTGGACTTTGCTCCGCCGCCGGTGGCGCGGATCTGTTTTGGTTTCACGCCGAGTTGGGCCAGGCGGCGCAAGCCGTAATTCATGCCGAGGGTGACCCCTTCCATGGCGGCGCGGCAGTAATGGCTGGCGGTGAAAGTGCGGTGGGAGATGCCGATCATCACGCCGGTCCCCTCCGGGATGTTGGGGGTGCGTTCCCCTTCGAGGTAGGGCAACAACAACAATCCGTGCGAACCGGCAGGCACGCTGGCGGCCTTGCTGGCGAACGTTTCGTGGGTGTAACCGAAATCCAAGCGCATCATTTCGGTGGCGACGGTGACGTTCATGGTGCAGAGCAGGGGAAGCCAGCGGTTGGTGGAGTCACAGAAGGCGGCGATTTCTCCTTCGGGGTCGACCACCGGTTTTTCCGCGCAGGCGTAGATGGTGCCGCTGGTGCCGAAGCTGGCGGTGATGACCCCTTCGCGGGTGTTGCCGGTGCCGATGGCCCCCATCATGTTGTCGCCGCCTCCGGCGCTGACGAGGACATCGGGCCTGAGATCGAGCAGTTTGGCCGTGGAGGGTTGGAGGACGCCAGCGGGCTGGTCGCTGGAGCGGAGTGGAGGCAGCTTGCCGGCCAGGGCGGGATCGATGGCATCGAGCGCGGCGCTGGACCATTTGCGTTTGCGGATGTCGAGGAGGGCGGTGCCGCTGGCGTCGCCGTATTCCATGACTTTCTGCCCGGTGAGCCAGAAGTTGAGATAGTCATGGGGCAACAAGACGGTGGCCAGCCGCGCGTAATTCTTCGGTTCGTGCTTTTTGAGCCAAAGAATTTTCGAAGCGGTAAAGCCGGGCAAAACGGCATTCCCCAGGGCACGGATGGCTTTTTTGAAGCCGCCGAGTTTTTCGTTGATTTCCTGGCACTCGGCCGTGGTGGAGGTGTCACACCAGAGCTTGGCAGGTCGGATGACTTCGCCTGCCTGGTCGAGCGGCACGAAGCCGTGTTGCTGGCCGCTGACGCCGATGGCTTTAATTTCCGCAGGGTTGGCTTTGGCCCCGCGCAAGGCCTGACGGATCGCGGCCGCGGTGGCGTCGCGCCAGGTGTGGGGGTGTTGCTCCTTCGCGCCGGGCGGCAGGCCGGGAAGCAATTCGTAACCCTGGGAAGCGACCGCGAGGACTTTCCCGTTCTTCGCATCCACCACGAGGACTTTGGTGGACTGGGTGCCGCTGTCGATGCCGACCAGAAGTGTTCTCATAAGAAAAATGGACGGGGCGAAGCATGACGAGCGGCGACAGAAATTGCAAATTGCCAATGCAGGGACCGCCGGCATATCACTGTGGCCATGGCATCGCCTGACTTGACGATCGCGCCGCAGACGGATCCGATCGAAATCTACCGACTGCGGGACGGGATCTACGCGACCGATTTGTTGGGGGCGGCGTTGGTCTATTTTGATTTCTTCACCTGGCTGGCGGAGCATCCGTCGGACAAGGGGACCATTTGTCGCGAGTTGCAGATCGTCGAGCGTCCGACCGACGTGATGCTCACGTTGTTTGCGGCGCTGGGCCTGGTCGAGGCCAGGGAGGGGATCTTCCACGTTACGGAACTGGCCCGCGAGCACCTGGTGAAAGGCTCGCCGTGGTTCATTGGGCCGTATTACGCCTCCCTCAAGGACCGACCGGTTTGCCAGGATTACGTCACCGTTTTGAGAACCGGCCGGGTCGCGAATTGGGGCAGTTTCAAAGACGAAAAGCAATGGACCCAGGCGATGGAAGACGAAAAGTTCGCCGACCAGTTCACCGCGGCGATGGATTGCCGCGGCGTCTACCTGAGCCTGGCCGTGGCGCGGCAGCTGGATTGCCCGCATGCCACCCATTTGCTTGACGTCGCGGGTGGCTCGGGCATTTACGCCTGCGCCATCGTGGCAAAGCATCCGCATCTCAAAGCCACGGTTTTCGAGAAACCGCCGGTCGACCAGGTGGCGCGGCGGGCGATAGCGCAGCGAGGCATGGGCGGCCGGGTCGCCGTGCAGGCGGGCGACCTGCTGGCGGGAGAATTGCCCGGCGGCTGCGATCTTCATCTCGTCTCAAACGTGCTGCATGATTGGGATGAGCCGGTGGTGAAGCGGATCCTGGCGAAGTCCTTCCGCGCGCTGAAGCCAGGGGGGATGCTGGTGGTGCACGACGCGCACCTCAACGAAACCAAGTCGGGTCCGCTGCCGGTGGCGAAGTACTCAGCCTTGCTCATGCATTCGACCGAGGGCAAGTGCTATTCGCTGTCGGAGATGCGAAGTTACCTGGCCGAGGCTGGCTTCACCGGGATGCGCTTCGAGGAGACCGCAGCGGACCGGAGCATCATCACGGCGCGCCGGCCTTGACGGTCCGTCGCTGGCGGTATTGCCCGAAAAGCCACCGGCGGAAGCAAATGCGGCGGTTTGATTTGAATGAATGAACCGGCTCAAGCCGGAACGACCAGCACCAGTCGGCCACCGCGACGAGCCCAGCGGGAAAGAGAGTGGCGGCCAGTAATAACGGCCGCCACGTAACAACCAGGATTAGGCGGGACGACGGGCCTTGCGGTCCGACGCTACAGGGCAGATGCAGGTAGGAACCAGGTGCGCCCGCCTCGAGGCGGACGGCGTTTTTGTGACGATCGATTTAAGTTCCAGCATCGTCTCTCTCCTCTCTTATACGAAAGATCAGGGCGGGTCTTACAAACTTTCTTGAAAAATCTTCAGGGTCCGTCCAGCCCTCTTTGGGCTTGGTCGCGTCAGGGGTGAATGATTCAATGCCCTGGTCAGAACTGTGCGGCCGGACCATGAATCCGACGACTGTCATTGCCAATGGCCGGGAAGTGGGGGCGCGGCTGCCCTGCTCCCTGGAAGAATTCCTGGTCGCGCAGAACCTCTCTCCGCGCAGTGTGGTGGTGGAACACAACGGCCAGGCGGTGGCGCCTTCGGAGTTCAAGGAGCGGCGGGTCCAGGCCGGAGACCGGCTGGAGATCGTCAGGATTGTGGCGGGGGGGTGAGCAGCCGATACCAGTTGTCCCGTTGCCGTGGCTCGTAGCCCAGGTCGCGGATGAGCCGTTGCATGTCGGCCACGCTCATGCGGAAAGTGGTGCCCGCCTGGCTGACGACGTTTTCTTCGATCATGATGCTGCCGAGATCATTCGCGCCAAATTTCAGCGCGATCTGGCCGATCTCCTGCCCCTGGGTCACCCATGAGCTTTGGAGGTTCGGGATGTTATCGAGGTAAATGCGGGACAGCGCCTGGGTTCGGAGATATTCGTGGGCGCCGACGGTGGGGGCCTTCAGTTTCGTGTGCTCGGCCTGGAACGTCCAGGCGATGAACGCGGTGAAGCCCTGGCTCTTGTCCTGTTGCGCCCGCACCCGTTCCAGGTGTTCGAGGCGATCCTCGACGGTTTCCACGTGACCGAACATCATCGTGGCGGTGGACGCCAGTCCGAGCCGATGGGCCACGTCCATCACTTCCAGCCAATCGTCGCTCATTGCCTTGAGCGGGGAAATCCGCTGACGAACGCGATCCACCAGGATCTCGCCGCCGCCGCCGGGAATCGAGCCGAGCCCCGCCTTGACGAATTGCGACAGGATCTCCTCCAGCGGCAAGCCGAACACCTCCCGGAAATGGACGAACTCGCTCGGGCTGAATCCGTGGATGTTGACCTGGGGGAACTTCGCCTTGATGTGGGAAAGCAGGTCGAGATACCACTGGAGGGACAGTTTGGGGTGATGCCCGCCTTGCATCAGGATCTGCGTGCCACCCAAAGCGACGGTCTCTTCGATCTTCCGGTCCATCTCGGCGAGAGTGATGACGTAGGCGTCGTCGTCTTTTTCGGTGCGATAGAAGGCGCAGAATTTGCAATAGACGTTGCAGATGTTCGTGTAGTTGACGTTCCGGTCGACGAGGTAGGTGACGATCTGATTGCCCTGGCCGTGGTAGGCGCTGGCCTTGGCCAACTGTCGTCGCCGATCGGCGAGGGCCCCGAGTTCCTCCAGGGGCAGAGCGTAAAGCCGCAAGGCCTCGGCCTGGTCGATGCGCCGGCCATCCCAGACCTTCTGCCGCAAGGCATCCAGCGATGTCTCTTCGGTCACGGCCAAAGCTTAGGGTGCCTCCGGCAAAAGCCAAATGGATTTGCCTTCAGCTCGATGGCCTTAATCGGTCCAGCGCTTCCTGGAAGTCTGCCGGCCACGGCGCCCGGAACGACTTCTTCCGGCCCGTGCGCGGGTGAACGAACGACAGCTGGTGGGCGTGCAGGAGGACGCGCGGGGGGCGATAGCCGGTGCGTTCCGCCAGGCGTTTCGTCTGCTTCGACCCATAGGTCTCGTCGCCCGCGATGGGGAAACCGAGGTGCAGGAAGTGCACGCGGATTTGATGCGTGCGGCCCGTGTGGAGCCTGGCTTCGACCAGGGCGGCCTCCCGTAACCGCTCGACGATTTTATAACTGGTCCAGGCTTGGCGTCCCTCGCCCCGGCTCACCGCCATTCGCTTGCGATGCGACGGATGGCGCGCGATGGCCGCCTGGATTTCCCCCGATTCCCGCGGAGGATGGCCGCAGACGATGGCGAGGTAACTCTTCTGCACGGTCTGTCCGGCGAATTGGTCACTCAGGACCTGGTGGGCCTGGTCGTGCTTGGCGATGACGAGGCAGCCGCTGGTCTCCTTGTCGAGGCGGTGCACGATACCCGGGCGGGCCACGCCGCCGACGCCACTGAGGCCCGGCCGCCTTGTTGAGGACCAGCAGGTCGTCGTCTTCGTGGAGAATGTCGAGCGGGATGTCTTCGGCCTGGGCATCCGCCGGGCGGGCTTCGGGCCAGTGGACGGAAATCGCTTCGCCCGCCCGCGGCTGATGGGTGGGTTTGACGGATCGCCCGTTGATCTGGATGTGTCCCTGGTCAATCAGCCTCTGAATGGTGCCCCGCGAGACGGCGGGGAAGCGGGCGGAAAGGAATTTGTCGAGCCTTTCGCCGGGCAGCGACTGCTCGACGATCAAGTTTTCGGTGCGTTCGGCGCGGCTCATCTCCGGTCGGTCACTCAAGGAATTTATTTCGGGGACGGCGGGATTGGTTCCGGTTTCCCGTCACGATTCTCCCAGGACAGGATGAGCAGCAGCCCCACCCCGATGCAGATCGCGCTGTCCGCCACATTAAAGGCCGGGAAACTTGCCGGCTCGCCATTCCGCCGAACGAGGTAGAAGTAGAGGAAATCAATCACGTGACGGCGTCCGGGCAGCAGACGGTCGATCAGGTTTCCCACGATGCCGCCGAAGATCAACCCGAGCGAGACCTGTCCGCCGAGCGTGTGGATGTTGAAATGGTGGCGCGTGAAAAACAGGACGACCAGGGCGAAGCCGGCGATGATGGCCAGCGCGCCGTTGTTGCCACTGAACATGCTCCAGGCCGCGCCGGTGTTGCCCCAGTGCACCAGTTTGAAAAAGCCGGGCACGATGGTCTTCTCTTCGGCGAACCCGAGATATTTTAAGACGAGCAATTTGGTCAACTGGTCGAGGAGGAGGATGCACAAAGCCAGGTTGAGGATGCGCCAGTTGGAGTGTTGTTTCATGAGAACAATCGGCGGGCTGTTTAATTCCACGTCAGGCAAAAGACAAATCAAATCCGTCTTTTGAATTGCCCCAGCGAGAGCGCTGTCCAATAGTAGCTTCGCGACCCCAGACGATGCCTCTGCGGCGCATCGCCGTGGCCGAATAAATTATGCGACGCGCCAGTTTCCACTTGACCAGGCGGCTTCCGGAAGTCGGATCCCGCCACCGAACCGGCGGGAGCCAATTGGGCGCGTGGCTGGCTGGTCCGGCGCGTCCGGGCGCCCCAGGGCAAAGATCGACGTTTGATTTGCACTGGCCGTTTGCCATCCACGCGACACGATTTCTCTCGGTCGTTCTCGCGGTTCAACTCCTGGGGGCCGCGGCGGCAGACCTCACGCAACTTCCGCCTGCGGCTGCGCGTGCGGTCGATTTCGTGCAGGACGTCCAGCCCATCTTCGCGAAGAGTTGCTACGGTTGTCATGGTTCGCAGCGGCAGGAAGCCGCCTTCCGGCTCGACGCGAAGGAGATTGCCTTGCAAGGCGGCGACCTGGGGCCGGCGATTGTTCCGGGAAAAAGTTCGGAGAGTCTGCTGGTGCAGTTGGTGGCCGGCGCGGTCGACGGCAAGGTGATGCCCAAGAAAGGGGATCGATTGAGCGCCGAGCAAATCGGCCTGGTGCGCGCCTGGATCGACCAAGGCGCTCACTGGCCGGACAGCGCGTCGGTCAAAGTCGCCAGCAAACGGGACCATTGGGCCTTCCGAGCGCCGGTTCGCCCGCCTTTGCCGCCGGTCCGGAATCGGTCCTGGGCCCGCACGCCGATCGACCCGTTCATCCTGGCCCGGCTGGAAAAGGAGGGCTTGAAACCCTCACCGGAAGCGGACCGCGTCACGCTCATTCGGCGGCTCTCCCTGGATTTGCTCGGCCTGCCGCCGACGCCGGAGGAAGTGGACGCGTTCGTGGACGATCGATCGGCAGACGCCTACCGGAAAGTTGTCGAGCGGCTGCTCGCCTCGCCCCACTACGGTGAGCGCTGGGGGCGCCATTGGCTCGACGCCGCCCGTTACGCGGACAGCAACGGTTACGAGAAGGATCGCGCCCGATCGATCTGGGCGTATCGCGATTGGGTGATCGGCGCGTTCAACCGCGACCTGCCATTCGACCAGTTTACCCTCGAGCAACTGGGCGGGGACTTGCTGCCGAACCCGACGCTTGAGCAGCGCGTGGCGACCGGCTTTTTGCGCAACTCGATGCTCAACCAGGAGGGCGGCATCGAGCCGGAACAGTTTCGCGTCGAAGCCATGATCGACCGCATGGATGCGGTGGGACGCGCCTGGCTCGGTCTCACCATCAACTGCTGCCAGTGCCATAACCACAAGTTCGATCCGATCTCCCAGAAGGAGTATTACCAGTTGTTCGCCTTTCTGAACAACGACGACGAACCGTTCCTCGAAGTGCCGACCCCGGAGCAGCAACAACAGCGCGAGGCGATCCGGCGGGAAGCGCGCGCGCTCGAGGATCAGGCGATGGGCCAGGCCACCAATCTCGTCGCGCGCCTGGCAGCCTGGGAACGGAGCATCGCGGAGGCGGCCGGCGATTGGACCGTGCTGGACCCACAGGAGGTGCTGAGCAATCCGGTCAAGTACGAGGAACAAAGCGACCATTCCTTGCTTGGCGGCGGCGATGTCTACGCGGAAGTCACCGCGAAAATCTGGGCCGAGACGACGCTGACCAACCTGACCGGTTTCCGCCTGGAGGCCTTGCTGCATCCGAACCTGCCCTACGGCGGGCCGGGCATTCTCGGCAAAGGCACTTTTCATCTGGCGGAGTTTACGGTGGAGGCCTGCGCGGCCGGGAATCCGACGGTGACGAACCAGGTGAAGTTTCGACGCGCCCTGGCCGATGCCGAGCCGGAGGGCTTCAGCATCACCAATGCGATCGATGGCGACACGTCAAAAGGCGGCTGGTCGAATGAATTTGGTCCGAGCCGGAGGAATCATGAGCGACGCGCGGTCTTCGAGTGCGCCGAGCCTTTGGCGGGTTTTCCGGGCGGCACGAAACTGCTCTTCACGCTTTACATGCGCGGATTGAAGGACACGAAGCTCGAGTGCGCAACCATCGGTCGCCTCCGTTTGAGCGTGACGACCCGGCCCGGCCCGCTGGCGGTGGATCCACTGACGCCGGCGGAGCGCGGGCTGCTGGCCATTCCCGCGGAGCGGCGCGCGCCGGAGCAGGTGCGCGAGTTGTTCCATGTTTTCCGGCAGCACGACCCGGCGTTGGCCTCGGCGACCAGGGCGATCGACAATCTCTTCACGAACTGGCCCTACGCCGCCACCACGCTGGTGTTGCAGCAACGCGCCGAGCCGCGGGTCACCCGCGTGTTCAAACGAGGGGATTGGCAGAAACCGACCGAGGCCGTTCCGCCGGGTGTGCCTTCGGCGCTGCATCCGTTCCCCACCGACGCGCCGCACAACCGGCTCGGCCTGGCCCAATGGATCGTGGATCGCCGCAACCCCACCACGGCGCGCGTGATCGTGAATCGCATCTGGCAGGCCTATTTCGGACAGGGCTTGTTCACCACACCGGAAGACATCGGCACGCGGGTCGACCCGCCGTCGCACCCGGAGTTGCTCGATTGGCTGGCCTGCGAATTCATGGACCCAACGGTCCCGCTCTTGTCATCAAACGGGGCCGGGGTCAAAGCGGACGGCGCGGCGGCGATTCCTTCCTCGGTCGATTGGACAAAGCAACGCGGTCAGCCCTGGTCCTTCAAACAGATGCACCGTCTCATCGTGAACTCGGCGACTTACCAGCAATCCTCGCGGCTCACCCCGGCTCTCTCTCAGCGTGACCCTTACAACCGCCTGCTGGCGCGTGGACCGCGCTTTCGCGTCGAGGGGGAAATCGTGCAGGACATCGCCCTTTCGGCCAGTGGATTATTGAATGCGCGGGTGGGCGGTCCGAGTGTCTTTCCGCCGATTCCCGGCAGCGTGGCCGATCAAGTTTATGGCGGCTTCTCGTGGCCGGAGAGCAAGGGGGGGGATCGCTATCGGCGCGGCATGTATACATTTTGGAAGCGGTCGTTGCCCTTTCCCACCCTGGTGGCGTTTGATGCGCCGACGGCGGAGACGTCCTGCACGCGCCGCGTTCGCTCGAACACGCCGGTGCAAGCCCTCACGACTTTGAATGAGAAAACCTTCGTCGAAGCCGCCCAGGCCATGGGCCTGCGCGTGATGCAGCAGGGCGGGCCGGACAATTCCAGCCGCGCCCGCTTCGCCTTCCGCCTCGCCACCGGGCGCGCTCCGACGGACAAGGAATTGAAGTCACTGCTCCACTTTTGGGAGGAACAGTACCAGTATTTCGAGAACCGCACCGCCTCGGCCCTGAGCGTGGCATTGGCCGATCCGAAAAATGTTCCGCCCGACGTGAATGTTCATAAAGTTGCCGCCTGGGCGACGGTGAGCCGGGCCATTTTGAACCTGGATGAGACGGTGACCAGGGAGTGAGGGACGCAAATACCCACGTTGAGCGCGCCATGAAGTGTAATAGGGAACTACGCACCGAAGCTGCCAAGTACATCACCCGCCGCTGGTTCCTCCAGCAATGCGGCGTGGGACTGGGGTCCATCGCGCTGGCGTCGTTGCTGGGCGGGCGTGAAAGCTTTGGCGCCGCGGCCAGGCCGGCGGCCGTCGACCCGTTGGCGCCGCGACTGCCGCATTTCCAGAGCAAAGCCAAACGGGTCATTTACCTCTTCATGGGCGGGGCGCCGTCGCAACTCGATTTGTTCGACCACAAACCTTCCCTGAAAAAATACAACGGCCAGCCCGTGCCCAAGGAAGTCGTGATGGGTCAGAAATACGCCTTCATCAAGCCGGACGCGGCGCTCTTCGCCTCGGAATTCAAGTTTGCCAAACATGGTCAATCTGGCGCGGAGTTGTCGGAAGCGCTGCCGCACCTGGCGGAAGTCGTGGACGAACTGGCGATCATCAAGTCCATGACGACCGACGCCTTCAATCATGCGCCCGGCCAGGTGCTGATGCAGACAGGCTCGACACAATTCGGGCGGCCATGCCTGGGTGCCTGGACGCTCTACGGCCTGGGAAGCGAAGCGCAAAACCTGCCGGGATTCGTCGTGCTCAATTCCGCGGGCGGTCTGAGCGGAGGCGCGGCGCTCTACGGCGGCGGCTTTCTGCCGACCGTCTACCAGGGCGTGCCGTTCCGCAAGAGCGGTGACCCGGTCCTGTTCCTCTCCAATCCCGCCGGGATCACAGACCGGATGCAGCGACGCACGCTCGATCTGATCAAGGACCTTAACGAACAGCACCTCGATGCGGTGGGGGACCCGGAAATCGCCACCCGCATCAATTCCTTCGAGATGGCCTACCGGATGCAGGCCAGCGCCCCGGAGTTGATGGATGTGTCCAAGGAATCCCGCGAGACGCTGGAAATGTATGGAGCCGAGCCTGGCAAACCGTCTTTCGCCATGAACTGTCTGCTGGCGCGGCGGCTCATCGAACGCGGGGTGCGTTTCGTGCAACTTTTCCACGAAGGCTGGGATCACCACAGCGAAGTGGCCAACGGCATCCGCGAGCAGACCAGGAAAACCGACCAGGGCAGCGCCGCGCTGATCAAAGACCTCCGGCAACGCGGTCTCCTGGCTGACACGCTGGTGATCTGGGGCGGGGAATTCGGGCGCACGCCGATGGTGGAGGCGAACTCGGACTTCGGGCGGAAACTGGGCCGCGATCATCATCCGCAGGCGTTCACCATGTGGCTGGCCGGCGGCGGCATCAAACCAGGCGTGACGATCGGCCAGACGGACGAGTTCGGTTTCCACGTCACCCAGGACAAAGTCCACGTCCATGATCTCCATGCCACCATCCTCCACTGCCTCGGCTTCAACCACGAGAAATTGACCTACCGTTTCCAGGGCCGCGATTACCGGCTGACGGACGTTCATGGTCAGCTCGTGGAGCAGATCCTGGTTTGAGCACTTCCTTTTTGCACTTCGAGGGCGCGGCCGCTAACGTCGGACCTCGTGAGCATCGCGACCAGGACCGGGGATTCGGGGACGACGGGGTTGATGTACAATCGGCGAGTGCCGAAGTGTCATCCGCGAGTGGAAGCCTACGGCAGCGTCGATGAACTCAACGCCGCGATCGGCCTGGCGCGAGCCACGGCCGAGCCGGATTTCATCCGCGAGAACCTGCTCGTGGTGCAGCAGGATCTCGTCATCCTGATGGGTGAACTGGCCACGCTGGTCGAGGATCTGCCGCGTTACCTCAAGGACGGCCATCAACTGGTGGCGCCGGGGATGACGGCCAAGCTCGATCAATTAGTGCGGCATATGGAATCGAAGGATATTTCGTTCAAAGGGTGGGCCACGCCCGGGGCGAATCCAAGTTCGGCCACGCTGGACGTGGCCCGCACCGTCTGCCGTCGCGCCGAGCGGCGCGCCTGCGCCTTGCAGGAGGTCGATCAACTCCGGAATGGCGACATCCTCGTCTACCTCAATCGCTTGTCGGACACGCTCTGGCTCATGGCCCGCTGGGTGGAGACGCAGGCAGACACCGGGCGCCTGCGGTCGAGCGAAGAGGCCTAGCTTCATTTCCACCACATATGTCTCACTCATTTTCCTTCGGCAAAATTCAGTTCGATGTCGCCCTTGGCCCGGCCGCGGTTCGCGCGCCGCGTGATCCCGAAGCGCCGTTTTTGCTGGCCGTATTGGGCGACTTCACCGGGCGGGCCAACCGTGGAGTGGTGGAATCGATGGCCGGGCGCCGTCCGATCAGCGTCGACTGCGACAATGCGGAGCAGGTGATGGCCCGTCTCGGCGCGCGCTTGCGTCTGCCGTCACCGCGCGAGCCGGGCGCGACGATGGAGCTGCGGTTTGGCTCCATGGATGATTTTCACCCGGACCAGCTCTTGAAGCAGGCGGGCCCGCTTGCGGCATTAGTTCAGGTGCTCCGGCGATTGAAGAATCCAGCCACGGCCTCCGCCGCCTTGCTGGAGGGGCAACGTCTGCTCGCCGGTGACCTGACGCCGGCTGCTCCCGTGGTGAGCGCGGAATCGGCGGAAGATACTTTGGCGCGATTGATCGGAGGCACTCCACCGACGCCGCCCTCTTCTCCCACCACCGCTTCGTCCGGCATTGATCTCGGCGCTTTCCTCAAACAAATCGCCGCGCCCATGGTGGTGCCGAAGGTCACAGCGGAACAGTCCGCGGCGACGGCGGCAGTCGAAGCCGAACTGGCCACGCAACTGCGAGCGATCCTGCACCACCCCGAGTTTCAAAACCTTGAGGCGGTCTGGCGTGGACTCGATCGCTTGGTGCGGGAATATGGCGCCGAGGCCAACCTCAAGCTCCATCTGCTGGACGTGACGAAAGAGGAATTGACGGCGGATTTGAAGGCGCAAGAGAACCTGGAGCAAGCGGGGTTGTTCCCGACGCTGCGCGACCAACCCTGGGCTGTGTGGATCGGAGATTACACGTTTGGCGACTGCGCGGAGGAGATGGAAGTGCTCGGTCGGATGGCCAACATTTCGGCCAGACTCGGCACGGCATTCGTGGCCGGTGCCAGCCCACATCTGGTCGGCTGCGATTCATTGGCCTTGCATCCCGACCCGGACGATTGGATCCACCCGATGTCGGCCGAGGGACGCGAAGCCTGGGCGGCACTGCGCGGGCTGCCGGAGGCATCGCATGTCGGCCTGGCGTTACCGCGGGTCATGCTCCGCCAGCCCTACGGGAAAGGGAGCGACCCCATTGAAGCCTTTGCTTTTGAGGAACTCGCCGGCGACCCGCGGCACGAAAGTTATCTTTGGGGCAATGCGGCTTTCGTCTGCGGCGGTTTGCTGGCCGACGCGTTTCGGGCGGAGGGTTGGGAATTGCGGGCGGGCGGTCCGGGCGAGATCGACGACCTTCCCGTCCACCGGTTTACCCAGGACGGCGAGACGAGAGTGCAGCCATGCGCGGAGGTCTGGTTCTCAGAGCGAGCCGGGGATCGAATTTTGAGCCAGGGCCTGATGCCGCTGCTTTCCATCAAAGGTCGTGGCGCGGTTCGCCTGGCGAACATGCAGTCGGCCGCGCGTCCCTCCCAGCCGCTGTCTCTGCGCCAGGGTTAGCCATGCTGGGGGTCCCGGGGGCGTGTGAGACATTTGCCCTTTGCAATCGTGTCAGCGGATGTTAAACCATTCGGCGCTGGCTGGTGCGAATGAATCGTCCAAACACCCTCACCTTGCGTTTGTCGGGATCTACCTCAGCCCGGACCGAGGCTGCCGATGAGCGCACTTGACCAAAAATTGTGACACTCCAGGAACTGCCCGAACTGCGCCGCAAAACGGAGGCCATCGCCCGTCTGCTCCATGAACAGCTCAAGCAACATTTGGAGACCCTTCGCCCCTTGCTCTCTCCGGAGCGCGTTTTTGGCCGGCACGCCGGCGGCAGGACCGAAGTGCCGGGGGCGGACCGCGCGCTGGGCGAGTTGCAGCAGTCCTACCGGGATTTTTCCGCCAAGCCATTTGATCTCCCGGTCGAATTTGATCCGCATTGGCTGACCCTGGTGGGCAATCGACTCGAGTTGTATCCGTGGGAATACGTTCACGAAGCCAAAGCCAACGCCGAGGCCAGGCCCATCACCATGACCAGCCCGCTGCGGTGGATCCTGAGCTACACCTCAAACTATTCGGTGACGCAGGCCAGGCAGGTTCTGACGGGCAAAGAGCAGCGCCGGCCGGAATATTTGCGCCAGTTTGTGGTCAACGCGCTGGCGGTGCAACTGGTCGTCTCGCGCTTCCCAGGCATCGCGCAATTGTGCTCCGACTTGCGTTACGATCTGAAACCCGCGACTTCAAGTGAACTGCCAAAACTGCCATTGGTCACGATCACCTCCTGTCTTCCCTCCTTCCGCCCGGCTGATGACCTGATCCTGGCGGCCACGGCGTTTTCGGGGGTTCCGGCTTTCATCGAACTGGTGGATCTCGATGCCATCAAAAGCCCAAAGGATACGCTGAAGGAAAAGTTGGAAGAATTGACGCGCTGACTCCGCTTCCCGGCTTGCAACAAGCGGCACGGCAGACTTCGTCGAGTCAATGTTGGCGCGTCGCATGGATGCGGGCAGGCCCCGGACCTGCTTCACCGTGTTGACGGGCTTGCCGCGTTTGAGCATTGTCGGGGCATGGGTGATCAACCAATCGGAGCCGCGACGCTTCCTCAGGCTTTAAACCGCGGGACCCTTAACCAAACGAACACGCGAGCTCCGGTGCCGATCGGGGTAGGCCAGGGCCAGGCCAGTGGAGCCAGCGGCCAACCGCTGGCAGGCGCGCCGCCGCCAGCTCTCGGGCAACAAGTCGTGGATTTCGCGCGGCAACAAATCGGGCAGCAAGTCGGCGACGGCGAATGCTTCGCCCTGGCCGATCAAGGGTTGCGCCACGCCGGTGCCGGGAGCGCGGAGGACTTCGGCCCGGTCGGGAACGACACCGACTACCGGTGGAGCTCCCAAACCGTGAATCCGGCGGACGCGCAGCCGGGAGACATCATCCAGTTCCGGAATTTCACCATCAACACTCGCACGGACCGTCCCGATGGATCGTGGCAGACCAGCCGGGAGGGGCGCCCGCATCATACCGCGGTGGTGGTTTCAAATGACGGCGCGGGGAATTTGACCCTTCTCGAACAGAACGTGCAGATCGGTGGGTCGACGGGGCAACGGCAGAAAACTGTCCGCCAAAACCAGATTCCCACCTCTTCCGGCACCCGCCGGGACGGCACCTCGACGATCACAGTTCAGCTCAGCGGCACGATGGTTATCTACCGGCCGGTGGCCCGACCGGCGCGCCCCCCTGCAGCCGGCGGTGGCAGCCGTGCGCCCACTGGCCACAGAAGACGCCGCTAACAATGGTGCGCGCGCGCGATCAGTTCTTGATTCTTGAAATGCTCAGGCAAAGGGAAAGCGCGGCAACCGGATCGAGTGGAGCGGGTCCTGTCCAGGAGAAACCGGTGTTGCTGGAAGCGATCAATCTGACGCTGCGCACGATCGAATGCCGGGCGACGCTCTACCGGGACTTGCTCGTCGCGGTGAGCCTCGTCTCGGTTACATCGGTCCTGACCGCGCTGCTCTGTTGGCGCGGCTTGCCGGTGGCAGGTTTGATTTTGATTGTTCCGCTGGCGGGAGGATTCCTCCTGCATGACACTCGACGAGTGCGCTGGTGGTTCGAAGCAATTCTGCAAATGCGCCGGGAACGTGGGCTCGACACCGAGCTCTTTCTTGAAACGATCGGGCAGTTCAAGCACGTTCCATCCCGTTCGTTGCAGGGGATGCTCCTCATGTTGGCGCCGGACGAGGGTTGGGGAAGGGATTCGGAGCGGCCGACGGTCCCTGGCGAAAGCTGGCCAGCCTCTCCATTGCGTGCCGCGGAGTGGAGAATCCTGGCTGCGACAACAGTGCTGACTGTCGCTCTCTCCTGTCTGGCCGTCGCGGCCGCCGGGTGGCGGCTCTGGCTGTTGGTCCCGGCGGGTGGGCTGGCGATCCTCTGCGGTTTCCTGAGACGACGATAGGGACGTTCGTAGTTCCGCCTTGAGGCGGCACCGGCCGGCTAAAGCCGGGACGACAAACCTCCTACGCTGTGCTGGAACTTGTGGACGCTCGCAATTTACGCACGGAGGCGACGACTTTGGCGATGGCGTAATCGATTTCTTGCTCGGTCGTGAATCGCCCCAGGCTGAAGCGGATGCAGGAGTAGGCCTCGTCGTCGGTCAGTCCGATGGCCTTGAGGACATGGCTGGGACCCGGCTGGCCGCTGGAACAGGCGGACTTGGTGGAGACGGCGATGTCGTGCATGTCCCGGATCAGGGTTCGCGCATCCACGCCACGAAAACCGATGTTGGTGGTATTGGGCAGGCGATTCTGTCGATCGCCGTTGATCCAAATGTCCGGGATTTCTGCCAGCAACGAGTTTTCCAGCTTGTCCCGCAGCCGGCCAACACGTTTGGACTCTTCCGCCATTTCCAGTTTGGCGATCCGACAGGCTTCACCGAAACCGACGATGCCGGGCACGTTGAGCGTGCCGGCCCGCAAACCGCGTTCCTGTCCTCCACCGACGATGAGCGGCTCCAATTCGATCCTGGGTTCACCGCTGCGGATGAAGAGCGCGCCGACGCCTTTGGGCCCGTAAAGCTTGTGGGCCGAGAAGGCGGCCAGGTCAATTCCCATGGCGCGGACATCGACCGGGATCTTGCCGGCGGCCTGAGTGATGTCTGAGAAGAACAAGGCGCCGGCCGCATGGGCAAATTCAGCGACCTGGCGGACAGGATGAATATTGCCGATTTCGTTGTTGGCGAGCATGAGGCAGATGCACGAAGGGTGTGCTTGACGCAAGGCTGATTCGAGTGCCGACAGTTCGATCTTGCCGGCACGATCCACCGGAAGGCAGGCCACGTTCATTTTGAAATGGCTCTCCATCCATTGGCAGCACTCCAGCACGGCTTGGTGCTCGGCGGCGCTCGTGAGGATCCTTTGGACTGGCTGCGAAAACAAAAGACCCTTCAGCGCCGCGTTAATGCTCTCGGTCGCTCCGCTGGTGAACAGGATCTCATCTGGCCTGCTGTTGATGAGGGCGGCGAGATTGCCTCTGGCCTCATCAACCGCTTCGGCAGCTTTCCATCCGAAGGCATGCTCACGACTCGCGGGGTTGCCGCAATCGGCCTCCAAGAATGGGAGCATCGCGTCGCGGGCGCGCGCATCGACTGGCGTTGTGGCATCATTGTCGAGGTATATCATGGACGGACAGCGGACCCAGGCAAGCCCAAGGGCGCAGGTGACTGTACCGAGAACTATTTACACGAAAGTCACTCGCATAGCACGGCTTGACTCCATTCTTGAAACCACTCATGTGTGGTAGTTCGCGGGCACGTCTTCTTAGCGACCTCGACAAACCTGCTTGCCAACTCGCACAGCATCTTGTTCAAGTCGTCGTGTGAAATCCATTCCTCAGAGGGATTTGGGACCCACTTGGTTCCACTTAAGCACTGGATCCTGATTCTCTCGTCATGTTTGTGGAAAATCAGCGTACGTTCAATACCTTGCTCATAGAAGTCGATCTGGAAGTCCGTTTTGGAAGCGGAGCGCAGGGAAGCTAGTGCTTCGGGCAATTGTTCGAGTAGAGTAAGCAAATCAGTTGAAACGTCAACGGGCCAGGGAGATTGCCCGAACCCTTCTACGTGAAAATGAGCTTGGCCCGACGAGGCTAAGTGATGGCAAATGTCTCGTAACAAACTCCGGATGTCGTCTGTCTCGGGATCGTACTCAACATCGGTGGTGTCGACCAGGCGAGGTTCTTCAGAGAGCTCGACCTTCAGTTGCATTTGGAACATAGGTAAAAGTGAAAACGCGTGACTAGGAAGTTGAACTCGTAATCACGGAGTTTATCAAGTGCATTTCGAATCTTCGGTCGTATCTGAATCCTTGGTAATTGGATAGGCAGTCCGGTAGCTCCCGTCATCTTTTGGAACAAGTAGGGCGTGTGTCGCCGGCACAATCGACCCGTCCGGTCTAATCACTTGCCCCAGGCCGGGGGGAATAGGAACCACAACTGGGCCTTGTATGCCCGGGCGTTGGCCGGCAAGAAAACTTGCGGCTGCAGCATTGTTCAACCATTGGCCTTGGTTATTGCCAGTTCCTCCGGCACGCCCAGTCAGCGCAGTCGTATTCTTCGACCCCTGACCATGAGTGGAGAACGTGTGGCCCCACGTCGGAGTGCTTTTGGGGTTGGACCAATTCAGGCCGGCAAGGCCGAACGGATCTACCCAATTGATTGGGTTCTTCGCATAAGCATAGAAGTTCAGCCCTCCACTCAAGAGCCCAATTGGATCTTGAGAGATGTAGCGGCCTGTTTGAGGGTCATAGAACCTAAACCTGTTGTAATGAAGGCCACTCTCCGGGTCGAACCATTGGCCGGGAAAGCGAATCTGGCAATCGACGGTATTAGGCCGCCCACTCCGTGCTTGGCCCCAAGTGGAGTGGCTTGATCGCCAGACTATACGTCCAGCCTGATCGAGCATTTCGCGGGGTGTTCCCAGGTGATCAGGCACAACAGAATAGATGTCGTCATTCTGCAATTGGCACAGTGGTGCAAGATTGGTACGATCGAAAATCCAAGTACTTCTGAGGGTATCATTCTCAAGCTCATGCAAGATCACATGGCCGTCCCACACAAATCGAGCGTGGACCCCAGGACCTTCTTTAGAGATGCGACGTCCCAATGCGTCGTATCCGTATTTCCATACTTGGCCCTCCGGCGTGCGTACGGAACGAAGCTGATCGAGTGCGTCCCAAGAATATTCCCATTGGCAAGTGCTCGGGCCGTCGACGTTCTCAACTTTCCTGACGAGACGGCCTTGATCGTCGTAGAAGTATTGAGTTCGCCCCTTCTGGAGCAGGCGATCACCTGGCCCATACAAGACCAGGTTGCTCCCAGATGCACAGTCGCCACTTGCCATACTTGTTGGATTACCTGCAACGTCGTAGGCAAATTGTTCAGCCGGGAACCTCTCATGGATGGTGGCAAGAATGCGTTCCGCCGGATCATAATTGTAACTGAGTTCACCCCAGTAGCCGTCATGGATCGATAACACAGCGCCACTTCGGTCATAGGCGTAAGCGCGGTTGACCATCGGCCTGGCCGTAGAGATAGGGGAGAGAATGTCCGCTGGGAACCCGCCCATGCAGACCCGCTGCTCAATCAATCGGCCAAGTTTGTCGTACTGCTGTTGCAGACGTACGTTCCCTGGCATGAGCCTGGAAATCTCATCACCGCGGCCGTTTCGGGCGAACTCGAAAGAGTGACGCTCGTTTACCACCAATTTCGTCAACCTGCTGTTCGCGTCAACTTCGTATCTTGCCTGGTGCCCCAGACTTGTCCCCGTCCGGATCACGTTCCCAATGGCATCGTAAATGGTTTCCACGGCGAACCGCCCTTGTACTTCTTTCGTAATGCGGCCCAGAGAGTCACGCTGGAATGTGACTGCTGCGTCCGGGTTGACAGCCGCGACTAAGTTGCCGAGAGCGTCGTATTCGAAGGCGAGCCTAGTCTTATCCGGGAGTAACTGCCCAATCAGTCGTCCGAGTAGATCCCGGTTGAGAGCAATTCTTTCCGCGTTTCGATTAACGAAGCCGATGCAGTGCCCCGCCGGGTCGTATTCAAAACTGTGCTCGCGGCCATCGAAGCAGCGTTCACGGACCACCCGGCCCGCGGCATCGAAGAAGAGCGTGTATGCCTCCCCGTTCTCTTTGATCACCTGCTCCAGTCTCTTTGGTTCGGTTCCCCACCGGTATTTGACAAGTTCGCCCGTCCGCCTAACCATCTCCAGCAACCTCCGGCAGGGACCGTAACGGTACGAAGTGGTATGCCCGTTGCCGTCCGTGAAGCTTTTAAGGTTCCCTGCGGAGTCGTAAGTAAAGTTAAGTTCGGTAGAGTCCGACAGGATCAGTCTTGTCATCCTTCCCAAAATGTCGTAGTGAAATTGTAGGCTCTCACTTGAGGGGCCAGATGTTTCCACAACCCGCCCGTAGTCGTCTAATCGGTAGCGAGTGGTATGGCCCATCCAATCAATCGTTTCAAGCAGGATGCCAGTCGCGGAAAATTTCTGCCTTTGTCTTCGACCATCTGCGGACAGGACAGCGACGAGATTACCGGACGAATCGTATTCCGCAGTATATCGACATCCTAGCGGATCTTCCGTAGCCACCAAGCGACTGTTGCCATCGTATTCCCGTCTCCAAGTACCTCCTAACGGGTCGGTGAGCGTCAGCGGAAGGTGCTGTTGAGTGAATGCAAGGTGGTACGCATGGCCGAGCGGATCAGTCACCTTACATCGGTTTCCTAAAGCATCAAACCCGTATTTCATCGGGGCACCGTTAGGATCGGTCTTGGCTATGATGCGACCGCAGTCATCATATTCCGTTTGCAGCATCGCTCCCAATGGATCGATCTCGCAGATCACCTGGCCCGTGGGCAGGTGCTGGTAGCGAGTGGTATTGCCCAGGCTATCGGTGACTTCGGTCCACCGAATCGCATCCAGATACCGTAGCGTCTTCTCATCGTAGCGATCCAACCCCGAGGTTTTGATGCATCGCCCCTTCTCATCGTATTTGAAGTAGAACACACCGCCGTCTTTGATGATCTCGCGCGTCATGCGCGAAAATGCATCGTATTCGTATCGATCGACGCTCAAGAGAGCGTCATAGGCGGCGACCAGTCTGCCTTCTTCGTCATGAGCATAGCTGGCAAGCATCTGACGTTGATCCCTTGGAAGCTGGAACAAGACCGCTTTGATTCGGCCGTTGGGAGTGTAGTCAAGGAGCAGGGTGCGCTTTTCGAGCCGTTGGCGAATGCCGGTGAGTCGGCCGGTCTTATCGCGGAGCATTTCTAGACCTTGGCCCGTCACGTCT